>Ga0116231_10000514_pt1 | contig 68418 bp, 60 predicted proteins | sample S1TSphgellanicum_2_FD_89695 | JGI IMG/M metagenome (GOLD analysis project Ga0116231, IMG submission 89695) | Host-associated microbial communities from peat moss isolated from Minnesota, USA - S1T2_Fd - Sphagnum magellanicum MG | ecosystem: Host-associated > Plants > Peat moss > Unclassified... | reverse complement strand
ATAAATATACCGACAGAGCAAGCACCCATTAGTACTAATTCACACAATGGGGATGATACACACTAGGCCTACATCAGTGTGTCACTGTGTCGACAGCAGCCTAGTGAAAAAGAGACCCTTAGACATGTACAACACTAGTAGAGGGATCTACAAATCAGTGTGCATGGAGATATTATACGTACGTGATTCCAGGAAAGATTTGAGTGTTCAAAGCAGCACGGACACCTCCAGGACCTGAAGTGACATCGCCATTGTGAAAGATGTCACGAAGAGTGAAGCTAGTGAGATTAAGTGGATTGTCGAGCAATGGATCAGCATCGGCCGCACTCACTGATTTGATTTGCATGCAACCGATCGCGATGACCACTACCATGCAGAGCACAGCCTCCATTTTGTTGTAACGTGATCCCATGGTGACTAGCTGCTGATCAACCTTGGGTTCAGAAATATTAAAATAGGAGTAATGAAAGAGCTAACAATCTGCACCAGGCGGAGAAGGGAGCTGCTGGTGATCAACCTTGGGTTCAGAAATATTAAAATAGGAGTAATGAAAGAGCTAACAATCTGCAATAGGCGGAGAAGGGAGCTGCTGCTGATCAACCTTGGGTTCAGAAATATTAAAATAGGAGTATTGAAAGAGCTAACAATCTGCACTAGGCGGAGACGACAGCTGCTACTGATCAAGTGCTAGGCAGGTGAGTTGTGAGAATTGAAAATTGTTTGCAGCCTTGTCTCTTTTTATTTCCGAATCGTGCATATGGGTAGTACGTCATGTTTACGGTAGCACGGTACCCGTAAAAAGCTTATCTTGACGCAGCTGGCAACAAAATGTCAAGATAAAGTTTTTCCTGGTCGATTACGGCGAGTATCAATTGTGGGGACCCACGCCGCACCGGCGTAACCTTTACGGGATAAAGAATTAAGCCAATCAGCGATGCCAAAAGTTTCATCCAGGTTCTCTAGGGCTGCTGGGGTCATACGGTACCTAGGATAGTGGAATGTCGGCACGGAGAATCTAGCAAGAAATGGCTAGTTTCAATATTTACGTCATGTAAGTATCATCATCTCTAGTCAACGTACAGAATTTCGTCCTGAATTAGCTCTTCGACAGTCCGTGAGGCTCCCGGGACTGAACATTGTCAACGTACATAATTTCCTCCCGAATTAGCTCTTCAACAGTCCGTCCGTGAGGCTCGCAGGGCTAAACAATGCCCACAACTCATCAGGGAGGGTATGTTTGCTGTTTTGGCCAAATATCGCCAGATTTTGCTCATGCAATGAAATGGGTCTTGCCACCATCACACAACAAGTGAATTGGGTTTTTGTTTGGTGCAAAATCGCCAAGTGGCTCTTAAGATAGCTTGCCTCTTTATTCATCACCAAACTCGCTCTATGGAATAGCGAAGTTTGCAAAGTGAACTTGCCTTTTGACCTTCCTTTCACCCCCAAGCCCCCTCTTTCATCCTTAAATTATTGTTAATTGTAAAGTGATTTTTTACATTGAATTTGGGTATAAAATGATGGAAAGATGGTGTCATTACATCTAATGCATAAAATTTGAGATTAATTATAGTAGCAATACACACAAAAGGAGTGAAGAGACAAACACTAAACAATAGCAACAAATTAAAGATAACGCAATTTGTAATGGTTGTAGACCTTAATGACCCAAACTTTGTCATTTACTAGGCCCGCCTTGGTTAATCAAACTTGATTAGACCCCCACCTCTCAAAGCCTACCCATTGCTTCCTTTGGCTTATTCACCAAAACTTGACCTAGCCACAGCTTTTCCAAAGACAATTTTTTTTTTTAATCTACTCATCATTCCAAATCCCTTTCCCCAACTCCCAAGGATCACCCTATCCCCGGGCTTGTCTTCTTCATCACTTGGGCCTATCTTCTTCCTGGCCCCATCTCTACCTACGAGCCAAATCCTCTTCCCAAGTTCATTTTCTCTTCAAGGACACATGTTCTCCTCAACCCATCTTTTCTTAGGGGACCACCTTTTCCTTGGGCTCACATTCTCCTTGGTCATTGTCCACCCTCGAAAACACATCTTCTCCCTAGGGAACATCTTCTCTCCAATCCCATCTTTACCTCAAACCCACCTTCTTCCCAACCATAGTGGACCTTCATCCCACTATGTTAAAATGTGGATAATATGACTATAGATATGATTACATTCATAGTCATAAAGAACATTTATGACTATCATAACTATAGTGCATACAAACTCATCACAAAAACTATTAGTCATATTTTTGGTCATAATAGCAAATTTTGCCGTTGTCATCGGATCTTTGACTACCATAATCATTATGGCATTTTTTTTACAACTATATATATATATACATTGGTTGAAAATAGGAAAAAAACAACCAAGCAATGTGTGGATTTTTGTTTTTAAATTGAATTTTTGAAAAATCACCATGGGAACATATATATCCAAAAAATTGTTTAAATTTTTAAATGAGTTCTTATACTTTCAAAGTTGTAACTACAAAATTTTCATGAAAATTCACCATGTTTCAAAAGTCTTTTTCTATATTTAAAGCATTCAAAAAAAGCATGTGGACAAGTGAACAAGCATTATTATAGTTTTGAATTTTTGATCATGGTTGAAAATAAAGTTGTAGATTTGACTATAATGTATGGTTTGTTGCAAAAACAATTGACTTTTTATCATGTATATGTCTTATTCGGCCTCACATTTGATATTTTACTTGAAATATTGTGTGAAAAATGCAATCCTTGGAAAGGACTTTAACCTTGGTGCGACTAGCTCCTTTTTTCACGCTTTCACCTTATTACTTTAATATTTTTTTTATTTTATTATTATATTATATAATTATATAATATAAATAACTAAAATATTTTGAATATTTTAATTATCTAATCTAGATTAGTTAATATTAATTATTGAATCCCAATTATTTATTATTAATAATTTAATCCAAATTATTTTATTTTTTCTTCTTTTTAAATTGAAAGTTTCAAAAAAATCAAACTTATTTACATAGGTAGGTAGAAAATTAACACCTAATTCCTTGTGTAGGTAGGCAAATAGGTAGGAAAGGAAAAATTAGATGGAATGAATAGCCAAAAAAATATTTCATTTAATTTGCATTTGCCATTCAAGGTTAAGCATTTCTTCACTCATCCCAAATTAACATATACATTTCAATGTGATAAGTAAAAAGAAAACATGTTCTTTATATAGTTTGTGAGATGAGATTCAAAAACAAAATGTATGAGTTAAACCTTTTACTTGCACCTTAGTTTTAAATTGAGATGCAACTAAACCTTTTCCAAAACCCAATTTTAATTGGTAATATCTTTTTCATATTATGTCCAAATGAAATGATTTAAACTTCATTCTCGAAGGTTTTGCAAAATCTAAACAAAAAAATTATTATAATTATTTTAAAATATTTGAATTGAAAAAAATTGCATGTAAATCTTGCATATCAATACATTTCAACAACAAATGTCTTGAAGATATTTTTTATCTTTAACCAACTTGAAATGCATGAAACCAAAATAAACTAAAAAATGTAAAGAAGGCTAAACGTGGAAACTAGCCAATCCTATTTACCATAACCAAATGTGGATGGTCATCATGATGAATCACACATGAATGTCAACCTACACCCAGTATGTCATCCAACAAGCATGTGGGTGACCTACAGATGAGCTTTAATGTTCATGGGATCAAGTTTGGTGGTGCTAGGTTAATCCAAATCCATTAGAACAAATGGCTCGTGAACCAATTACAATAACATCCACTGGCACCAACTTACTAATCCAAAACCACATCTATTATCATCTCACTAATACAATTGGTCGATAACCTTCCAATGGTGGGACATTTTCTAACAAGTATGCACAAAGGTGCATATGGGTGGTTTGTAAATACCATGAAATCTGAATAAACTCCTAAAATAATCTTGATATCGAATTTGAAAGTCTTTGGTTAGTGTCAACCTATGAAAAACCTTGGCTTAGCCATGCTAAAATGAATGGGATCCCCTATGACCTTAACATCACCAATTCACCACTCATAGGTTCATTGTAATTGTGGAAGTTACCTTCCAATAACACAAACCCATGTGAAAGGAGTAAAAATCCAACCAACATTATGGACTTGTTCAATTTTCCTACTTGTCCCCCAATATATCTCATTAGCAATGAAGCTTTCTAGATGATGCTTGTTTGTTGAGTGAAAACATGATAAAGTATACACAAAAGTAATGTAAGCAACAAAATACTAAGGTCTTTAAATTAAAAAACTAACAAGTAGATCATTTTATGGGGATAATAATATTATTTTTGGGTACATTATTTCTTCATTCTTGTTTGCATAGATTTCAAAAGCTAAATTGTTATAATCATGTTTTTTAAATTACTTGCAAGCACTTGAATTGAACCTAAGATTTGTGGTGGTTTGAAAATTAAAATTTAAGTACTCAAAAATAGGTGAAATGGTTTTGCAAGTATTTGAATTTTTTTTCAAACACCTCAATATCAATGTGGTGAACATTTTAATATTTGTTTTTTGGTTAATGGAGTTTGTTTTCATAACTAAAATCATCCCCAACCCCTAAAAAATGATGTAATTGTGAGGATATTTTGGGGTATTTTTTTAAGTCCAAATGATATGACACAAATTGTTTTCAGAAACTAGAGGGAAGCAAAAGATGCCCATGAAAAAAATTAAAAAATTTATTTGTTTTGAAATGCTAAAGGAAGGTTAGAAATTTAAAAAACTTATTTTTTCATGTTTTCAAGTCGAAAACAAGTAGCAAGTATGTACAAAATATCTTATCTACACCTTGCCATATCAATTGGTTAGATGCAAATTTTTTGAAAAAATCCAAAATAATCATTATGTGCAATCACAATCAAATGAGCCAAAAACTACGTTAAACGACCGAAAAACTATCAATCTTTTCAAACATATTTACGTAATGCCACTTTAATGTCATGTTGATCGAGGAAATTTGTGCTAAATGATTTATATGAATGTTGAAGAATTCGAAAAAACATAATTTAATAAATTGAGTTTGGTTTTAATAAAGGACTTTTGAACTTTAACACCCCAATAATTAGTTTTATAAAGCACTAGGTTAAGGACTTTTTATAAAGAAATTTTCATGGGAATTTTTTTGAAATGATGATAACCTATTATCAACATATGAAAAGCATCCATAATTTTTTTAAATTTGTACTAGAAATTTTTAGAAATTCAAAATATAATTTTAGAAAAAAGTTGTAGTGTATGATACAAAAAAACTAAAGCTTAAAATAGTTATCATATTTTAGCATGATTTGAAATTATGATTATTTTTCAAGACAAAATGTAAAACCTTGTTAAATTTGTACACTTTTAGAAAATTCATATTTATTCAGAAAAAATTAACACAAATAATGAAATTTATTGGGGGAATTGTAAATATTTTGAGAACATGTTGCAAAAAAAACTTTCAAAAATTCTTTTCTATGAAAAAGTCAAAATGTTCAAAAAAGGCGCATTTGTAGTTGAGTCCTTTGTCATCATTGGTTCATTTGATTATGTTTGCATCCCATTAAGGGGTACAACACCACTCCCCCAACCTATTTCATAAGACATAACATGTGCAATCATTGTTTGGGTTCACACTATGGTATAATTCATTGGTTTGTTGGGATTAACATGGATCACAATTTTTTGTTCGGTTAACCTTCAAGCTTGGTTCAATCCACAAATAGATTTTAAAAATTTTATGGGCGTGGCTCGAGATGAACGTTGGGCAATCCAAGACCATCTATCGCAACCTTGCCCAACATCAAAGGTTGAACACCTAAGTCCAATACCACCTTATGGGATTGGTATCAACATGCCAACACCCCCTAAATTAAACTTTTTCATCCCCATTATGCACCACCACCACACTGGGAAAAACTCCTGTTTGGTCAATGGTGGGATATGCAAGAAGGTCTTAAACTTTGGCCACAACACCATGCCAAGATTCTAAATGAACCTTGGATATTTTTGTCTAGTTAGCCTTAGGAATTTGCTAGGGAAACTTAGTCATTTTTTGAGTCTTTTGACATAGCCACCATCCTTAATGTTTTCCCACACTCACATAATATGGTTGTTAAGCGAATTAACATGATTATTAGTTGAATACCCAAAATGGCGATTATTTCAATAGAAAACAAAGGTGCTTGGTACACCACCCTTGCTACCCAAGAAACTATTTGGTGTTTTGGTTCTAAAAATAGAACTAGGTGCCCTACTTGATGTACCCAGCACACCATTGAAAGTCGATGCCCCCATAGGGTTAGGAAATGTGTTTGTCAACACAACACTCACAAGCTCACGAATGGGAAATATCATTTTATTTTGTCACCTATGTGAGTTGAAAAAAAACCATTTGTGGGCCCACAATTGTGTAATATCATTTCCTTTCCATTCTTGCATTAGTTGAAAAACCATTTGTCAGCTCACAAATGTGTAATATCATTTCTTTCCTTCTTCTATGAAAATCAAAAAACCATTTACAAAGTCACAAATGTGCAATATCAATTCTTTTCTTTTCATGTGTGAATCGAAAAAACCACTTCTAGGCCTGCAAAATGTGCAATATCATTTTTTTCTTTTCATGTGTGAGTCAAAAAAACCACTACATGCCCACAAGTGTGCAATATAATTTTTTTCTTCTTTTACGTGAGTTGAAAAAACCATTTGTGAGCCCACAAATGTGCAATATGATTTTATTTTTCTCCTTTGTGAGTCAATAAAACCATTTGCAAACTCACAATTGTGTAATATAATTTTTTTATTCACCTATGTTTTCATATTGGAATCAAAACAATCAATTATGGAACACAAACCAAAAGTTGGTTCCATTTTCAAATTTCCAAGTTTTTGGGTTGTTTTCCATATGGGGATTAAAATTGGAGGTTATGGAATTGGTCTAATTTGAAACCAAGTTCTAGAACCATGATCACAACCACCTTAAAAAAAATCGGAATTAGAATTGAGTTCCAACTCTTTGAAAAAAATAACCAAAACCAAATTAGGCCTAGTCCTTAAACACAATTACACAACACTTGCCACTAACAAATCCAATGCAACCACCTAATCATTCAAAACTACACAAAATTCATGAAGTGACTTTTGGTGATTCAAAAGATATGACTTGTTACAAAAAATAGGAATCCAAACCCAAAAAACACACAAGAAAACCCACACATACTATGTCACAAACAACTTGCATTAAAATTCATAAAAACTTACAAAGCATAAGTTTGTGTTTTAGAATTTCAAATGACCAAAAGTGATTTGAAATCACACAACTTATATCCCATACAAATATCTTAAATCATGTTCACACTAGAACTAGTTTCAAACTAATTTACCCCATTTTACCTCAATAACTGGGATGTAAACATGTAACAAATAGAAAACTTTCGACAATCCTAATTTTGAACAATTTTAATAAAAATTCAGATTAGTAGGGTGTTTTGGTTAAGGGGTGACCTAAACTTTGTCAATAACAAAAACATAGCCAAACAACACCAAGGATGAAAAATAAAAGGAAAAATAAAAAGACAATAATTTCAATAAAGAACGACAAATGACAATAAACATTTTAACAAGGGTGTCAAAAAGACATGTTAAAAACACCGAAGACAATAGGAGGCGCCTAGAAATTGAAGGTCAAGTGCCTTGGATACAATGTTGGAAGACACCAAGGGCACTAATAAGTACATAGGGGATGTTGTAAGCACTAGGGTTTACAATATTTCATATTTTATTGAATTAAGAGTTTATGAGAAGCATGATAGGAAAAAAATTAGGGGATGTTTGAAAGGCCCAAATTATTTTTAAAGCAATGAAGGGCACCAAAAAAGACATCATGGGTGCCATAAATATTAATGTTTCAGTAAGTGAAAATTAAATTTCATATTCTAAAATTCATGGAAATGAAAATGATTTCGTGGACAATCTATTTGATTATCAAGGTATGACAACTAATTATTTTTTAAATAATTCATTTAAATAATTTTTAAATATATGAATAGTTTTTTTATGAAATTGATTGTCACTAGTAGTGTGAAATAGCTTGAAGCCCACGTTTATTCTAGCGACAAATAATTGAAATTGATATATTGGGGATTTTTGGGAATCCTTTGTATGGTCATCCATGGACCATTCCAAAGACAATTTCACAAATAACTGCATTATTTTCAAGCCTAATTAATTCATTTCTTTTTTAATAACTACTTCCTTTTCCTATGAACTTTCTTAATAACTATCTCCCACCCTTTTGTAATAAATACCTACATTTTATAACTACCTCATTCTTTTCCCCTATCCACCAACATGGATATAAAGAGAAAAAAAATTAACATGTGTTTATTCATGTCCATGAAATGTATAGTAATTTAAATCAAATTTGACATTGACATAAATAATGATGAATTATTGAAAATTAAAATTAAAAAATAAGAAATAAATAAATAAAATAGTTGATCTTCACTAGTAGTGCGCAGCAGTGCGGAGCTCTAATAGTGATAAGGATAAATAAACATTTGCAAAAATTTAAACAAGTTGGGCTGATGAAGCATTGCAAAGTTTCATACCAAGTAAACCAAAATTTGAGCTTATGAATATTTTTATTTTTGGGTTAAGGGTAAGTAAAAGATTTTACCTAAGGGTTTAGGGTTTAGGAACATTATTTAGAATGTTAGAAACCCTAAACCCTAAACCTAAAACATTTTCTTTTTGTTGTTTAGTTTAACATTTGGGTTTTCAAATGAATAGTCTCAAAGTTTTTTGTAAATTTCAACAGACTATGTTGTCATTTATGTGCATTTTCTTTGCACCATATCCACTTATGAAAGAAAAACAAAACACACACACACACACATACCTTTCATATTTTCAAAGTTCATATACGGTGGATTAACCTTATGGATTTTCAAACTGGAATTGTCTTTTGCCAATTTGCATAAATGAAGGCTCTTGTAACATGCTACGTGATTGAATTTCCTTTGAAATTTCACAAAAATATGACATGTTTTCCTCAAAGTTTTTGAGCTTTTCCCATTCAAAGATGTGCCATTCTCACCTCTTCCAAAGTGTCAATAACGTTTGTCTACAGCTTGATCTGACTGCACTTTGTCATTGCTGCTGTCATCACCTCCCAAACCCAACAAATTATCAGAGGATGGCTTTGTAAACAAATGCAAGTTCAAAAGATACGCAAAAAAAGATGGAAAGCGTACACACCAGACCTTGGGAATTCATGTCTGGAAGTGGAGTATGAGCATCAAATGTGGGAGATGACTCAACCCCTGTTGGGATCTGTGTAGCTGTAGTATTGTGGCTCTTTGCAAAGGACCATCATCAACTTCATCAGTGTTGTTGCCACACCATATCACTCCATTTCATATCATCCTTCTCAGGATCCAGCAATCTCTTGCTGCTGCTGGTAAAAGTCCAGTACAACTGCTGCCACAACCTGGCTCTGCTCATCTCTCAACCAACAAAACCATGAACCCTACACAACAACATCATCATCATCACCCATGTACAGAATTGTTGCAGAATCGTCCACTGTTTTTCTCCAAAGAGCTCCCACAAACATCACCATTATCATTATCATGCTGGTGAATCTCCTCCCCCTCTTCGTCCTCTCGGTTGAGTTCTTCACGAAATCAAATAACTTTCATGAGAATCAAGAAATTTTTTAAACAAAAACGAAAAAGAGTGTGAAGGAGACGTATGGGTGGGTTCTTGTTTGTTGCTGGTGCTGCAGTAAGCTCAGATTCTTCAAACTTCTCCAGGGTTGCAGAGGATTAGTGCACATCATTACAATCATAGGTACTTGGGTGGGAAGAAGAAGCAGAAGAAGCAGAAGAGATTATGGTTTCAGGTTATATGTATAGAGTCTCGTGTGCATACAGGTAAAGATTTCGGGAGAACAGACAAAGATGGAAGTTTTGCAAAAGTTTTTCTTCACAGTTATTCAAAGATCTCTTCTTTATCAACTGTTGGATCTTTGCAAAGAGTTTTTTCAAAAATTCTGGAACAACCCAAAATCACCATGAAGTTGCAGAGCAATCTCCATGATCTGCAACAATCCTCAAAACCTACAAGTACATATGTCCATGAAGGATGATGTTGCAGATGGGAATTCTTCACAACAAATCCTGCACATACACACAAATACATGAAGTGGTAGAGAGGAATTCATTCTCATGACAATCCTGCTGCACATGCACAACAACTAGCATGAAGTTACAGAGAAAAAATTCTCCATGACAATCCTGCAGACATGCACAGCCACAAGTACCAAACAAGTCTACAACATTCATTGATAAAAAAAGCCACTGCATTTCATTTGGTTCTACAAAGTGACATTCCAAAAACAGCAAGACAAACTCTTGCCAATTCAAGCATAGTATGAAGGAAGCTCATTTCTTGTGGTAGAGAATCTGTGTCTAGAAGGCACACTGATACTGAGTAGTCGAACATCTCATAGCACATGAGGTTCATAGCAACCAGGGCAACAGTGAACAGGGATTTGGGGTCGAAATCAAAAACTGAGCTACTCATGTGTTTGATCTTTTGGTAAGTGAAACAAAAGAGCCAGTAAAGCAGCAACAACACAAGCTTTCTCTGAAAATTGGATATGACCCTAATTTTTGGCTTCTTCACGACTTGAACTGATTGTTCAAGAATGTTCAAGACATCCCAACAATCACAAGTTTCACTGAAACAGACGAAATGCCATGTGCATGCGAGAAGAAGGGCAAAAACGCAAGCAAGCAAACACAGCATGTCTGTTCTGCAAAAGAAGAAGAAGAAGAAGAGGTACATATCTGTTTGATATTGTCAGCCTACTTTCTTCACAAGACAGACTTTTACTCAAACTATTGAAGTTTGGAAAGATAAGGATTGACAATTCTAATGAAGCCAGAGATATTTTCAGTGTGCAGCCAATGACCCGCATTGGGTAGAGTGTGAAATGACAGATTGTCAGGGTGCTTTGATGCTGCCGCCTCCAACCGCTCAATACCTTCATCAGGTGTCATGCGCTCACTCCTCCCTGCACGCACAAATGCAATGTGCAAGCCTTGTGGCAGTGGATTCTCAAGCACAGACCAATAATCTAACCTCCTGTTAGATTGCAACATTTCGTAGCACTCCTTTATGTTAAACACCCACTCCATCTCCTCGGCATCAGGATTGATGCGCTTCAACTGAGTTCCCAGCCAGTGGGCCAACCCAGCATTGAATCCCAGCTCTACTACTTTATCAGACAGCCATTTCCGAGTGGGCAAGGGCTCTTTCAGCGGTTGCACGGCTTCCAGAACACGCTCCATGTCACCTTCTGCTTTCTCTGATGTCATCGGACCAGGTGGTGATTCTAGAACCCAGAGCTGCTTTGGAAGTAGAGCAGCAGAGCCATAAGTGCCAGCTGTAACATTTTGAACAAAATCCAGTGCGACCTTGCCCCCAAGAGCATGTGCTATCAACACATCTGGTGCTTTGCCCTCTGCTTCGATGAAGTTAGCCAGGTCTCTTGCTGTTGCTGGGATGTCATGTGGTGCTTTCAAACCTGGCAACATTGCAGAGTTGCCATGATTTCGTAGATCCACCATCACCATGCGCCATCCATATTGGCAAGGAGTTTCCTCCAACATGTAGTTTGCCACACGCTTGGAAAACATGCGCCAGTTGCGTGCTGCTCCCAAAATTCCATGAACAATCAGCACTGTCTGCAGCTTGCCACCTTCCTTGGCCTTAAAGACCATCTCATCAGATGCAAGAATTGTCCTCTTCCCCTCACCCTCCCCTTTGATCTGGCCAGGCCTGCAATGCTAGTCATCAGTAAAGAAAGAAGTAAATCTAATCAGCATTTTCCACATCTTGCAAGAAAACAATGGTCTCTCTGTGACCCTCTTGCTCTACCCTAAACCCTATGACCCTTTCACTGACGAAAGAGAGGGTGGGGGGGTGTTCTAGCAAAATCAACTGTTTTCTACCTCTAAACACCATGATCACTTGCTGAAAAACAAAACTTGTGGAACAGGGGAAAAAAACCCAATAGATTCTCAAAGAAAAAAGACAGTCCACCTCAGTGGAAATGCTCCAACACAAATTCCCATTGACTGACCTGTGAACAATTGGAGGAGATAAACCATGAGGACTGACATTGACACGGCTCGGGGGAGGAATTGGGGCAGTTCTACCAGTAGTAGCAGTTGTGTCATTCTTTGCAGTAGCAGCAGCTTGCACCGTGGCATATTGTCTTACCCTCTGAAGGATCCAATGTCCAGTATTGTTGCTGGCATCAAACAAACCACTTCTTCTGCTACCAGATTCCACACTTCTCTGTAGCAACCAAAACCCCCAGAAACCAAAAGACCCACCGCTCTCTATTAGGGATACTACAATAAAACATACTTCTTTCCATTGCATCAACCATCTGTACAACAAACAACCAACAAACTATACCAGAAAAAAGGCAACAAGATCACTAAACCCATAAGTCCTTAAACCCCTGCACACAACAATTGCCCGTGTTTGTTGCAAACCAATGTGGTGGTGGAAGAAGAAGAAGAAGTACTATACCCTGAATGAGATTTTGCAACCTCGAAGACTGTAAGCTGGTGCCAAAGCCGTGGGCAGCAAGTGTGTACCTGCAGAAGAAGCATTAACAAAAAGGGAGATTCCATCAGCCCCTCTTCTTCTTCTCCATCTTCATTACAACAGGAAACAGAAAAAAGCTCCATGGTCTATCTATCTCTCCATGATCTCGAATCACGAAGAAAACAAATGGGAAGAATGAAGTGGTGGTGGTAACCTGATATGCTTGATGAACACGCGAGAGAAGCCATTGCTGCCGCCGAAGATGCTCTCTCTCTCTCTCTCTCTCTCTCTCTCTCTCTCTCTCTCTGTGCCCAGTAATACTCCTCCTTCTCCTACTGCTCCTGCTGCTGCTCCTCCTGAGTCGTGTTTCCTTTCCTTGTCTTTCCTGAGAGGAAAAAGCAACCCAAGCTTGAAGAAAGCTTGATGTGTGCTGCTGCTGTTCCTGCTGCAAAAACTGGGAAAAAGCTTGAGTCAGGAAGCTAAGGGACGAACGGAAGTGACAGAGGCAAGACGAGAGAGACTACACCTAACACACAAGTGTCAGAGAGCTTCCAAAAGTTATCGCGGCAAATCCTTGTCGTCGTTGGGTGGTGGCCGTCTGTGTCTAGAACTTTCTTTCTCAGTTTGGGTTATGGGTCAGTCAGTGTTTGCATGCAAGAAGCAACCCTTTGCGAGTTTTTTTGTCTTCTGCGATGGTGATCCAACTATTAGGGTTTGAGGGTTTTTCCCATCTTGCTTTGTATTGCTTCGGATCTATCTTTTTGTCTTTCTCCTCTTCATCTGCTTCCACTGCGCATCATCATCATCATCATCTGTGTCTTGAGCTGCTTTGGGTTGTGCAATCATCTTTCTCTTCTCTCTTCCTGATCTGCTTTAGTTGTGCACCACCATCTGTTTAATTCTCTTGATCTTTTTGTAATGTGATGATGTATTATTCAGTGCAGAGGACAGAGGGGAATTTGGAAACAAACGTTGCCCACAGTTGTTTGGAGAGTTTGTTGATCATGAGGAAGCAGTGGGTGGGTGTGTGTGGCTGGCAGAGCTCTGAGCACACAAAAAAGACTGATCCCGATTTGCCTTCCAATGCTCAAGTGCAGTATGTTCTTGCTTTCTTCCTCTTGCTGCTCCCTTGTTATTGCTGAATTCTTGAGCTTACGTAATATCTGGTTGCAAGCTTCTTGAGGTTAGCACAGAGCTTCGCACACAAGTGGTGAACCCTGTCCCTCTGTCTCTCGCTGTTTCTATGTCTGTGTTAGTTGAGGGAGCTTGAATCTGCATCTCTCCTCCCTCTAAATTTGGTATTGGTTGCAATTGCTTCTGCAACTGTGCTGTGGTGTTTCTCACAGGCTTTTGGTTGGACTCTATTCTGGAGAAGCTAATTAGCAGCAGTACAATTGATATCTATATTACAGAGACTTCTCTTCTGCACACACTTTGACATGCTTCACTCCTTTCATGAATCTACTTCCTTCCAAACAATCTGGCCTCCTAAGAGTTCATGTGCTATGGTCAAGGTCTCAGTGATGCTCAAATGTGGTGCAATGATGGCTTATTCAGACCCATCATACATGTTTGACAGTTGTACTGTGGCAGATTCCTTGTCCAAGGGGACAATTGCTTGCATGATATATAGCTGTGTGCTAGATTATGCTTTTCTGCGGTCATAGTTTCTTGTGCATATAAAGGCTCTTACAGATTCATAAGGAAAAAGAGTACAGATTGTCATGAGTAGATGATTGGGAAAAAACTGTTAAGCAGATAGCAGCAGACAGTGAGGTGGAGGAAAAAAAAACACCAGCACTGAAGAAGAAAAAAGAAAAACACAAGCTGGTCACTTCCACAGCCAAAACCAAGGAAAGGAGAACCTTGACCTCGAGGAGTGGGGGGGTCTTGGGAGTAGAGATTTTGGTTCTGAAAACTCCCCCACCCCTCTTCGTTGTCAAATCTGAGTCCATCCTGCCTCTTTCTTTCCCACCCCAAAAACACAGTTACTTGAAGCACCAAGTTTGACCAAATGGGTGTTTAGATGAAGGCCATGTGTAGCCAATAAATACAAACTCCAACCATTACACAACATTCATGGAAAGAAACAGAAATGCAGATATTTGATGCACAGTCTACATGAGTTTTGAGTCCTGCTTGCAGAAGACCATTTGACAAGGAAACATCTCTGTCTCTCTCTCTGTCTCTCTCTCTCTCTCTCTCTCTGTTTGTGTCTCTCTTGTAGCAAACGACTCTGTCTCTCTCAGGACAAACAAATGAGCAAATGCATACCATGATGTCGCCACGCTTACAGAAGTGAGATTGTCGCTATCCATATTTCCTTCAGCTGTTGCCTTCAGTTCTGATCTCTTTGAAGCTTGCTCCTCCGGATTGGAAGCACATGTTCCTGATATACCATAACTGATCAAATCTCATCAGGTTGGCCATATATGTCATCTTCCTCTCTCAGCAGTTTCATTTTCATAGAATAACCATGGAGAAGGATTTTCTCCTCTAGCGTGAACATTCATGATGAAGCTTCCATCTCCATCAATGTCAATGACAAGAATATTTGTGGCTGTGGTCCCCAGTGCAGCTGGCAAGCTGAAACCCATTGCTCCTAGCCCTGCAAACTCAAACACACACAAGAACAAAAAGCCACTCAGGAAGCGGAAAGAATGCACAACAAGCTTGACACTGGATGTCCTGATGCTTACGCCACCTCCTCAATGTTGCATTGATATGATACACCCCATTGTAATAAACACAAATTGTAATGTAGAAAGGAAGTCAGAGACACAGTTTCAAAAAACAGACCTCCTGATGTGAGCCACCAACAGAGTTTCTTATATCTATATCACTGAACAGCCCACATTTGATGCTGGCCTACGCCTGTGGAGAGGACGCCATTGCCTCCTGTGAGCTCACAAAGCATTTGAATTGTGAGCTGGGGTGCATCAAACTTGGGGTATGTGATCTGCCACTTCTGCTTTTGCTCATCAAGCTCTGCCAACCAGCTTGAGAAATCAGGTACTTTATTCTGTCTAACTTTGTGGGAAAAAAGAATCCAACATGCAACTATGAGACCATTGTACCATTCTTCATCACACGAATAGTAGTGACATAGCAGCCCCCATGACTACTCGCTGACTGACTTCATCAACTCCCAAAAGTGATGAGCTGCCATGACTACTTGCTGATTGACATCAGCTCCTGACAGTCAGTGTAGGTTGGATAGAACAACACTCAGGATGATGATGTTTCAACAAAACTCATCAGTGACTGAGTATTACTACAGCAAAGGAAAAGGGTGCAGTGTTGCCCTGACCTCTTTGATTAGTTTGATCTCAGCTGCAAGAATTATACCATAGAGGGATAGCCATTTGTTGTTGAATGTCCTTTGGAATATCAACAAGATCTGGATCATGTTGACCAGATGTGGTGAGGAAGAAAGCATCCTGGATAATTTGAGGTATGTTGTCCACATTCATCACCAGATGGTCATGCTTGGTGATGGATCATGTCACCTGCACATGGAATGTAACCAACTGCACATCATCTCAAATATTGGTGTGATGAAAACAATGATCCAGGGTTTATCTTGTTCAATTTTCTGATGTAGCCATCTTAGAATCCTGCTATGTTTTGACGAACTCCCTCCAAGAATCCAGTATCTAAACATGGCGACTTCAATGTTCTTCTCCTCAGAATGTGTAGAACTAAAAGGCATCTAAAAGGAGTCTTTGCAAAAAAATTTGAGAAAAAAAGTATCGTGTAGATGGGAAATTTCGCACAAAAACATATGGCTGCTACATTCCATGAGATTTCATGAGATTTCTCCGTTTCCATGAGATTTCATCTCTGTTTATTCATGAGATTTAAGCTTGGACCCACATACCTCAACCATGGGAGTTTCTTTGAGCCACTACTCCAAGGCTCTGCTGCTGCTTGAGTCCTCCTGGCACAATGGGTGGTTGTGGTGGTGGACTGAAAACCCACTGACTGCTTTTGCTTTGTATGTGCAAGACCAAGACGTTTGTAACCTCCTGTTGTTGTTGTGCTCTGCAGGTCTCGAGAAAGTGCCAGAGGTTGTGGTCACTATTCAAGACCCCCTTGCTTTCTGTTGTTTACTATAGTTCCTTGTAGTAGTACATCCTTCTGATCTCCATCTTTCGGTGGAGGAGGCAGCATGGGTTGTTGTTGCTGCTGCGCTGACAAGGAGTCTTGTAAAGGAGCCCATGAGCAGGAGCAGCCATGAACTGATTTGTGCAGTATCCAAGCTTGGGTTTAGGGTTTAGGGGTTCAAAGTGCAAGAAGAAGAAGAAGAGCTTCTCTTTGCGAAGAAGTGTCTGCGAAGAAGAAGAGGGAAGAGCTTGCTCTTTCTGAAGAGGCTCTTCCGTTTGGAGGAGGATATTGTAATACCCATCATCTTCTACGAATACCCAATACACGCAGAGGACGGAGCAGGCGACGAATTTGGTTTGCGGCTACTGATACAAATTCCTGTGGATTTCTGTGGATTCCTCCTGTGTAGGTAGGGTTGTGCACACAGAGATAGAGATTCCACAAAAAAACCTACCAGTGCCCGCCCACACACATGTGTGGCATGATACGACATCAGATTCTTCATCCGAGCTCTTGTTGCTGTTGATATGAGATTCTGGAAAAGTTGAAGAATCTTTTGGGGCGCTCAAGAATCAATCAGGAAGAGAGCTTGGAGATTGCTTGTGTTGGCATTGTCTGTTTTTTTTTCTTTTTTTTCTTTTTTTGGCTTCAATGGAAGCTTCTCATTATGGTCGGATTGTAGTAAGCTCTTCTTCCGGCACCAGCATCATGATCCGTAAGACTCTCTTCTCGGTTTTGTCTTTGCTTTCTGTTTGTTGCATTCTCTTCTTCTTCTTCTTCTTCTTCTTCTTCTTCTTTCTGATTCTTAGATTTCTTCCTCAGATCCTCTTTCTTTTTCTTTCTTTTGATGGGTTTGTGGTGCCATTCTTCTTTTTCCTCAGGTCCTCTTTCTTTCTTGTGATGGGTTTGTTGTGCATTTCTTCTTCTTCTTTTTCTGACTCTTGGATTTCTTCCTCAGATTCCTCTTTCTGTTTTCTGTGATGTGTTTTTGTGGATGCAGGTGGAGCAGGCTCAGGCAAAGTTGGTGTGCAGGAAGAAGCCATTCGGACTCGCCTGCCACGCTCGACAGTAAGTTCAAATCTAATCTCTCTCCCTCACACACACACGCACACACACAAACATCACAAAGCTGATTCTACTACTGAACATTTGAGCTTGACTGATTTCATTGCAATCTCATCAGGAGGGCAATAGAGAGAGTTTTGCACAAACAGAGTGTGATTCTCAAACTCAGTAACAGGAAGCTCAATTTCTTGTTTGAGATCTTCAAACCACCTGTTGTTGATTTGGGGTTGTTTGTATGGATGTTCTTCTCACAATGAAGATCATGAGAATGGGATTCAACTTCATGTGTAGGTTATGGTTGTTGTTGTTGAGGTAACAATTGAAGAGCTGATGATGATGCTTATAGTTGTGTGTGACTGACTCCAGAGAGCACTTCCCATGCGGGTGATCACAGTAGGCAAAGCACGAAGCATTGGTGTACAGAACATTGCACTTGAGTACACAAAGAAGATCCAGCACTACTGCCGGTTTGAGGATGTGCAGGTGCGGTCCAATCCTAAAAACACCAGGCACGGCTTACCACCCACCATCACCACCACTGCTGCCACCATCTTCCCAATTTTAGATGCTGTGCTGTTTTGTTGATTTATTGGAGATGGAGTAGTATTGTCTATAGCAAAGTGAATGGATTCCTTTATCTTCATCACACCATCATTAATTGAGTTGGGTTTTTTCTCTCTCCAAAAAACCATACTGTTGGAGCCTGACTTGTTTGTCAACAGGGATGTGAGTGCACAGATTGCAAGTGAAGGTGAATATGTGATGCGCTTAATATCTGCAAAAGAGTGGGTATGTAGTAAGTACCAATTTTGTAGTTTAAACAATTTGTTTCTCATTTTTGCCTTTTCAAACTTAAAGGGAAATCTTCTGCAGATCTGTTGTGTACAAGGATATGCAATTGTTTGTGTTGCAGATTATGATGTTGAAGATGTAAATTAGGGTGTGTTGTTGGTGTGCTTATCTGAAGACTGTTTTGCAGTTAGTGCTACTAGATGAACATGGGAAGGAAGTCACGTCAGAGCAGTTTGCAGACCTGATGGCAGATGCAAGTGACACTGTATGTAGGTGGGCCTTTTGCAGTGCTGCAATTGGAACTTCATTGCTTTCCTCTACTACTACTACTACTATCTCCATTTTCATTTCTCCATCTTTCTGCATTGATTCTGTAAAAGGGATATGAGCCAAGGTGCATGTTTCCGACTGTTTTTCTGTCTCCTGTGTTTCTTTTTCTTCTGTCAAACTGAAGGTGTTGAGTGGTTGCTGACACTGGCAGGGAGCTAGTGCCTTGGTGTTTTGTATAGGAGGACCATTTGGGCATGGACCACAGCTCCACGCACGTGCAAATATCACTGTGAAGCTCTCATCAATGGTGCTGAATCACCAGTTGGCATTCCTTGTGCTCCTTGAACAAATCTACAGGTTCTGCTGCTGCTTTTATATTATGTGTCTACACTTTGATCTTTAGTAGAATCCATGTGTCGTGGATTGTAAATTTTGTCTTGAAGAAGGGTCTTTGGCACCATCCTCATTTTGGGCAAAACAATTTTGGGATTTCTACATCTTGCAGGAGAGCATTGTAAGTCACTGATAAAAAGGGGACTTTTGTAAATCTTTGGTTGTTGTTGCAGGGGATGGACAATTCTCCGAGGAGAGAATTACCATCACTAGTTCAATGCATGTGATTTCATTTGGCTGTGGGTGTCATCATTCCTCTTCTTTCTTTGATGGGGTCTCTCTATCTTCGACAGGAGCTGCTTCCGAGAGTTTGGAACAGCACTGCAACAGTGTTTGGATACAAATGCTAGTGACCTGACAACAACAGTTACACATGACATAATTGGACACCACCCACACAGATGACAATAGTTTTGGATTCAACCAGTCTTTCTGAAACTATGATCGGGCTCTGTGTTAAAATCATAGGAGTAGATTGAAGCTTTTGCCAAATGAGGAAGAAGATCAAGCTGATGGGTTTGGTTTGATATCATTTTGCTTAGTGTGTCTTAGTTTGCCCATAGTTTCATCATCAATTGGATATTATGATGATGGATTGTTGTTGTATGGATATTTTGGATGAAAAAATGAACTACTAAGCTTGGGAACTTTGAACAAAAGGTGTAAGTGAAGTAAGGTGTCTTCCACATGTGTGTGGCCCCTCCTTCATATGGTGTTCCTGGTTTGATCATTGTGCTCAACATTTGTTTTCTTCGTTTCAATGCATTGTTACAATCCTTGCGGCGTTGTGTCAATGGCACTAGTTTCTTTCAAGTGACTTTTTGGGGGAATTGGAACTTCTTGAATTTTGCAGTCAGATTTGGTTTTGAAACTTGAGTGCGATTTAAAGATGGTCTAGCAAGTAGAATTGTGGTAGCCAATCATGCAACTTTTTCATGTGCACTTGAACGTGTCAATCTATTTTTTAAATGTTGTTAAAAGCAATGCATGCATGTTCATATGGATTAGGAGCAATAAGTGGTGCTAGTATCTAAATTGTTCTTTCATGTCATTGTAGAGTTGTTCATAGAGGCTTTTGTGTGGAAATGCTACATCCACAATTTTCTCAATCTGCATCGTTCTTCTAATTGTTTGGTTTGAGTTGTCAGTCTTCAACACAAGAATTGGTTTGCTCCTTTTGGGCTTACTACAGCTACCTCTTTGGCATCCATGTGGAATGACAATGTTTTATTGAAACCTTGGATAAATTGAAGTTAGATTCACAACCAATCTAAAATTATGATATGTTTGTTCATCAAACACCAACTTAAATGAAATCTTGAATAATTTGCATGGTTTTAAAGGTAGGATCTTAATGAATATTGTGTCATTGAAGTGCGTAGATTGCATGATAGAGAAGAGCTTGTTCCTCCCCTTTGAGTAGTACCCTCTTTCCATTAACCCATTTGCATTCTAGTATGTGTTTGAATTTGATCCATCATTATCTTGTTTAAGTGCATATGCCATGTCATCAAAATTTGTAAATCTTCCTTACTACATTGAGAACATAGTACCATAGTGAAATAGAAACATGTAATGGAAATCTTGAACAATGGGTTGATGATGAATGAGAGGAAGTTCAAAGTATGTTGCAACTATTTGAACATCTAATTGCAAAATTGGTCTTGCATTCATTCTTCATTTTAGTCTCTAGGGTAACGTTATCTCATTGTTACTTTATTTTACCAGTATATTTACAAACTTTGATATTTCAAGTGAATTTTTACCTAGCACATTAGGTTGGGTGGGCTTATTCCAATGACTACTCCCATATTTGAGTTCTATGAAATTCATAGATGAAATGTGCAAGTTGAATTTCTAACAATAAAAGCCAGATTACAAAGAGCCCATCCATAGGGATAAATATTGTAGATGTGTACTCCATGCTCACAATATTGAATGTAATGAAAGGAAGTTGTGTGGAAGACTAAAAATTTGTATTTTCTAGGCCAATGGAATAGAAAAAATTCATGGTATAGTTGATTATGGTATACGATATACTTGCGCATTGTGTTTTCGCAATGTTTTGCTCCATTGTCTCTCAAGAGAAGAAAACAAGTACATTATACAATGTGACTTGCAAGGAAGAATGAAAATTCAAGAAAAACACAACTTCTTTAGTATTCAATACATCAATAGTATTATGTGGTGGACTAAAAAATAGTTTCCAAAGCCAAAAGCCAAGCGGCTAGGTTTGATGGTGTAAAGTTGTGTCTATAGTTATAAGGTGACAATCAATGTGTAATTACTATTCACATTTAAGATTGCAACACATTAGTTGTGAACTTGTTTCAATATATCCTTGAGAAATCTAGGATTGTGTGCAAGACTAAAGAACAATGTTTCCATGCCAAGGGCTTGCTAGGGTTTTTAAGTAATATTGAGTGAATAACAATCATCGTTTATTGTTATTCATAAAAGCAGTTGAAGCACAACATTGTTGATGAATATGTAATAAGATAAAACTAAATTGGGACTATTTAATTAGACCAAAGGTAAAGCCCAAAATGGAACTATCTTTCCAAGGTTCAATAGATTAGGAATGTTGACAAATTTAATTAATATTTGAAGGCCAATGTGAAAGGAAAATGTTGTTGAAGGAAATAATATTACAATGATTACAATAAGGATGTTGTATGTAATCATGAAGGTTTTTTTGCACAAGCTTTGTGATAGTCATATATGTGGTGTGGATTGTTTGATTACTTGTTTTGAGGAAATGAACATTTGAAATCCAAACATGAATTCCAATATGGACTATGAAAGGAATGTGGGAAATTTTAATTGTAGAGCTATAAATGTAATCGGACACAAAAATTGAAAAATAACCAAAGCTCTCCAAACAATATTTGGACCATGTAATGATAGCATCCACCCTTTAAGTCTAAGAAAAAAACAAAAGAAAGAAGAAACATTAACATAACTCAATGCAAAGCCTCATGATCAATATATTCAATAATTCCAATGTCATATCCAAATGAAACAATAGAGGAAGGTGGTGAAGCCATATACCCCAAAACTTGCACCTAATCTAACATATGGAAGCAACAAGGGGCTAGAAGAAAGGCTAATGAGAAAGTTGACATGTGCAAATAATGGAAAGCTCCCGGGCCTTAGCAGAAACACAAATTTGTTAATTGCAAAGAGAAAAGTTAAACATAATAATGAAAGTTCATTGGAAAGAGAAAAATCAAATCAGTTTTTTTTAAATGTTAAACTTATTCATATTTGAAAATAAACTTTGTTCTTTTTTTAGGGGGGGGAATTGTGATCAAGGTTATGTACAAAACTTTCCTCCTTGAAATTCAAAAAGAGGTTCAAAAACTTTAATGAAGATTTCATTATTAGCTTTAAGTGCTAGAATGTGTTGGTTGAAATCATGGCATGCCTTGATGTTGTTGCCTACAAAAAATTACATTGTTTAGAAAAATAAATTCTATTGAATAAAATTCAAAGGGAATAAGAGTAGGCAAGAGAAGTAGATATTAATGGATGAAGATGAATCCACAACAAATCATTCCAACTTAGAGCAAGTTTCCATGAAAACCTAGAGTGTGAAAACATGAATACCCTGGCCACTCTAAAAGGCATCCCATTCTTCAACTTGGTCATTCAACTTTTGTTTGTCTAGTTGTATAGGACGTCTTCCTCTTAAATGTTGATTATGTTCTTCAAAATATCATTGGGGGGGGGGGATGGGATTTGAGCACTTAGGGGTATCTCACAAGAATAGTGACCATGTTCATGAAAGTCTACAAGGATTGTGAAGATTGGTTTAAAATGGAATACAATTAAGCAACTATTGAAGGATTGAAACTTGAAGTGGATAATACCTTCATTGAAAAATCTTCACTACTATAAAAAAACAATGAATTGATTACATCCCATTTCATCCATATGCATGATGAATAATTCTCCAAAATTGACCAAACTTCCTTGAGTACCTAAAGATCACCTAAATGGAATAATAACATAACCCCATTATTCGTTAAAAACTTGTTGACAAAAATAAAACCCAAGGAAAGATAGTTGATCACCCCCACATTCAAAGCTAGAATCTTGGAAGGAGGGGTCAAAGACCAAGGGAATTGAACATTAGAAGGAAAATGCCTTTTAATTTTGATTAAGCAACTTTCAATTGCATTTTGTTTCCAACTACAAATTTATTTTTATTATTATTATTATTAAACAAAAATTGTTAATTAATTTGAGTTGTTGATTGTGATGGTCAAAAGTTAGAAATGGTTTTCAAATGGGGGACCGCCCCTCCCTAGGTAAGGTAATATTGTTAACTTCCCAAGTTTATTCAAATGTCAAATGGGTCAATTTAGGTGTGACATTATCAAACATCACCTTTTCAGTTGAGAAATGTCACAACCTTACAAGTCATGCATGTGACTATTTAAGTTGATTAGTGTCATATATAGTTGGTTGACATATATAGATGGTGCATGGATGAATTGGAGGGTACATTTGTGTTTCAAGCATTAATTTGTGGGGATTGCAAATAAAGTTTATACCAATCCAAATATTGTGAGGATCAACTAAACTACAAGATTGCTAGTTCCATGTTTGGATGGTTATTTTATCATTACATGTTGACACAATTCAAGGACACTCATGATGGAATTTGAATGTGATAATGTTTCCCAAATGGGCAAATGAAGATGCAACATTTCAACCCTACAACCTTATGGAGGATTGGCCCTCCCAAACAAACCCTCCATGCTCATAAAAAAATAATAACATAAACAATTGTTTATTTTCATGGACTATTTTTTTGCTCAATGACTATTATTTCATTAGAGATAAATAAGTTGAATCAATTTTAGACCACAAAGTCCAACAACCCCATTGGACTAGAAAAAGTTCATCAACCCTACACAAAACCTTATTTTGTGTATTGTGCCAATTTTTTTATTAATGAAATTTGTCAAATTACCGTTTAGAATATAAGATTTTGACCATATTAAAAAAGGTTCACTTGGTTGGAAAATGATTTAAATTTGCTAGAATTTGAAGGTAATTACAAGATTTCTATGACAAACTCCAATGGGGAGTTAGGGTTAGAAGGATTTTGATTTTGTGGGCTATTTTTATAGCTCTTCTAAATGATCACCACTTTGATTATACCACAAAAATCATATTAATAAATCATGGATTAGTGTGTTACTCCATTTTTAACAATAAGCTAAACTATCCAAGCATCAACAACATGTTTTGGTTGGATATACATAGCTAATTGGATATTTAAAAATAAATAATATTAAATCAAAGGCCTTTGATATTTAAGGTACCCATGATTTTGTTTGAAACCTAATTACAATACCTTCATAAAAAAATGAAAGCAACCAAGAGTATGGAATGATGATGTTCAATACAAAATGCACATATAAATGCTAGCTACAACCATGTTTGTAGGTAGATAACAATTTCATATTGACTATTAGTTCATTTTAAATGACTAGAAAAACATGTTTAGGCTTCCAAAATTAACAATCTAAAGGCCTAGGATAAAAAAATCCTTAAGGTAAGGAGGTAATATATTTTCATGTGAACTTTGGGGTCAATATTGGATCGTATTGGGGCATCGTTATCATTGTAAATTTAACAAAAAAATCTGCCCAAAAAAACACCATGTCCCTTAATATACCACCTAACTAATCTAGTATGTGAACTAACCTAATTTTGTAGTCCTCACCTTAAGTCATTACCCAAATATGCCTTTGTACATTGAACCATTCACCTTTCTTCTATCTAATTTGATGCATGGGCTCCTCTTTTAATATTGAATTGTTTTGACTCATTGAGTAATAATGATTCTTCTCTAGATAGTAGTATTGCACTTACCCTATTGGGAAATGTAAGGGCATTTGGAAAAATATTTCATGCATGGGTGAACGCACACTAGGCCCCTTAAAAAATGTAATCACAAAAACAAAAATTCTACATTTTATTTTTTGGGTACATGTAAACATCACAACTTGGATTATTTTTGTTCATTTCAAATATATTGCATTAGCTTTATATTTAAACTAGTTTCTTTAAAAAAAACTCGAACAAACATTTACAAACTTGAACATATGAAATTTTTAACAAGTATAAATTTATAGACTAGTTAGTTCCATAGGCCTCCTAGTAACTAATAGTTATGAGTGGTAGATTTACCATCCCTTACCCAAGGGGTGAAATTAGTGGGATTAGTTAGCCCGGGTTAGTGCATGGTTGGGAAATAATCCACCCAATCATTTAAGAGAATTCTAAAAAGGGATTAGGATAAAGGCCCTATTTTCTAAAGGTCAATGTGGGCCTTGTGTGGGTTGTGAAGAAAAAGGATTAGAGAAAATGTTACAAACTTCTACATCATTTAAGACTTTTGTAATGGGACATTGGAATGAAGGATTTTCATGGAGAGGTGTGTGAGGGATGGAGAAATGTGTATGTATTTTGTGTGTGATTTTAATGGAAAATGGTTGAAGGATTCAAGTATCTTGTGTTGTATTTCTATTCTATTAAAAAGTGTGGAAGGTAGAATAGTTGATATTGTACAAGTAGGAAGCTTATTTGAAATGGTATTTGTGCATTTATTCTAGGATATAAAGTAACGAGGCATACCACTTGGTGGCCTCTAGAACACTAAATTATTGTCTGCCATAGGAAGGTAGCAAGCCAATCCTTGATGGTGGAAAGCAGGGGGAAAAGACCAACAAGTAGTCGCTTACAAATTGAAAGGTACTATAGAAGGTGGTAGGCACAAGTTATGAGGGAAAATGTTTAGTTGTAGATGATATATAAGCAAAGGGGATCTCCTGAGTGTCACAAATGATAGGCAGAACCACTAGGGGACCTACAGGCATTGGAGAGGACGGACAGTAGTGGTAGAAGGTCTACAAACCCCACTAGGCAACATCTAGGGGCATTGAAAGTACTACAAAGCTAGGGATAGTAACTATTATTGGGTTCTGACCATTTTTCATGTTACCCTTCTCTATTTTCTCCCCTTAACCCCTATATTAGACTACTTATAGGAGGTAGGTTTGTTCTTGGACATTAGACCTTTACCTTCCTCATTTTTCTTTGTATGACTTCTTATTTACTATTTGAATACTTGTATTAAAGTAAATTAGTTAGAGTAGTTTTTTTTTTTTGTCGAATAATAAGGTGTTGACCTTGTTCCTTCGGTCTTACTTCTTGGAGGACGGTAATGATTAGGGGGCACAATTTCATCCTTTAACAAAAGTATATTTGAATTTTGTGTTGAAATAAATACATCACAAAATATGCAAATTGTAAATATACTTCAAAACTAAAGTTATGGGTCAAGTTATGTAATGAATTTTTTTGTGGTGAATGATATTGATATACATCAACTAAATTTAGGACCATTTAGAATCTAAAAAAAATTGGTTGAAAATCCATTAAAAAAATATGTGTTTGCATTTCTCAAATAATAAATGCATAACAAAAAAAAATTCCAAAAGAATCATTACATTAAGAAAAAAAAGATTTTATTGGTGGGATAATAATAATAATATTATTATTATTATTGGTTTGGTAATGTGTTATGAACCACAAGCATGAGGCCCAATGGCCATTGAAAAAATGTACATTATATATTTTATGCACTTTTTTATCCAATCCTCTTCATCTAACCATTGGAACAAATTTAACTTTGATTCAAAATGAACTTTGAATTCCAAAATGTTGTCATGCACATTTAAATTTTTAAAAAAAAGTTTAGGGTTTCCAAAAGATGCCATCAGCATTTTAGCTTATTGCATACCTATCATATTTGTTATACATCATTTTTTTGGGTGAAAAGTGATGAAAAATGGTTCACCCGTAGTGTGTTTTCACATGCGTCCAACATATTGGCATTATCATTTGTATTTATGTATTACTTGTAGGTGTCAAGAAACATGCATCGACTTTATGGTTCTTTATGTAATATAACCTTCCACCATGGGCTTTATTGGTTAACAAATTAAAAAACTTGTTACACTTGTGAAGGAAAGACAAATGGTTCATTTCCCCCAAGCAAAAGATAACAAAAATTACCATGAATCCAACAAGATTTCATTTGTAAGTTGGATTACCCCAACTATCTAGGCCATTTCAAACCGAATCACACCAAAACAACATACCGATGTGGATAAATGCCATAGATTAATTCCAAAATATCTTTCAACACTCCAACGTATTATAATTATTTGGTTGGATGGTGATTGGTGTCATGATTCTTGTGGTTGAAAAATGATGCCACCCATGTCATAAGACATGGTGTCAATGCTTATTACATTGTCCACATGGAAATGGTTTGTGTATGCCTTGATTTTGTTGTAGCTTATTGTTATTGTGCATGGTGGAATGGACAATGCTACAACATCTAGGTCATCCAATGTGGCCCTAGCATGTTGATGTTGCAACATTGTCTTTGTCACCCAAATAAAGGGAGGAATGCCATGCACCATGTTGGCAACCCATTCTATCTCATATTTCTCACATAACACATATTTGACACATTTTTGTTGAGTTGATTTTGCTAATTAAAAGAGTTGGAAAGTAGTTGGCCCCTATGTTCCTACGTTGACCACAAAAGTTGGCATGTAGTTGACATGAAATTGATACCGCAACTTTAATCAATTGCTACAGTTGGAATATAGGCAATGTATGAAATACAATGATGTTAATACATGTCGGGATGTAGGTTTTTAATCCTCCCCTTGCCTCACCCAAGGAGCGACAACATTGTAAATGTTGTTGAAGATGTATTAGTAGGCCATATTTCAGTTAATGTAAGGTTTATTTTAGTGGATGCACTTTCAAAAACCTCCCCAATGACACCTTCCTTTTCATCCGAATCCCAAACCTAGTTTTTTAGTGATTGGAATTGTTGCATATACTTGTTAACCAATCCAATTGTTTCTTCCATGATCTATCCAATCATAATTGAACCCTTAAGGCATGCCATATTCCTTACATATCCCTTCAATGCTTCATTTATTCATTCAATGTCATACATTCACCTTGTATGTAGGCCACACATATTTAGCTCCTCCACCAAGTGAAAGACTAGGTGTGTCATTATGTCAAAAAGGTGAATGGCATGGCCATTTCCACCACATGGTTATTACCACATCTTCTTACAAAGTATTCATATTTGCTAGATCCAATACCTTGGCACATAACCCCTAGGGCTTATTCATGGTTGGGGTTCCTAAAAAAGGAAAAAGGACTACAAGACTTTTATGGGGTTACTTTTTGTAAATAACATTTACTTGAAACAAATTTAAGTGAGAAAAATTGAATAGTCCAATTTAAGATAATTCATGTGGTGGTGGTGAGTTTTCACATTCATACATAATTGTGCATGAATATTTTGGTTTATAGTTTGAAACATAAAAATCCCTAGAAATTCCCAAAATGAATTTCAATGGACAACCAAACATGTTTTTTGGCAAAATTATTTCCTGCACATGTCACATGCATCTTAAGCTAAACATTTTGAACCTATTGAACATAATTTTTTTGTCAAATGGTTTAAAAAATGTGTTTTTTTTCCTTTTAACCCTTTTTTTCAAAATTTCAAAACTTTGAAATTTTTATATAATTTGGTTTTTCATCAAATTCATTTTATGAACATGTACTTTCATAGAAGAGGGCATGTTTTTGTTGTACAAATTTTTAAAAATTGATTGTATGATTTTATGCATTCCTTTTGATTCTTTTTTTTAAAAATTGCAATTTAAACATTTGATATAATTAGTTTACATGATTCAAAATGACATTTACATTGTATCCAAATTATTTTAAATTAATTTTATTAATTTAACAAGACATCATTTTATCTATTGGCATGCAACAATCCACTATAACTATAATAATGTAAAATAAACAAAATCCAAAGTTGTCCTTTGCAGTCTTTTAAATATACGTCATTCCTTTTTGGTACCCCAATTGTGAATACACCCCTTAAAAATATAACTAACGCACATAATTGCAAATCACGTCAATTTATATAGTAGTCCACAAAGACACAATGGCATTAATTGTTACATAGATACATACCAATCATGCACCTTCATGTTTGAAAACATGTTGTTTGCAATGTGTTTCAAAGGTGCACTTTAGTAGTTAGTAGGCACTCACAATGATGTCAAACAATGCATGAAAACCTACAATTCATGAACTTCTATTACATAAAAAATTGTTGGTTTCATCCACCTATCAAGGGAATGTGGGTCTTGAAACAACCATAGGGAAAACCTTATTCACTATTCCTCGAAATTTGGACCCACTACAATGGTATCCTTTGTCCCAAAAATGGTTTGCACAACATTTTCACACATTTTTCTCCACATGCATGCCATCCAAGTAATGTGTAAATACAAGTCCATGTCCATGCAAACACCATGCCAAAATAAGGCATTATATTATGGTCAATATTAATAAGACATTTTTATTCCAATCAGGTTGGTTGTAATGTTCATTAAACTAGTCAAACTAAAAGAGGCTTCAAATGAACCATTACTTCCTCTTTGTACCAATTGAACTTTTTACTACATTAATGCATATGCTTATTAAGATAGTCAACAATTGTGAATACACTCACCCCAAAGTAAGTCATGTCATAAAGATGAACTTTCGCTTCATGCCATGTTCTTTGAATGGACCATCTTGTGCCCCATGTATGAAGCCAACATCCAACCATGGTTTTGATTTACTACATTTGACATTATTTCTTCAATTGCTAGCATAAGTGGCTACAATCCATTATCCACCTTGCCATCAAAGGGTTTTTTGTTTTGAGGATGTCAATATGGATGGTTTTCTATTAACCACTTCCTAAAATCACAATACACACACTTTGATAATAACTTTGAATACTTAGAATTAATGTTCAACCTACACAAAAGGGAAAATTTTCTACCCTTAATACACACATCTCAAAATGAAGTTGTGCCTTAGGTAGTTATGAATCATCCACACGACCTTGCTCACAAATTGAATAACTGTTCGTTGGGTGTTTTGACAAAATCATATCCGTTGGAACATTAAGTTGCCATTGTTTTTGAAGTTATTCAATGAATGGCTACAAATACATGTCAATGTTTTCAAATTTCTTTGTTTTTTGCCCAAAATGAACGATGAAATAAACATGAAAATTTAATTTATTGCCATTCACGATGATACGTTGTACATCAACAATATAACTAGCCATGTGGACCAAATACATAGTTTTTTATTGATAGCCCAAACCGTATGTTCCTTGGGTCAAATGTAAAGTTAAATCACATTTTGTCAACATGTTTCCACACATTGGAATTAACCATGTGCCTCACTAAACCATCTTTGCTTTTGTTTTCATGATGCCACACCAAAAGTTTAATATGGCAAGTGAAGAATAAAATTGTTACGCCCACGATATGATTTGAAAAGTGGCATAGAACCTTTGCAAGGATTTGATTATGCCCCACTTGCTTGTGTTTAGGTAGGCCACACTTTGGGCATTCTTGAAGGTCAACATATACACCCTTATACTTGATGTAAACCTTTCTACAAACATTTATGAACTTGTATTCCATGCCCATCTTTTTTGTAAAGGTTTTTGCATGATATTATTTAAGTGGCAAACATTTTTTTGCTAGCAAATTCATCCAAAAATTTATGTGTGTAAACATATTGAATTGTACAAATGTTCATCAATGTTAACGTGGTCGACAATTTGGACCATCTAGTCCTTGGGAAAAATTGACAACAAGTTTCATTCAATTCAAACACACTAGGAATCCAATTGCCACTACCTAGATGTACACCATCTCCCACACCATCAATGTTTTGCACATTCCCAAGAAAAGTTTTCACACTACCCTACTACATCATGTGTTGACGCAATTGGGATACCAATGTCACCATCTAATAATGAGCCTCCATCATTATCAACACCTACCACATCGTCATGTGTTGACACAATTGGGACACCAATGTCACCATATAATAATGGTCCTCCATCACTATGAACACACATAGTTAGTGCAACAAAGGCATCATGGAACATGTCCCCCCACCATAAATTTTGGTCTATGCCTACACCATTTAGACCTTATATGTATTGTGGTTTAAATGCAAACCCCCATTCAATTTTTGTTTCATCTTGGGGTGCATAGCCTATCCAAGCTTGCATATTTAGATTTTGGCCATGATGAACCTTGGAGATGTTCTTGCACAATTAAGCTACATGTTCCTTGCTAGGCCCCCTTGTCATTTGCACATGGACATTTGATGCAAGTTAATCCACATTCTCATGCCTTTTGCTTCTTTCAATGCCACAATTTGTGATCTCTTCATTGATGTCTGAAAGGAATGTTTATTGGCAAAAACTCCCAACATCCATATGGTATTCTCTATGTTGTTCATGTAATATATTATGCTAATTGAACAATCGACTATGAAACTCCATTGTGTTAGTTGAATAATTAACTACATAAGTTGGGGGTAAAATATGTACATATCAAAATAACAACAAATTGTGATAATTGAACAATCAGCCATAGAAGTTAGGATAAAGTGGATAGTTTAGGATATCAATTAACCAAAGTAATTTATAGACTCAACTAAATGACATGTTTTGCATGTGATCTAACACTAGAAAATAACAACAAAGAATAGGCCCACAATATATATACATACTAATGAAGTCCATAGAAAACCCAATATTAATTGGCAAGAATATTACAATGTGTTGTAGGAAAATATACTTAAGTTACCCATTGACGACCCTACAAAATAAAGTGGCTTCCTCTTTGTTAATGTCCAATACCATTACACCTTTATTATCAATGACATTAGTGGGTGAACAATGAATGGATGAGTAGTGAATGATTGAGTGGGTTCAAAAGAACAAAAAGGAATTTTTGGGGCATATTCCATGCCACATCAAGGAATATTGTTGGAATATTATCATGCCACATGGATTTGCATTTTGTGATGTGGAAAATTATTCCCTGATGAAGCCCACAATATTTTGCCACGTTGACAAGCGTTCATGCGTGAAAACAACTATACTATTATTTGAATCATTGTATTTATTTATCCAAATGGTGCTTGTGATTTGCAACATTAATGTAGGAGGGTTTTGAAGAATGGAAACATTAGATTTAGTTAAAGATTTTAAATAATTAAATTTGATTACAAATGTAACAAAAAATGTTCACAATATCACCAAATCCTGTTATAGAACCAAAATGTACACCACCTTTGAAACATTCATCACAAATGAAACAATCTAGTTCCTTCAAGAATGATGGAACTATAACATAGTCAAAAATTGAATCTCTTAACCATGTAGTAATAAATTAATTAATTCTAAATAACCTTTTGAACTTGTTTATTAATTTTAACATGGTCAATTATACTTTTGTACACATTCAATTATACATTATACCCATGCCCCCATGTCCATTCAAAAAAATTGTTGACATTACAACAAAATATATGCATGAGCAACATGGGTAATTTCCAACTATCACATTGTAATGTTTGTGGTTAGAGAGTACGACGTTGTAGATTCATCCATACCTTGGTGGCTAGACATCAACATGGGGGGGAAAAATCATTTATATAAATAATTTATTGACCTTCCAATTATTCGTGTGATATTGTTTTAATTTGAACATTAAAGGCCTTCTCACCTTCTTGCTACCAAGAATTATAGGTCAATTACTTGCAACTACAAGCCTAAAAAAATTATGTGTGTAAATAATAAGAATTTCAAAATTGTTTGTAGTAGAAGGTTGACCTCTAAATAAACTCTAATGGTTGTTCTTATGTTCAAAATTAAAAAGAAACCTAGCCTTTTCCATACATGATACCTTTTTTTGAGTCAAGTTGACATTTTGTTGAACTAGCCATGCATTCAAAATTTGTGGCCTAACAACAACAAACATTTATATAGTCCCACCACACAATGGTTTAAGTTATTATGATAAAACCAATGTTTGTGATGCTCTAGAACTCCATTTTGAAATTGAACCCAAAAATCACAATAATATGGAGTTGGAGGACCTCACTTTTCATTTTATGTGTATTAATATTTGCTACACATTTGATACTTGAATTTTTTGCATTGCAAAACATTGAATTGTGGAACTAGGTGGGCATTGATCAATATGCCACAAGCCATCCTCGCACATAATCCCTAACACATCTAACCCACCTTGAGAAACTATAAGTAACATATTACATGAATTGTAGAGCAACCAATGGACGTGTAGACTAATGAATATGGTTGTCGACATTATTGGGTTCACTTGGGGAAAAACCATATGCAGACAAAAAAAATTAACACAATGGATGGTTTTTGTGAATCATCATTTGCACCTAGAAAATAGTTAGCATTACGCTTGGCTAAGCCGAACCTCTTCACCTTCGAGGTGCAAAGTCTGTGTTGTGAACAAATACTTAAAGGCATAATTTGCAATGGCTATTGCAAGTTTAGTAGGATCCCTTAACACGTGGGCCCTCCTCAATAATAATTCATTCATGTTAAGACCATGGATAAATAGACCACCTTGTAAGTAATGTCGATTTAATGTGGATTGTTTGAAAGCCCATACATAGTCTTTGCATGTTGCTATGTACAAGGAGGTGCCACATTTCCCTAGTTACTATAACTAGATGTTATGCACAATTTCTACTAGATTACAAGTTGGAATGTTTCCATTCAACGATGTTGAATTCCTATAAATGTAAGCAAAACAAAATTAGCCCAAAAGTGAAACAATTATACAATAAAAGAAATTCATTATACATAATTTGCAAAAGAAATTATTACATGGGTCATGAATGCAAAAATGTCCCACTATTTAATGCCCCATTGTTTAATGCAAAAATGCTAGAAGTTAAGCTAATTGCTAAACTTGTGAATTCTAATTTCACACGAAGTGTTAGACGAAAGCAACCAACAACAAATCATTGCATATTGAATGGCCACCTTTTCTAAAAACATGGTATTTTTGTATTCATAGTAGAATGCCTTGTGTTAATCCTATAACTTAGGTTTGATTAATTGTTTGGTATGCCTATCAAATGATAAAGTCCAATGGAACAAACATGTGCACTTTTTGTTAACCATCTTGACGTTCACGTCTCTATAACCATAAATGATTCTCATACATTCCAATTTGTTTACACATTGTCTATGATGAATCCTTTGAAGTTTGGTTTGGGAAACTCATGTTTAACCATTGTGTTGTTTAACTTTGTTCACATGATTTGTTACATTTTAATGTCTTTAGATTGCATGTTGCAAATTACAATGGTCATGACTTTGTAATAGGTCAAATCATATACTTGGCAAATTATTGTTGTCTACTTGGCAACACATTTAACATGGTCAAACATTATCCAAATTTTTTCTAAATCTCCTATAAGTTGCATTCGTGCAACCAAGGCCTGTTCCATTCCCAACCCTATCAACAACATCTTGAAAATGAAAACTTTTTGTCCAAAAATTTGCCTTGAAAAACAACACTTTTGGATCTCATCATAATGATTCCTAAACTTTAATTCAAGGATGTTGTTAATGTAGCCTCCCCTTGGATGATGTTTGAAGGAAGTAACAAGTTACGAACATTTGGAGAGTTCAATTCAATGAATTTGTCTTGGATGTGTTCCATTTGTTTGCCCTTCAAAAGTTCCATGTTGTTGCCATTGTTGTCATTAAACAAATGTTTAGCCAATAAATATTTTCTTGCCCTCAAAGAAGTCTTAAATGTTTTAAAACCAAACCTAATTATAAACTGCATATGATTTGTACAAGTCTTTAATCAACCTTTTCTATTTTTGGTTACAAACTTAAACCAAATATATAAAAGCAAATGATTTTATTTTTTCCACTATAGTGATTGATTTCCAAAATCATTTCATTTCTGAAATTTGAAGTTTAATTTCGTTTTTTTGAGCAAAAATTGGTTAGTAGAAAACTTGCAATTTAAATTATTTAGAACTATTTATCATAAAATTTGGATATGTTAAATTTCAATTTTGATGAATCATGATATTCTTAAATTTTAAATTATAGTTGTTAAATGTTTTATATACCCAACACAAATATTATGAAACTTCATTTTTAAAAAACTTAATCTTGAACAATAATGTTTAAGATGAAACATGAATGTTAAAAGGTCCACTACAATTCAAAAAATTGAATTGTTGCAATTTTTGAATTATTGTTGAACTTCAAAGAATCAAAGTTGCATTCTATTTTGGTTCAAATCCAAAAGAAGGTACATTGAAGATAAATGAATGATTTAAAACATGTGTGCACTAATTTGAAATTCTTTAGAATTTTGTTTCATTAATTTTTTCCTACTTTCCTTTTCATTTCATTTTTTTATTATGAGCATTATATCTTTGGTGTTGATTTTATTCATGTCCACTTGGGAATGGGGTTCTTGATGATGGTAAAGGAATTACCTATCATCTCTGAATTTAAATGGAAACCAATTATAGTATTTTGATTGGCCTTGGTCAATATGCTATTCCTTTGCTCAACTAATAAATGTAGGTTGAATGTTCAAATGCTTTCATTAAACCTTTAAAGGAGATTATTTCTTAAATATTTTGAATTTTCACGTGACTAATTATTTTATCTCTATATTTTAATTATCGGTTACCTATAACATTTCATGTCTTTTGGGAAAATATAAAAATATGAAAAAAAAATTCTTAAAAAAGGTGGGGATGGGTGTGGGTGTGGGTGGGGTAGGGAAGTTCAAACTATCCTAAAACCTAAATGAAATAGATTTAAAAAAAAAGAAAAGGTAGATATACATTCAAAAGAAAAAGAAAAGAATCCAAATAACCTTATTTCATGCATCAAAAGAACAAAATCAAGCAAATTAAAAAAATATATATATAATTGATGTTTCAGAAACAAAATAAAAAGTCCCCTTAATGTCATATTAGTGGAGTGTTTTATTCCATAATTATACTATTATTCTCAATATGCTTTTAATTTTAAAAATAAAATTTGACGACTTTCCGCATGGAAAATTAAGTTGAGTCCATTTAACCATGGTCATCACTGTAAGTCATTATTTAATGGATAATAATAAACGACAAAATGATTATCTAATGGATTATTTAATAGATGAATACATGAGGCAGCATCTATTGGATGATAATTAGATTGATAGGTACCTATATGAAATAGAAAGAAAGGAAAGGGGCTTCTTTCGAATTTGGTTTCAAATTTTAGAGAGGAGTGCAATCATTTCACTCTTGCATCCGCCAAAAGAAACACCCAAAAAAGAAAAAAAGAAAAAGAAAAACCTCACTCCATTATTGCGCTCTTGATATCAACGTTTCATTCTTTTTCAAATTTTCATCCAAATCCAGTTCATCGTCATCCATTAGATGAGAGAGGCTGATGTGGTTTGTAGCTGCGATTGGGTGCGAATTGTAGGCACTCAACGAGCATTAACTGATTATAAACTACAGTTACTAACCACGAGGATGTGTTTCATCCTTGTATTTATGAGTTAATTCATTCATCTACGTGGAACGTAATCAGCATCCTTGTTGTCAGCATTTCAAATCTTGTGCACTTTTTCATTCAAATTCCAGCATCATCATCATCATCATCATCATCATCCAGGTAATATTGGATGAGAGATGTGGATGTGGGCTAGCGTGCGAATGGTAGGCACTAGGCACTCAACGAGCAGTATTATAAAGCTACAGTTATGGACAACGAGGATGTTTTTCATCCTTGTATTCATGAATGAATGAATGTATTCATCCACGTTGAGTATAGAAATAACTAAATTCATCCATCTAGAACGTAATCCGTCCCTGGCAGCTTAGCGACAGCTGGTCTGAATGAGCTGGCCGCTGGGCAGATGGAAAACTTCCTCCCGGATCTGCCCGCAAGATGCGCTGCTGTTGCTGCGGGGAAGAAGAAGAAGAAGAAGAAGAAGGGAGGAAGGAAAGAGACGACGGGGAAGTGCGGGAGGGTGCGCGGTGGTGAGTGCGGGAGTGAATTAGTGGTGCCGCTTCTGGTTGTTGTTGTTGTTGTTGTTTTGTGTGTGTGTGTGTGTGTATGTGTTTTATTTTGGGAGTTGGGTGGTCACCATTTTTTACTCGGAGTATCTCTTTTCTCGCTGGTACTGGTGTTTGATCTGGAGATTTGGTGCTCGGAGGGAAGCGAGCTCGCTCACGATGGCGATGAGCATCGGGTTCTAGGGCTGTGCAATGTGCGGCGAATCGGTGCGTAACTAGTGAATAATACAGTACCGATTGCTGAGAAAGTTGAATCGGGAAGCGATGGATCTGAAGAAGGTCTTCGATCAGACAGTGAGAGAATTGTAAGCGCACAAACTCTCCGTCCTCACACGCGGTTGTCCCCCCTCTCTGCCCCTTACCCCACACACAAACACGCACACAACGCTCATTTTGTGGAGTCTCTTCGTATTCGAGATTTTTTTCTCTTTCTTTGTTTGTTCTTCTACATTTCGAGCCCTTGAGATCTTGAAGCTTACTTGTGTTTATACGTTCACCATCTCGGCGGTGTTCAGTCCGAGATCCAGCAGAATATCTTTAACTCTGAAGGTGCCCCGAGTGCAAGCAAATCTCTAAGAGCTCAAAAGACGACGACGTTTTATGTCATGATGCATTTGGACGGTTTTGAATGTATCAGCGAGCTCTATGATGCTTCAGTTGTGTTTCTGAGTAGGAATTGCAACTCCATCGCACTTACTTGAAGACACGAAGTCTGTGTTGTTCTCATGCATGAAGTACTCGCTCTCCCATATATTTGTCTATTCCACGGGGGAGAGAGTTTTTTCTTGTACATTTCATACTGGATCTCAAATCATTGCCACAGCGAGAAGCTATTAAGGTCTGTGCAGATCAGATGTTGAAAAATCTCTTACAATGAGTTTTCTCTTATGGGGACAATATGTTGCAGGAAAAGAGAAGTGAACAAAAAGGTCCTCAAGGTTCCAGAGATTGAAGTGAAAGTACGATTCAATCACCTGTCTGTAAACCCATCTCATTTAAGCAGAGCAAATTGCTAGAGAGTGACTCTTTTGATTTGGTGCAAAAGAATCAATCCGATTCTTCTGGTAATCAGTTATAAAATCTGCAATGAAATCCTCATATCTTGCTGCCACATATATCCATTCTAAAGCTGAGCTGCCACTGATAATGTGGCAGAAAGAAGACGAAATGGGTAGTGATTCTTGTGAGATGATTACTCACAGAGAGAGATTAGTTGGATTGTTTTGCAGGTCCTTGAAGCAACAAGTAATGAGCCTTGGGGTCCTCATGGAAAAATTATGGCTGATATTGCACAAGCTACTCGCAACTTGTGAGAGCCTAACTGAAAGCCCTTTATTTTCTCAGGGGAGAGATAAATTTGAAGGAAATGCTGCATTGATGTGGTGGTGACTGTGGGTTTGACCATTTGCTGTGTTCCTTTCCTGTTGTGGTATACAGCAATGACTACCAGCTCATAATGGCAATTTTGTACAAGCGGCTGAATGACACTGGAAGAAATTGGCGTCATGTGTACAAGGTAATGATATGATTTTCTTCAGTGTGCTGATCTAGTGGAGGGGGAAAGGGGGGACTTATCATTCAATGTCAGTCAATTTGATATGGTCTCAGTATTGAAATCAGTTGTGTGCTTCAAGGGCTTTGTAGAATGGTCAATGCAAAGGGCTTTTGTCCTAGCCAGGAGATAAATGCACATGTCTCTCATGATCTTGAAACACTAGATGAAATGAATTTGTTCAGAAGAATTCCATTCGATCTGACATGTGAATTATGGCTGCTGGAGATATCTCCTACCTGATGATAGTTTGTGTGATTGTGTGCCAGTCTTTGACAGTGCTGGAATATTTGGTTGCCAATGGTTCAGAAAGGGTCATAGATGAACTTCGGGAGCATACCTACCACATTCAGGTGAGTCAACTAACACCTTACTGGCCTCTTTGGTTCCTATTATCCAAAATTTGCCTTCAGGACAAGAATACAATTAATTCTTTACTAGAACTATTGAATGATATGTGCAGTTGTGGGTATTGTGGAGGTTTTTCCTGCAATCTCATACATGGCTTTTGCCAGTTGTTAAAACAGATGTACTGCGTCCGTGAAGTCACTAGTCATGTGCTAACAGGATATGTTCAGGGGCAGCAGGGCCCAATCACTATCCTCTATGTAGACCTCTTTATCTTACTGCTTAGTTACTTGCTTGTACAAGGTCAAGCTAAAATGAAATGAATATACCCTCACAAGTTTGTTGCAGCTTGACTGAGGATATTGCTGAATTTTATTTAGCTATACCTTTTGAGTGCCAGCAGATATTATGTCTGAGTCTTCCCATTGCTTCTGGAAAATGTGATGGAAATTCAGGGCAGATTATTTTACATCCACCATTGGAAGGTGATGAAGTCAGGGGTGAGTGATGGCAGCTAATCACTGCCATTTATCCTGAAGGTGATGGTCTGATACTTTATGAGGGACATTCACAAGGTTCTGACCACATATGTTCTTTCATGCTTGTTTTGGTGGCTGGAACTAACACAATGGCTACCTTGAAAGTATTATTGTGGATTTTTCTATGCATTCCTTTAGAGATGTATAGTTGTGGGTATGTGTCAGAGAAATGTTGTAATTGCTGCATCTAAGCTAATTATGTTTGTCCTCTCATGGTCTGGGTTTCTTAAACACTTCAAACGATGTATTTTCTACAGACATTGGTTGATTTCCAGTACATTGAAGCCAGTGGCAAGGACCAGGGAATCAATGTACGAAAAAAGGCCCAGAATCTTGTCTCATTGATAAACGACAAAGAGAGAATCCGCGAAGTGAGACAAAAGGCTAATGCCAACAGAGAGAAGTACATGAAACCTTTCTAATACATCCCTTCACATTTTGTCAGAATTGAGATCTTCTCTGCAAAAGCTTATTCTTTGTATGATTACATCCCTAAGGTAGTCGTCAAGATGCTGCTGCAAAAGAGAATGCTTTGGTTGCTGAGGGGAACCTTTGACATGTACGGTACAGTAGCTGCATTTTGGGAATTGTGTGTGTGTCAGTGGAAATTCTGCAACCTGCATGGGGTAATTCTGTTGACAGCAGGTTCAGTAGAGGGGTGGTTTTGAATTGAGACCATGCAAGGGATCTCTACTGGATGGGTTGGTATAGTCTGTGCTTGGTGTTGCTTGTGCTGCTTTGGATGGATGTCCTCATTAGTCATTTGACACAGATGACTGTTTGCACAGATATCGGGGTGTGTCAAGTACTGGAATGTCATTCAGACCTAGTACATACTCAAGTACTGGTGGAGGCTATGGTGACCAGGATGATGACCACTATGGAGGTAGTTATGGGGGGAGCCGTGGAGGAAGAGATGATTATGACAGTTATGGTGGGACAAGTAGAGACACTGATCGATATAGGGATGATGACTGGTCAGGAAGAGAGAAGGACCGCCACAAAGATGATGGATATGGTGGGGATAGAGACCGTAACATTGATGATTATAGCAAAAAGGGAAGCTTCAATGACAGGTATGATAGTGGTGCTTCCAGTGATCGTGATCGAGATCGGGGCTATGAGGACGAGGATCACTATTCTTCCAGGTGCAAGATGGCTCCCATTTCTTTCTTTCCTTGGTTTTGCTTTCAAAGTTGTGTGTTCCTAGTACTTCCAGTCTATTCCCTTAACTCTTCTTTCTTTACACCTTTCATTTTCCCCATAAGTTTCCCTAATCTTAAAGTTTGTGAGCTAGCTAGGATCACACCTGAGTCTTCCCATTGCTTGCAGATTTGTAACAGTAACCTGTATGTTGGTTGATGTCTGACATTTGCCTCTCCTTCATCTGGGTACTGAGGCAAGATGTGGGATGTTATGATAGTCACTGCTATATATGTTGCTGTTCATGGTCACTCAAATATTCAAGATACTGTCACCATTGTTCACACTGCAGTATTCTTCTAATTTGTTCTTTTTAGTTGATTTTTTCCTTCTTTTTCCTCTCTCAGCCTGCTGTTGTCTCTTGTTTGGTTGTGAATCTGATCATCTTAATTACCAAGTTGTCTCACAGTTTCTATTCAGGTTGATTCAAAACTGTATCTATGGAGAGTCCTTGGTGATTATAGGTGAATACTTTTAATATAATTTGTGAAAGATGCACAGAAAGCACATAATCTGCCATCAGACCCTCACATTCAAACTGTGTGAGGTAGGGACATTGCATCAGCTGAAATAAACTTTATTGTGACACATGTGGTTGCTGAGGGTGGGATGTTGCAAGCAATATGTGGAGCCAGGAGATGTCAATTGCCAATGATTGCAGGAATACACACTTTTAAGACAATTCTCAACTTTTTGTCTGTACTTGAAACCATTGGGCTGACATTATGTAGGTAATGGCAGGCAAAGCAACAATGCAAGAGCTGCTCCTCCTCCTGCCTATGAAGACACAGTGCAAGCTGATGATCAGGAGGATGACAGGTACTAGTGGAGTGCATCTCTTCACTTAGAAAATGTGGATGTCCTTGGTGGTGGCAAGCATCTCATCAGCCACGATTTTTGTAGCACATATTGCATGTTCTGCTACAGTACAAAAAGTCTCAAGTAGACATTCTGTGAAAATCTGAAAGCATCTAAGTGGATTCATCAGGTTGATTGAAGTGAGCACTCATGTACTTATACGCTGGCTATCCTCCTGGCTGCTTGAAGAGGGCCTTGATCAATCACTCTTTTGTAGCCTGTTAGTCAGGGAATGTAAATGGACAAACCTCTGATTGTCCCTCCATTTTTTGGCCGCAGCAGGCTGTAGTGACTTTTGGAGTTTGTGCAGGGTTAATAGTAAAGGTGTAGCTGCAGCAGTTGGAAGAGCTCAATCCAGCCAGGCACAGGCTGCTGTTAGCACAGTCCAAGATGTTGCCAGTAAACATGGTGGTGGGGGAGCTTATTTTGCAAATCAGGCAGCAGATGAAGATGATTTTGATCCACGAGGTGCCTTCTCTGCAGCTGGTAAGTATCTGTACTTTGTGTTTTCACTTGGAATCTGTTATGAATTAGTGAGCAGGATTGTTCTCAACAGATTCTACTCTTAAAGTTCTCCAATTTTTTCTCTGTTGTGTTACTCTCTTGTGATGTAATGTGATGGTCTGACACCTTGTGAGCAACTCCCATAAGGTTATGACTCCAACTCATTGTCATGTTACCTTCAAATTATTGTTGTGGAGATTCCTCTCCAATTTCAAATATATGTGTTCCAGTGGCTTTATTGGATGTTCTGCATCCAAGTAATTGCTACTGGTGAGCTTAAAGGATATGTTCAGGGTTCAGGAGGCCCCAATCACTATTCTCTATGTTGGCCTCACTTTGTGTTTGGCTTAGATCTTTGTTTTTACACAAACAAGCTAATCTCACAGGCTTTTTGAACTGAAATGAGGATACTATTGACATTTTTCATTAGGTATGTCTCTTGAGTGCCAGCCAACATCATGATTGTGTCTTCCTGTCTCTTTCAGAAATGTGAGAGAAACTCAGGACAATGATTTTTTGTAATGGTTTGCCCAGATTTCAGATGGGTTATTGTAACTTATCTACACCCACGATCAGGAGCTAATGAAGTCAGTGGGTAGTCACAGCAGCTCGTCACTGCTATTTGTGGTCAAGGTGATGGTCTATCACTTTGTGAGTGACTCTCATAAGGTTATGGTGCACTTGTCATTTTACCTTCTTTGCAATTTCATAGATATGTCTTACTCTCTCCTTGTTTGAGTCTTTTTTTGGTTTTTCATTCGTTCTGTGTTTCTCTTATTCTTGCTTTCTTTGGCCATCTCCTTCTATTATATGTTCTGTTGAGCTAGCCAGCATCATGGTTGAGTCTTCCCATCATTACTGGTCTTGTGACAGAAACTCATTATGGTGGCTAATGTGTGCGACTGAACTCCATCCACTGCCAGGAGCTGAAGAACTCAGTGGGGATGTTATGATAGTTGGTCAGTGCTGTTGAAGGTCACTGAGAATACATGTGACTGTTGTTCAGACCACACCCCGTGTCTTTCCTCTGTTTTTAAGGGTGGGGTCTTTGTTTTTTTTCTTTCTTTCTTTCTTCCTTGTCTGCTAAGATGCTAGCAAAACAAAAATCTCTATAACCTCATTATGATTGGGTCCTCCCTCACTTCTATTCAGGTGTGACTTAATTTATAAGTAAAGAAAATTTCTCAATAATTATGAAGATATTGAGTGAGCAGGATAGATTTTGATGGGCCACAAGTTTCTGGATTCAGCCACTGAAAGCTGCAGTCTTTGGTTATATGAAGTTGTTAAAATAATATGTTCATGTCACAGCTCACTGGTTTCAATTTTGCTTCTGTTTGTCATTCAGCCCTTTTCTAAAGAATAGTTAGGAAATAGAACTAGTTGTGGATGCTGATTGAATGGGTTTGATGCAATGTTTGTTTGATATTGAACTTCCCATGTGTGTTGCATCATTGTAGCTTCTTCTGCAAGCCAGCCCAAGGATGGTTTCTTTGGAGAAGCTGCCCCTAGTGTACCATCTTCTGCACCTCCAGCTGTGGCAAAGAGTACAGGTGGTATTGAAGACTTGTTTGGGAACATTGGGTTTGAGGTTGTTCCAGTTCCTGCAACCAGTTCCAATCATACTTTACAGGTAAATATTAAATGAGGAATATGTATTGGAAGTGTCTAGTTCTGGACTTCCATAAGGTTATGGCTGCACTCATTCTTGTTGTTTTAGTTTTAGTTTTGCTGGACCTGACACAATAATTACCTGAAAGTGTTATGGTGCAATGTTTTCTGCAATCTTATGGATATGTCTATTGAACTTTATATGATTCTGTGGGACTCTGTTCTGTTGTATGTTGTGGTAACAAAAATTTGTGTCCGTTCACACTTTTGCAGTGTTCTTTTTGCACTAATGACAGCTTTCACTGTGTGGGAGTTGTTATGGCTTTTTTCTAGCTCTAAGATGATGTTTTACACATTCCTGCCTCATCGATAGAACCTTGTACTAGGTCTGCTGTGGTCCCATCTGATTTATTTATATCTACACAACACTGGGTTTGCTCGTACATTTCCAATGATTGGGTGGGTGTCTTCTGCCAATGCAAACAGGCACCAAGTGAAGACCTTTTTGGGGAAACAGCATTTCAGGCTGCCCCATCATCTGCCCCAGACATGTTTGGAGCTCCAGCAGTGCAAGCAGCCCCTCCTCCATCCATTCCAAGTCTATTCCCTCCACCAGCATTTCAACAACCAACTTTGCCTGCCAAAAGTGTTGCAGCAGAGAGCTTGGAAGCTTTTGGATCAGGGGGTTCAAATGACAATGGTGGAAGCATGTTTCCACCTCCTCAGGCTTCCCCTGCTTTTGGTTTTGCACCAAATAATGGGAGTGGTTTCTCCCAAGGTGCTATGGTGTTGCAAGTGCAATCTTTTGGTAACCAATCTATTGGCAGCACTCAGCCTTCAAGCAATGTTCAATCTTACAGTAACAATCAACCCTCTGGAAACAGTCTGTCAACCAACACCCAACAAACACAATTGGAAAGTATGCAGATGCAACCTAGCATCAATTGTAGCATGTTGCAGCCTCAGCAACAACCAAAGAAAACTTTTGCTCCACTCAAGTCAACCTTGTGGGCTGATACTCTCAGCACAGGCTTGGTGGACCTCAATATAGCTGGACGTACGAATCTCGTCTGCTGTCATCTTCTAATCTATTCTTTCCCTCTCCAAGTTTTTATTCCAGCTTGGATTGGATATAGAATAGATAATCACCAAAGTAGTCTGTGCAGGTTGTTTTGTTCAGTGACTCCATGAGAAGCTCTGAGAGTGGATTGCTTGTGACTCTAGGGTAGGCAACAAGGTCTGCATTTTTTGGCTTTTGTTTGGTTCACATAGTTGCTCACACGAAGATACAGATTTGGCATAAACTTCCAATATGATTTTCCATGTCACTATGCTGTTCTTCTGCTTGTCTTTTCAAGTGCAGATACTTTTGGGATTGGCTATGAGTGGAATTCCAGACTCATATTCAGTGGTCGTTGACCTATTTGCATGGGATGAAACACTGAGACTAAATTTGTGTTGGAATTTGGCAGCAAAAGTGAATCCTTTGGCGGATTTGGGCATCCAACTCACAGATGCATCATTGCGGAATGAGCTATGGGGAGGATCTGATAATAAGAAGAAGGATGAGAGGAAATCAATATATGGTGCATCATCAATGGGACAAGCAATGGGTGTTGGATCTGGCCTTGGCAGAGCAGGTGCGAGTGTTTTGCCCTCTCCACCCCTTCCCCCACCTGCAGCCATGAATGTAAGGATGGGTATGGCACCAGGTGTGGCACCTGTTACAGGTATGGGACCACAGATGGGACTTAATCCTGGCATGGGAATGGGTGTAAACCTGGCCATGGGAATGGCTCCAAACATGGCTCCAAACATGAACATGGGAATGGGTCAGGAGGTTCCTAACATGTGGATGGGCATGGGGGGTTACGCAAACCAGCAGTATGCTGGTTACAGGTAGATTATAGTCAATCATTAGTCACTGTTGAGTACCCTATCAACTCTTGTTGAATTAGTTCATTGCTGAACCTGATTTAGGCTTAGGTCTGGCCAGTCAGGCCATTTTTTATTGCAGCAAATCCTGAGGTCTTTATCTAGGTATTGAGTGCGTTTTTCAGCTAGGAGAAGTAGTAGCTAGCATCTTTAAGCAACTGTGGGGAGGATTTGGGCAGAGGCACCATTAGTCTTTCAGTTCTTGAGTGTATATGAAGAGCTTCATAGTAGGGTTATGTTTAACAACCATTTGATTCTTGCAATCCAAGTAGAACTCCTCCTAATGTGGGGAAATTGTGTAGATTGGCAGCTCCGTTTCTTTCTTCTTCCTTGGCTTCTACTTTGTGAAGCTCTTGGATAAGGCTTTTTGTTAATGCCTGAATGTAGGAGCAGGCTTGAATGTAGTATGTGCCAGCAGTTGTCAGTTGAGAAAAATGTGTGCAGATTTCTTTTAGCAAGGAAGAAAGTCAGACCAGTTGTAGTTCTCACAAGCTAGAAGTGAGATGATCTGTGACACAATAGTTCATGTCCGAATGGAGCTTGTTTTGTTTTGGCAGGATATCACTAGTAAGGAGTAGTATACCAAAGTAGATTTGCACCTTCCATTGGAAGCCTGTTGTGACTCAGTTCTGGATGAACCCCATCTGAGTTGATGCTGGGTTTCACCTGGGTAACCTAACTGGTGAAGGGTAGATCCAGAAGCTAGGTAGGTAGATATGAAAGTAGATAGGATAATAGGTGGCTACTATGTCAGTAGATTCATGCAGATGGTCAGTACATAGGTAAGGGCTCGTGGGTTGTATAGTAGGTAGGTGTGGTATCTGAATTAGAAGACAAACAGGCCTGTCAACCTGATGAAGACTATACTATGAATGGCCATTGGAAGGAGGACCCACCAGACCAGCAGGTGGCCTCAAGCTGTGTCTTACCAATGGTCATTATCTGATGTAATTGGCAACAGGGGAGAGATTCTCCCACATCAATACGAACTTTGCAGACTGTTTGCTAGACATCACCATGTTCTATGTGCTGTTTTATGGAGCTGGTTCTGACCAATGGGGGCCATCATCTGTCTTCATTGGCACTTGGTGAGTGACTCTGACTCATCATAAGCACCTTCACAAACAACTTGCTAGATCTCAAAATGTTTTATGTGCTGTTCTATCAAGCTGGTTCTGGCCAATGGCCATTATCTGGTGTAATTGGCACGTGGGGGGAGAGATTCTGCCACATCATTAGGCACTTTGTAAACTGCTTGCTAGACCTTACCATGTTCTATATGCCTGACATGACTCACATGCATCTGAAGGAAAGAGCAATTGACCCAACAAAGTTGCTTAGGGTGAAGGGTGGAATCTCTCTGGAGTGTGACAATTATAGACTTGTGAATAAAGGGTCTGGTTTGATCCTTTTTGCATATATCTCTGGTGGTATCTCTACAGAGTATGACAATTATGGACAACTTCTGAATTGAAGAGTCAGGCCCCACTTCCTGGTTTTGCCTGGCTTATGAAATGTACCAGTGTTGGGCGGTGTGCTCTTTTGTCAAAGAAAGAACCGGTGGGTATGAAGGGGTAGGGTATGTGGGCCCCTTGGTGGTTCTCAAACATCAAACTTGTTTTAACCTGTAAACTGCAGTTTTTAAAAAATCAAAGAAATTGGTCCAATGCTTGCCCTAATTCATTGGCTCCTTTGGGCATCCTACCTGCTGGTTCTTTGGAAGTTTTCAGAAACCTGGAACCAGATGTTCTTCGATTCTGAATACATTCAAAAATCTTGGAACTGGAGGGTAAGGGTAGGGTATGTGAACCTCTTTGTAGAGTGTTCTCAACAATCAAAGATTTGGTCAAAGGGCCTACCCTAATTTGCAGCTTCCTACATGAAATCTGCAGGTTCATTAAATTTTTTAAAAAGATCCCAGAACCATTTTTTGAAAACTTTTGATTCCTTGATTTTCAAAGTTTTCAAAAAACCTGAAACCAGAGGTTATAACAAAATCAAAGAATCTGCATAACATTGAAAAATACGCTGCTACATTGTAAACTGCAAAGAATCCGCCACCGTCACCATGACTATGTCTACTCTTGTACAAGGAAGGGAAAGGACATGAGAGAAAACCAAAAATCTCCTGATGACACAGCAAAATTGTTGTGCAGCACCGAATCATTGTTCAACATCATAAAAACTACCAAAGTCACACAAATGGAAACATGCACACAAATCAAACACAAAAAAATTAAAACCCTATTCACGTTGAACTAGGTTCCTATAATTCTTACAGAAAACGAAAGCCTTGCAATAAATACTGGGTACGGTGTTCCTCAAATCTTTAGAAGACAAAAGAGAGCTTTGAATCACACCCTTGTTAATAAGAAATAATCTGCTTAGGAAGGAAACTTAAATCCCAGTTTGTGTTTTACTTAGACTAAGATGTATCTTTCACAATCAAATGTGCGGATAAAATTGAAACCAATGTGCCCAGAGAGAGAGAGAGAGAGAGAGCCAGCAAGCACAGTAACAGCATCTGCCAGACTTGCATCTTGAGTAAACAAGAATTGGGTTTTAGCAGAGAGATTGGACGAGTTGCTAATCAAGCTGTAATTAATTAGAAAATGCAACTTGTGCGTTCAGTGTTGGGCTGATTGATCCACACTAAATACCATCACCCCACTAAATCTGACACTGATTACTGGAATCTTTGTGCCCTCAGAAAATGTCCTTTTTTTGTTTTTTTGGGTTTCTGACATCTCTAATAATTACCTCAACCCCACAAATAAATTACAATCACCTAATTTTTCTTCTTCAGTTAATCACAATTTTTCAGCTTGCATATTTCTTTGATGCCAAACAACACTTGTTGTGCTATGTACAAGCATATATACTGCAAGCAAGAGCTACAAGCTTTTGCATCCTACCCAAATCAGCACAGCTTGAGCATCCCCCAACATCATCATCCAGCACCTGCCCTCTTTTGAGTTTGCTCTTTCATATTTTGAACATGGTGTTGTTGAAATTGTTGAAATCTTACCACCGTCTGTCCTCCTCCTCCTTTTCTGTTTCTTCACAGTGTAATATCTAAAGCCCCCACCACCGTCACCACCAACTCCATCATCGCCAATCCAGCTCCAGAACTTGAAACCTAGTATACACAGTATGAACATCCACCTTTTGGAGGATGAATCAATTCAGATCTAAAAGACAAATCTCCAAATGTAACCAACCACAAATTGAGTTGCAAGCAAAATCTACATGTAGTGATGATGATGATGATGATGATGATGATGATGTGGGCTGCATGCTGAATGTGTTCAATCTGATTCTGTAATGGAACATTTTGTAACATTCCTTCTGGCGACTTTGTGTGTGTGTTTCCAAGCTTTGTCTTTTGACATAATGGTGCTTCAGAGCAACCTCCCACACCACCCCTCTGCACCCACAGCCTGTGCTTGGCATTATGCAAACATGCACTCAAACGAATCAATGGTAGTAGAATCAGGAAGCCCGTATTTATTGTTGTTGTAGCGGAAGAGACTGGATTGATCCCCATAGATGCTTTGAGTGACACATGAAGAAGCATCTGTTCCTGTCAGCAGAGGCTCACTGAAAATAGAATGTTCCACACCACCCCAGCCATAGCTCAATGCTCTTTGGCTACTTTGTGCTTCATCGTCCCCATCACAGAAATATGGCTCAGGCTTTGCTCTCAAGCTTGCTCGCTCAAGTGACTTGCGTGCTATCAAATTTGCATGCATTTGAAATGCTTGCTGGGAAGCAAAATCCATGCGTGGCATGACACTCACATGATGACTCTTCACAGAACTGGGATCCAAACTGAACTCATAGTTAGGACAAAGCTTGACCATGCTTGTCGTGCTCATAACTTCTCCTCCTCCACCACCTTGATGATGATGATGAATTGTGTCCATACCCAACATGCCAATTGTGGCCCCAGATTGAGGTAAGTCCACCCCACCCAATTTTGATGACTTCATAATCCATGTAATGGCGGCAGGGGCAGTGTTTTCCTTGTGGTTCATGTGAGCTGAAGCTTGATGAAACTCATCATCATCATGGCAGTTGGGATAGCAGCGTGAGATGCCATTCTCATCAGTTGCTGCACATGTTTGACAGTCTGCAAAGTTTCCATCATCAGTAGTCACAGTTGGGTTGGGGGAGTGATCCAATGGTACTGCTGCTGGTGGAAACAACGAGGATCTTGTATCATCATCAAGCTGGTGGTAGCTGCTGTTTGCATCCAGAAACTGTGAATCCACTGAGTACAAAAAGCTCTTCTTCCCCCCTGCACATTTCTGGAAAATCCTGCAAATAACCCACTCATCCTGTGCACCCAACCAAAAAACATAAACACAATAAATTCAATCTCAAGAAATTGGTTGTCAGAGTTGAAGATTTCTGTAGAGCTTAATCATAACAACAGCTTTTTTAAAAGAGCATAACAACAAACCCTTTTGTAACTACTAACAACCTGAAAAACTGCACAAGAAAACACGAGATGTGGTAATCATCTTCTGAAACTCTGAAGTAATGAACTCTCTGTAAAACTCATTGTTAATTACAAAATTTCTTGACATCACTAAATTACAAGATTTTATGCAAAAATTGGATCGGCAATGCTCTTTCCAAACTCAAACTTGAGTGGGGGGGCTTTTTGTTCTTTCATGGCTTTTGTTCTGAAAGCTTGGAAGTAAGAAAGAAATGGAAAATATCTTGACAAGATGAAATTTGAGAATCTTGTCACTCCAAAAAATTGCATCTACCTTTTATGTCAGATACATGTTTGGATCCAAATTACAACAATCTGCACTGAATCTGCCAAAAAGTTTATCTTCCAAAAACACAATATCAAGGTACATTAACTTGCAAGAATTTTGTAAATTTTTTGCCGAAAAAGAACAAGATCAAAGGGGAAGAAAAGAAAAAAAAAGAAGAAGGAAGAGAGGAGGAGGAGAAAGAAGAGGAGGGTAGAAGAGGGGGGAGGGGGAGGAAGAAGAAGAAGAAGAAAAAGAAGAAGAGGGGTATATCAACAAAACCCAAGGAAGAAGGATGGGTTCAACAATCCCACAAAGAAACCTACCAGGAGACCCAGAAAAAGAACAAGAGAGATCTGGTGTTGAAATTTGGAAGGAGCAGGAGGAGCTGAAGTGGAAGAAATCGTTGGGTTGGTTGGCTTGACAAACCTTGTTGTTGTTGATGATGCAAGGAGGAGGTTGGAGATGATGGGTGTTGGAATCAGCAGCAGCAGCTCCCTCCAGTCGATACTCATGCATGATCCAGTTGGTTTTCTCGCCCTTGGGTGCTCGTCCCTTGTAAAACACCAGCGTCTTCTTCATACCCACCAGCTGTGACGGCCGACGGCTGCTGGTCACGTCCCTGTCCTTGCCAGTCGCTTTCCAGTAGCCGGCTTCCGTTGCCCTGTTGGTCCGCATCCCCGTCGGGTACTTCCGGTCTCGCAAACTGAAGAAGTACCACTCCTTCTCTCCCATCTTGGCTTTCTCTGCAACACAAACACACAAACACACCCACCCATCAATCAATTTCTTCTCCTTCTTCCGTCTGCTACAGCAGCTGATCGTATCCACCGCCTTGGTTGCAACAAAACCCAAGCGTAAGAGTGGTGTTGTGTAGTGTGTCTGTACCAGGGAGGTCCCAAGGCTCGCATTTGTTGAGGTCGACTTCGGCTATGGCATGTCCAGAGAAACTGCTGCTGTTGTGCACTTTCTTGGCCAGGTAGTAGCTCACCAGCTCCTCGTCCGTGGGGTGAAAGCGGAAGCCAGGCGGTAGCCACGGTTGATCCCCAACTGCTGCCTGCTGCTCCGGCTTCTTCTTCTCCTGCTGCTGCTGCTGCTGCTGCTGCCATCCCACCTCGCTGCTTCCTATGCACACTGCTGCTGTTGCTGCTGTGGTGGTGGTTGTTGCCATGAGGGCGACGATGATGAAGCGTGAGTTGTTGTTGAGTTGTTGTTGCTGCTGCTGGCTGCTGACTCTCTTGTGCAATCTTATGTCTCCTGCTCGATTGATGATTCTCACGGGGGGACACAAACTTTCACAGTACTAGTACTGTGATCAGGATTAGGAGCCAGCCACCTGAAGCTGGACAGTCTGCCGGAGAAGGAAATCGGCACTCAAGAGCAGCGGAAACCTTTGTCTGAATTGCCAATACTCTGATGATCTTCTTACAATTGCTTGCTTCTGGAAATGCTGGAAGCTGCTGCTGCTGCTGCTAGAGATGAGAGGTGCGAGGACTGAGGACCTCTCCCCCCGGATCTACAAGCTGCCAACTGTGCAGGGAAGATGAACAAAGTGTCAACTTCTTCTTCGGCCCGTGACAGTAGTGCTATCTTTCAAAGAAGAGAGTCATGTGAGGACTAGTGCACTCGGTTTGCAGAATTGTGAACATGATTATCATCAATCAGATAGGAAAAGAAAACAAAAATAACAAGAAGCGGACAAGAAAACAAAAGCGAGTCAGAAAACACAACACCCAAGGTGCGTGAAACCAGACGGCAGCAAGAGGCGGAAGAAGATGATCCACACAATTGTGCATTTGAGACCAAAAGCTCCTCGAAATTTTTTCTACACAAAACTATAGCCAAAAGCTTCTGTTATCCAAAACACTACATCATCATCATCATCAATAATTCTCAGCACCCAACCAAACCCCCAAAAAAACACGCACGCACGCACGCACACAGTCTCAATTCTTTTTCTTCGCAAATTTCCCTCCTCCTCCGTTTGTTTTCTCAGAAGAAAAACAAAACAAGGTTCCTCCTCACATACAAAACAGACCAAAGAGCAACAAGAAGAGATGGGTTTGTCCAGAGGGCACACAAACAAACACACACACCCAAGCGCAAACAAACCCAGCCCCAAACAAAATCACTCACTCCCTACAGTAACTCGAACCCAAAAGAATTCACCAGAGCTGAGCACACAACAAGCAAACAAAGCCGAGAGCAGCTGCTGCATCAACGTCCCAAGCCCAAACACCTCCAGAGACTGCTCACAAAACACACACACACACCCCAGAACAATAACAATAACAACAACAACAACAACAACAACCAGAGGAGGAGAAGCTCCCGCCGAGGGAAAAGAAAATTAAAAAATTGCAGAGAAATTTTTTTCCAACAAAACAAAACCAAATCAGGTTCAAAGAAAAAATAAATGGTGCACAGCTGAAGCAAAGCATCACAGAGAGAGAGATGGAGCGAGCGACGACGAGCGAGGGAGCGAGCGAGCGAGCGAGCGAAAGTGGGACCGGGTGCGGAAAAAGGTAGCCAAAAAGGTCCCCGTTCCCATTGGTATTTATAGGGCGTCTCTGGCACTAACTAGGTAATTTTCCCCACGGAAACTAACTACGCATCAGGTCAAAACACAAAAGTAAATACAAGTACAAAATACTATGTACATGTGTATTCTTTATGCACATTTATGTATGTGTATGTATGTATGTATGTATGTATACTTGTCTGTGGATGTGTGTATCTACATTGTGATTTCAAAATTTTGGTTTCATCCAGAGTTTGTCATGGTTGGGTTTTGGGAGGGACGGTGGGTGGAGGGGGGGGGGGGGGGGACCTGTGTGGGGTTTGTGTTTTTGTTTAAAAAAAAATTTTTTTTAAAAAAATTTTTGTGCTTTGAAAAAAGTGTTTTTTTTTATTTTGTTTTTTAATTTTTTGGTTTTTTGTGAGGGTTTTGTGTGGTGGGTTTGGGGGGGGGGGGGGGGGGGGGGGGGGGGGGGGGGGTGCATCATTGTGGTTTTAATGTTTGTTTTTAAAACTAATTTTTTTTAAAAATAAATTTAGCCTATGAGAAAGTTGTATTTTTTAGGCTTTTAGAATTTTTTTTCATTTTATTTTTGAGGTTGCAATTAATTTGATTTAGTTACAAGGCTGACATATTAACTATCCGACTACAAGAAGAAGACACGGCCGTAAAGTTTACAACTTCATTACTTTGATGCAATTATTATTATTATTATTATTTTACTAAAGCTTAAAAGAGTTTCGAAAAAGAGCTCTATCTCAGATCGAATGTAAAAACTGTTGCCGTGGTTGTTTCTGTCGAATCTGAACAAAGAGTGGATGTAAGTGGACAAGAGGGAAGAGAACAAGAAGTGAACCTTCGCAACCCCTCCGCCCGCCCCCTTCACTCGATCCCTCCAATGCTCTTAAAAGCATCGGCAAATTCAAGGTCAATAGGGGAGGGTTTAATTTTTTTGTTTTCAGGTATTTCTTTGAGCGGAGGGGTAGGATGGTGTGTTGAGGCAAATTTGATATATATATCACAAACAGACAAAATTTTCAGCTTGAGAAAAGAAAGAGAGAGGGGTGGTGCGGGAGAGGCCGAATCTAGAATTGCATTTTTTGACCTTGTTGACGGTTGATGATGACGCAAATACCCAACTACACCCATCAAGATTGGTTATTGGACCCTCTTTCCATCGAATTGGTTTATAACATTAAAAAAAAAAAACCTAATAAACTAAACCCGACATCATCGGAGGTTCACCCCAATTGATCTATCAATGGGTTGGTTGATTGTTTATTACGGTCAAAATGCCAACAAAACTAAACTGGGTGTTGGAGCCCATCTTGCTTGCTTGATTGATTGATTGTTTGTTTGTTGGATCCATCCATTTGTTTGTTTGTTTGTTTGCTTTTCTGTATCCGGTAACATAAAACCCTAACCAACCACATAACTAACTAACAAAAATTTGTTGGAAAGTGGAGTGGGGTGGTGGGGGGGGGGAGAGGGGGGTGATGGTGTTGGTAGGCCCCCCCCCAAAGGCTCCCTGAGTCTGACATAAAAATCATTTGTTCTGATGAGTGAGTGGCCTGTGGAATTCTATCCTCTCACCTCTCTTCCCCCCACAAGTTGTTGCTGTTGTCCGTCCGGTGTTGAAGGTCCCACTCGGGGTTCTACAGTTGTCATTGGATCTCAGCAGTTCTTTTGGTCTTGTGACTACCAATCCAGGGGGAGAGAGAGAGAGAGAGAGAGACGTCTAACAGAACAGACGGTAAAGCTTGGCCCAGAAAAAAATGACCAGCTTCTCCCTCCCTTGTGTTTTGTAGGAGCTAAGGATCCGCAGATGGGATATTTGTTGGCCTTGCCTACCAAGGCCCTTAAGGATATTATTGTGTTTAGATTGATTATAGAGTATAGTAGCTTAAGGGATTTTTATAGGCCCCTAGGCAATAATAATAGGTCTTCTTTTTTTTTAATGAGCATTTTTGAACAATGATATTTTGGCTTGTGTTGAAACTTGAGATTAGTTACAGAGTTATTATACTATCTTGAAGGATTTTTGGTTTCTTTTAGAGGATTTTTTGAAGATTATATTTTTGCATGGTGAAATTATTTGAGTTTCCATAATTCTTCTTTTGCCTTAAGGATATTTTTTAATGTAAAATGGCAAGGTCACATTGTGACACACCCCTTGTTGGTTTGGTGCAATTGTTGGCCAACTCTAAGGTTTATTCATTCATCACAATTTTTTGATAAATTTTTACCTTTTCATTTCATTTCTTCCACCAACTCTGGGCATTGACATGCGAGTGGCCAGGCTCTGCATTTTGTAAAGCAAAAACACTTGTCATATCAATATTGCCCCTCAACAATCTTCCAAAATTTTATTCCTATGGTTTGAAATCTCATATGAAAGCATCATGTACTTACTTACTCCTCCCCTTTCTTTCATCCGAGGCTTAGTAACTATGAACAACCATTGTTCCATAAGAAATTTAGCGGTTGGTTGTTGTGAATCCCGTGCCGCTATGTGCACATGCACCATATATGTGGCACAAAAGCAGCATCCACATTCAATATTCTGTTAGTACATTTTTGGTATGAATTCATGAAGAAACATGTCTTTCTAAAGATTGAGTTGATAGTTGATACCTTCTTGTCATCAGGTGTGATTGCAGCTTTTTAATATTTGTTCTCTTCTTGTTAGGCCATGTGGGTTTGTCTGATTATAGAAGCTTGTTTTTTTTTTCAAAAAATATTATGGCACTTCAAAATTTGAAAAATGGACTAAAAGGTTTGCCTGGTTCTTTAGGGGCTAAAAATACCCCATTCATCATTTGTGCCAAAACAATTTAATTAACTTTTTTTTTTTTAGAAATTCCGCACTCAAGTATTGCAAGCAAGAGAGACATAAGCATAAAATAGAGAAATGGCAAGTGTGGTTGGTTTACTCATTACCCTACCCAGGCTTGTTGTTCATCATTGACATTCAATTATTTTCATCTGAAATTCATGCGTGTGCCCATCATTCATTCATTCATTCATTCATCTGACACTATGTGTCCATATGTGCTAAATTCTTATAAACAAGCCTCGAGCAATGGGGCACATGCCACACATGGGACACATGGTCAAACCTTGCCTATTATTTGGATAAGGCCCTTTAGGGGAGCTGGGCAATGTACCCAACATCATTATGCATATGGCAAGGCCATTCCATGACATTATGGTCTGGGATGGGAAATTAAACTTTTTAAATTTTAAATAATCATGCTCAATAGACACATTTTTAGCACTATTAGGACTATATGATCATTAATGGAAGATTATGTCATATAATATGATCAAAGCAAATAACATTATCTGCCACCCCAGACCATAGATGAATTGTGTCTTTTATTTAGAAAATTTTCTCCTTTGCTTTCAACTAATGGGTTGATGATGGCATTGAGTATTGACTTCTTTTGAGAAATAATTTTGAGGATTGTGCCATTCCTCACTTCATTACTTTAGGCAATTATTTTGAGCATTGCGCCATTCTCACTTCCTACTTCAAACCTTAGTAGCAATTGCTTGAATTGTAATGGGGAACTCTACCATTGGCCTCATAAAAAAAAACTTGTTTCTATGTGCTTAAAAGTACAAAAATGTTGCAAGAAGTACACTAGTCCTCACTTCAGTGTGGCAAAAATAACATTTCAGTAAATTTTGCATACCTATTATGATTTTGGGAGGACTTCAAACAATTAGCTACCCCCTTACCCTACCAACAAAACTGTTTGGAACAACCCATCTCTTGTGAAAGATAAATTAACAGCCCACCCCAATCTCTCAACTGCAAATTGATTTGCTCACTAAGTACCCATTTGTACGCCTAACAAGGGATGTGTCACACTGTGGCCTTGCCATTTACATTAAAAAGTATCTTAATGCCAAAGATGAATTATGGAAACTCGAATATTTCACCATGCAAAAATATAATATTTTAAAAAATCCTCTAAAAGAAACCAAAATACTTCGAGATATTTATTAACTCTACAATAACTAATCTCAAGTTTCAACACAAGCCAAAATATCATCTTTCAAAAATCCTCATACAAAAATAGACCTATTATTATTACCTAGGGGTCAAAATCCATTAAGCTACTAGGTATACTCTATAATGAATCTAAACACAATATCCATGCCTACCAAGGCAAGGCCAAAAATAAATTTTCATTCGTGTACCCAAGTACTACATGCCCATTGCTTGTATGCATTTTTCTACCCACCAATACTTACAGGAACATTACTAAGAAATTAAAGAAAAAATGATTTTTAATAAAATGATGTGGAGTGAACTAACTAATTGTGAAATGACAACTATACCACCAAGAGGGGAAAAATAAATAATAAATAAAATAAATAAATAAATAAATAAAAACCCCTTGCCATTCACTACTATGTTACTTGTAACAATTTTGCAATCAAAACAACAACAACAAACCTAAAAGATGACTCATCCATCCCACTTGGGCTTCACCAAGTTACCAACCACCTAATCAAGTAATAATTGTGTAAAATGGAGTTGAATATGAGAAAGTCAAGATCTTGTCCTTCTAGTTGAGTGAGGTGAATTGGAGCCGCTAAATGAGAATTGTACCAAGAAACCCCCTTTCACACCAAAGGGAACAAAGAGTTAGTACACTTTCATTATGGTTTTTTTAATGTACAACATTGCATTTAGTACTACATAAAAGCAAAGGATACACAAAGTAGGCTTAACCCTCTCTTCCTTAAGCCTACATGATACTTTGGAAACCTCATTTGTGTACCATATATAAAAATACTAAATGATAAAAACTTTTTTTTTCTCTAATTCTTTACCTCAAAGAGAAGCTAAGGAAGAAGACGAACAAGAAGTAAAAAAGGGGCTGCCTTTTTGTGCTTATAAATTAAATAATTAAGTAATTTCAAAAATTATTTTATAGGACTTTGGTAAGTAATTTGGCTTTTGGTTTGGATTAGAGAAAAAAAAAAGGAAGAGAAGTATTAGTAATGTGTTTTTTGAGTAGTGATTGATTTAATTTGTGTTATGAAACTAGCCGTCGTTTATTTCTCCATCATCCTCCAAGTGGGTGTGTTTGTGTGCAAAGAAAGGACTGTCTGTTGGAGGGGAAACACATGCTCGTGACCATTCGGTATTTTTGATTCGAGTTGCCAATGCAAGGGGGAAGAAGAATGACCAAACTTGCAAGCAATCAAAGCACGGGACTTTCTTTTGTCTTGTCAACTATGATGATTGACTCAACTCTAGTCAAGTTGAGTCGTTCCCCTATTATTTCTAGAGAGAGTACCCATGTACTTAGGGTATTTTTTCAGTTGTGGGGTTTATTATTATAAAGAACCTTGGTAAGGGAAAGAGTATAAATATAGGAACCATATGAAGAGAATTTTGTGGTTTTGGCTATTTTTTTGCTTTGAGAAAATTAAAAAAAATTATCACATATTTTGTCTTCAAATCAAAGGTATAAGTTTTCTGGCATTATTTTTGCAAGGTGTGAGCCAAGTTGGCCTAGAAAACTACAATTTATTATCATAGTACTTAGCTTGGTTAGGCACTGATTAATTTCCTTTTGGAACTGCCAATTTTTTTTGAAGAATACTTGCCTATCATGCCAAAATTATGAAAGAAAATCTCAAACACACTTAGCTTAATTATTTCATGTAATGACAAAAGAATTACTTATTACTTAATATTTTCCCCCCTTGGTATTTGGTATTTGGCATATGGAATTTGTGGATGGATCTCTAGATGGAAGCTGCCCGATACATCTCACTTGGAGGGTAATAGTCTTGGATGGAAAATTAAAATTTCATTGATGTGGTTGTGTTTCCTTGTATTTTTTTTCCCCCCGGGGAACTTGGTGACTACCGGAAGAATGGTACACATTAGACAAAACTTTGGTCATCCTTGGGAACTTCATCAATAGCTCCAACGGAAAATCATTATGCCCCAAATAATATACTACCTACCCATTGTAATCTTTTTTATGTCATAATTAGGGGGTAGTTTTTTTTTCAACTTGGAGTTCAAATTAAAATTCTTGGAGAAAAAAAAAGAAAGAGAAGAGGAGCTCTCTCACTCAAAGCCTGCTTTATATAACTCTTTAATCAAAAAATGACAAAAAAACACAAAATAATTTATAAATTGAATATGGCATCCCTTGAGTTAGTAGTTAATAGGTAATTATATTAGACACACACTAATATATAAAAACTATGTAAATTAGATACCAATATTGTCAAAGCTTTCTAACAATACCAAGAGGTTGCCCCCAATTTCCTTGGTAATAATTTTCATGGAGATTTCTTGCATTGGGATTTTTGTTCAATGTTCAAAGAAGATAAGCAAAAGTCTTCAAAGAGGGGAAAAAGGAAAGAAAAAAGAACGATAATCCCTGAGGAAAAGAAAGAAAAAGGCAAAAAAAAATAATGATAAGCTATTATGAAAAGAGAAAAGAGAAAACAAGGGCGTGTACAAGATAAGCTATAATAACTGTAAAGGACACTTTGGAGAACCTTTGGGGGCGGAGGGGGGGGGGGCCAGGGGCTATGATTGTAGGGCCGTACTTATCAACCTGGGGAAATATGTCGGCGAAGGCCGGGCCCGCGGGTCCCTGCTGCTGTTGTTCCACTCTGGCTATTCCTCGGCTATTCCCCGGTTATTCCTTGGTACTTAACTTTGGCTTTTTCTTTACCGGATCCCTGGCAAAACTCGCTGCTCTGCCGGGTGAGGAATAATCAGGAGGGGCCCTACCTGGTGGCCCGGGTCCAGAGCCCGGGATTGCTCAGTAACTTCACTGTTTTTACCATGACGTTCCATGTAAATTTGAGTCAAAGATTAGTTACTACTACAGCGGCCCAGCTGCCCACTTTATGGGGCCCAGCTGCCCACTTTATGGAGCCCAGCTGCCCAAGGAAGGTTTTAGATTCCCCCTCTCCCCCACTCCCCCAAAAAACGTCTTTTAGGCTGCCCTAAATGGCTTGGGCAAAAACATTTACAACTTGGGTGTCATATTAGCCTTCCCAAAATGCCTTTTTAGGCTAGGTGCTCATGTCTTGACTTACATAGGTGGCTGTAAGATTTCTAAGCTGACCGGTTCGGGGAAGTTTGCAGCTTAAAATGCCCAAAAAATGAAATTAAATAATTGGTCAAGAGCATTTTACCTAGTTTGTAGGGGATTATAATTTTCTTTGTGAAAACTATCTCATCAATCTGAAAATTTAAAGGATGAAATGGGTTTTCTCACAATTGGTCAAGTAATTGATTGCAATCAAATAAAACTATTATTACAATAGTTTTTTCATGCATAAGGGTCAGTTCTCAAATACCCAGTTGAGAACCACTGGTCATATTGCTGGTTAGAGGATTTTTTTTTAATCTTGTTTTTTGTTTAGTGTTTTAAGATTGATGACCTACCTCGATGATAACTAACTCATCAATACTAGATGGGTATATTATTTATTGATCATCAATAATCAAACCAGGTGTTTTCTCAATAACTGACCAACACTGATAAAAAACCCCCAAAATATATTAAAATTGTCTCTAAATAGGGTAAAAATCAGGTTTCAAATCTAACATTGTTTGGGTTTAATATGGCCGGTACGAGGCCTCACACAAAAGGCGAGGGTACCAACACAAGTGCCGGTTCACCATGGCGGGTATTTGGTAGGGTTAAGAAGGCAATAACACCCCCCCACTCCCGCAAATCTCGTTATTCCCTTATTTTGCGTAGTTTTTTATTTTTCTTGCTCATACTATCTCTTGGGATTTGACATTGAAAACTGGATGAAACTTCCCCCCCAAGATTGTTGTCACGAGGCTCAATAGTCATCCTCACCAACCACCACATTCCCTTACCCTAGATTTGCGCAGAACAATCTTGAGATGCTTGCAAAAAAAATTTGGGAATACCAAGCCTCTTGTTACTTGGCTAGTAAGATGATGTTCATTCTTTGGGAACTTGTGGATTTAATTGTTGACTTTTAAATACACTTTGTATTCCGATGATCATACCACCCAAGCAAGCCAATATACTCTGGGACTCCTCAGCGTCTCAATGAGAGATATGCAGGATCTGAGGCAGCATCAACTGGACTGGTTGATGGAAGCCACAGCATTTACACATAACTACAGTTTTACAACCCACAAAAAGTTTTGTTCCAAATTCCATAACAGCTGTATCATTACATTCTGCCCATATATTTTTTCTTCCCCCCCACGTGCGATTCTTTTGTCACCTCTTGTTCCGAAGCTCCAATTCATGCTCGCTAGAATATTTCACAATTCGTTTTAAAAACTCATATATCTGATTCTTTTGTCACCTCTTGTTCCGAAGCTCCAATTCATGCTTGCTAGAATATTTCACAATTCGTTTTAAAAACTCATATACAAACGTCACCCTTGCAAGTTCCTATACACATGATTATGCATACCTATTGCAATATAGGTTGCTCCCCATCCCCTTAACTTTTAAAATCTTTAACTAACTAACCCCATTAGGTAGGTTTTTGTATAATCACACCTATGGTTAAGTTGATGTTATATTGTGTGTTAAAAAACCTGAAATTTCAGATGATTATCCATATCTAAAATGTTATGTAACACAAATGCTAAAGTGGCATCCTATGTGGCATGCAATGTTATCTCAAAGTTTTAAAAAATGTTTGTTACCATCAAATCTTCCTAACAACTAGATTTATAATGAAAAATGTGATGTTATGTATATGACCCAAAAATGGACAATTAACTTAATGTTAGTTTAAATTACACCATCACCTTACAACCTCCTTGCCCCCTTGCCCAACTCTTTTACAAAGAACACAAGAGCAGTAGTCCTTTGCAATGTTCAATTGTGTTTTCAAAAGCTCTCTACAACACTATCACGATCTTTGTAAAATTTCATGGCATCAAACTAGCATTCTTGCATCAAACTGTGGTTACACCAAACAAGTAGCTCTCATGCAAAAAATTCAATCTCACCATAAACAATTGCATTGACCAAGTCAATGAAGGAAGTAAGCAATCCAAAAACGCATTTGCATTGTAGCATGTTTCGTGCATGTTTTCCTATATTCACAAAAAACAACACAAGAAAGTGTGTTAAATTTTTTAAAATTTGCAACTCCCTATAGATTTACCTATCCACAACTATGACAAAACAAAAAAAAGGCAAGTTCATATGTGTCAATTGAAATGCATTCAAGCAAACGAAAGCAACCAAATTGGGAGCACGAGGAAATAATAGCATTCATCCAAACAAATTGGGATGAGCATATCGCAACATTGAACAAGGTTGACCCATAGGACTAGTTTGAAATATTTGTAACAAAATTGGAAAAAAATCTTTGTGATTGTCATGAGTGCTAGTTCAACACATGAGAAACAACCCTTCCTACAAAGACAAAGGGGGAGCCAACTTGGATAAGTCAAGAAGATTTTTTATCGCATTTCAAGAATAGGGCATAATGGAAAAGTACTGGGCAATGAACCCACATGACAAGGTTGCACATCATTTGCCATGATATTTTAACAATAGTCACTATGACATGATCTTGGAGTTCATAGGGAAAGAAGCTAGTATTCAACCCTCTACACATTTGTGATTTCATGTAAGATGTAGACATTATTAACAATCCAATCGTTGGGCTCACTACCAATGAACCAATTAATTTTAACAATGGTGATGTAAAAAAATAACTATTTTATTTTATTATGAAGATTTTACAAGAACCAAAGACAATTGGGCATTCATGAAAGAACTTTTAAAACCTCATCCCACCATAACTCTTGAACATTCATAAACTTTCACAAAGGCCATGAATGAAGTTGTTGTAAAATTGGCAACATCCCAATGTAGGCATCATGAAGGCCACCATGGACAATGTAGTCAAGCCCCCAATGCACAACCTAGCACAAAAACCTCACACATCAAATTTAATCAACAAAGGAATTCAAAATGTAAAAGGTCAAGGATTATTGTTAAAAAACACTAGTAACATGGGTGTAAAATACAAGTATTTTTTGGCACATAAAATAATGGTTGAAGCGACAAAATGAAGCACTCATTTATTAATGGACTCCATGGATCGTATACAAGAATACACAAATGAATCAAACTTGATTATTGAAGAAAAGAAATCCAAAAATCAAGAGGGTTTTGCTAACAAATGGTTGGACTACTTCAAAATGTAAAAACAAGATCACCAATGAAATGCAAATGAACATGGTTAATGCAATTACAAGCCTCACAAATGTCATGAAAGAGATACTCAAGGTCTGTGACAAAAATAAGGAACCCCTCTTTCCAAAACAAAACTCTAATGCACATAACAAAGAGGATGCACAATATGTCTTTAGCATGTATAGAATACTATAAAATTTAGTAATGTTAATTCATTTCTAAACCAAATTTTCTAATAAGTTGAAGGTCTATAATCTGTACATTCCTTTGATGATGTGAAAAACCTTTATCGTCCAAAAAAAATGCATAATTCCCTATGCATTGCATCACCAAATCATTCATGTTCTTCAATTCCATGGGATGTTTGTACTTTAGCAACATCAACGACATCAATAAATCTTTTGTTCCAATCTACAATTGCTTATGCCACCAAATTATACCATCCTAATTTGTGATAATAATAGTCTTTAAGACATAAAACAAGTTTAGGGTTTAGAATTTAACAATTGAAATGTGTCCATCAATGGCACCTTTCACATTCAAAAGACTGCACTAAATTTTAAACTCATTCATTACAATTGCCGTTGTTTTCCCCCAAAGCCAAGTAATTAGACCATTGTATGTAGAAATGAATGCAACAACAAATTCATGCAGGATTAAAGATACTATCAACTTTCTTATTGCAAAAAGTTCATTGTAGGTAAAAAAATTGGGACCAAACCAACTTAAAAATAACACAACATCCCTAAACCTCTACAAGAATAAATTGGTGATATTTGGTGTTTTTCTTTTGAAGAACAAATTTGAAGAATCTATAATGCTAAACAAAGTCATTTTGTTCATGCAAAAGTTTTACACCCACCTATCTTCCTCAAATTTTGTTAATAAAATTTTAAAAACCAAGTTGTGCTCTTGGGCTTCACCTAGTGACCCAATTCAGTTAACAACATATTCAAAAAAGACATAATATGCATAACATGCAATGTAACAAGTTGAGAACAATCCTTGAATCATGTTCAATTGGTGAAATGTTGTTGGGCTTGAAGAAAGGTGAGTTGGTTGCATTTGTTTCACTTACAAATAACAATTGTTGCAACACATTAACCAACAAAACAATGCACAACATGAAAAGAACATAATCACTTTGAATATCTATGGCCAATTCACAAACCAACAACAAAAGGGAGATGATCGCAACTACTACAAATGAAAAACACCTACACAAAAGGGAATTCGTAAGCAACAAAAGTGAAAGTTATATTCTTAAAAAAAGATGTTTGAACAAATAAAAGGAGATAAAAAAGATTTGTCGAAAGTGTCGTGAAACAGTTAATGAAACATCACAAGTGCAGGTGTCAAAGATGAAGTACAATGAACATAGGTGTTGAAAATTTGCAAAGAGTGTCATGAAACAACCGACAAAGCACTACAAGTGCAACAATCAAAGATTTTCAAAGAATGTCATGAAATAATGAACAAAACATTGTAAGCATGAAATCAAGAAAGAGGAACTATTGTGAATGCCACAAGCAAGGAGTAGAGAAGAGTGAAAGCAAGTGCAAAAGACAAACAAAAAGCAAGATAAACTATGAGTGCACATAGGGAAAGAACAAAGAAGAGTGAAAGCAAATGCACAATTATATTAAAAGGGGCAAGTGGAAGAAGGTTGTCAACAAGCCAAAAGAAAGTTTAAAAAAAAGTAGCCAATACCTCCAACAACATATGTGAATGTATAATAATTTAGCCAATGGTAGGTCAGTGATATCAAGATAGTTAGCACTAGGTGTGAATGGATTCAATTTAACAACCATGTTGAGGCTAAGCATCATTGTTATAAATTGTCATGATAGATGATGTTAGGTGCCATACTTTTTAAATCCCTACCACTACGTGTGAAAGGTCTTTAAATTTCCGTTAGGTAACTCATAACATTGATCAAATCCTAAGTAGACATGCAAATGTAGGCAAAACACATTGACATGAAGAAACTCAAATTATGTTGGGTTGAGAGGAAATTTGAATTTCTTTTTGTGTCATTTTCCCAATTGATTGTCATCATTAGTTTCAACAATGAAATTCAAAGATTTTATTCTTGGATTTTATTGTCTTTGCAAATAACTTTAATACATTATTTATATTTTTAGTTATCTTCGATTGTGTCCCAAATTTGACACTTCTAAAGATTGTCTCATGCCTCATTATTCACTATCTTTGAAGTGAGCCACATTGGGGACAAAATCCCAAGATCAAGGATGAATACCCAAAAAAAAATTCTCCACAGCAGCACCTAAGATGTTTTGCTAGCAACAATGTAGGACATATGCATATCAATTGGAAAGAAGAAAGATGAAACAGTCATAGGCAGTTTTGTTGGAATCAGAATCAAACAAGTTTCTCCCAACACCTTTGTGTGCATGAACTATGATGTATCATGCTTAAGCATTTGACTCCATTTGCTACAAAACACATTCCGAGCAATAGCCCCACAAGCTCAATCATAAGGTTTTTTTCCAATAGAACTAGAGGGAGGAGAATATATATATCTGTGCACACAACTTCTTTGTGATGTGATCTTGAATCCATTTTGGTTTTGGAAAAGCAATTTGAAGGAAAAAAGGAAGTGTAGAGGAGAGTTGCAGTATTCATAGTCAAAATGGATGCATGTAGTGCAATAAAGGAAATAAATAGAAGTACACAAATTTCTCAATTGAGCACATTGTGACTCTCTTTTGCATGGTTTTAGGTCTATGAGCAACAAGCTCAACACCAGTGTTGGCCAGTTATTTTTTAAAAAAATAACTACCAGGTTTTTTTTTTCCCTGAATTTTTTTGGGAGCACACAGGTTATCAATACTAATATTAAAAAAGGTGTCAGGTATGTTATCCAAATATTTTGGTTAATAATCATTGGTTATGCAATAAGGGTAGGTTATCAAATAACCATTAATAAATGCTGATTAACTTGCCAATTATACACTAGTTATGGGGGTTTTTTTAATAAAAATGTTATTTTTTCTGGTTTTTAATTTAATTTATCATTATTTAAATATCAGTAACCTACCAAGATGATAATCAGGTCATCCAATTAAGCTAATAGATTTTGAAATTTCAATATGATATGACCATCAATTTAATCGGTTATTAAAAAAATCAAGAACCAGCTGGTAGGTTATTAATAACTGGGCTTGATAACCAGGTTTAAAACTCAATAACCAGCCAATAACACTAGTCAACAACCTCTCATCATAGCCGCTCCCCTAGAATGCACATTGCCCTTCTCCCACTCAAGCACACAAGTTCCATACCACCTCTCTCCTGTCCTCTCTGCCAAATTTTCTGTCTACAATGTTCTCTTTGCTGCCTTTCTTTCACCTTTTGTATTAAAAAAACTAGCTCCTTAGGGGATTTGGCCAATGTAGAGGCTTTTCACCTACAAAACTCAATAGAAAGATACAAGTATAGGGAACATATATATATAAGAGTAAAAAGTAGGCGGCTCTCAAGAATGCAAATGGCAATTTTGGGAAGGGAATGGGGGGCAAGTTCACATGAGTATATGAGGAGAGGTGGTTTCCTTTGAAAGGTTGAACTTATATTGTCAATAAGATATCCATGGAAGCATTTGGATGGAAATTTGGTTTCCAATTGTCTGAAGATTTTAATGGATTGTTGTTGTTGACATTCATCACCTCCAAGACTAAAGTTGATTGTTTAGAGGAAGCATAGGTAATGTAAGACAAATTGGGCCCATGTGCAATTTGTTTATTTTAAGGGATGAACTTCCCCCCTCTTTCAGTGGTCTTAAATTTTGTATATCCTTAACAAAATTTGCTTCTTGAGCTCAGGATAGGTGTGCCTCTAAGGCCTATGATTTGAGTTTTGAACCTAAAGATGAAGAGATGCCTTGTTAATAAACCTTTGAAGCTTTAAATGGCTTAAGGTGCATTCACACTTGTTGTTAAGCACTGTAATATTAGGTCCCCCAACACCAATGTAGTCATTTAGAACCCAAACCTATTTATCACAAATATTTTATGTTAAGTTAACATTCACTTAATATTAAATAATCACCCATTTAACATTGGGTGCCACCTAAGATGCCACCTAGATTTTCACTTAACACTGACTTAACATTAGGTGTGAATGCACCTTTAGAGTATTCGTTAACTATGGGGTGTCCACCATAGAAACCCATGGCAACTCAATGGTTACGTATGGATGGTTAGTACCAGTGTCGGGGTGGGTATTAAAAACTGTGACAAACCCTCTCCGGCATCAGGGCGGTTCTTAGATCTCATAACCATGGTTGTCACACACAAAAAAGAACTGCCTCCGATATAACACAAAAAGCATGGTTTGGAAAAATAAAATAAATAATTGAAACAATCAAATACCCGCCTTTGAACTGTCAGTTCTTAACCTGCCCTGACCACTCTCAGTTTCTAGAATTAAAATAGAACCAGCGGATCTTTAATTCTGATATGTTTTTTTCTTCAAAAGCTGGAACTGGCCGGTTCTCTGACTCTGAAGCATTCACAAAAGAACCGGCGGTCATGAGTAAAATCAGATACCCATATTTATAAAAAAAACTGGTTACATATAGTACAAAATTAACCACCGTTGGTTCTTTACGAGTTCTCACATGAAATTGCAGTTCTTTAATTCTAATTCTTTTTCTCAGAAGCAGTTTTTGTCAGTTTTTTCACCAAAAAAATTGGCACAATTTTTAAAAAAGAATTAGTGTAAATTTGAATAATTTTGCTAATTTTTGGGGAGATTGATAAAATTTTCAACATCATAATTTAGAAAAAAGAGAAAAGATTTGGGAAGGGAAAAAAATAATTCAAGCAATTCTATCTTTCAAGACAAGAAACTTTTCAAGAAATTATTTTCAGGCATCTTTTGTTTGTGCTTTTTTTTTTTTTTTTTTTTTTTTTTTTTTTTTTTTTTTTTTTTTTTTTTTTTTTTTTTTTTTTTTTTTTTTTTTTTTT
>Ga0116231_10000513_pt1 | contig 68430 bp, 52 predicted proteins | sample S1TSphgellanicum_2_FD_89695 | JGI IMG/M metagenome (GOLD analysis project Ga0116231, IMG submission 89695) | Host-associated microbial communities from peat moss isolated from Minnesota, USA - S1T2_Fd - Sphagnum magellanicum MG | ecosystem: Host-associated > Plants > Peat moss > Unclassified... | reverse complement strand
TAAAAATAAAATGATTCTAGGCTGTCCAAGGCCTAAATTTTTTTTTTCTGGTCTTCCCCTAAATTCGTCCCGTCATCAAGCCGGACGGACATTTCATCCGTCCCCTTAATCGGGACGGACAGTAGCTAAAAGAAAAAAAAGGTAGTCTTGGTCAATACAAAAAATTAAAAAATTAAAAAATAAAAAAAAATTGGGCTGTCCAAGGCCTAAATATTTTTTTTCTGGTCTACCAAATCTTTTGCCTCAAAAAATCAGACTGCCCCTGATTTCTTTTTTCTCTGGGGAAGTTACATATAAGGAAGCGTCTCAAAAAATCAGACTGCCCCTAATTTCTTTTTTCTCTGGAGTCAGTTACATTTGAGAAAGTTACATCTAGGAAGCTCCACAGGGAATGGATAGTGAGTGGAAGAATTTTTCAAGAACTACCTGGACAGACAGACACCACTATTGCTTTAATATATAAGATTGTAAGGATGTCACCCTCCTCACTAATACCCAAAGATCTAAAGCAATCACAACCAAAGATGTAAACCATAGATTAACTCTCTTTTTATCTACTCTAGTAATAATAATAAAAGTTACAATAAAGGAGAAAAATTAAAAAGTAAAGATTCTTGGCCATTCCAATTTGGAAGAACAAAGGTGAATCTTAACCACAGATCTTAACCTAAATTTAAATCGAATAAAATCTGAACCGTTCACTTATTCTGTTAACAGTTAGTCTAGACTATCCAGAAGGAAAGAAAACTTTACCCGGTATTTCGCCGGGTCCTTTACTTTCGATGGTTGCACATTTGGGAGGGGTTCTCCGGCATTCCGCCGGGTGTGTTCTCCTTCGACGATTGCAGGCCAAGTGCACTCGCGCGCAGAGAATCGGAGTTTTGGATACGGTGGTTTTGGAGTGGTAGATACCACGAAGAATTTTGAGAGAGAGAGAGAATGCGAGTAACAAAGGAGTTTCTCTCTTGCTTGGTGAAGACGAAGAAAAGAATTGGTCGTCAATGTCCTCTTCACAAATTGGATGCGAAGAGAGGATCACAGAATTGTTTTTTGGTCACGCAAAGCGTTTCCTCCACTTCGTCAGGGCTTTCAGAGGAAGGGAAATGGCTTTTTCATCGCTGCCGGAAGTGCAATCGCTTGGTGGCCGAAGGAGCAAAAGCTCTTCTTCTCTGCAGCAGCAAAACAATAATGTTTGTGGTGGTAATAGTAGCAGCATTACATCGGGAGGGACGCTGCCTAGGGTTGTTTTACCTGCTGCTTTCGGTGCTCCGTCGTCTCTGTTTCATCATGGTCTACGTCAATTTCTGCAGTCGGGAGCTTTTCTTGCTAAAGCGCAATGGATAGAACACAAAGTGGCGTCCAGAGATCATCATCATCATCATCATCATAACGGTGGGTGTAAGCTTGTTTCTTCTTTTGGCTCTCCTTTTTGTATATAAGAATTGGAGCACAATCTGCGAGGATCTATCTAATTTGGAAACTACTATGATTGGCAAAGTGGTTTCAGAAGCTTTCAATTGAACTTTGCAGTGCTTTGTGAATGGGAGAAAGGCACTATTGCCAGAACTTTTGGAACTGCATGCTTTGTTGCAGATTGAAGTTGATGGTTCTTATTGTGAAAAAATCAAATGTGATGTTGTCGGCGAGGCTTTTATGTGAAGACATTGTCCAAGCATTGGATGGAAGTCTCTTCTGAGGTTGTCTGTTTTGGCACGCTTTTTACTGCAGTCGCTGCGGACAAGAAACAGAAACGTTGGCGGGAGTTCTTGTCAGATCCTTCACAGTGGTGGGATCACAGGTCAGAGAAGGTAGTGAATATGACTGCTGCTGTCACAATTCTCTTGACAAAGGATTGAGGAAGTCAGAGAGCTTTCTTTCTTGTTTGTTATAATAGCTTTGGATGTGCACAACCTGTGATGAATTGCATGTACGACGATGGGCTGGATTGGATTTCTGGCAAAAGGTGAATAGAAAGTATCCGGATTTCAAACACAAAAAAAGACACAGGAGGCACTCTGGCTCATTGATCAACAAAACCCTCCATGGGTAGAAGCAGAGGTGGCTGCAATGGCACCAGGGACAGTACAATTGAATGTTTTTTCATGGATTAGAAGACTTTTTAGACATGTCAAGGCTGGGCAATATGAGCAGACAGTGGAGCTTTTCCACCAACTACAACAAGAAGGGTTGAGTCCTGACAGGTACACCTTTGTTCCAGTGCTCAGTGCATGTGCCAGTTTACAAGCACTTGTGGAGGGCAGGTGCATTCATAAACAGATTATTCAAAGTGGTTTTGAGTCTGATCTCTTTGTGGGAAATAGCCTCATTGACATGTATGCCAAATGTGCAAGCATGGAAGACACTAGGAGAGTGTTCAACAAGATGCCCTCATGCAATGTGGTATCTTGGAATGCCATGATATCAGGACATGTGAAATGTGGGCAAGGGCAGAAGGCATTGTGACTATTTCAACAGATGGTGCAGGAAGGCATGAAGCCAGACCATATCACCTTTGTGGGGGTCCTGAATGCATGTGCAAGTGTAGTTGCACTTGAAGAGGGCAGGTTTGTGCAAGAGCAGATCATTCAACGTGGCCTTGAATTTGATGTCATTGTCAGTAATAGCCTTGTTGACATGTATGCCAAACGTGGGAGCATGGAAGATGCTTTGCGGGTCTTCAAGAAGATGCCCTCCCATGATGTGGTATCTTGGAATGCTCTAATATTTGGACATGTGAAATATGGGCAAGGCCGAAAATCATTGGAACTTTTCCAACAAATGCAACTGGCAGGTGTGGAGCTGGATCCTGTCACTTTTGTGGGGGTTCTGAATGCATGTGCCAGTGTAGTTACACTTGAAGAGGGCAGGCATGCTCATGAGCAGATCACTCAAAGTGGTTGTGAGTCCAATGTCTTTGTGGGGAGTAGCCTTGTCAACATGTATGCTAAATGTGGGAGCTTGGAAGATGCCCAGAGACTGTTCAACAGGATGCCTATACATGATGTGGTCTGTTGCAATGCCATCATATATGGACATGTGAAATGTGGGCAAGGTCAGAAGGCATTGGAAGTTTTTCAACTAATGCAACAGGAAGGTTTGGAGCCAGACCCTGCCACTTTCATAGGGGTCCTGAATGCATGCACCAGTGTATTGGCACTTGACGAGGGTAGGCTTACTCATGAACTGGTCATTTGCACTGGTTGAGTCTGATGTTTCTGTGAGCAGTAGCCTTGTGGACATGTATGCCAAATGTGGAAGCATGGAGGATGCTTGGAGAGTGTTCAACATGATGCCCTCACATGATGTGGTGTCCTGGACAGCCATGATTCAAGGACATGTAAAATGTGGGCACGGGGAAAAGGCATTGGAACTATATCAACAAATGCAAAGGGAAGGTGTGGAGCCAGACCTTCACACTTTTGTTGCTGCTTTGAATGCTTGTGCCAGTGTAGCTGCTCTGGAAGAAAGCAGGGACATCGAGGAAGGATCATCCAATGTGGTTGTGAGTGTAATGTCTTTGTGGCCATAAACCTCATTGACATGTATGCCAAATGTAGGAGCATGGAGGATGCTTGGAGAGTATTCAACAAGAGGCCCTCACATGATTTAGTCTCTTTCAATGCCATGATTCTGGCACTTGTGCAATATGCGCAAGGGGAGAAGGTGTTGGAACTATTTCAAGAAATGCAACAGGAAGGGGTGGAACCAGATGCCATCACTTTTATAGGTGCTTTGAATGCTTGTGCCAGTGTAGCAACACTTGATGGAGGCAGGCACATTGAGGAACAGGTCATTCTATATGGGTTGAAATCCAATGTCTTTGTGGGTAGTAGTCTTGTTGGCATGTATGCCAAATCCAGGAGTGTTGATGATGCTTGGAGAGTCTTCAACAAGATGCCCACACATGATGTGGTTCCTTCAAATGCCATGCTTGGAGGATTTGCCATGCATGCGCATGGTAAGGAAGCTCTGGCACATTTTGAATGGATGTGTGAAGAAGGTGTAGATATCAATGATGCCACTTTTGTTTGTCTTCTTTCCACATGTAACCATGCAAGTCTAGTTTACGAAGGCCTGAGTTACTTTGATTCCATGGGTTCAGTTTACAGTATTTCTACAACAGTGGAACACTACACCTGTATTGTTGATCTTCTAGGCCGCTCGGGCCATCTGCAGGAGGCATTGGATCTGATCCAGACAATGCCCTTCCAACCGAATGCGGCTGTTTGGATGGCCTTGCTCAGTTCCTGCAGAATTCACAGTGATGTAGGCATGGGAGAACACATTGCAAAGCAAGCTCTTGAAGCGGACCCTGGAAATGCTGCATGCTATGTGCTGCTATCAAATATCTATGTGGCTGCTGGCAAGTGGGATCTCAGGGCAAACATACAACAACAGAGGAAGGAGAGGGGCATGAAAAAAAACCTAGGTCATGCTTGGATTGAAGTGAATAACAAGGTGCATACATTTGTGGTAGATGATCAAGACCATCCTTGCATGCTTGAAATCCATGCAGAACTTGAGAGATTGTCAAAGCACATGACCCATGAAGGGTATGTGCCAGAAACAAAAATTGTTCTGCATGATGTAGAGCAAGAAGAGGACATGCTCCATTTGTGTCATCATAGCGAGAAACTGGCCATTGCATTTGGGCTCATCAGCACACCTCCTGGAACCCCACTTCGCATCACAAAGAATCTGCGGGTATGTGGTGGCTGCCACACTGCCAGCAAGTTCATTTCAAAGATAGTTGGGAGAGCAATACTAATGAGGGACACAAATCGATTTCATCACTTTGAGGATGGTATTTGTTCATGCAGAGATTCTTAGTGATGCTGGCTGTTATGCTCTCATCGATTTGTGTTCTTTTCTCCGTGGCCTCTACAATTTCAGTTCATTTGCTTGTTCTTGATTGTTGGGCCTGTTTCTATTCCATTGTGATATCCAGAAACATCTAAACATGCTCCTGATGGAGAAACACCACTTTTGCTAAGAATTCAATGCTTTCTGCTTGCAAAGTGGCTTAGATTCTCCCCAGTTGTGCTTGCAGAGAGAAAGTGATGCAAATGGATACTTGTGTTTTTACCTGCTCATCTTCTGACTCATTAAGGCTTTTTGCTTCTTGACTATTGTTGGCAACTGAGTAGAAGAAGTTTGCATCTTTGAATTCTCCCATACATCCCCCCTTCTTCTATCAGCCAAGCTCCAATTTCTCTTTGTACATGTGTCAACATTGAACCATTTCTTTTGAAAGGATGATGCATATTTTTTCTCGTCTGATCTTTCTTGTGAAGATCATCAAGTGACAAATGGAACATGGTTGCAAAGTGAATATCAATATATCGCAAACCTTCTCTACAATTGAAACATTTCTCAAGTTTGTCTGTTTGCATGAAGGTGATTTTGCTTCAAGACCTCTCTTTATCCTTCTCCATAACAATTTTGTCCCATGTATCATCCACCAAGTCTCTGTGCATGCAGAAAATGTAAAGAGAGAAAACATGTAGCAATTTTTTCATCATGTGTCATATCATCACCACGTAGGTGCACGAAGAAAGTGTAAAGAGAGAAACAAGAGAGAACAAGAGAGTCAAAGGAAGGGAAAAACACAAAAAGTCTTGTAATATATTTCTGCAATGGAAGGTGGAGAAGAGAGCTACAAAAACAAGCAATCTTTTCTTTCTGTAAGGTTTTTACTGTTTACACACACACAAGCTGTGAAGAAGAAGAAGAAGAAAACCCAAGCTGTGTATACAAGCTCTGAAGAGGAGGAGAAGAAGAAGAAGAAAACCCAAGCTGTGTATACAACCTCTGAAGAGGAGGAGGAGAAGAGAATACAAACTGTGAAGAAGAGGAAGAGAAGAAGAAGAAGAAGAAGAAGGTGTTGCGGTCATGCCAGGGTTGTTGTTCCTTCTTTTTCTTATCTCTGTTTTCTTTTGCATTTTTCTTTTCAGTTTTTTTTAATTTTTTAATTTTTAAATAATTTTTAAAATTTTATTTTATGTTTTTTTTCTTTTTTCTTCTTTTTTCTTTCTTTATGGAGGTTGGAGGATGTGGTCATCCTATTTTTCTTTTTCTTTTTCTTTTTTTATTTTCACAAAAAAAATTCTCCTTTTTTTTATTGTTATTTTTCTTCTTTTCTCTGTTCCAAGAAGGATGTGATCACCTTGCCTTTGGTGAGATGGATGGATGAAATCTAAAAGGCGAAAATGAAAATGAAATAAAAAAGATTTTTTAAATTTAAATGTTAGAATATGATTAAGAAAAGAATTAAGAAAGGTTAATTGAGGATTTTAAAAAAATTAATTGAAGTTAAAATAGGTTTACTTAAAAATTTAATGAAAGAGGGTCATTTTTGTTTTCACTAAAATTTTGTTTTCCCCCTTTTTTAAATTGTTATTTTTCTTTTCAATTTTCTCTTTTTCAAGCAGGATGTGATCACCTTGGCTACTATGGTGATGGATGGATGAGATCTAAAAGAAAAAAAGCTGAAAATGAAATAAAAAGAATTTTTATTTAAATATTAGAAAATGATTAAGAAAAGGATTAAGAAGTTAATTTAGAAGTTAATTTAGAAGTTAATTTAGGATTAAGAATTTTTATTGAAGTTAAAAAGAAGTTTACTTAAGAATTTAATGAAAGGGGGTCAGTTTTATTTTTCAAAATTTAGGTTATTTCCTGAAAAAGAAAAAGGGGCGGGGGGGGGGGTCGTCGGCGAAATAGGATTTTCTCTTTTCAAGCTTCGCCGGCGCAGCGGGCGTATGCAAGCGATTTGCGCCGTGGTCTTCAGCGGAGACGAGGGCGTGCGCGTTCATGTGCGCAGTACGCCTTCACATGTGCGCGACACGAGAGAGAGAGAGAGAGAGAGGGGCGAACAAGACTTTGACGGCTTCTTCTTCTTCTGCTTCTGATTTTTCTTTGAAGGAGAGTTCCGTGTTGTTAGTAGTAGGGGTGGTGATGGACAGCTGATGTTTGGAGCTTCTTTGGAGGAGAGAACCTTCACCTGTACAAAAGAACAAGGAGATAGGTGCCGTGACAAATGAGTGGCAGGTACACAAGAGGAGGCGGAGCAGATTAGAATGGAGTGAGAAAAACTGGAGTCTGTCTGTCTGTCTGTCTGTGGGTTCTGTTGTGTTCTGTCTGCGACTGTATGCATGCGTACAAGAGATAGTCGGGTGTGCGAGGGAGGAGGATAGATGATGGTGAAGGAAGATGATGCTCATGTATCGGAGTGGGAGAACGGATTGCCAACCGACGAGGAGCTCACGCCACTCTCTCATTCTCTCATCTCCCCTGCGCTTGCCTCCGCCTTCAGCATCAAGCATGAGCCTGCCAAGACGGCCGTGGATGTCCAACGCGGATCTCGAGCCACTCTCCTCAACCTCAGGAACCACAAGGCACCAATCACTTCCTTTGATTCCTTCCCTTCCTTCCAAGGGCATGAGAATAGAGGTATTGTTTGAAGAGCACACACACCTCTCTAGCTCTCCTCTCCCATTCCCACAAAAGCCCGAGCTCATGTTTCAGGATCTAGCTCATCTCTCCCCCTCTGTCTCTGTGTCTCTCTGTGTCTCTGTGTTCCAGAAACACCATCCCTAGCTTCTTGCTTCTTCCATGTTCTTCACTTTGTTGTCTTTTTTTTTTCCTGTGCTTCTGTCATCCAGTGTCCTTTGACCTATTGCTTGAAATGAGAGCTTTGAAGTGGGGAAGGGTCAGCAATTGTGTGTGGTGGGGCCACGAAAGAACAAAACATCTTGTCTGCTGCATTGGTTTAGGTTCCAAGTTTGATGTGTTGTTCTCCCTGCACATGTACAGGACGGATCTAAATGCTCTTTTCATGTTTGAATGGAATGGACAATGATCCTGAAACATTGCTGCAATCATTTGTCACCACCCAGCTCTTTTGCAGCTGTTGTGGAACAGGGGTGTTGCAGACATAATAGACAAATTGCATCATGAGCTTTTTTACCTGTGCACAAATGATATCATTGTGAGAGAGACAAAGATGGTTGTGCTAACAGAGCAGTCCAATGACTGCAGAGTACTACAGATGGCAATGTACATTGGTTTTACCTGACTGTTTAGTGCTTTATTTTGTCAACTCTCTAATCTTTGCATGGCTATGCAATGCAGGAAGAGAACTCTGATTCAGTGTTTTTTGCAGGTGGACACAGTTATGTGGGTGATGCTCGGGTGGGAGATGGCGGTGGCGGAAGCGGCAGGCCTGTTGGTGGAAATGGGGGTATTAGAAGTGGTGATGAGGCAGAAAGAGTAATAGGAGGAGGTGCAAACCAGCAAGGTCCATCATCTCATCCCTCAGGACCTTACCCAGTAGCAAGAGCTGGGCTTGCTGCTCCAGGGAACTATATAGGGGGGAGTGATGAGACCAGCTTCAACCCAGGGGATGAACGATTGGATCAAGGTTCTCTTCCCTATATGATGTCATATGCAGGGGGTTCACCATATGAGAGACGGCCTGAAAACTCATATGGTGCCATGGGTGATGACAGTAACAAGGGCGGAGGCACATCCAAGAATGTTCACAAGAGAGGGGATTCTGAATCAGAGGATGATGATTCTGCAGGGGGCCCAGAGAATAGTGGTGAAGAGCCTAACGCCCGAACACTGAAAAGGCCACGGCTAGTGTGGACTCCACAGCTGCACAAGCGCTTTGTGGATGCAGTGGGACACCTAGGCATCAAGAATGCAGTGCCAAAAACCATCATGCAGCTTATGAATGTAGAGGGTTTGACAAGGGAGAATGTTGCCTCTCATTTGCAGAAGTATAGATTGTATTTGAAGCGGATGCAGGGACTTTCATCGGAAGGTCCTTCAGCATCTGACCATCTGTTTGCTTCTACTCCAATACCCCCCAATCTCAGTGGCCCACATTACATGCCTAACCACAGGGATGATGTAGGCCCTTCACCATTTGCATCACCAAATGTTCCCATTCCTTACACGGCAATAGCACCATATCCAATGGGCCCAGGTCATTATGGGGGGTATGAGCAATATCCTTACAGTGCTGTTGGAAGGGGTTTACAACAGCAGTCTCCTCAAGGTGACCACAGAGAGCACATGATGGACAACAGAAATCATCAGAATCACAGCCATAACTACAATCACAACCACAATCAACCAAGTTCGCCCCCTCAGCGTATTCTCACTTTGTTCCCAACAAGCTCTCACTGATTTCAGTAACACTCTGTCTCTTTAAGTGGACAGTTGCAGCAACATATCAAAAGTGGTCACTGGCTTCCAACCTAGATTGTGTACGAGTTAGGGCTCTGTGACGAACCCTTAAATGCATGGTGGTGTCCCATTTTGACAGGACTATCTGGAAGTTGATTTCTCATGTAACAAAAAACCCTTGCCCTGGATGCAGTATCTTCATGACTGAGGAAGACTGCGTATTTTACAACGTGATGGAAATAGCAAGGGGCAATGGGCGCTCCAACCTCAAGAAATCTAGTGTACAGGCAAGCAAGACAATTTGATGGCTGTGTGGAAATTTGAGCCATTAACTGGATTTTAACTGAGCTAGGATGTCATGTCAGTAGAGGGCACTGTGGAAATTAGAGTAGTGAAATAAAAATTCAATTCAATTTTTCTTAAGCTGGAATTTGAAAGCATCCTTCTGCTACCTTAGTCTAAACTGTGGTGAAGTTCACATTGAAGAGTGTAAGTAGTGATTTTGGTCTATCAAGTCCAAAATTATGAGACGCTCAAAGGCTGTATTGCTAAAATTTGCTTACTCAGAGGGTGCCATGTGTGCTTGTCAATTTTGCTGCCAATGATCAACTAGATTTATTATAATTGCTATTGCATAGTTGCATTTGCTAGTGTTATTTTGGTCCCTGCTACATGTCTTGCAAACCTGTTGTACAATTTATCAATGTTCATACTATATATAAAGGCATTTGCAATAATTCATGTCCTTTCTGATTCCTTCCTTTTGTGTCTCTCCAAGATGTTTCATCATGGTTCCATATTATCTTTCATCCTGGTGTTATGCCATGTATTCTCAGAGTGCAATGGAGTTTCTGTTTCATGCAACCAGTTGGGTGAGGTAAACATCCTACTTCATCTCTTTGGAACCTAGGAATGATCTGCAAATTCAGTAGTTGTGCTGGCATCTTTGATGTTAAATTCATTTGCCCTCTTCTTCAGCATGCAGTGCAGTGAAGTTTTACTCCAAGATAGATGCCCTCCCATTTTACTGACTCCCATTGCTAAGAAATTGTTTCCATCTCTTGCAGACTGGCAGGTCAAGTGGGTAACAAAGGCAAAGCAAAAAATATGGCATTCTTGGTAAATTCCAAATTTCTTGTTCTCTTCTTCTTTCTTTTGAAAAGAAGCAATTGGCAACCCAATTTTACTTGTCCATTTCAAACCCACTCATTGACAAGATTTAGAGCTGCATTTACTTTTTTCTTTGCCATTAATAGACTAAAAATATCCAGACCATATCTTGACTAAATTCATGCAGGAAAGGACAAACTTTTTGCTATTACCAAGCTACAAATATCCAGACTGTATCTTCTGGACAACTTAAAATCCATGTGGGAGAGAGGAGGACTTGTCCTCCTTGAGGTTCTTCTGATCAAGGAGGAAAAAGACAAAAAAAAGTCACGCTCAAAGATCTGATGAACGCTGCCCTTGACTAAAGTGCCTGTCCTTCATCACTTCCTTGACTAAAGTGCCTCTCCTTCCTTCTTTTCAAACCCAACCCTTTTGATTTCAGGGAAGATTTGTTGATGGGACCCATTCTTTGGATTCTTTGAGAGGCTGATGGATCATTGATGAACTGAGTTACATGGGACCCATTCTTTGATTCTTGGAGTGGATGATAGACCATTGGAGTAGTAGAGTTGTACATGGGACCCATTCATTGATTCTCAGAGGGGATGATGTATCATCAGAATGCAGTTTCACATGGGAATATTCTTCCATTCTTAGAGGGGATGGTGGATCATTGATGAACTGAGCATTAATTGGCTGCCTGCTTATGCAGATATCACTCCCAGAATCCTCAGGCCAAAAGGCCCACAAAAATGTGTGCAGAATAGGTGGAATAGAATGACCTATTTCAACAACCAGCTTTTTGTATTAGGGATTGATTCATTCCTTTGTTTGATTCCTTTGTTGTGTCAGTTTATACATGAAGAAGAACAATGGCACTGAAGTTTTTGCCAATTACGTTGTATGAGGTAAGTATTTCTCTTTTGCCCTTATAGCTATTATCTCAAAAGCTTATTTTGATGAACAATTAGAAATTGCTTTATTCTTAGTTTTAAATTTATTCTAAAGAAAAATAAATGAAGAAATTGATAGTGGCTAAAGGATATTCCCCAAAAATGAGTTCTTTGAGTTTTAGTGTCTAAGAATCACACTTATTGGATCAAATCATTTGTGAGGTGTAGATTTGTGTGGGAAAGGGGGGGTCATTAGTCTAGATGCAGGTTTGCCAAATGGTTGGGATCTCAAGGATCAAAGGTTGGCATAAGTCATGACATAAAATGGTATGTTGTTGGGAACTTGGGGGTTTAAGATTTTACGTAAATGAATGCTTACATTAACTATAAAATATTGAAATGTTATATTTATTATAAATCTTTTTTTTGAAACATTTATATATTTTCACAATCTTTAATATTGTATAAATATCTATTCCCAATCTTTTAACATTTAGTTGACTTTGATTGTAATTATTTGTACAATCTTACAAGGCATCTTATGTTGTATCAATAGAAATTGACAAAATAGTCTAAATAGATTTCCACAACGTAAACATCTTCTGCCTTCCACCACCCTTTATTATCATACTCAAAATTAATGTTTTTTCTTTTGGTGAATTTTTGCAACCTAGCAAAAAAAAAAAAAGGGTTAGCGAATCCAACAAAGGGATTTTTGAGATTTTTTAAAAACAATTTGCATATCTTGACAAAAAAAAACTTAAAAGTCACCAAATTTACACAATGGGTTCTTGTAGGTTGCTAAAACTAGGTACGATTCCAAAAAAGATTTACTAGTCCATTAGGATAGTCACCATTTGCTGCTAATTAATGTTGAGTATCTTAGCCAATGCACCTAATTGAGGAATTTGAAAAAAAAAAAACATTGTTCAAAATGTTTAATGAGTTTAATTGTTGGCATCATGCATTCAAATGGCCAACCTTTAAACATTTTTATACAATATTGAATGATTACAAATCACATTTTGGTTTATTGTCAAGTGCTTATCCCAAAATATTAGTTTTTTTTAGTTGTCATTTGTTGTTAGAATTTAGTTTAATGTGAATGGGGTTTAATTTTTGTAATTATTGGGGGTTTATGCTTTATTTTGTGCATGTTTTTATGTGTGTGATTCTATTAATTTGGATAGTTTTGAACATTGATATAACAATGCATATATCTTTCAAATCATTTGTAACATACTTGTGATGATAATGAATGACAATTGTTTTTTTACGAGTGCAACTAAATTTCAATCATCTCTATCCAACGAATGCTTCTTCTTAAAGAACATAATCAAATTGTGGTCACCCTTGTCCAAGGGATGATTACCTATGTTCAAGGAGTAACCATATATCTTTAAGAAGCAATCCTTAAACCCAACACAACGTCTTGCACACATCACTTGAAATATTTGTCCAAGATGCCATGTCAAAATTCAAATTTTTAAGCTTATGTGATTCCTTGAGTTTTATTGATCAATTGTCACATTTGAGCATACGCTTTTTACAAACTCTCATGGGTTTATCATGAAATGTTTGTAAGGTGTGAAGTTTTTCAATCTTGACTCTTTAATGGTTGGTTTGTAATTCTTTTAAAAGCTATGTAACAAGGTTAAAAACAAACAAAACCCCTTGTCCACTCATGGAAAGAATGTTAGGAATGACAATTAACATGGAAGGAGATGTGGTTCTAGCTAAGGAATGCCTACTTGATGTAACTACACTAGTAGTGAAGAAGTTCATCATTGTGTAATAAAAAAATAATTGGGCAATCAATAGTGACACCAATCCTTAATTTCAACTTCATAAACTTGACAAAATTCATGGTAATCATCCATTGCTAGCCCTTTTAAATGTTAAAATAAACCTTTCCAATTTAGGAAAGGAATAAACAACTAGGGATTTTATAATTATTGCATATCATACCATGTGTGAAACTCTTGAATATTGGTAGAGTCCCTTGGAAGCACCATACGCATCTTTCATGTCCCATAATAGTGTAGAAATTAGGTGTGAAAATAAATTTGTTTTTGAATATGAGGAATGTCCCTCAAATGATGTTATAGGTGACATGGGTGGTTTGAATTTCACCCCCATCTAATAAATCTATTGATGAACTTGCTCTCTATATTTGAACCATGTGTTATCTCCATGGTGAACCCTACCCCTAACTTGGATGTTTAGACTTTAAGTTTAGATATTCACACCCTAAAACCAATAAAACCAAAGGTTGTTACACCTATGGGTTGGTGTTAAACCTAACGAGATGTTGAACACGTTGCGGTTTAACTCATAAATTAAAATGTCTCGATCATAAACTTATAAATGTTACACATGTATGGTTAAAGCACATGCATTCACCAACAAATTCCATAAAATTAAATGTACTTGGGGCTACATAATTACGGAAACAACAATTATGATCTATCGATCATCAATTTGATCTTACCATCACAAGGATTTATTAATCGTCACTCTAATTTTACAGCAATGACAATAAACAACACCACATAAATTACAACCTACCTTCCATTAAACCTTAATATTTGTGTGTGAACAATTTAGGTGTCAAGCAAAACATATTTTGTAATCAAGATTGGGTTGTGGTTTTTTTCATGTTTGGCCATTAACCACACCAATCATAACCTTTGGGTTCATTACAACAATTAGTACATGTGGGAAAACACATAACCTTTCACCCATGGTTTTTTATTAAATAATATGCATAGGTTTTCAAAAGGTTACCACATGAACACATGTTTGCTTTGTGATGTTCGTCAGAAACACACAATTCAAGAATCCCTTTTACCCATTGAAAAGAAATAACAACCCAAGAAATGTATAAACAAAAAAATATGTGCAATCCCAACAACACAAAATGGGATAATTATTTGTGCAACACAACTTCCATTTGTTGTAATTTTCATTCAAAAATTACAATGAGAATTCAAATACCATAGGACCTTTATCATTTCAACCTAAATTAAATTAATTTTCATTTTGCCGAACTTTGAAATTTTATTTATTATTTTTGCTAAAATTTTAATAAAATCAAAAATTCAATAGTCAAGTTTTGAATCATGGACCTTCCATAATAATGATTTAAAACTAAGGTAGTTTAGACACATTAAATTGTTCCACATCATTGACAAGACCTTGTTTATTATGTTTTTTAACCATCACCTACCAATTTTTTTAGAATTAAAAAACCAAGTGCTAAACTTAAAATTTCAAATTTACAATATTTTATGAATTTGTCGATGGTGTGACACTTCACCAACACCAAATCAATACAAGTTTACAAACCAACATTTATGAAGTTCAATATCATATTATTATTTATAACATTGCAACTGAAATATTATTAGTTCCCTCAACAACTTGAATTACATCAACACCAAATCAACATCCTACTAAAAAAAACCATTTGCGATATTCAACAATTATATAGTTATATATTAAACCCATTCATAAATTTATAAAATCTAGTAACATCATATATATGTGTTCAATACTGCATTAAAAAATTTCCAAGAAAATTGGAAAATTATAAACAATTATCAAAATTTTAAAATTCATATGTATTTAAGAAAATCCCAAAAAAACCATCCATACACAAAAAAAAATACAAAACATGAACTCAAAATTGATGTCAAAATATTATCCTTTTGGTTTTTTCTTATGCATGTTAAACATGTAGTTTAAAAATGATTACTTCATTAGTAATGGGCAAAAAAAATTGATTACATGATTATATTAAATGTTTTATACTCATTTTGAACAAATTTGGTCAAGTAAAATGATAAGAAATCCACATCATATTTGAAAATGATAATCTAATTTTTAGACAACTTTTCAAATTTAATGAAGTGGAAAGGGCCTTGGTTTAGGCTTGAATAATGTAATTGTTGGATGTTGGGTTAGTAGAATTGTCCATGGGTGAATATGATTTAATAACAGTAATACCAACCAAAAAATATCTATTTTTGATAATTGAATTTATCATCATATGTGTGGAGACTAACATTTGTGGAAAAAATAAATACACTTGAACAAATATGTCATGTCTTTATCAAAAGAAATTTTCAATGCCCTTGTGGAAATCAAGGTGTTTAACATTTTGGATTTGTGTTTTGGCTACCATTAGTTGCCATTGAAAGAAGGTGACAAAGTTAAAAGAACATTTTAAGGGATTGATCCTAATGGGAAATATTATTTGTATCAATGATAATTTTTGCCATTTGGTTTGAAAAACACATTTACAAAATTTGAAAAGTCATGGATAAAGTTTTGGTTTAAAAGGCTAAGGTTAAAGCCATCTCATAAGTGTTTCAACCATTAAATGTTAGTTGATTACAAACCTTCTCGGGCTTGTATAATAATTATTAAAATATTTAATAACATTGCTAAACTTTTAAACCAATTAAAAAATATTGACTTGAAATACATTTAAGGTGAGGCATAAGAACATGGCACCTTTTAAGGGTTAAAAACCTAGTTCATTTACCTCTCATTTTGTGACAATTCATATAAGAAAAAAAATATTAACTACACATTGACTAGAGTATTTTAAAATTAGGGGTCATGTTTATTCAACTTAATGATGATGGTCAAAAGTTTGTGGTGGCATATGCCAATTGATCTAACAATAAGACAAACACAAAATATGAAGGTGTGTGTTTTTATAACAACCCTTCAAAAAATGGTAGGGTACAAACTAGAGAACGTAGTGGACCGCAAATGAACATGCAACATTGGACCTAAGAACTATAAATTGTAAATTTTGTATTGAACTAAAAGTTGTTAATTTAATATTGTGATGCATTAGGAAAGCACAAGAGGGAAGTAAGAAGACGATTAGGGCAAATAAAGGATAGATTATGAAAAAATGGATTATAAAAGATGGAGAATAAGAAATTTAAAAAAAAAAAAACCTATAAAGACAAGTGTTAGACCTTTTTATGCTATAGTCGTGCGCAAAAACTATGGAGATGTAAAGTTGTTTTGTATGAGGCTTAAGCACTATTGATGTGATTATATTTGTATTTGGTTGAAAATGTGGTTAATGACAATAAATAACATAATCGACATTAGGTTAGTTTGTTAAAAAGAAAATGTATAAAAGGCCACATATGCGGATTGTGTTTTCTTTCAAGGACCTCTCTATTTGGGGAAACCAATCCACTAAAGGGCTAAATTAGGAGGGTTCCCTTTTGAAGTGTTTTTTAAAAAATAAAAATTGTGACATAGCTGGATTATGAAAACTAGGCAATTGGGGAAATCAATTGAAAGTTGTAATAACCTTGTTGTTTAGGTGGTTTCATTATTCAAATGTTATTTTTATGGTAGCCCATTTATGTTGATTACAAATCATTGGCCTTTGAAATTTGATAGAATTAAATAATCTTATAGGAAAGTTAGATAAGTGGGCATTTCATATCTTGCATGCATATGATTATGACATTGTTCATAGGGTTGGTAAGGTTAATTAGAATGTTGATGGATTAATTTGAAGCCCAAGTTGTAATGAAGAGGATCCTATTGAAACTTGTTGCCACAATGGTGTAGATTTGGAAGTAATATTAAAATGACACATTTTAACATACTTATGTACCATGTTGAGGTGTTTTGAAGTTGTATTCCAAATTAACATGGGTAATGAAGATTCCCATGATACAAACATTGAGTCAAAAATCTATGCTTTGGACATATATGATGGTGCACATGTTATCACATATTTATAAACATGTAAAGTCCAAATTGAATTGATTGTGAATTCTTTGAGTGATCTCCTTTTATGGGTACGAATAAACAAACAAGTGCAAATAGTGCCTTGCTTAAAACAATGTGAAGGCCTTGTAAAACATGTTCACAAAAGTTAAGCCATTTTGGGGCTCAATGGACTTACAACTTGCTTTAGGCATAAAATTGATGGTGAAGGATGCAACTTCAAGTTCAATAATTTGTTTCTTGATGTGTGGTATGTACCATGTGTGATTGAATCCAAACATTATTTAATGCACCTACACTTCATTTATGGCCTTTGCCCATCATGAAGATTGGTTATCATTAGAATTTAAATTTTGTTAGTCCATTAAATTTGATAGTGTGAACATAATCAATATGTCTTAGTTATGATTAAACACTTATCAAAATGGTTAAAATCTAATGTCATTGTTAAATTGTAATGATGTAAGAATAGCCTATGCATTTTTAGACATGGTGTTTAACAAATTTCATGTTTCAATTGAATTAATCATTGACCAAGGTAAGGAATTTTGTGAAGAGTTTCAAAAATTGTTTAAGGGAAAAAAAATTGATCATTGCACAACTTCAAAAAACCATCTTGAGGTAAACAAGTTAGCTAAATAGATGGTGTAAACCAATGTTGGGTGGGTACCAAAAATCTGCCAAGTTTCAAATCGGTTTTTAGTTTAATTTTCAATTTGAAAACCAATTGTTCTCATTTTGCATAAGACTTGACATTTTGAAATTCGGCTAGGTATCATGAAAGCTCAAACTTAATACCTATGGAGGTTATCAAATGATCCGTCAATGTTGGTTTTCATGCTTATATAGGTTTATTAAAACCCAAATAAGTAATCACCTACTCGTCATCATTACAAGGTTTGAATCCAAGCTTTTCTAGACATCAAGTAAAAAACATTAACCATTACTTCACAATCTTTCATGTGGGCAAAAGAAGTTGAACTTTAAATTTAAAATTCACACATATCAATGGCCTTAACTTTAAAACCATTAGGATGAATGAACATTAAATTAAAATAGTCATATGCATTATTTCATATAATTAAGTGTGACTTTATGGTTAATACTTAAGTTTACTTTGAAAAGATCTTGGGTTCAAATTTCATTTAAATGAAATTTGACCTACTTGAAAATTGGTTTGAAAATCAACAATTATCATTTTGATGATCATTTAAAAACCAACCAAGGTATAAGATTTTGAAAATTAATAATTCTAAAAACTAGATTGACTTTTTTTTTAATTTTTACAAAAATCAATATTGTTAGTTTTTTCAAAAATATGAAAACCACCCAACATTTTTTGCAAACTATGAAACAAAGTTTATGGAAGTTGGGCTTCCAAAAGGCCATACTAGAATTTGGGACTTACAACTACCGTGATTAGCTATGGAGTATAGGATCACTTGATAGACTTTTCTTGCATTATTCTCATCATAATTTCTATTGTTCGGCCATGAACCCAAACTATTAGCCTTAATCCAACATGATGCAACAATAATAATCAATTTGGATGATCCAAATGTGTGGCTTTAGGCATGTGAACAATAAATGATTTTATTTGACATGTAATGTCAATGCTTATGGAAAATCTAACCATTGTTCAACACTAAAATATGTTTTTGTTATGCCATGATTTGAGGAGGTGATCATTGGTTTAAGTTTGTAAATTTGACTCGAGAAATTATGTGTACTTGTAACAAACAACATTGACTAAATTGGATGTGATTACAAAAATTTTGCATGTGTGAAAGGTGTTACTTTTGAAAGTGTTATTGTTGGAGGGTTGAAATGGTCAAACATGGAGGGCTTATATAGTTGTAGGCATCAATATGGTGACACACAACAATTATCAAAAGTGTCAATTTAGTTGCCCAATTAAATGTGTTTTAGCTTGGGACTAGTTTAGGTGTGAACTAAGTTTGAAATATTTCTTGTTTGGGATATAAGGCCATGATGTGTGATTCAAATCATTTCTAGTGATTCAAAATATTTGCAACAATTTGATTTAGATGTGATGCATCATTTAAGGTGGTTTGCATTATTTGGTTTACATGTGTGTGAGCAATGATAGTTGTAAATGCCAATATGCTGACACATGACAATATAATTTTTAAAAGAAATTGTTCAGTTGACATTAGTTTCCAACCCATCAACAACCAACATATATAAATAATGATTTGGATGATCTTTCAAAAGTTCCAGTGACCACCATTTCAATAGTTTGATTTTTTAAGATGTTAATGTTCCCACCATGTTAATAATGTTTTCACAAGTTCCAAAATGGTTCCCAATGATTTTTCCCAATGTGTTCCCCAAATTCCTAAAAGTAACACATTTTATTCCATAAAATTTGCCCAAAGTTGAAGTTTCATAACTTATAAAAACAAGCCAAAGAGAAACACCTCTATATTTCTTTTTCAAGACTATTCAATGTTTCAATTTTTTTGTAATATGGACCAATCAATGTGCCTCTTTACAACCCAGAAAAAATAAAATTCAAGAGGGTGCACCTTACCTCGTACTTGTCCTTTTGTATTAACCTTTTACATTTATGGTTAAAAATTGACAATTTAAATTATTTTGGTTTAACTTCTTGCAATTGAAACCTTCCAAAATTATTTCATTTAAAACAAAATTTTGCCAATAAAAAGGTTGAAACTATGCATTTGAAATAACAACCCCAAACTGTGTGGACATTACAAATAATGCACCTAAAATAACCACCCATATAAGTTTCCATATTTACAATATTAGAATTCTTAGTTTTTCAAATGGTCTAAGTTGGTTTATTAATGTATTTTGATTAATGGACATGTCCGTTTTGATTAAAAGCCCAAGGCATGTATTTTTTGACCAATCGACTTGATTAGAATGACCTATTTGATTAATACATATAGTCAAATTGGACAACCCTAATCAAAATGGTCAATGAGTTTTAGTCAAATGGGACATGTAGTCAAATTGAACATAAGAAATTGACATCATTAGTCAACATGACCAATGTTTTTAAATCAAATGGGACATCTTCTATTTATTACATACCTACTTCATACCTCCCACTTACAACCTACCTATTCACCCACTCACCTACTCACCTATTTACCTACTCACCCACCTACTACCTACCTACCTACCTACTTAACTATCTATCTAAATCCCTCATTGTTTTGTATTAATGTGTCCAAATAAACATGTGAAATAAAAAAAGTTGACAAAAGTTAAACACCTTTTGATGGTGAGGTCCATTGGTTAAATATTTGGTTTATCATTAGGGAGGTCAAAGATTCAAATCCTAATACTTACAATCTATGTACATGCTTAAGGGGCTAAGCAAGGTAGGTTAAATTAAATAAATTAAGTAAGCTATACTAGGTTAAGTTAAAGTAAGTCAAGTAAGATATGGTAGGTTATCAGAAATTTGACTAGTCAAATGTTTCGTACTTTACTAATCAGAAAGTTGAAATTGGCTTGTCCAAAATGATGAAATGGTATTTTGGGCACTTATCCAAATTGGGTATTTTTTAATTAAATTTTCCAATAAAAAAACCAATAATTCTACTAATGTTAGACAATGAATTCATAGAAGTAACCATAACCAGGCATGATTTTTCAAAATTCTATTTTCATATCTGACTTATAGCCAAATTTGGTTCATTCCTCTTTTGGATGATCACCAATCCACCTAAAGTAGAAAGGTTGGTCATCAAACACTTATTGTATTAAAGAACCCCAAATCCAAACACATCCTTTCATTGCTTTTGAAGTTCAAACAAATGTTGTAACCCTCCACTTGGTGTTTCCAACACCACAAAAATTGTTTAAATTCATAAATAAATGAACAAGATACACCCTTTGAAAATGAAAGGAGTAAATGTTCAATTATTGACTCATTAAAACAATTAACGTTTTAAAGCTAATTTTTGTGGATTTTGCTTTATTATATATGGAGTTCAAAGAAGTTTTTGTAAAAGTTTCAATTGATGCATCCATATCTTTTTTAATTGTTCTCTTCTTTATGGAATTCAAAGAGGTTTTTGTAGAGTTTCAGTTGACACATCCATAGCTTTTTAAATCATTTATTATATATAGAGTTCAACAAGGTTTTGTAGAACTTCAATTGGCACTTCCATAATTTTTTAGATTGTTTAGAACAAACAAAAATTGAACAAGATATAAAATTTATATATGGATTTCAAAGAGGTTTTTGTTAAAGTTTCAATTGATGCATCTGTAGCTTTTTAAATTGTTCTCTTGCATATGGAGTTCAAAGAGGTTTTTTTTTTCATAGAGTTTCAATTGACACATTCATAGCTTTTCAAATCGTTTTATTGTATATGGAATTCAAAGAGGTTTTGTAGAGCTTCAATTGGCTAATCCATAATTTTTTAAATTGTTCAAAACGAACAAAAATATGAACAAGATAAAAGATTTGTATATGGAGTTAAAAAAAGGTTTTGTGAAGTTTTTCAGTTGCACATCAATAGCTTTAATAAATCATTCTATTGTATAGGGAGTTCAAAGATGTATTGTAGAGCTTCAATTGGCATACCCATAATTTTTTTAATTGTTCAAAATAAACAAAAATAAAGAGCAAGGTATAAGATTTGTATATGGAGTTCAAAGATGTTTTTGTAGAGCTTCAATTGCCAAATCCATAATTTTTTTAATTGTTCAAAATGGACAAAAAATGAGCAAGATATAAAGAATTGGAAGTGAGGGAGTTAAATTGTTTTTTTTTTTCCTTTGGACAAGCTCATCTTCTTCTTGCCTTTTTTTTTTTAGGGTTTAGGTTTTAGGGTTTAGAAATTGAAAGCAAATTATAGCCATGAGGTTTGCGAGATTGCTTCTGTGATTCTCTCTCACAGTTTTGCGAGGCTCCGCACGCGCGTGCGCGCGCAAGACTGCTCGCAAGCAAAGGAAAATACTAGTCTTAGCTGAGGATCCAGATGAAGAAGATCCAGCTGACTGGTGATTGCAGGTCCTTCTTCGCTGAGCTTCAAAGTTGCCTCCCTCCCCAAGAGATTTGTGATTCGTTACTGCACAGGATTTCTGACCAGCTCCCCAATACCTTAAGCGCCAGGAGACGGAATCATCGGAGAGCAAGAGAGCTCCCCACAGGTAGCAGCCCGAGACACATATCCAGAGCCACTGCTGGATCAGATCGTGTGGGATTACAGATCGTCTTGAGCTTTGTAAACACTCCGAGCACTTGAAGAAGAAGAAGAAGAAGAAGAAGAAGGAGTGGTTTTAGAAGAAGTGCAATTGCAGTGCAACTCGTGTTGTGGAGAAATATTGTGCGATTTAAGAGCGCCCAGAAATCTTGGCATTTGTATGTACAGTACAAGAAGAATCAAAGAGGAAGGTGATGAGCTGAATTGCTTTGAGGAGAAGAAACAGGAGGAAGAAGTTGATAGAAGAGGGAGGGCTTTCAGGATTAGGGTTTGGAGCTCGCACGTTCAGAGTTGCTTACCTGAAGTATCACTGAAGCTGCTGCTGTTGTTGCATTTGCAAGTACAGTGTAAGAAGAATCAGAGATGAACTGAAATACTGTTGAGGTAGGAAACAGGAGGAAGAGGGTTGATAGAAGAGGACGGCTTTCAACATTAGGGTTTGAAGCTTTCGTATTCAGAAATGCTTCACACATGGGAATCAGAGCTTGAGATGTTTGCTTTTATGGAATGTGATGAAGTTCAGCAAATCTGATGCAAACATAGTCTTTGAGCTTGGAAGGTGGAATCACAATCCATCAATGAGGACGTTGGTGCATAAAAAGGGTCACTTGCATTCAGGATTAGGGATTTCACTGGTGCATCATCAGCATCAGGTTTACAAAAAGGTGGGCTTACTTTTCTTCTCACTGAAATCCATGGTTCAGGAAGATTTCTCTCAATGCTTTTGTGATAACCTGAAATCTGTGCTTTTGAACAAATTTTCTCAATGTTTTTCGTGATGAGCAATTACAGTTTGTGAAGATTTTGTAATAAGTCTCTACTTGGAAAGTACTTGCAGGAGTTGGCTGGAAGTCACTGGAAGCATTGTTTCTCTTCATCAGCATCATCATCATCAGACAGTCTTTCTTCCCTGGTTGATTCTTTTCAACAAAATCATTCTGGTAAGAGTTGAAGCTTAATCTCAAATGATTTTGAAGCACCTGTAGAACGCGCTTGCCATGTCCATGATGCATGGAAGAATGAGAGAAGGGCACCACATAATCAAGTAGTGGGTTTTTGCATTTTCCTTGTTTTCCCTTTTGTTTTTTGTGTTTACATTTGAGAAGGATTTGATGCAACAAATTTGTTTCTGCATTTCTGTTTTGCATATGATAAGGATTTGATGCAACAATTTTTTTTTGAATTTCTGTTTGATAAGGATTTAATGCAACAAGAAACTACTTGATGTTTGTGCAGCAAACACTGACTTGGTCACAGCTTCAGATGTTCAACAGGTCTACAAAGTGAACTTGCATGATCTCATAACTGCACTTTGTTGTCAGAACTTGGCATATTTTCAGTCAAATACACTGTGATCTCATAACTGCACTTTATTGTTCAAACTTGGCATGTTTTTTTAGTCAAATACACTGATGAAAGGATATGAAATGAGTTTTTTGAATCACTTTGCAGCATCGAATCTCAATGACTTTAGCCAGGTGCTACAGTACACTTTTCTCAATTGTGTTTTGGGAAATTTATCAGATGTTTGCAAAACACGATTTATCAGATATTAACTGGTGCAAGAATTGAATGGCATGACTTTGAGATCATTGTTGTTGAGAGTAATAAGCAAGACAAAAGTGGTGTTACTGAAAGTGAGTTTTTTCTTTTGTTGTGCATGTGGTTAGTGGTTATTATTCAACAAGCTCAGCAGAAGCTTACTGAGGTGCACAGGAACAATTTATGTAATGGCCACATAGTTTTTACCCTTGAGGTGCACAGAAACAATTTGCCCTCTGATATTGTTCATTGAAGACTTAAAATGTGAAATTGGGTGTTGAATTTGAATGTCAAATTTGCATGTTAGTGCAAGTTTTTCTGTTGTGTGCCTGGCAATTAGGGTTGGAATCCACAATTCCTTGAAGTACTATGATGTTCTTGTGCATACTATGATTGTTGTCAACTGGCAGAGTCATGTCACTCACCAATTCCCTAGATGGCTACTTGGTAAGTAGATGCATGTAGATGGTTAGTAAGGGCTAAAGTGTTGTTAGGTAGGTAGGTATGAGCACATCAACTGAGGTAATCATCATCATTAGGTAGGGAAGTGGATACCAATGGAAAAATGTCCACCCACCATCCATCCCTCATGGTGTGCTGGTGGCTCTTGGTTCAATCTCAGGCCAGACCATTCTTGAACTTGAATGAGATTTTCTTCTACAGTAAGAAAGTTGCAACAGATTTCAGTGACACAGTACACAAGAGAAATAGCTTGGTGACACAAGCAATGACTTCTGCAGCTCTAGTGGATGTTTTTGTTTAATGCCCAGTACGTTATACTTTGGATGAAGTGCAACCTTCACATATTAGTGTGAAAATGGGTTTGTGCTAGTGTTGGGCAGTTCTTTACTTTTATGAACTTCTGATTCAGGTTTGGAAAAGAAATTGGAATTGTTTCAGTTCCAGCTCTGGTTCAGATTTCTAAATGTAAATTAGAAGGTTCCAGTTCTTTTTCCTAGATAGTTCTGGTTCTGAAAATCAGTCCCAATTCAGATCAGGTTAGTAAAATATCTACTGAACTGGGACTGATTTTCAGAATTGGAAATAAATTCTGCTTTTGCTTTACAGAAATGCATCAGATTCAGTAGTAGGGTAGATAGGCCAGTGAGCATACACCTAAAAACTAGAAATTGAATCCTCACACATTCTTCATCTGCTTCTGAAGCTGAAAGAACATTGGTAGCTACAGAAATTCAGTAAAGGAATGGGGAAGATAGGGGGTATTTGGTGTAGTGTGGTTCAATGTTTGGTGATGGTTGAATTTAAACAGGTTAGGATTTCAAGCTTAAAATCTTTGATCATTGCATCTTTTCCTTTGGAATACAAAGAAGTTTTGTAAAGCCTTAGTCGGTGCAGCCACTGGGTTTTAAATCACTCAAAACAGACAAAAATGAGGAAGCTATGGGGCTGGAACTGGAGAGGGGTCTAAAGTCTAGACCTATTCTTTCAAAAAAATTGAAGCAAACTATCACTTCTCCTCTTCCTGTGTTTTCTGTGTTGTTCCTTTACTTCTAACACTCAAAGAACATTTGTAGCCCTCTAGTTCGCACATCCAATGACACAATAATTGCTCAATTTGGTTAAGAAATGAGGAAGCTATTGGAAAGTGGTTGGAGATATGTACGTTTTTGGTGACGGGCGATTCTACCCTACCAAGGAGAGGCCCAAAAGGGCAGGCATGCTTCCTTCTGTATGTGTATTCCTCATGTAGTTCAATTCTGTAGAATGCAATAATAACTCTCATGAGAATTGAGAAATCTCCCACACTCATGATTAAGAAAACCAGAACAAGGTTCAAAATTTTCCTGCAGCATGGGGAAGAAAACAAAACATGGAGCTCTGCAGGAACTCCTGCCATAATGTTCATGTCAGCATGTGGTGAAAAATCTAGTAGAAAACTACTACTGCACCCTTCACAACATGAAACTCCCCCAACATGTATGTATCCTGCATTCAACAGACTTTGTTGAAAAAAATGAGAATATATTTTGTGCATCCCTACATGAGCTCGAATGTAAACAACCCCTTTTGATCAACGAGTGCAATAGCATGATTTTATTTCAAACTATTATTCAATCTAAAACTAGCAAGCTTGCTTACTGAATTCAACAATCAATTGAAGACCATATGTTCCAAATGAATTGCTGCTAGAAAAAGGGAATAACTCCAGCACTCGTTTGTTTAATAGTGAAACTATTGGCTTCTGAAAAGTTATTTGTAGTCATTCTTGAACATATGCCTTCTAATTCTGAACCACAAGACAGATATAATGTTACTGTACCACTTGCCATTTTCTTGACTAAAACTAGCCACCATTTACTGTACTACATCATGTTAACTTGATTCCTTTGTTTCGTAGCTCTGACTTTTGGTTAATGTCTTGAACTATGTACACAAACACGGGGCTCCTTTCCGAGATTTGTAATTTCATGCCCCTGTAGACTCTAGATCCATGTTGTAGATTTAGCCCCACATGAGTACTAGTCTGGTAAGGACCTCAGGTACTACTGGTTTCATACAAGTTTTATACCAGTTTCAAGAGAAGGTAATGCACATACCCTCATAAAACAAGTGAAGGAGTTTACCAAACGTTGTGAGCATACCGTTCATAATGTGTATTGGCAGCACTCCACCATTCATCTGGAAAGCAAACTGAAACCTGATAGAATTCATCTGTCATGTTTCCTGTAGCATGAAAACATTGGAAACCAAACCAGACTAGAAGGTGTCATGTGGACATGAAGAAATTCACCAGACAATTTCTGAAAGGCAAATACAACCAAGGCATGCAAGAATTCCATGGCTTCTAAACTTCTCTTGCTTTTATGTAAAAAGATCCTGAACTAAAGTCTGGTTCTTTTATGGGTTGAACTTAAAAAGGGGCAGTGAGTCTCTTTCTTGAAAGACCAGGGCAAGAAGTGGAAAGAAGTGAAAAGGCAAGAAGAAAATAATCGCTTAACTGAAGAAACCCACTGAGCCAATAGACCCAACAGATGAGGGATCCTGCAACATCTAGGCAACCAAATGAGAATAAGAGTTGGGTTCAAAAACAGAGAGTCAGGAAGCCACTCACAATAATGAGCCACATTGTCAATGGCCTCAATCTATCACCAATTTTTGCTACCCAAAATGATACCTCTAATTTTGCATATCCTTATTTTCAACAACATTGCTCTGAACATGAACAGCTCTATTAAAGCCAAAGCAATTAGCCCAGAGGCCTACATACTTTAGGAGGCTTTATAGTATCAAGGGGATAACTGTAGAAATTTAATCATCTTTTCATTCCAATATACCTTTTGCTGTAGAGTACAAACTACCATGTGAGCTTTATTTTCAGGTCCTAGCCTTTCATTACTACTTCCTGGCATCTTCACAAAAAGGCAGAACACAAGTAGGCATTATTCTTATATTACAAACATGATTCGACAAAAGCACTTCCAAACAGTCACAGGAAGTGACCTTTGGAAGAGCAGGAAAAAGAGTAACCTTCAGTTATATGTGTGATAAATCTAGAACTCTGGGTGTCTGTCTAGTAGAAGCACTCCTGTGAGTGTGGACTCCCAGGCTACTACTGAAGGGCAATGCTGCAACTTTCACATAAATAACAGACTATCTACGTAACATAATGTAGAGGAAGTCTTGATTGGATGCTGCAGAATTTCAGTATTTGGCAACTCTGTGATGGGTTAGATTACAGTAAGAATGAGAGAAGCCCATGTGGCATCCAATCACTGCTCATGAATAGCATGTATGGGTACAGGGGAAATGTTCATGGGAACCTGCAAGCACGTAACATGCTTGTAACATGGTGCATAGACCAGGTTACCTAACCACATCTCGCAGATGCACTCGTCTATCAGTGTGTGGGTTGGTTGTGGATGACCCAGCAAGACTTGCAATGTGGCTCTCCCTAGTTTTCTATTTTACATCATCTGGACCCTGAATGTGCTCCAAAGCTCAAACCAAAGCCCCAGATTGTAGCTTGCTATGTGGACTGATCAAATACTTGACGCTCCTCCATGTCACTTAATTCACACGTTCAACCTTGGTAGCAGCTGCATGATAGCAGGCCCTAGAGTGAGCTGAGGCCACGAGAACAGCAACAATGTGCCAGACCCCAAGAAACTGAAGCTTTATCCCATTAAAGGAAATGCAAATGGATACCAATTTTTTTGGCAAAAGCCAAATCTTCACGTCACCCGCCTGTTGAAATATGACCCTAGCTTTGTGCAGAACCTTCCCTTCTTGGCCTTCTCTTCAGACAGAGTTTTTGATTGTAAGATGTCACCAAGTGATTCTAATGGCTTCCCCTCTGGAACAGGAAGGGAAGCAACATGATGGCCATCCCCACCAGACAATGGATGTAATGGATTGCTTTTCTGCAAAGTCTCAGGCGTTGGGCTGTTCACAAACACAAGCCCATCTCCAACAACATGAAGTGGGCATGCCATTTGTCCCCCATTGGTTCCACCAGGATGAGCATGAGTTCTCCACTCTCCTTGCGCACATTGAAGCATCTCTTCAATGGCAGATTTTGCTGACTCAGCATTCTCTGCTTCTTGAATTGCTTGTCTCAGTGCCACCCGAATCAACTCTACTTCATTTTGAGTCCCATCTAATTTCCTTAGCAGCTCCTGTTCACTTGCCTTCACTGCATCCACCTGTCCAGATCAAGTAATACCAGTTCTTGAGATTTCGACTTCAGGCTCTAATCCCCAATACAGCATTACAGCATTCAACCTCTCCCAATAACAAATGTTTCTCAGGAATGAAAAACAAGGCTGATCCTATAAACAGATCAAACTACTCTGAACTGGTTGGCCTTCAGAGGTTATGACCCACCTTAGCCATAGCTGCCAGCACACACTTATTCGCCAACTTGTGAGATTCTTGCACTCACCTTGTCAGTGCCTTGTACCCCTCCCGAGGCAGAGTTACTTCTGCTTCTTCTTTGCCTTCTGCATTAGTGCCTATGCTTTCTGTTGGGAATTTGGCCTGAAAATGTGTGCCAAACAAAGCTCACAATCAGTGTCCTAAAATCAGTTCATCTGAGCTTGCAACCCTACAATCTCATTTCTTGCATTTTGAAGATCTACAGCAGAGCTTCTGTACTGTAGCAGTTCAGCCTCCAGTCTGTTAATCTCTTGCTTCACACTTTCAAGGTTGGCAGCAGAGCCTCCATGTTGCTCTGTTAAAAACATTAGCTCTGCTTGCAGCTTAGCAACCTCAGCTCTTGCAATTTCCAGGTCTGCAGTCACATTCCCATGTTGAGCTGAAGAAGATGTTAACTGAGCTTGCAATTCCACAATCTCTTTCTGAGCTCTTTCAAGTTCAGCCTCCTGCTGAGTCCCCAACCCTATAACATCTCTTTCAGCTCTGCCTGGCTCAGCTTGTATGCCTGCTATGTGTTCCTGAGCTGCATTTCCCCTATCTATATTGCCCAAATCACTGCCTAACACTGCATCAAGCTGGGCCTGCCAGTCTGTGGCTTCCTCCCACAACTGCGAAGAATTGTGGGCTTCAATAGCAGCTGCATCCAACATAGCAGCAGTATGTTTTAATCGAGATTTGTCTTCTAATTGAACCCTCATCTCCACAAGTTCCCTCAAAACTTTAGCATTCTCACTTTCAGCAACAGATAGTGCGGTTTGTGACTCTGCTAGCTCTTCATGTGCAAGTAGCAATTTACTCTCCAATGTAGCTATCCTCTGTCATCAACACACCGAAAATGAAATAAAATTCAGAATAGTCTCCAGCGCCATCCATTTGAAGGTAAGACTGTGAATCAGCAACAAAGCAAATTCCACATATTTCACACCAAAAATTTGGAATCTGGGCTTCCAAAGAGCAGAAGCATGTACCTCTGCATTGTGGGATGGGGCATGTGGAGCCTGGTGGCCAACATAGCCTTGGTGGGAAGATGAGTGTGGTTGTGGGTATGTGCATGGCCTGTCTGTATGCAGTCTCCATACTCACTGCTGCCCTCACAGATGCAAACGGAGCTGAATTGTCAATCTCTGCTTTCTGTCGATCTGCCATTTGATCCCGTTCCACTCCTGCTGCTGCTTCTGCACCCATGGGCAGACCTGTATCATGATGTGAACCAACGAATAAGTACCCCAGCATTCCCATCCAGAAAAGAAATTATTGCACCACATTCAGAAACCTGCACAGAATTCTACTCATTCTGCTATTGGGTTTAGACAGTGGTTGCGATTTCTAGTCACAAATGGTAACCAGCTCTGGAAAACCCTGAACCTCATGAACCCTATGCTCACCTGCCAATCCCCAAACCTCGTAAAACATGTCCCCCCGCCCCTCTGTGTTTTCCCACGCGTTTTCAATTGCACGAATGGCAGCAGCACAGGGACAAGGAGAAAGGAACACTGACTTGAAGGAGGGTATCAAAGGCAGTTTGATGGCGCAAGAAAACCCTCGTCCTTGTCTTGTTGAGAAACCCTAAACATTGTATAAAAGAAGTACGAAACAAATATCCTTCCTCGAGCGAGGAAATCTCTCATACGCAAAACCACTTCTTATGAGTTTCATCGACAACATGTTCTCGAAACAGCCACATTCAACCCAAAGTGGCCAAAACGCCGAAGATCCCAGAACCATCCTTTCCTTTGCAGCAGCACTTCTGGTCCCAAACCCAAAACCCAAGTCGTTCTAGAAACCCGTTGCAGCAAAATGGACAAGAACACACACACACAAAAAGACCCGTCAACTAGAAAAACACGCCCCCACCAAAAAAAAACGCAAAAAAAACAGACAAAAGCAAACACACACTTCACAAAACAACTAGCTCAAAGAAATACAGAAATACACAGATAAGAGAAGGAGAGAGAACATGTAACAGCTAGTACACCTCGAGGAAAAAATGTGCACACTACATTTGAAAGGAGCCAGCATGAGGGGAGAAAACAAAAGCCCCAAAGGGGGGGAGCGGGGGGGTGGGGGAAACCCGACACTGAAGAGATTTTTTAGCAGATTTTGAAAGAAGAAAAGCGCAAAGAAGTGCAAATAGTTGATAGAAGAACCTGGAAGAGCGAGAAAAGGAAGAAAAGGAAACACAGTGAGCGAGAGAGAGAGAGAGAGAACCCGAGCGCAGGCAGCAAGGGACAACACTACAAAGCCAGGGGAGAGCGCTTCATTATGGATGATAGTGCTGAATACGTGGACAGAATTCGTGCTGGAAGAAGGAAGGAAACTCGGATGAGAAAATAACTGACGACGAGGACGACGAGGACGACGACTGACAGACAATGTAGAGAGTCGAATCTTACGAATTTGGTAGACTGACTAGTAAGTATCATTTTCATTGGCTTTGCCCTTCAGGGTAGAGACTAGAGACATTGTGATGAACCCACAAAAATGCACATGTTATACTCCCCCATCAAACTTCATGGTGCTTGTCATTTTGTGCTTTGCATGGTTTTGTGTAGAATCGCAAGATTTCATGTTTTTGATGTTCTATACATAGAACAAAAAAACATCAAACTTCATGTGGTTTGTCATTTTGTGCTTTGCATGGTTTTGTGTAGAATCGCAAGATTTCATGTTTTTGATGTTCTATACATAGAACAAAAAACATCAAACTTCATGTGGCTTGTCATTTTGTGCTTTGCATGGTTTTGTGTAGAATTGTAAGATTCATGTTTTGATGTTCTACATAGCACAAAAAGATCAAACTTCATGTGGCTTGTCATTTTGTGCTTTGCATGGTTTTGTGTAGAATCATAGGATTCATGTTTTGATGTTCTACATAGCACAAAAAGATCAAACTTCATGTGGCTTGTCATTTTGTGATTTGCATGGTTTTGTGTAGAATCATAGGATTCATGTTTTGATGTTCTACATAGCACAAAAAGATCAAACTTCATGTGGCTTGTCATTTTGTGCTTTGCATGGTTTTGTGTAGAATCATAGGATTCATGTTTTGATGTTTTACATAGAACAAAAAACATCAAATTTCATGTGGCTTGTTGTTTTGTGCTTTGCATGGTTATGTGTAGAATTGCTCCATAAAACCAAAAAAAATTGAACTTCACGAGGCTTGTCATTTTATTAGAAGAAATTTTGTCCATTCCAACCATATGGATATGACTATAGATGCAACTAGTGTCCAAATCAACTTCTTTTACAACTACAGTTAGGTTAATCCTATGTGTCATTTTAGTTGTAAATGTGGGTAGTCATATATGTGACTATTGTAATCACATATGCGACTACAGTGTTGGTATAATAAAATGAAGTTGGAAATGTGATTATAATTTGTGATTATTACATGTTTGGATGGATAAGTAAAATGAAAATGCACATTTTTCATTTAATATTGTGAATGGATCCTTTCCATAGTTCTTTTTACAACTGGTCGTAGTTGTTTTAATAGCTAGGGTCAATAATTTTTCCATTTACAATATTTTGATGATTAAAACATATGTGGCATCTTTGGAATCACAATATTTGTTTGATAATCAACTTGTCTCTAACTATTTATTGGTATTTTGTATTGTTTATTGACATTAACAATCCAAATGATTATATTTTTATTAAATATATTTGAGTTATGATCTATTTATAAATATTATATATCACGATTATTTAATTGTATATTATACATATAAATTAAATTTTATTGGTAAAATTTCAACTTATTATAATCATAATCAAGTATGATATATATTTTAATCAAATAAAGGTTTAAGATGTCTAAAATATATATCAGTTACTTGATCATAAATTTTTTACCATAATTATAAATAAAATTTATATATTATATTTGTAAAAATATAAAACTTAAAATTCCATCAAATTCATTAATTATTTAACATTGTTAATTGAGATTGAGATTAAACTCTAGAATATATACACATCATAAATATTATAATTGATATTTAGAAAAAATATTATTATTTGAAATGTGATAAATAAATTATCCATTTATAAAAATTATATGTGAATTAATTAAAATTATAATATATTATAATCACATTGTATAATATGTTTTTTTAATGAAATGAAGGATTAATATGTGAGAGATAAATTATTTATTTATTTATTATTAAATATTAGTCATAAAATATTTTCATTTATAAATCATGTGCTTGAAAAATAATCCAACAAATCATCATCAAAATGTAATTCAATTTAACAAAATTCAGAAGAAAAAAAAATTCAAATTAATGTTCATTTTTGGAAGAAAAATATATTTAATCATTTATGTCATTGAAAGTACTTTGATAATCAACTTAAAAAATTTCGATTTGGATAAATATTAATAAAATATGAAATATTGAAATTGATGTTTGTGCAATGTTTAAAGTCAAATATGGGTTAAATAAAATGCATTCCACAATACTTGCACATCAAGTGGGGTGGTTTGATGACAAAATAGTTGATATCCATCCTTGGGGTCTAAGGTTCAAACCTCACAATTTATGTAGTTGTGGTCAACGAAGGTATGTACTTTAAATAATTAGGATAATTAACCTAAATGCCCACCTAGGTACCTAGATTAGGTGGCCTACCTAGCTATTTAGAAATTGGGGATTTTTATTTTTATTTTTTTTCCCAAATTTGTGATGTAGCACAAGTTAGGATTATCCATTTGACGATTTAATCAAATTTGACTACAAACAAGGTAGAAATTAGAAATTTTTATGGACCCTTTTATTTCCTAGTTATCTTGTTAAACTTGATGTAGAATCTTTACAATTTAGGCCCCTAAAAAAAAAAATTTGGCTACATAAACGTAGAAAATCATTTATTTATCCCTCATTTGAAAAACAATTATTAAATTACAAAATTTCACCACATTAAGAACATTGATGACATAATGAGTATGTAACAATTAGGCTAATGGAAAATTTTAATCATGCCAAATTTGTGTAAATGGCTAAAGGTTTTACTTATATTGGATGAAAATGTCTAAATAGTTACGTATGATAATAAATTGGGAAAAATAAATACTCAAATTAATTGAACTTCACATGTTATATAGTAGATAATAGTAATACAAATTAATAATTTAACCAACCACATTTTCAATTTTAAAGTTTAGATATTACAAATACAACAAAATCATGTATATATAAGATTGAAATATGTGAATTTGCTTTGAAACCATTCATTTTGAATGGGTGTAACACTTGCAACTTTTTTTCCTTTTTTACTTTAAGGGGTTTGATATGGATAAGAAAAAAAATTAATTAATTTTTTTTAATATTTTAATATTAGTTGAAACTCATATCTCACCAAAAACATTTCCATACATGTTGGTACCATAAAGAAGGTTATATACATCTTTGAACAATGTAAATGATAAACTCCATCAACCCCATAAACATTAATAAAAGAAATATAAAAATTTGGAAAGTACAAAATGACCATGTATTTGTGTTCCATAACTTAAAAAACAATTCATGGATCTATTCATCCATGAGAATTTAAAACTTGTATATAATGAATGAAATGTATCCATCACCTTCCATTTTCAATACATACATTTTAAACATAACTCATAAAAAAAATTGTTTAATGCATGCATGACCATATATACCCATCAACAACTTATCTTTTCACTATGCATCTCCCCTTGTTATTGTGCCTTGTTTTAATTTTTTTAAATAAAAATTTGGGTTATTTATTTTTTGGGTTTTGGGACATGTGTGTGTCTTATTCATGGTTGAACCATGCTTCTGATATTTGCAACATGTTTGCAGAAACTACTTCATTTAGTAACGCTAGAATGAAAATTTCATAAACAACCATAGTTAAATATCAACCAAGAGATAATAATTTAAAAGGGAAGTTTTCGAAGAACTAGGAATCCAAAAATATTACTATACCTAACAACTTTGGAAAAAGGGAACAACATTTTTTTTTCCTCTTTATTTGTGCCTCTTTTTATTGTTGTGCATTTTGAGCACAAAGTTTCTTTCCTCAATTTAAACATGATGAATATTCTTGTTTTTTGGGTTTTGATTTCATAAATTGTTTATAATATATGTGGTTTTTACCATTTATGTTTTTTTTTGTTTGTGTGTAGGTTTTTTTGTTCACAATTGAAACATGGACCAACATAATTAAATGTTACTATTGGGAAATTTTATGTTTATGATCAAAGCCTTGTAAGAGACATTGGGGTTCATTAATTTGAATTTATTGTTAGATTTTGTATTTAAAGCATTGAAAATACATGCCACTATGAGAAATTGTGTCTTCAAAGACTAGATTGGCATGTAACTAAATTGTCAAAGTAACTACTATGCAACTAGGGTACAACTGCAGTATGGAAATACAATGAATTAATAATTAAAATGCCATGTCAAACTATTTCATAATTGTAATTTAGTTGCACATTAGTTGCAACTTGGACTCTATATGGGTGTATGTACGCAAAGTATATACGATGATAATCAACTATAGTTTGGCCATGATCACAAGTTGCAACAAAATGGTTAATTTTAACTATGTTGCAACTGATGGAGCTTTAGCGTTGAATTAACAACTATTTTGCAACTGGCGTATGATGTTGATGTGTATAATCATGCCATGTGTATGATTAGGTAAAGGTCCATAACATCTAGAACTTGCAACTTGTTTACAACTGAAAGTCAATTAAATTGGCTAGTTTTACTACTAAGTTACAACTAAATGTGCCACTATGGTTTCACTACATAATTACTACTTGTCCACTATTTTGGAACTAGAGTGTTCAATTCATTTAAAATTAATTATCAACTATGTGGCAACTCATACTATTAAAAGGTTTACAGATTGTGCAATTCATTGAAAGTGTAAATGTAGGCCTTTAATTGGATTGAAATGGTGTACTAAATTGTTTATGAATATGTACATATAGATATCATTGCTTATACACTTCAAACTTTTCTAGACTAAATTATTAAATGTTTCATTGATATGAGTTGGTTCCTTTATTAAATTAATTAATTAAAATAACTCATTTTCATAATCATCTAAATAACTAGAATTTAAATAATGCAGTAAATATTATATTCATATTTTTTGTGATTGATGTTCAATTGTTGTGTTAATAATATTTCATTACATTGGAATTCACAATATTATGTTGGAATACATACATATTAAACCATAAAATTTCATGAAAGCTGAAAGTCTATTTTTGAATTGAAATTAAAAACAATGTGTATATTTTATTAAACATTCAATAAGGGTGTACATATGAATATGTTTTTTATATACTTCAATGTTTTCTATTCAAATTCATGTTTATTATTTAATATTTCAGAATGAATTATTTGTTAATAATTTTTAAATTAGTAATTAATATGTAGTATACTTAATTACCATGAAATAATTAATTAAAAATAATAAACTATTCATATGAACATTAATCAGATTTGATTAATTAACATTAATTAATTCAGATAATGAATAATTAATTATCTAATAAATTAAAATTAATAACTAATTATATAAATTTAATTAATTAATTCAAATAATAAACTTTGTTAATGTATGTGAGTGATTATTGAATTTTATTTGAATTCAAATCATCAACTATCAACATAATTAATTATCTAATAGTTATTTAAATAATTAATCATATAATATTTATCCTAAAAATGAATTATTTGATACTTATTTTGATAATTGATTATTTGAATCATATTAATTAATTCATATAATCAATCTAAATAATTAATTATCATATATTTAATTCAAATAATTAAATTTCAAATAATTTATGTCAGATGATTAATTTTAAATTTTAAATTAATTAAAATTTTAAAAAATAGAAAGCATGTGGAAAATTGTTTTTTGTAATTAAAACTCAATTGCAACTAGGGTGCCACTAAAAGATTTAACCCAAATGTTTTGTTTTCAATATCTCATTTCACAAACTATATAAAGGAGGTGTTTCTTCTTGCATTTTCACATTAAAATACATATGCCATGTTGAGATGAACTCATACAAGATTAACCCTAAAGGCAAAACACATAACAAATTTAAAAACTTATGTGGCTACTCTTTAGTTCACCTACTTTTCTACCTACTTAGATAGTAAGTAAGTAGTTAAGTAAGTAGGTAGGTAAGTAGGGAGGTAAGTGGGTAGGTTGGAACTATATCAACTTACTTACCTATGGCTATGTATCAACCTACCTATATATATATATATATGTTTCCAAAATTCAATTAAATATGCCACATGGCAACTTTTGATTGTGCCACGTGTCATAATCCAAGACCATATAAAACGAATAATCATAATGGACAATGGATATTAATATTTCAAAAAAATCATAAAAAATCTTTATAGTGCCACGTGTTAAATTTTGATGGATGGATGAAAAAGATGTCATCATGACATTATGGTTATAGTCATATGGGAGTTGCATAGTAGTTGAAAAGGAGTTGTTGTGACAAAGTTGTAATTGAATTGTAGTGAGTTGCATTGTATATATGATGAATTGCAAGTGTCCGAATGCAACTCAAAAATTGAGTCGCAAGGCTAGTTGCAAAACACCCCTTTTTTTCATAGTGTGTGCAACATAATCTACAAGTATTGTTGACATCTATTGTAATACATGATTATGAAATGTCTTGCACTTTGTTAAAAAATGGTGAAGAGCTTGAGCATTAGGTGAAACCTTGGTTGACTATGTGATTTTGTCAATTTTTGTTGAAAAAATATGAAAATAATGGAATTGTTTAACAATTTCAAATGATGGAGATTTTTTTGGACATTTGCAACCATGTGATGCATTTGATTTCAAAGCATGACACAAAAGTAAAAAAGGTGATTCATGTTGAATTCAAAGTTTTTTGCGCAATTTATAAGCTTGCATATGGTGTAAATATATTGATTTGAGGTGAATTTTTTGCCATTGGGAAATTCATTACAACTTTTGCACTTTAGGAAACAATGATGTGGTGATCAAATATGTTGTTTTAAAAAAAATCATAATGTGGGATGTGGATGATAAGATGCAAGTTGTGGTGATGGATTTCAAGAATTGGTGTGGCATGCTAAACATAATGGGTGCTATTGATGTCATTACATTTCCATTGCAAAACCATATGGTCTTTTTAATGAAGATTATTATTATCACAAGGTTGGAAACTACAATATTGTTGCTAAGATAATGGTTGACAACCAAAAAAGACTTATGAATGTGTACACATGAGAATTTTTTGGGAGTGTGAAAAAATTTCAAATGCTAAGGAAGTTTGTGTTGTACTATTGTGCATTGTATGAGGGAATTTTTAATATGATTGTAGGTTCACAAGATGAAGTGTTTTATTTGTTTGGGGATAAAAGTTATGTGTTGTTTCCTTAGCTTATGATATCGCACAGAATGGACGAAAAATGTCATTCATTTTGAAATTCTTGTACAATTGCAAACATAAGAGCAACCATAAAAAATGAATTTATTATAATGAAACAAACATTCAAAAAGCTTTTAGAAATATTGAATTGCACATACTTATTGTATTTATTGTGTCTATTGCTTGTTGTTTGGTCGACAAAAATGATAACTGGGAGAAAAAATGCGGATGTCAAAGAATTCATATGGGTGATTGAGAATGAAGTTGTACAAGTTGTTGATGCAAGTGGATTACATCAATATGAGGTTCCCATTCAAGGCCAATGATTTTAAGGAACAACATTGTTGCAACCTAGAGGTGAACATTGATGCATAATGTCATTCGAAGCTTATTTAACATGAACATTATAGCTACATGGAGGTATTCAATCCTATGTTAGCATTCATTTGATTCAAGTCTCTAAGTGTAAACTTGTTTTCATTTCAAGTATGTCAATGTTTCGTCATGTGCATTGTTTTCTATTCATGACGATTGAAGGAGACAATTTAAACTTTTCTACACATTATGTGTATATAGGTAAGCTTTCGTACAATGTGTATATAGGTTGGATATGGAACTTTATAATTGAATGCAAAGCATAAAGTTCACTTCACATACTATAAAGAGGTATAATGAAGTATTGTAATGATGTTTGTAAGATCCATTGGATTCTAGTGCATTGTGGAGGGAGAGAGATGTATTTGGAGGCACTTTGTGCTCGTGTCAAAACATTTGCTATTGTGGAGGTTGTGTTTGTAGCAAAACAAACACTTGATGAAAGGCAAATGAGGAGACAAAGTCAAGGGGGCACTAGCATTGAATTAATGGCTCCAATTTTGAGAGTTTGTGTAATATTAAACTTTTTTTTTAAAATGTACATTTTTTGAAGTTTCATTATTAATTATCACTAGATTTTAACACCAAGTTAACACTAATGCCATGTCATACACCATGTAAGATTTTATATGAGGTAGCATCATAGGTGTGAATGATAATGTATTTTTATCATCCTAAACACCATTCTAAATTTGGTACTACCACTAACTAGGTGTGGCTGGCCCTTAAGCCTCTTATAGTTGAATAAGTTGCAAGATGCAACATTGTGGACAAAATTGATGATGATTCATATGGATAACATTAGTTATTCCTTTGGTCATAGGGGCCAAGCACACCATGCAAATTGTTTTTTAATCAATTTTGTGGAGCAAAAGGCTCGCATTTTGTGCTTCCCCAAAAAAATGCTAGGATGGAGGGAATATCACCATAGGATGATGGTTGGGCCTAAATAAACTTAGGCGACTTGATAATTTATGCTAGGGACAACAACAAATAAATAAATAAATAAATAAATAGGGATAAACAATAGTGACAATTTAACTTTTAAAAATAAAGACTCATCACTAAATTCTTTAAAAAACACGAGATCACTTCCCGTGTGCCAACAATGAGTTCCAATTCACCATTGTGAAAACCTCTTCATTATTCTTAGTGTATGTGAAGGGCACATTACAACATGTAGTATTTCCTCCTTCACCCCACGGGCAAAGCATTATGCCTTTCACAGCAGGTTTAATGAACAACATAAACCCCCTCTTCTCTCAAGGTTGCGTTTGATTTGTACAGTTGCATCGAAGCCCATAGGTGAGAGCATTACCGAAAAATCAGGCTTGCACTTGGCTCTTGACCTCATCTCATCCTCGGGCTTTACCTTTGAAGGTGAAGGTACCTTTGAAGGTGCTTGCACTGCTTCAGTTCAGCCTGACCTTGGAAAATGGACCCATGGAAATCCAAAACCCTAAACCCTAAAACTAATTGAAGGTTAACTTTCATCAACTTGTACACTTTTCTCCACAGCAACTCATTAAAAAAAGACTAGGTAATTTTATACTCTTGTTATTATTATTTTGTGGGGCAACCAGAATAACAATAATAATAATAATAATTTAAAAAAAACAATGAAACCGAAAAAAATTATTTCAAAAGGGACCCAGCCTGAGATCATAGCTTATAATGGACGGGCCCCTTGGGTATAGGGAACCTACAGACATAATGCCCCTCAATGCAGTGCCCTATCGTTAGTGAAATCATGATAATAATAAAAAAGATATCCGTAAAGTCACCCTGTCTTCACCTTGTCTTTCACCCCCCTAACTCCTGTTTTAGTGGTATCCGCAAAGTAGGGAAATTTTATTAAATCTCAGTATGAAATGCTAAAACTCGGTGCGAAATGCTGAATCTCAGCAGCATTTAATGCACAAGGTTCGAGAGGAATCATAGTAGCTGTAAAGGTGGGAACAGTGAAAATCTATGTCGTAGTACTGTAGTAGTGGAGGCGCTCAGGAAAAAAGAAAGATCAGGTTGAAACTCAGGAAACCATCAAAATTGGTGGTTTCCTGAGTTTCACCCTCCCTTGAATGCTAATGTACTTTTTTGCCCGTTTTTTTTTGAATCTCACCCTGTCTTTTCCTGACTTTACGGATGTCTCTAATAAATAAATAAATAAATAATCAAGCTGTCAAAGGGGACATTATGGGTTTTACAATATTCTATTTCTAGTATTATTAGTGTGGCCGGTGCCGTTGGCCCAAGTGTGAACCCATTACAAAATAGGGAATCTCAACATGTGAACATTGTTTTGCAATGTATGTATCAGTTTTTTGAACAGCCAAATATGAAAGGAAATCGTCGTGCTTGAATTGAATGGTAAGCCTTCAAGTGTGACCACATTCTCAACTGATTTTTCCTTCCAAAACTTGATATTTTTGGAATTTATTTGAATTTTCAATGGCAAAAATCACTTAAAAAAATCAATATCTCCCACATTCTGAATCCAGATCTTACCAAATAAATTCTATTAAATCCTGCTCATCAAGATCTTTCCTACAACAACATGCACATTCCAATTCCTCTGAAATTTTCAGCTACGATTTAATTCAATTTTCAATGAAAAAATCATTCAATGTTCAAGAACTTTTGCCATGCAAGTTCAAACGTCATGGAATCAAGCCCGTGCACCCCTCCTTGTTGTGGAGAGCTTTCCAAAGACACCAAGAATGCGATCTGAAGCATCCCGGTTTGGTGGGTCTCATAACTACAAAACAAAACAAAACAAACTACCTTCCTTCATAGATAGATTAATTCTGGCCCAGGGTGCCTTTTAGAAACATCCCTGAAAACATCACTACCCTCCTGGTGCCTTTACCATTCTTCCTCCATATTCTTGCCTTCATATTCACACTTGGTGTTAGGGACCTTTAGTGTTGAGTCCCCTAACACCATCATGCTAGTCATTTAGGACTTAAAACTTACTTACCCATAAAACATTTATGTTAAGCTAAACATTCACTTAATATGAAGCTATGGCCCATTAAACATTGGGTGCCACCTAGGATGCCACCTAGATTTTCATTTAACACGGACTTAACTTCAAGTGTGAATGCACCCCATTAGGCTAGTAAATGAAGAAGTGGGGCCACCAGAGGTGATGGTGCTTTGTGTTGGTGTGATGGTGCTTTGAAAAAAGGGGGAAAAAAAAAAGGAAAAAAGAGAGGAGTTTGGAAACCCAAGTGAAGTGCGACAAAACACACTCACACACAACACGAGAGCAAAACAAGAGCAGCAGTTTTGTGTGATTTCTGTAGTAGGGTCAAGGACTCTGTTCCTGGTTCACCTTTGCTGACGAAGTGAGAGAGAGAGAGAGAGAGAGAGAGAGAGAGAGAGAGAAAGCTTTTCTGTTTGGTTTGTTGATTCATCATCTCTCCTCCTGTTTTGTTTTCCTTGCCACCCACCCTTTTGTTTGTTTGTGTGTTTTCTTGCTGTGTTGTTGGGGGATTTGGGCAGATTGTTGGTTATTGTTTTTTCCAAGTGGTTGTTTGTTTTTTGGGGGCTTCTTTTTTCTTAAGTGTCCAGCTCCACCCACCAGGTGGAGCAATGCAGGAGACATGGTTTAGGTCTAAAGAGCAGGAACAGCATCCTTCCTTTTTGTTTTTCTCTGATAGGTTTTGTGCAGTCATCTTGCTGTGTATAGTTTTACGCTCTGAAGGCCAACAACAACAGCAGCAGCAGCAGCAGTTGGCTCCTGGTTTTCTCTTTGAGGGTTTTTCTTCCTCCTCTCTTCATGATTGCTAGAACTTTGCAAATTAAAGCCAGAGGTTCTCAAGTTTCTCAACAGACAGAAGAAGAAGAAGAAGAAGAAGAAGAAGTCTAATTGTGCTCGTGGCTGTCCTGTTTCTGGATTCCGAAACCTGGGCATTTTCCTTTTGTGTACTGTCGGTGGCAACGAACCCTAATTCTTCGTTGTTCCAGGTAATGTTCTTCACAACTTGGTCAATGAACGAGTTACAAGTCTCTTGGGGGGGGGAGAAGGCAACACGAGAGCAAGAATATATTGTAGAGCCATCTTTTCAGTTGCAGTTTTTAGTTGCTTGGAAGCGTGAGAACCATAGGCTGCTTTGGGGAAAGGTTTTTTTTTGGTGGGGGGGGGCGGGGGAAAGATTCTTGTTGCAGAGAATGAAGAAAAAAACAGCAGCCAAAAAGCCTACAGAGAACAATTTGGAGCTTGATTGTTTGTTGCGGTTTTTGTTTAAGAGAGCCAAGGTGTTCTGAGAAGCTAGGATCAGTGCAAAGTTTGGTTCAGAATTGTTTTGCAGGGGACAGGAGGGTTTTCAGAAAATTAGGGTTATCCTAACAGCTAATCTGCTATGTCTGAAATTCATGGAACTATTTAATTCTGTTATTCTTCAGAGAGTTTGTGATGATGGGGATGATTGCTCTACAGGAAGAGAATTCCTTAATGTTGGCAAAGAGATCATTGATCATGCTGTCCAGACAGCAGCGACAGAGGCTGCCAGAGGTGTTGGATGTCACGAGTCCAGGACCAGGGCTACTTGATGAGAAAATGCTGCTGTTAGTGTTAAGGGCGGCAAACTGGAACCCATTTCTGCTATGCACATCAGCCCAGGTTTGCAAAAGATGGGCGGATATTATGAAAAGAGTGGTTTGGAAAGAGTTTTGTCTCTCACGAGCTCCAAAGATGGTCGGCCATCTTCTGAGTGGTGGGAGAGATGGAAGCATACCTGGAGGCTGGGAGCCGCTAGGGAAGCTCATGTTCTATTGCACTGGCTGCCACGCTAGCACACATTTTATATCAAACACAATCCCTGGCCATTTTGTGTGGAAGACAAGGTTTTCAAAAACTTCAGGGAAGTGGTTCCTCGTTCCACAATGCCAGGCAGACATTTTGTATATTTCGAAAATCTGTGAACACTTGGATAATGGTGATGACGATGACCTGGTATTATACCGTGGTATCTTCAGCTCATTTGGGACTTCCAGGACACGACAAATGCTCATGGAAAGGGGTGCCAAGCTGGAGGAGGATGAGCTGTGCCCATTTTGTCGTGATAAGGTATGTTTGATCCTTTGCTTGCATTTCTTCCATGTCTCCTCTCCTTTTTTCTTGCTCATGCCTTGCCATTCCTTTCCCAGGGTGATCCTGCCAAGTTCAAAACTCCATCCAGTGTCCTCAGAAATAATGTCCTCTCTTTTCTTTGATTACCACCATACTGTGACCTTGCTCTTGTGGTTGTGTGTCATCTTTTTTACACCAGAAAAGTAAAACCCTGCATTTTGTTTCCTGTCCTTAGTGAGCAGGTTCTGCATTTTCCTACCTCAAGGTACCTCTATATCCAGCAGACTGAGCAGGTGCAGGTGCGTGGGTAGATAATTCTGGAAAGACTGGATGATGCATCAACAGATTAATGTTAGTGCAGTATACCCATATAACCACATTCTGTTTTGTCACAACTCTGTTAAACATATTCCATAGAGTAGCTGACCAACCAGACTAGGATGTGAGAGTATGATTCTCATACCTGGCATGAGTCAGGTAATGGGGTTCCTTTCCATGGATATCCAAAGTGTTTTCATTCATTTCAAAGAAGACCTGATTCCAATAGGGATAAGTGTCTCCATCTTTGAGTGGGGTAATCAGTTTTTTTACTATCACAATTCATGCTGACTGTTCACAACATTTGCTTGATAATTCAATGTACAACCAGTTTTAATGTTAAGATTTAAGATTCAATTCTTGAACTATGGTATCCATGTTCCATAGTGGTCTGTAAGCTTTGAAAGCAAGACCTTTTGCAACAGCCAATTTGATGTGCTTTGTCCAATTAGCTGTGAACCACAGAACTGTTCTCTGTGTTCTAATGCTATAGTGTGTTGTAGCTGGATGTGAATTGTCAAGAAATCTTTAGGTTTGACTCATTCATACAGAGCAGTTCCATATGGTTGTAAAGTCACCACAATGGGAGTATACCTACCAGGCCAGTCAGATACTTTCTTGAGGTCATTAATAAGTACTTCTGCTGGGCTACTGGCACACTAGTATCTCTATTAGAGGTTGCAACAATGCCATGGGTGCATTTTGCCTGATCATGTGTTGCTTCAACATGCAGGTATGGAGTATGACTGATGCAAAGCTGGTGCCTCCAAGTGCAGTAAAGAGACTGGGTGCTTATGAAGACAATGTGGAGTATTTTGTGTGTGTCAATGGCCACCTTCATGGTATGGCATCACGTATCTCGCCTTCTGATTCTGAGCTCTCTGCGGAGGAGTAAGATAGGAACCTAGGTCGTCTTTTTACTGTAGTGTCCCTTTATTACATCAAGACTAGCAGTCTTGAACCTATTCATCAGTGCACGAAATGGGAGAGTCCGCCCTAGGAGCTGTCTCTCTCGGTCTATTTCCTTGTTGCTCACTGTAGGCCTGTTATGCCTGGGATACAGGATCTGATTGTGCATTGTTCATATTCAGATGTTTTCCTCGTGACGAGAAAGGTAAAGTGTTTTTGATACAGTTATTCTTAACTGTCACATAGTCACAGACACAATCGCGGTTGCTTTCAGGTAAATGAGTTTGGTGTTATTTGCTACTCAAATGATTTGTGATCTTTCAGTGGAGTCCTGTTGCACATAGGTGAAGATGACAAAATGTCTTCTTTTCTCCAGTGTCCATGACGAGTTTTATACTGCCCTCTTTATGCTATTTCTATTGCATAAACCAAGCAGCACCCTCAAAGGTCTAGAACTCATACTAAGGCTTGGATCCGTTTTGTGGGCTGGAAATTGTTCTGCACCATCATTTCGCAACCAAGTTGTCCAGCCTTGCTAGTGGTCCAGAATTAGTGGACAGTTAGGTCCAATTTAGTCCTTTTTTTTTTAAGGTGGTTGGATTGACTCACTCAGTCTCAACTTAGGAGTATTTCAGGAACTGTTGGGTTTCATGAATAGGATTACCTCTGTGATACTCAAAGGTAAGTTTATTCCCATGGCTATCACCCTTTGGAGGGTTGTACTTATGATTCTGAAGGCACCCATAAGCTTTTAGATACGGCTCAAAGACTTCCAAGGTTAAGGTAGCATTATTAAAGTTTTTTTCATTCAATTTGGGTGTCTTGGAGGTTATTTCAATTTATCTTCTAATTCTGAGGAAGGAGCTTGCTTCCCCTACTAACACATCTAATGAGGTTGCAGAATTTGGAGCTTAGTCCTGAGTGGCTTGCTTTGGGTGTTTGATGTGATGGCTGGCTAATTTGAAATTTAACTTTATATTCATTCATGATCTCTTATTTGTGCCTTGTGGGCTTGTGTTGATGTTCAAGAGCAAGATGTGTCAACATACCATCTTGGTGAGGTTGCTGGGGTCTATGCCAACCCATTTTCCAAATGTTAAATCTAGTTATAAAGGTGTTAAAAGGTTTTGTTGTTGCACATCTTTGACTTTTCAAGGGTGTCATATCTTTGCCTTGTCTAGCTATATGATGGCCTTGTGAAATGAGATCTTTGGTTTAGCTTAGTAGTGATTTTGGTGCATGAGTTCTCTTCCAACCTCATCCTTTTAAAATTCTTATGGTGTTGACATTTAATGGCAGACAGTTGTTCCTTGAGGTTGATTACTTTGGTTGCTACTTCGTTTATTTGCTATGCCAACTGTGGCTCTCAAATATGCTTGGGCTAGTTTGATGGTTTCCTCGGTTACCTTAACATGTTCAAAACATCATTGCATTCAACTATTTTCTCTCAAAGCTGACTTGCAAAGCACTTGGTCCATTTTAGCTTCAATGCTGAGCTGTTCATTCAATATTTAGTGTCTATTCACAGGTGTGAATTGATTTTGTATGACCTATGCAAGTGCCTAGTGTTATTGACAATATGGAGGTCTACACTGGTGCATCCTTTTAGATGCAAAATGCAATCATATGCGTGCACTGTGATGCAATACGTTCATGAAGTACATTGGTAATGAAGTGTGCCATGATGCAAGAAGACCGTTCATGCAGAACATTGGTAATGAAGAACATGCACAGACATTCTCTTCACTCTTTTTTTTTGAAGAACTGAAGAACATTGATGGAGGATGAACATTTTTCAACTAAAAAATGAATTGATTTTTGTTCGATTCCACTTATCAAATATTGAATGTGCATCGGGAGGGAGAAAAATGTTTGTTCATTGAGAGAACAAGTGTTTGCTTAGGAATTTTTCTAGCCATTGGACCCCACCCTCCCCTTTCCTTTCCTTTCCTTTGGGGAGGCATAACTTTCACATCTTTTCACCAAATCACCTTTTTTTTTGTGTGGTTATGGATGTGAGGCACAAATTCTCTTTACACACCATGCCCCCAAAAAACCATTCATAGTGCATGAGTTCTTCTAGAGTCCTTACATGAAGAAAAGGAATTTCTTAAAAAGTAATTTGGAAGTGGACCAAAGGTGGGGCAAAACTAACAATGGTTCTTTGGTTTTCAACCACTCCTTTTCAACCACTCCATGGAGAAGATCTTGCAAACTTCAAATTTCCACCAAATGCATGACATCCATGAATGGAAATGGGTTGCATTTCTAGTCTACTTTCAGTAGAAAAGAATGTTTTGCAATTGTTGTTAGATGTGATTTGGGTGTCCATAATGCAACAATGTAAGATGGATTGTTTAACATATCCCTTTAATGGATTGTGCATTACATCAAGTGAAATTTGGCCATGTTTTAGGGTTGATGGATTCTTGTCCTTTTGGGAAAGTGTGTTGGTTGGGGGGATTTCTTCACACATGCATGAATCCACATGAGACTCTAAGCTAGTTTTTTCCACAACTATTCAAAGGCCACCATAAGTGGGCCATGCCAAAATTTATGTACCCCATTCATGGTTTTTTTTCAACTTTTTCAAGTAGGTGGATTGGAAATTGCTCAAAGAGGAATGAGCCAAATTTGGATAAAGGTCAAATAAAATAGTGGGTTTAAAAAAAAATTAAAGTTGACATAAAACTTGTAAAATTCCATTACCAAAAACATCACCTCTAGCCATGAAAATAAACTTTGTCCATGTAAGGGCCAAAAAAAAGAAGATTTGTGATGACATAATAACATATTGATACATTTTTGAGAATTTCAAATATGTAAAGAAAATAAAAAACATAAAGTGATCTTGTATATGAAGTTAGATGCACATGGAACCTTGCAATATCATGCTTTTTTTTTGAAAAACCCATCCACATAAATGAGATCTTGAAGCTTTTACACTTATCAACCTTGTTCTAATCATCAACAAAATGTCTCCAAAATGATTGGTGAAGGGTTGTGCTCTTCTTAAGTAACGTATCAACTATCAAGGCCCCATTTTTGGAGCATACTTATTTGCTCACAACAAGAATAATCAACCAAAAAAGGACTTAAGATCAGTTCAAGTGCACATTAATACATTTTGGTTCAAATATAATGTATTATCACAAGATTGAATGAAGGCAAATCACTTTTTAAAATCATGTTAGTAATGTGGCATCAAATTCTAGAAATTTTGCTTCAATAATTCTTTTAACACCTTTAGCAACCTCATTTGTGATTTGCACAATCTTTTCATAATCCTTGAGCACTTGAAAAATTATGTTTCTTTTCACCTACTCATCAAAATTCAAATTGAATTCATTAGTAATGGCTTGTTGGGAACATGAAAGGTGAACTTTATGGTAAAAAACTCATTTGTTTTCTTTTGAAAATGTTAATCAATCCTTTTCCTTTTGCAACTTGCTTGCATATGGAAATGAATTGTTATATTATGAGAAAGAACATCATGAACAAAAAGTGTTTACTAACAAATCAATGAAGAGAATACAATCAAGTGCACTAATTTACATTAAAAATTACTAAAAAAGTGACAAACAAGGGCAACAACAATGAACAATCATAAGAGTGACAATAAAAAGTTATACATGAAGATATTAGAGTCATAAACCCTAAAACATGACCCCAATCCTATTTTACCTTCTTTCCAAGTTCACTTTGAGTTTCTAGAAAGTTTTGAATAGTGAACAAATGAAACAATCCTTTCCTTCCAAATTTTTTTCATTATGACTTGAAATTCATTCATTTTAAACATTAATTGCTTGAATTTTATGATTATAGGAGGGATTTTTGTCATGTCATTTTGTGTTAGTCATATCATAGGATATGATTTTGAAATAGGAAATTTGATCATGCAAAAATGTGTCATATGGTGGAGGTTGTCATATTGTCAAATGTTGTAATATTGATCTTAGATTATATGGTTCAACCCAATATCATATAAATTGTTCCACCCATTTAATAAACCACTTTGTAAACTTTGTTTCAACTATTTCATTCTCAAAAAACATTTATATACCTAGCTTTCATTTCCTAAGGGCATCGAATGATAAATTTGTTCAAATCTATTTTTAATTAGTGCATTTCTCTCACTTTGAATAGAGGGCCAAAGCCATTAATAATTGACTACTATAGTACTTTTATCATTTCGACAACAAAATATTGGATATTTAATTAAATTTGAAATCTTAACTTCAACAACTGATTTTTTAATTCTAAATTTCAACATGTAATGATTATAGCAAATAATAATCTTGGTCTTTTCACTATTATGGAATATTCTAGTGTGTTTAGACTATATTGATTTTAAAACTTGGGAGGTTTGTGATTCAAAAGTTGATAATTAAAATTATTGATTTTATTAAAATCTCGGCACAAATAATAAATAAATTTTCAAAATTTCAACAAAACGAAAAATAATTTAATTTATGTTGAAATGGTAAAGGTACTATGGTATTGTTCACAAAGTGCAAAATTTGACAAAATTTGACTAGTAGATGATTGACGCACTCCCAACCTCTTCAAGAGACTCAAATGTGAATATAAGATGAAAAACAACGAAAGAGTAGGAAGTTGGGGCACATTCCTTGGCTCGCATCACTTCGGGGGTAAAGGGGCGTGTTGGAGCTGTGGGATGGGATTAGGAAGGTTGAAAAGCATTTCAATCACTCACACGGACCTGCACAAATCAAATAACAAGTTGGTTAGTGCATAGTTGGAGCACTTTTGGTGCTAGGATGAGCCATGGGCAAACTCGGATTCACAAGATTCACCACGACCCAGACTTGGGGAAAACCACCACCTTCCATTTTATAATATACTCTGTGCTTCTCCACAAGGCCCACATCCAAATGACATTTTGTTTCAGGACTCCCAAATGCGAGTCCTGAAATTTTCAAAGTTGGGATTCCTGCGATTTTGGGGCCCCATAACTTTGTATGCAAACCTCTTATTGAGATGAAGTTTGAAGCAAAGTTGTAGCCTTTGTCAAGAACTTTTCAATGGTATGTCGCATGTCACCTGCACACAAGGAAATCGAGTCGATTCCCAACTTTTAATGGTCGAAATTCAAACTGCCAATTTGACCCCCAGCCTTTTTTTTGGCCATAACTTGTGTTTCAAATGTCCCAAATGGGTCATGCGAGCCCATTTTAGACATCTATGTTTCAATAGCTTTCCAATAATATAAAGAATTTTTCAATCCAATGCGTTTTGACCCCTGAAATCGTCCTCTGAAAATTCGGGAATCCATTGGGACTCCAATTCCCAAAATGAGAGTCCACTTGGGAATGTGAAGGTTTATTCCCTCACACTTTTTTGCACTCCCAGGAACATGAGATGTGACCCCCGAGCTTCCCTCTTGGCCCGCAACCTTGCAAGCCCTTGTTTTAGTCGTGAACCCAAAATTAGGGTTGCGACAATGATGATAATTCTAATTTTGTTTCCAACTATAATGTTTATCCTTAGGTACTCCTTTATATGAAAATCTATTATCATCCAAAAGACAAGAAAAAATTGCCTTAAAATAATAACCCTTCATGGAAAACTTTATAATTAAATTTTTATTTTTTATTTTTTTGACAAAAAGAGCCAATGTTGGGTTGGCCTTTTGACAAGTAAGAATTATTGATTTTGGTTTTGATTAGTAAGAACAAAATTGAGTTTGATTTTTAAAACAAAAACCAAAATCTTCAAGGTGGACATTAGTAAAAAAAAGTCAAAAATACATGAGTAAAAATATTAAGTGCAATGTATTGGTTGTTGGGTAAAAATTATAAATTAATTTGTTAAAAAGTAGGGTACATTTTATTCAAATAATCAATTTAATTATAATATAAGGTATGTAGTAATATGAAATAATGGATTATAATTATTATATGGTGGCTTTAATATGTATATATTACAAAATTAAACAATAATTGGGTGATAAAAAATAGGTTGGACAATTATTTAATACACTCCCTAAAAATGATTGTTTGATGCATGTAGACCCCAAACTTTACACTAAGTGTCCCCCTTGAACCAAATCATAATTAATTATTTTTTTTAAAGAACTAGACTTGGAATTGAATTGTTGGTTTTATTTATTTGTGGAACCAAACTATAATTGGTTAAATGTTTTTGAAAAAAATGACTAGAACCAAAGGTTAATTGATGGTTAATTGTTGATTCCAATTTGAATTCATACAAATTAGATCATAATTTGGTTTAATTTTCAAAAGCAAAATCAAAACCGTAATTGGAATTTAGTTTTTGAAAAATAAATTTGAAATATATGTGTAGAACTGGAACTAAGACCATTTTAATTTATTCTTCAAAACTAAAATCATACTTTTTTGTAATTTAAAAAAAAATCCAACATTGGAAAATAAGTTTTAAATATGTTATAACAAAAAAATTTGCGAAGAAATGCATGAGGTGCAACTTTGTTACATAACTTATTTTTATATAAAAATTTAGTCAAAATGACCATCTTTGGTTGGGGGGGGGAGGGGATATTTTAATAAATATTTTTAATGTTTTTGGTTTTAGGCATTTACACATTTACAATGATTTTTTGTTCATTTGTGTAATTATTATTGCAATTACTAAAGAAGTTTAGGTTCAGGTTTGTGTGGGAAAGTTTTTTACTTGACCCAATTTAGTAGAAAAATAAATTTTAAGGTATGGTCCAATGAAAAGTCAATTCTTGTTGAAACTTGAAATATCAAATAATTTGAAAATTATTTGCAATGGAATCTTTTCTTGATCATGGTTTCTTTACATTGGGGTTGAAGGCCCATGGACCATGAAATTTAAGAACCATTAAAACTCGTATCGATGGCCATCCATTCCAATTTGAAAGATTTTGAGTGGGCCATGATTATCAAATATAGTGTAAAGTCAAAATAGTTGTTGAAGGACCTTGGTATTATTCAATAGGAAAAATAGAAAAAAAACCTATTTCCACCTTATTTGTAATCAAATTTCATCTATCACTACATATTAGTGAGTTTTTATTTTGCGTCTTTTTTTTATGTGTTATGTGGTTTTTTCTTCATTATTTTTTTTACTTTTAAAAATTTAACAAGTAGGATCATCGTAGACAAGAAGAAGGGAAAGATTCTTGTGCTGACAACCATGTATTGGTGTTTGTGCATGATGGTACAACATGTGCTTGATATGTAAGTGTTGGCTTTCAAAAAGAAAAAGAGGAGAATGCATTGATTTTGAACATTTGTTTTGATGTTATGAATATAAGAAAGTGCGTTGAATGGGCCTTTCACATGTAATTTGGTTTTATAGATAGAATGTTATTGGGTTCTTTTACCAAGAAGATGTTCAAATAAAGAACATAAATATCTCATATTACATTGCAAATTCTTTGTGAAAATTTAGGTCCATGTTTGCAAAGGCAACATACACATTTGAAAGAACTTATTTCGGTTGAAAGTAGGGTTGCATTGTCATTACAAAGGATTGAGAATGGAAATACATTATGCATAATACAATTTTTCATAGTATTGGCATTCAAGGTAGTTGTAAGCTAAGGTGGATCACTTTTGGTAGACAAAACATTTCATATAAGTCCGTTTTTAAATATTAAAATTGGTTAAACATGAATTACATGGTGAAAATTGTACAAATTTGATCCATTGAAAAAATTGCCCACCTTGACACCTCACACATGTTATGGGGGGAAAAAAATCCAACGAAAAATGGTTAAACTACAAACTTTTAAAAGAATAGGCCATTCAAACGTCTATGTATAACTTCTTTTTATAGGCTTTGCTAACCATGTTTTTGGATCTAAGTTTGTTTTTCTTTAATGTATCATAAATTGAGTCCTTATAACATGTTTGGAGTGAGATCGATTTTTAAAAAAAAGCTTTTATATTAAAGTGCAAGATGCTATAATTGTCCATATGTAGTTATTTCAAAAGTCTATTTACATATGTTTGGTGTACATTCATAGCATAAATTTCTTATGAAAGTGTTTAGCTTCAAGTTGACAATCTAAAACCACTTAAAAATCTAGCACATTAATGTTTTTACTAAATGTTCATTACATTTTAATAGGTTGCACTGGACAAAAAATTTGATGCTAAAAGTAATACACTTTAATTTGGATTGACCGCTTTCATGCTTATCGTTCTCAATGATTTGATGGCCCTTCTTTTCGTTTTTGTATTCAACAAGAAATACCTTATATTTCTTTTTGCAACTCAATCATGTGTGGTTGAAGCCTTGAATGTTTGAAATCATCTAAGTTTTATCTATGTATTCATACCTACCATCACAATCCCTTAAAAAATAATAGTAATAAAAATGGTTGTGCACATAACATAAACATAACAAAATCATAGCAAATTCCTAGAAAAAAGAAACAAAAACATAACAAAGTCATAGCAAATTCCTAGAAAAAAGAAAAAAAACATAACAAAGGAAAAACATAAGCCTCCCATGCTCCAAAGCTATTCCAAAACCCAACAACTTTGGTTCTTTGAAGTTTGAAGCATGAAATGAATAACATTCCACCAAAGTGGATTGCTAGGAACATGGAAAAATAATAATCCACACCAAAGTGGGCTATTGGGAACATGAAAAAAAAAACATGCCACTTTGGTGGGTTGGTACTATCAAATGCCACAAAGGGGCCATATGCCCCTCACATGGACTACTACCTAATTTTTGAGAAAACAAATCCAAAGATTGTGAGGGGGGCTTTAAGAGGAGTTTTTCTTTCCCAAAAGAAAATAATCTATTTTAATTAGTGGATTGCTAATTTAAAAGGTTGTTGAAAGGAAAAATAATCCCACCCTTCCCATGATGAATTGTTATACCTTATTCTAGAGTTTGTGAAGGGGCTCCAAAAGGGGTTTTATTTCCAAAAAATATATATATTTCCTTTTCACCATTTTTCTATGAACACAATTGGGGGAAGGGAGGTAATTAATTGGATGAATTGGTTGACCCCAATTGGACCAATTGGAATTTGAAATTTTATTAATTTTCCAACATTTACATATACATTTCTTATGTGAATTCTTTGTAGATTCATTCTCCATTTCATTGCAAGCCACAATTAAAGTTTGGACATAATAAGGCCATTTAAGAGGGCCTTTTCCTCCTCCTTTTCATTATCTTACAAATTTATCACATCCCTATTTGCCTTCTATTTTGGTGTCAATTTTGCTTTCTCCTTAGGTGCTTTTTTTTCCCATCTTGGCCAAGCTTCTTTTAGTTCAATTGTGGCACCCTCTTCCAAATTTGCATCACCATGGAGTACCTTCAAGTATGGAGACTAAGAACTAGGTATGAAAGATTGAAATGCGCTCAAATTTGTAGGAACTAAAAAAGGACCATGCACAAAACCAAATTGAAAAAATGTCACTCAAGGCAAACTTGGATTCCATTGTTGTGATTGAGAAAACTTTCCATCTTGCAAGTAGTCATCCATTGTGAAACAATATATGAAAATTCAAAAAAAAAAAAACCTAGTTGCACACGTGTTTAAAAGCATATTGGGAAATAACTTGAGATAAGATTACACCTTCCCTTATGAAACAAATTGTGAAAAAGAAAATTCTTTTAAAAAGCAAGCTAGTACTACACATGTACGAACAAAGTTGGTAAAAAACTTGAGGAAAAACTATGCCTTCCATAATGGACAAAAATAATAATTCTATTAAAAGTAACTTAGTAGCATACATATGGGAAAAGAACTTTGGAGATAACTTGAGTACATTATGTGCACAATGTATGTATCAATTTATTCAAAAAATTATTTTGAACTTATTTGATGTTTATCATTTTAATAACATTAACATGAGTTGCTCTTGTTAATCCTTAAACTTAATGGTCTTTGGTATGGTAATTGTGAATAAACAATTTTCAAATTTGGCATTGGTTGTATTGATATTTTAATATAAGGTTTAAGGTGGATTCCCACATGTTCCATTTTATCTACATTTTTTAAAGTGTAGGTGGTGGTGTTGTGGTGATCTTGCAACTCCTAGCACTGTTGCAAGCTTCATTAGCAACCCGTTTTAAGTGAATTTCACCCATTGTCATATTGCACACACTTTTGTTATGGTAGATTGCATACACAATCATTGATGATTGTGGTTTTGTTGCTATACATAAGATGTACAATCTAATTTGACTATAGTCTACAAGTGTATTTTATAATGATGGGTTTCAAAAAATAAATCATGATTCATGTTTTGGTTTCATGTCTAGTGCTATGACAAGTGGGCAAATGTATTCAAATTTATAAGCTTGAAGCCATTGCCAAATGAAAAAAACAACCCCAATTTCTTGAATAATTGATTTTTGTTTCCTTACTTCTAAATGATCCTACATTAAAGGGCATTGAAGACTCTTCATCTAAAGGTGTTAATATAGACATGGGAACCTTTGCCATTCAAGATCTAATTTGTAAATTTTTTATTCACAAGTTGCCAAATTTGCATATAAACTGTGTAAGTATATGTATTTGGGGGTGTAGGGTGTGTTTTACCCTTACCCTTTTAGCATGTGTTATAAGATCGAATGAAATAGCCTTTGAAGTTTTGCAATTGCACTCATGCATCAAAATTGTACACATACATGTGAAGTGTATATATTTTCAAAATACATTACACTTATTTGAATGGAATATCAAAAACCGTATATATGCAAAATGTTGGTTTGAAGTTGGAGTTTTATCATCAATTTGATTTAAATATAAAACCATAATTATCAAGGTCACAAGGCATTTCATAGTAGATTGATTCCTAATGACCATGAGATTCTGAATTCACCTTGTTTAAACCCTATTTGAAATGTATCAAATGTCAAGTTGTTTTAAATGAGATGTTTGACAAAGAAATTGCTTAAACCACTTTACAGAGGCCTTGGGATAACGTGTGTTATTTTGGGTATAATCAACATAATAAAATCCAAATCGTTTTTCTCTTCCATCTTCCCATTCAAAGTTGTCAAGAAATGACCATGTAAAATAGCCACGCACATCACACCCATCTCTATACCACAAACCACCAAATAACAAGTCATTGGATACAACAATACAAAAACTTAGAAAATCTTATAATTTAACCCTTGATTTGTGCACAAAAATTGCAAATTGAAATTTTAAGGAATGCTTGTCTAAATAAAATGTATATGGATTCCCTATCTAGAGTAAATGGATATGGGTTACCTGATGGCGGCAATTAAATAAGAAAGATAATCAAGATGAAATTTGATTCGAAATTGGTCTTGCAAAAGAACTTCCGAAGGCATTGAATAATTGTTGTATTGTTCATCAACACCTACACATTACAAATAAGCACCAATAATTATATTTCTTGCAACTTCAGAAACATTAAACCATAAATCTAGTTTACTAATCATTTACAAATGATAACACTTGTGTTGTTAAGAATATTTTGAAAACTTCTCCATTTGGTTGTATATAGTCATTATAGTATTACATCCTACATGACATCTAACAACCCAATACTTATAAAATCTAAATGGAAGGGAAATCGATATATGAGTACCATTTTCAGTGATGTAGATTGTGGGGTTGTTGTAGCGCACTCTGATGTAATTAAGCATTTTTTGAATGCCCCATGGTACAATATAAAGCCAATCTGATGCAGCCTACATTTAATGTACCCACCATTCATGTACAATAAAAGTTTAAATTATGTTGATACAAAAACAAAATATTGCAAGGTAATGATTACATTTGACTATTTATACCATATACATGAAAAATACATTCAAAAAATGCATTCTAATGGTTATTATATCAAGCAATTGGCCATATCCTACCAAAGATCATAACATCCTTGAATGGATGAGTGTTTATGGAATACAATCTTAGGAAGGAGCCTTGTTAGTCTAAGTTTTCAATTCTTTACTTGGTATGGTGAATCATGCTTTCATTAGTGCAAAATTATATATTGGAATTGCTCAAATCACAACACCATAATGGTTGCATGGTCAATATAACATTGACCTCATGAACCCAACATTCAAGATTACAAAAATATGTAACAAGTAAAATTTGTTAATCATATTGGTGGTTGTTATTTAGAAGTTGTAAAAGGCACACATGATTGTGTGACAAGAAATGTACCTTAGGTCCAATGTAAACACCATTCTTCATTTCTGCCAAACCAAGTGGGTGACCTTGTGAGTTTATGAAAGCACAATTTATCAAATGACCCCAACAAGATGAATGAAACCTTTTTTTCATTTAAGACCATTTTTTCGAACATTCTTTGGTTAATTCTTTTATGAACTTGTCCTTCTTGTGTAGCCAAATTATTTCAATACAATTTGATGAAGGAAGTAAAATTGGTGACACAACGAAGACAAGTGAAGATTGTAAGATATTACTTACCTACTATGTCAGCCTTTGTATCTCGATACATAGGTTTACTTGGAGGGATTGAAGAATTTGGTTGATTAATGGTATAATGACTTGTGTAATGGTTAATACCCAAGAAGTCCATTGTTCCTTTGATAGCCTTTGATTCACTAGGTGAAAGGCATGGTAAAAGGTCCCCAAGTTGCTCTTGCATGATTGTTGGGTATTTTCCAAAATATATGGGATCCAATATCCTACAAAATTTTCCATGTTGCATCATTCATATACTTTACATCTATTATCATTTGAGTTGTTTAAGGTGCATATCCTTAAACTGCAAACTAGACATCTAATCCTAAGTATTAAATAATGCACCATTGATTAATAAGTATTAAAATCTATGCATTTTACAATAATGGTACATAATACATACACAATTGGAGGTTTTGTCATTCTAATCTTTTTCAGAAAACTAGAATTAGAGTTTCTTTGATTTTTGAAAATTGAAACAAAACTAGAACCAAAGGTTTTTAACAAAATCACGTAATTGCATATGCATCAGTACACGAGTACATACCATTGCACTTGGAACATTTGCATTCGTTCAATAGCATCAATATCTTCTTGAGAATTTGAATGGGGTTCATACCATTGTGCATTCAAAATGATCCCAATTACACCACCTTGGTTGGCCTGTATTGCAAAAAAAATTATAATACTTTTGTTATCAATCATACACTTTCTGAAGGACATTGTGTGAACATCTTTTATTTGATAGGGAATTGAAGTTTTCAATGTGAGCACCAAATTATTTGACTTCATTCATTAAGCTTTTGTTTGATAGATAATGTGTTTAAAGACCAATTGTATTATTCATTTGCAACATGTATTGACAAATTCATTAGAAAAACAAGCGTGAACTAACCTGAAATTTTGATTTGTAGACTTGAAAAGTGGCAGCATGAGAAAGGAGCATGTGATGCATAGTGATGTATGGCCATGACATGTTATTCATTCCAAGTTTACAATTCCCCACCACACAACCATAGTTGTTGTACTTATACGCAAACATATGGGGTTCATTAAAGGTAGCCCAATTTTTCACACGATCTCCAAATGTTGCAAAACATGTCTCAGCATACACCACAAACAAAGGCCTAGAAAGGGCATCAATATCCATTAATTTAACTTTGATTAGTCCAATAATTTATCATTCAAAATCCTTCAACGTACTTTGAAAATCAATACTTCATGGAATGTGTCAACTCTCAAGATTTGGTAACTCTTTCAAAAACTATCTATTTTTTATCAAGATCAACTTGTGGCATGCAAATACAATGAACCCTTTGATCATAGTTGCTTGCAATTTTGTGTGTAAAAAAAAATGTTATTCACAAAAACCAAGGTTGAAAACTTAAGTATATCAAGGTTCAAGGATTAAGGTTTTCAAAAGTTAAAAAAGATCACTCACACAATCAAAGGGCTCCTCCAACCACCAAATGAGTCTTGAAGTGCTTGTGGTAGGTCTAAATGGAAAAGTGTCACATATGGTTGTATTCCTATCCATGACCCATGTAGTAAGCTTAAAACAAGCCCATCCTTAAACCCCAAGACTTTTAAACATTTGAACCAAATATTAGGTAGGAGGCCTGATAGAGATGTACCATTTTCAATGAGTGCGTCAATGAGACGATTATAATATGCAATTCCTTCCTTATTTGCAATTGGTCCTTTGCCATCTAACAACACCAAAATGGAGATAGTAAGAGGAAGAAAGGAGAAAATTTATGTCCTTAAGCACTACTAAGAAAGGAAATCTAGCGCAATTAGGACAAATAACCTTGAAATAAAAGTGGGCACTAAAGGGATTGTGTACAAAATTCTTGCGCTTCAAATTCCAAGCATCTTTAATAAATACCTGGAAAGATGCGAGACCAAGCGATGGAGAAGCGGTAAGCATCTACACCAAGTCGCACCAAGAGTTCTACATCCTCCTATGTTGCAAACCCCCAACACAAAAAAACTATTCTTTAACACAAAAAATGAACTTGATTTGGGCTTGTAACAAATAACCAACTTCATTTGAACGCCTACTACACAAACTCATGTGACAATTGATGATTCCCAATTTCATTGCATAGAATTCAGCTCTTTTTGTATACAGTACCTACCATTGGAATCAAACACCAATATCTTCAACTTACCAAGAAATCCATGTCACATATCTAAACTCATAAATGAATGTAGACAAATTTAACTAAGACCTATTCTCAACCCGTTTAGGTAACAATCTACAAAGCTTAAGTGTCAATATGAATAGGTTATCTTGTGTGAGAAGAGCTTGCTAAGCAGCTCAGGGATCAAAATCAAAGCAATTGCCATATAATTGTGGCGAAAATACTTTGGAAACATATTTTTTTTGCGAATTTACCTTATATCGGTGATATTGATCAGTGGTGACATCGCCAGTACTATTGTCTGCAATTGCTCCTGTTTTACATTACACCAAAAACCAACTAGTCTGATCCTGGATCAAAAATTCATTCCAAGGGTTTTTGCATAATGTGAGAACTATGAACATGAACCATCTCCTTGCTTTTGAGTGGTGACAAGATTACACACATGTATTGAAAAATGGGTGCCAAAGTTTTGAAGTTTGTGACATGGTTTCAATGGGATGTTTAAAGTACCTGGTATGTGAGAAACAGTGTCCCATATAGTTGGGCCTCGACCTCCCTCTTTCACTGCACCTTCAAACTGCACAGTTGAAAAAAGATTGTGAGACTGGTTGAAAACTTCGTGTACAAGTGCAACATCCAAAGTTCAAACTGCATAGCGGAAAGAAAAACACATAACCCAATTTGGAAAATTGCTTTAAACCATTGTTTCAATGATTTTAAAAAAAAAATCCCAAATTCCAAAAGAAATCTCCCATATCCCCAGGAGGCAGTTAAGAAATGTAATACGAGTCCAAATGATCAAACATTGGATTGGAAAAACTCCAATCAACAAAAGTGTCTTGGGCCCATATTCTACTTCATCCCCTTGAGAAGGATTAATCCAATTTGGACCCACCACTTTATCCCCTTTGAAAATGATTCATCCAAATGCAGGCAGGAGGAAGAAATCAAGTGATTTGCAGAGCACCCAAATCTTAAATTAAGTGACGTGTAGATCATGAATCAAAGGAAGATCTATATATATATATATTAAGAGGAGTGAGGATATATTGCTGCCTGGTAGGAAGATGAAGCAGTGCCAAACACAAAACCATTTGGAAAGTCATTTCTGTGGAGAGACTCTGCTGTTGTAGTAGCACTAGGTGACGTCCTCTGCAAATACATGAGCTCCGTATTCTCCTCCTCTGATCCGATGTCAAGACTTTCTGCTGGCTGGCTGCCGACCTCCGATGTTCTTATGGCTCCTATACTACTACTACTACTACTACCCATTACAGCCATGCTTATACTAAGTATAAGTACCGCCATTATTGCCCACAAGAGCAGCAGCTTCTTCTTCCACACCATGCTAGCCATGTCTACTTAGAGCCTGAGCACCAGATTCTCTTCTTCCAATGTTATGGACCTTTCTTCTCTTCTCTTCTCTTCTCTTCATTCACCAGCTCCAGACCTAGTGATGAACAAAAACTCTTCACCCACAACCACATATCTTTCTGGCTAATCTTTCTGGCTTCAATCGACCTCAACCACCTGACATGTTATGAAAAGTGTTTGTTCTTTTCCAGATTTTGTGAGGTAGATGCATAGGTGCTATTCTACCATGATTTACAACACGAGGATTTAGCCAATTTTTGGTTATACACTAAAGGACACTAGAAAAGCCCAGGAATCTTGCTACATGATTTGGCGGCTTTGCCACACAACAACCCATTTGTCTAGAATGACACTAAATTCTAAATAACAATAAACTATTGTTGAAACTTTTGGTTGTTGTTCTCTAGAGTGGATTCTAGGAAGTCTCATAAGCTACTACCTCCAAGTCCATGGCCTAGGCCTAGTATGGTGGGTCATTTCTTGGGATTAGCCTACCAAGGCAAGGAAGGATATTGGTATTTAGATTCATTATAGAGTATAGTAGCTTAAGTGATTTTCATAGGCCCCTAGGTAATAATAATAATAATAATAGGTCTATTTTTTAAAATACGAGTATTTTCGAAGGAATCTGATATTTTGGCTTTTGTTGAAACTTGAGATTAGTTATTATAGAGTTATTAGAATATCTTGAAGGCTATTGGGTTTTGTTAGAGGATGTTTTTTTGAAGATTATATTTTTTGCATGGTGAAATATTTGAGTAGTTATTATAGAGTTATAATATCTTGAAGGCTATTGGGTTTTGTTAGAGGATGTTTTTTGAAGATTATATTTTTTGCATGGTGAAATATTTGAGTTGTCCATAATTCTTCTTCTTTTTGCCTAAAGAGAGTTTTCAATGTAAATTGCAAGGCCAAAGTGTGTGTGACAACACCCCCTTGTTCATGGTTGGGAAAGTCTCTAGCACATAGCTAGCATTAGCACCTTTTGTGTTTTTTTGGGCTGAAGTTCGGCATGGGCTACTTGTGTATGTATGTATATACCTTCCACTGGGTGGGTTCCATCCATACTCAAGTGAAGTGGCATCTTCCCCTCCACTACTAGTAGCCAAAGGAGTTTCTCAAAACCCATGGGTGGGTGGACCCAAAGTCACCCAAACCTTAGTTAGTGCTTTACCTATTTTCCTTACATATATCTAACCTATATATATATATGATGAGACCTATTTCCTACAAAATTGGTTACCGAGGTGAAACCAAAAGATTAACTCAGTTGAGGTTTCATCCTCCACAAGTGAGTAAGTAATAACTAGCATCCATTGGATGGTGCACTTGGTGGGTGCCACCGTTTTTCTAAACCTCGGGCCATCTTGTCTTCTTGGCACCTTGGTAACCTAAGGTCCATTTTGTTTTTGTCATGTGAGCCCATACATATGGAACTTATGGTATTGCCATATGGGACATGACAATACCCAAGGCCAAGATGTCAAAATTTATTCAACCCTAAGCCAATATGCTAAATACGCCAAAGGCGAGATGCCAAAAATTGTTTTAACCCTGAGCCAAGATGATGAAAATTATTTCAACCCTAAGCCAATATGCTAAATTTTTTTTTTAATGCGAAGTCAAAATGTGCAAGCCAAATTGGGTTTTGGCTTGGGGTTAAATTTATTGGCTTAGGGTTTAACACTAAGCCAAATTGCATTGGCTTTTAACATATGTTTTTGTTTCTGTGGTTTAGGGTTACTTCATCTTGAATTTGAGTACACTTGGCTTAGTATGAAAATTATTTGGCTTAGGATGTCCATGGGACTTTTGGCTTGTGGCATAAGACTTGTAGCCAAGAAAGAGTTCATAAACTTTTGGCTTAGGGTGGTCATGGGATTTTTGGCTTAGTTTATTTATAAGAGATTTGGCTTAAAGAATTTGTTAGACCTCATTATTGGCATAGGATAGTTGGCTTAGGGTGCTTATATGAAATTTTCACATGTGGCAGAGGCCACTTGGCTTAAGGCCTAGAACCTTTGACTTTAGGGTTTAAGACATTTGACTAAGGTCTTAGAGAATTTGGCTTTAGGGGTCATGGCAATTGACTTAGGCCCTAAAACATTGGGCTTAAGGTTTAAGATACTTAGCTTTGATGCGTAAGACAAATGGCTTAGGGCCCAAGACATTGGGTTGATGGCTAGGCCATTTGGCTAAGGGCCCGAGACATTGGGTTTATGGCAAGGCCAATTGGCTTAGGGCCCAAGACATTGGGTTCATGGCTAGGCCATTTGGCTTAGGACCCTAGACATTGGGTTTACAAGTACCTCCCTTACTTATAAGAGGGTCTTTGATGATTGCTCTCCTGTAAATCATACATAGTTTTTGTGTAATCTGAGAGCTGATCTAACAGAAGCATAATGTCAACATATTCAAAAGACTGAAAAGAGTTCAAACCCATTGAAACTGATACAAATCCACAAAGATCAAAACATTGAACTGACACACCAAGGTTTACAATTGTGTGTGCCTGATATGATTACATGACTTGATCAAACACTTCCTTTGTGAATTAAGTCTTTGAGGGTTGAGTATGTGATATGGTGCCACAATGATCCAGAACAGATTTGTAAGCCCAAAAGATGAAAATTGTTTGGGAAATTCTCATAAGGATTCCTGCCCACTATCATATAACATTGTTTTCACTGAAGCAGCAATGATTACCTGAAGTTGCAAGCAGCATTTACGTAAACTGGGTGAAGCAGAGTTTGGTAAAGTGAGAGATCCCAGAGGAAGATATCCACTGACTAAATTGGTACCTCTCACCCCATGAATGCTGCATGCTGTCAAGCTATACAAGGTTTCCATTACCAAGTGGAATAGATCAGCCAGGTGGGTGTGAGCATTACCTGCAAACATTGCCAATCTAGCAATCTGAACAGCACTGACCACCACCAAGGATTTCATTCCTCCATGCACAACCAAAATTCGTCTAGTTAAAGCTGATATTTGCACCACTGAAGCTCTTTAATCAATTGCACACCCGGTAAATTACAGCATTTGAATGATCAGAGTGGGCACAGAAACAGAATTGTGTGTTCTTTTAAGAGACTGGGCCCTGGGACTTGGAATCAATCTCTCACAAGCCTGTGAAACCATCTCTGCTTTGTCTTCAGACTAAGCAACTAGTACTGATGCGGTGACATGTTCTCATTAAGTCAAGCAACAACTGTAGACTGGGGAAAATTCTACCTTCTGTGAGAGCACTTGGAGAATCTCACACAGTTCAGACATAGAGGGAAAATCACACAAAAGCATCCTGTCTAGCCGCCCTGGTCGTAGGAGTGCCACATCCAACAAATCAGGCTGACTGCAAGAAAACATTGCAACCCATTGATTGACCAAGTGAACACTTTGAAAAATGGGGTTGGCATAGGAAGAAAGAACATGTATCATGAACGACAACATGCACCTCAAAGAGGACTGTACCTGGTAGCAGCAAACACAAACAGACCAGTAAGGGCTTCCATTCCATCAAGTTCTGTCAGCAACTGCAAACATGTCACGTCAGTTTCATTCAATTACTAAGCAAATGCTCTCACAGCAAAGCCTTCCTAGGTCTTCCGTTTATTTCCTGGGTAAAAATTGGATCACATCTATGACAAGAGCATGACAGTAAACCTGCCAGAATCAGAAGCTTCCAAGCATCCACACCATTGTGGGTTCATGGCAGGAGAGTAACATTGAATTGGGTGGGTCTAGAGGGTACATCCAGTCTATAGAAGAAGAAATGAAGATACTTTGTTTCTGAGATCTGTTAACTTTGTTAATAAAAACAAATGGCCCTGGGATAACATATTTGATTAACAACTCGGTCAATTACACCTGTGTTATCATGCCCTCACTGTGGAGCAATCACATCAAACTCATCAAAGAACAACAGTGCTGGGGCTGTTGCTGCTCTTGCAAAGATGTCATGTACCTGTTGTCTAAGCCAACAAACCCAATACAAATTGTCACTTTTGTCTGATGCAGCAAAGCATCTACTTTTCCTTTTGGTTGCATTTTATTGTTTCCCATGGAATTGCCACTTACTCTCTCATGCAATCCCTGGATCAATGTGCATCCTTATATAAATATCCCCAATCTCCATGTAACAACAGAGAGAAGGGGACAAGAGATCTCACCCCTTGCTCAAAAGCGCCAATGTACTTGTTTAGCAGTTCTGGACCCTTCACAGAAACAAAAGAGAGAGAGCATGCTGCAGTAGTCACAACCTCTATATGGATTTTGCCACATCCTGGTGGACCGTATAAAAGAACACTAGAGCGTAGCCTTAAAGGTGCTCTTGCAAAGAGTTCTCCATGCTTGATTGGCGTCTCTAACACCTGTTACACCAATAGCCAGGTATTAAGGCACCAGCATGAGTCAATCTGATTTGTAGCACACACACACAAATGCGGATTTGCTCTGAAAAATGTTGATGGAATTATCATATCAAACACGCATGGTAATAGAATACAACAGCAAACGCACGGGGCAATAGTCAAAACTAACTGAAGGAAAAATGCAAAACCCAATGTTCATACTTGAGATAAATGATGACCAATAAGGGTGTGAAATAACAACCTCTTGCAATGTATGGCATGTCTCAGTAAGACCTCCCACATCCTCCCATCCAGATCTACCCACTTGAGTTCCTCCCTTGGCAATGCCTTGCATAGCTACAGGCACAAAATCTTGACGAGCCACAGTAAAGTCTGATGCCCCTAGTTGGAGTTGGTTCAGCACAAACTTAGCCCCTTTGCAGCTACAACTTGAGCTAGAATTGCTGCCCTTTTTGAAGCTGCAGGCATTGGCAACCCAATATGGAAGTCAAACCGAACTGTGGACAACACGATCTTCAATCATCCAGACATGTCTATTTATCCATATTCTTCATACACACTCTACCAATATTTGCAAGCAGATCTCAGTCCAGGTTATTTGAACAATGTCATCTTTCTTCACATGTCCTCTAAAACCTCAGAATTGACTACTGCTACATACTCCTTAATGCAAACAACCATGAGTTTGTCTGCAAATTGATATAATTGTGTCTAATCCTTGAAAGTAATGATGGATTTCTCCAAGGCAAATGTTATAGGCAACACCTTAGCCAAAACAACACTCGGACAAGGAAACAGAAGAAAAAAATTACCAGAAAGGCACAAACTTGATGGAAGTGTATTAGGTGACCTTGCAATTGCAAAAAACACAATTGCTGGCCTTCCATTATCCTTCTGGCCACCTCCCTGTGTCACAAATTGCCCATTGAGGTAAATCAGTTCTGGGTTCCAGTCTCTCCTTATCAAGACAGTAGCTAACACTGTAGAGATGACTAGACATAAACCTGTTGCATTTGCAAGGTATACAAAATATACCTGGTAAAGGTCTATGAGATCACCAAGAAACTCGGCTAGTGCCACAACTGTTGTTGCTGGCTTGGGGCCCTCTAATCCAAAAGGGATTAAGCCATCCAGATCGTCCAGTATAATCAAAGAGGGTGCATGGTTGACAGCCTCAGCTACAACATCTTCCAGTACCCTCCAAACCATCCCTGCTTCTCCTCCAACTAGCTCACCACAGCTCATGATGACCTTTATAACTCCAAATCAGAACCTGAAAGAACCATTGAGACGAACCCATTGAAGATAGGAGGAAACAAAAAAAATGTGATATGAATTGTGAAGCAAGCAAGTAAAGTCTTTACAAACACACTCTCTTTCTTGCATGCTATTCAACAAACAAAGTATTGTTGCCCTTTTGAAGGTGAGAGCAGATGAGCACACCTACGAGCCAACACATTTGGGTCTTCTTCAAGCACCTGAGCCAGTTGCAAGGGCTGCCAATCGACTTTTCACCACAGGCCTGCAAAAGTGTTAACCTGTTAGTGTGTGTCCCACGAAGAATTCAAGGCAAATACCCACATTCCCAAATTGATTGTCAAATGATCAATTGTCCCTCACACCAGCTGCATGTGCACCTATTGCAGCAAACAACTATGAAGAGAGAATGTTATTTGGAGATCAAAGCAAAATAGTTGCAAACAACATTTTTAGTTGCATTGAACAAGTTGTAAACTGTGATTTTTCTACTAGTATTGTGACTACAAGGGTTTTGAATTTGCACACTCTGATAAAACTTCATTTCCACACAGGAACTTGCAAACATTGAGGTGGCTAAGAATACCGATTGCAGAGTGACAAATAGCCATTAATTCTAGGGGAACCAGGTCCTATGGATTGGTAAGGTTGAACCCGACTTACTGGAACATGTAAAACATAAACCCTTCACTCTGCCACCTTCAACAAGGGGTGTGTCACTCACTCACTCACTCACACTATGGCCTTGCCATTTACATTAAAAACCGTATCTTAAGGCAAAAAAGAAGAATTATGGAAACTCAAATATTTTCACCATGCAAAAAAATTATAATCTTCCAAAAATCCTTGAAAAGAAACCAAAATCCTTCAAGATATTATTATTAGAACTCTAGTTATAATCTCAAGTTTCAACACAAGCCATGTATCATCATCATCTTTTAAAAAATCCCCATATTAAAAAAAAAGACCAATTATTCTTATTTTTTGCCATAACTTGGTGGCAAGTGCCTTTTGTCATTGATTCTCTTGCTGAGGTCGCGCGTTCGAACTTGGGAAGCGGTGCCCAAGAGCTGCTTGCTGTACACGGATCTTTGGCGCTTCGCGCGCGCCAAACAAACACTCGTCTGGTCGCCAGAAAGACTAGAGAATTTGGTTTTCCCCTCCTCTTCTTCTTCCTCCTCCTCCTCCTCGTCGCTTACGAATAATGCATCCCAGGTTCTTGCAGCGAGGAGACGGATAGGCACGACGAAGTCTCCGGAGACAGAAGAGACGGAGCGTGGGGCGGCGGGGAGAGTGAGTGTCTGTGGATCGAGGGGAAAGAAGGTGGTGCTCGGCGATGGCAGTTTCCAAGTACATTTTAGTTTCGTTGCCATTGCAGGGATCGGCTTCTTCCGCATGGGAGAATTTACAGCGCAGCATCTCCAAAATTGCGTTTGATATTCCTACTTACAAGGTACGTGATATGAAAGAACACCGGAGTTTGTAGATCTCGGAGCTTATTTGCTTCCGCTCGGGATCGTATCAGCCGTTTGCTTCTCGTATGACCTATCAGGGTAGCTTATGCACAGGACGGCCTTTTTGAGGAGCTCTTTTTTCTTGTCGGGATTCATGTGCTGTTTCTCTTCATGGCGGATCTGAAAGTTCTGTTGCCGGAACGTATCCAGTATGCCCGAAAGTGTGGAGATTGTAATTCGTATTTCGATCAGTGAACGAGGTTTGTCATGGCGTTGGCGGGGCATAAGAGGTGTCCGCATGCTCTGATACGCTTAGAACTGCCGGTTGTGGTCACATGCTGTAATGGTTGAAGAAGGAATGCTGAAGTCTTTTGTATATTGCAGTTTCATATTCCAGATTTGCGTGTCGGCACACTGGACTCTTTACTGGCCCTCAGCGATGACTTGACAAAGGTGAGAGACAGTCTGCTCGGTCATCACGCTTCTTTAGGCTCGGTTGCGTTCTGAAACCGGTGCAGAGTCTGCTGACAGAATTTTGGTTTCTGTACTACTCCGCCATTTCGCTTCTTTGTGGCGTCTTCGGGAATTTCAGGCTTATGAAGATGGTTGCTCTGTAGGCGAATTCGGTCGTGGAGGGAGTGACACACAAGGTGAAGAGGCAGATTGACGAGCTGGAGCGAGTGGCCATT
>Ga0116231_10000512_pt1 | contig 68452 bp, 62 predicted proteins | sample S1TSphgellanicum_2_FD_89695 | JGI IMG/M metagenome (GOLD analysis project Ga0116231, IMG submission 89695) | Host-associated microbial communities from peat moss isolated from Minnesota, USA - S1T2_Fd - Sphagnum magellanicum MG | ecosystem: Host-associated > Plants > Peat moss > Unclassified... | reverse complement strand
CCAAACTTGTCGTTTTCAAGGGCGTTCTGTCATCGACTTTTTTCAGCAATCAATCAAAGCGATGCTTAACTCTGCTATCCCTATGCCATCTTTAATACCCCTATCTTAGACCTGAATCCTTACATGAGTAAAATCCTAACTGATACTACCATCTCAACCAAGTTTCCTAACCATACTCAATTACCAGAGTCTGATGGTACCTTTGTGAAAAATTTTCAAGAGCATCCCCAAAGCATTATTCTTACAGATTCCATTATTCAGGTTTTACAAAATTTACATCCAGATGGACAATATTGCATAGGTCAAGATTGTGGGATTTATTGGGAACAAACAGAACCACCAGAAAAAGGTGCTGTAGCGCCAGACTGGTTTTATGTGCCAAATGTTCCACCAAGATTAGACGGAAAAATACGCCGTTCCTATGTATTATGGCGGGAATATATCGCCCCATTAATTGTGATAGAACTAGCTAGCGGTAATGGTGATGAAGAAAGAGATGCAACACCGCTACGGTCAACGGAATTAGAGGAAGGAATAAAACCTGGTAAATTTTGGGTATATGAACGTATTATCCGAGTGCCATATTATGCTATTTATGAAATAACTCATGGCAAATTAGAGGTTTATGAGTTAATGAATACGGGTTATCAGAAACTAGAACCTAACCAACGGGGACATTACCCGATTATTCCTTTAGGAGTGGAATTAGGATTATGGCAAGGAAGCTATTTAAATAACCCGGAACAAATCTGGTTGCGTTGGTGGGGTTCAACCGGTAATTTATTGCTTGTTGGTAGAGAAGAAGCCGAATTAGAAAGACAAAGGGCTCAATCAGAAGAGCAAAGGGCTCAAGATGCTGAACGCAAAGCGGAGCTGCTAGCTGAACGGTTACGGGCTATGGGTATAAACCCAGATTCAGAATAATAGCTTTACTTTAAATCACTTTTTGGCTAAAGTCTGGTTTTCCCAAATTATACTATCTGATGGTACTCTTATGAAGACTTTTCAACAGCATTCCCAAAGCATTATTCTTACAGATTCCATTATTCAGGTTTTGCAAAATCTATGTCCAGATGGACGATATTACATAGGTCAAGATTTGACGATTTATTGGGATAAAATGGAACCACTAGAAAAAGGTGCCGTAACGCCGGATTGGTTTTATATACCCTATGTTCCACCAACATTAGACGGGAAAATACGCCGTTCCTATATATTATGGCAGGAATATATTGCCCCAGTAATAGCAATAGAGTTAACTACAGGTAATGGTGATGAAGAAAGAGATGCAACACCGCTACGGTCAACGGAATTAGAGGAAGAAATAAAACCGGGTAAATTTTGGGTATATCAAACTGTTATGCGTGTACCCTATTACGCTATTTATGAAATAAATCATGGCAAATTAGAGTTTTATAACTTGAGAGAGATGGCTTATCAGAAAGTAGAACCTAACCAACGAGGACATTACCCGATAGTTCCTTTAGGAGTGGAATTAGGTTTATGGCAAGGAAGTTATTTAAATAACCCGGAACAACTCTGGTTGCGTTGGTGGGATGCAAACGGTAATTTATTACTTATTGGTAGAGAAGAAGCTGAATTAGAAAAGCAAAGAGCCGAAAAGGCGGAACGCAAAGCTACATATCTAGCTGAACGTTTACAGGCTAATGGTATAAATTTAGACCCAGAACAATAGATGGAAATCGCTTTCTACTAATCGCCTTTCATATCGTTATTAATAATATTATATATAGAATTCTTCTTACTTGTGCTATCCTAGAACAGCCAACTAAAAAATCCGCACATCCAGACATTCGGGTGTTTCCTGATGGGGAGATGCTTCTGGGTGGAGGTTTAACCCGAATAGGAGAAAAAATATGCCAGTTGTTTCATTGGCTCAAATGATGGAGTCAGGAGTTCACTTTGGACATCAGACCAGAAGATGGAATCCCAAAATGTCTCCTTATATCTACACCTCCCGCAACGGTGTACATATTATTGACTTAGTGCAAACTGCTCAGTTGATGGATGACGCTTACAACTACATGCGTACTCAAGCAGAGCAAGGGAAGAAGTTTCTGTTTGTCGGTACCAAGCGCCAAGCAGCAGGAATTATTGCTCAAGAAGCTAGTCGGTGCGGATCTCATTACATTAATCAGCGTTGGTTGGGTGGAATGTTAACCAACTGGACGACGATTAAAACTAGAGCGGAACGTTTGAAAGATTTAGAAAGACGTGAAGAAAACGGTGCTTTAGATTTACTCCCTAAAAAAGAAGCTTCTATGCTGCGTCGGGAAATGACAAAGCTGCAAAAATATCTGGGTGGGATTAAGAACATGCGCAAAGTCCCCGATGTGGTGATCATTGTTGACCAACGTCGGGAATATAACGCTGTTCAGGAATGCCAAAAGCTCAACATCCCCATTGTGTCTATGTTAGATACAAACTGTGACCCTGATGTCGTAGATATTCCTATTCCAGCCAACGACGACGCCATCAGATCAATTAAATTGATTGTGGGTAAATTAGCAGATGCTATTTATGAAGGGCGTCATGGTCAACTAGAAGTTGGCGATGACGAAGATATCTACGAAAGTGAAGAGGAAGAAGACGATTACGAAGAAACTGAGTATACTGACGCATTAATTCCCGACACAGAAGAGGAAGAATAAATCTATTTTTCTGGTCTGGGCGATTTTTCTTCCCCACAGACTGAGTAAGATATAAGTACTCAACACCCGTGAGCAATTACAACTCGATGTCAAGTTAGGAATTGAGGCAATATGGCGGAAATATCTGCAAAACTTGTCCAAGAGCTACGCCAAAAAACTGGCGCAGGCATGATGGACTGCAAAAAAGCGCTCAAAGAAACTGATGGCAAGATAGATGAAGCTATAGACTGGCTGAGAAAAAAAGGCATTGCTAAAGCGGGCAAAACAAGCGATCGCATTGCAGCAGAGGGTTTGGTAGAAACCTATATCCACCCTAATGGTCAATTGGGTGTACTTATAGAAGTAAATTGCCAAACAGATTTTGTGGCTCGTAATGATGATTTCAAAAGTTTAGTCAAGGAATTAGCTCTGCAAGCGGCGACCGCTGACAGCGTTGAATCTTTGCTAAGTCAACCCTATGCTCGAAATAACAGCTTCAATGTAGATGAAGCGATCAAGCAATCCATTGCTAAATTGGGGGAAAATATCCAAGTCCGCCGTTTTACTAAGTTTGACTTGGCAAATAAGCCAGGAGTAGTTGATAGCTACATTCACACTGGTGGACGGGTGGGGGTATTGGTTGAAATAAATACCCAAACTCAACTTGCGGCTGAACATGAACAATTTAAAAGCTTGGCAAAAAATGCAGCGATGCAAATTGCCGCTTGTCCAAATGTTGAGTACGTTAGTGTAGACCAAATTCCTGCGGAAGTTGCCCAAAAAGAAACAGAAATCGAACTGGGTAAAGATGATTTGGCTAACAAACCACAGAACATTAAGGAAAAGATTGTTCAAGGACGCATTGAAAAACGCCTAAAAGAACTGACTTTATTGGATCAACCTTATATCCGCGACCAAAGCATTTCTGTGGAAGACTTGGTTAAACAAGTCCAAAAGCAAGTAGGCTCTGATGTCCAAGTACATGGCTTTGTCCGTTATGTACTGGGTGAAGGTATTGAGAAGCAAGAAAGTAATTTTGCTGAGGAAGTCGCTGCGCAAATGGGTATTAAGTAGTTGACTCAATAGTTGACTAAATAATCATCAGGGTTTGCTAAGAATCTATTTTTTCCATTCTTAGCAAACCTTGGCTTATATATCTATTCCCAACGATTTACAAAAACAGGTACTTCAATCAGTACGTTTATACTAGAATAGAATTTAGTTAATAGAATTTAGTTTTAGATCAGCAAGAAACCCCAGCACTAACTGTAAATTGGGAAATAATGCATGGGAAATCAAAAAAAGTTATGGTGAAAGCAATTGAGCGATTAGAGCAGGACATTGTCGGACTGAAGCAGGCGATTACTGAAATTGCGGCGGAACTCCAGAAAGCCTACACTAATTATTTAACTATCTTGGGACAGATTTTGCAGAAACATCTGGTACTAGCAAGTTATTACCTTTGTACTCAGGGATATCCGGAAAACTTCCTCCAGGTTTCTTTAAATCGTCGGCAAAATTTGCAACAATACATTCGTCAAATAGGGGTACATACTGCTAAAGAATTGCTCACTCATCTGGAAGATAAGCCAGTAGAAACAACTGAAGACAGTACATCAGAGGAAATAGAAGTATCTGAAGACAGTGAAAACAGTCCCGCATGTCCCCCTGCAAAGCCTTTTGACCCGTCTAATCCGATAGAGGTGTTACAATGGCAACAAGACCTGGAAGCAGCGATCGCCCAAACACTCAGGGAATGTTCGCAGGATACTAATATTATCCTCCAAAAAGCCGGAATTTTACCCAAAAAACTGCCTGATTCTGTTCTAGCTGCGGCAATAGCAGCATCAGAAGCCAATGGTGAAGTTATCCCCAGTCCACCTAACCTATTAAATTTGGTCATTCAAGTTGGTCAAGATGGAGAAGAATCCAAGGTGACACAAATCATGACAATTAATTTGCGATTAGGAGAAATTGAATTTGCTGATGCTTCTCTGTTGTCAGGGCGCAAACAAATTCGCACTGTCCTAGCACATTTGCATAATTTGGGTAGAGATTTCCAAAAAAAGCATCGGGAACTTAAAGTTGCTGAAGCTGAAGCTGCTTGGCGCGCCAGTTGGTTTGAAGAAAGTTAGGAAACTGGTGTTAGCGAGTAATGATGAATCATGATGCACCCGATTGGACTAGATTACAAAAAGCCTTGGCGGTAGAGGCGGAAAATGGCTTTATCGATTTAGTGGGAAATAAATATCGCTTCAGTGAGTTTCTCAGCTTATCTTTTGGCAAGTTTCCCCCATTTCTACCAATGTCTGAACGCCGCCATTGGCAAGAAATCGCTATGCAATTTGCAGATTATGCTAATTTGAGTCTAGAAGGTAGACAGCATTTGGTTGCTGAAGTGGGTAGGTATCTCTCTCGATTGCAAAAACAGCAAGAGGAACAGGAAAAGTCTCAAGATGGAGAATTAGTAAAAGTTTATCCAGAGAAAATCCCGATGGCTAAATCCCCGATCGTGGCTGAGGTAAATTCACGACTTGCTCCTAAAATGACCCAAAAACTGGGTGATTTGCCAGAAATTGGTGCTAAAAAAGCTGAGAATTTAGCCCGTTTGGGTTTGTTGACAGTCCGCGATTTACTGTTTTACTATCCTCGCGACCATATTGACTATGCTCGTCAGGTAAATATTCGGGACCTGCGGGGAGGAGAGACGGTGACGATCGTAGCAGCAGTGAAGCGCTGTAATTTTTTCACCAGTCCTAAGAATAAAAAATTATCAATTTTAGAATTGCTACTCAAGGATAATACGGGACAAATCAAAGTTAGCCGTTTTTATGCAGGTACAAGATTTAGTAATCGTGGTTGGCAAGAGAGTTTAAAACGCCGTTATTTAGCGGGTAGTGTATTAGCTGCTTGTGGATTGGTTAAGGAAAGTAAATATGGTCTGACCTTGGATAACCCAGAATTAGAAGTGTTGGCAAATCCAGGCGATCCTATCGATTCGCTGACCATTGGGCGAATTGTGCCTATTTATGCGCTAACTGAAGGCGTAATGGTGAATACGGTGAGACAGGCTGTAACTGCTGTATTACCTGCTGCACTGCATCTAAAAGACCCTTTACCAAAAGGTTTGCGGGAAAAATATAGTTTGATGGAATTGGCGGGAGCGATCGCCAATATTCATTTTCCTGAAGACGGTGATACGTTAAAAATTGCTCGTCGTCGTTTAGTTTTTGATGAGTTCTTCTACTTACAATTGGGATTACTCCAACGCCAAAAAAAAGCTAAGGAAATGCAAACTAGCGCCATTTTGGCTCCTCAAGGCGAGTTATTAGACAAATTCTCAGAAATACTGCCTTTTAAACTCACAAACGCCCAAGAAAGAGTAATTAATGATATTCTCAACGACCTACAAAAACCCGCACCCATGAATCGCCTCATCCAAGGAGATGTGGGTTCAGGAAAAACAGTTGTAGCTGTAGTTGCTATTTTGGCAGCAATTCAATCAGGATATCAAGCAGCCTTAATGGCTCCCACAGAAGTTTTAGCAGAACAGCATTATCGTAAATTAGTGACTTGGTTTAACTTACTACATTTGCCAGTAGAACTACTCACCGGCTCCACAAAAACCAGCAAACGGCGACAAATTCACGCTGAATTAGAAACAGGTGAATTACCGCTGTTGGTAGGAACCCACGCATTAATCCAAGACCAAGTAAACTTTCAACGTTTGGGACTAGTGGTAATTGATGAACAGCATCGCTTTGGAGTAGAACAAAGGGCGCGACTGCAACGTAAAGGAGAACAACCTCATGTATTAACTATGACAGCTACTCCCATTCCCCGCACATTATCATTAACCATACATGGGGATTTGGATGTGAGTCAGATCGATGAATTACCACCAGGAAGACAAAAGATCCAGACAACAATACTTACTGGTCACCAACGTCTACAAGCTTACGACCTCATCCAGCGCGAAGTTGCGCAAGGAAGACAGGTTTATATAGTTTTACCCCTGGTGGAAGAATCGGAAAAACTTGACCTGCGATCAGCTGTAGATGAACATCAAAAATTGCAAGAAAGTATCTTTCCTGAGTTTCAAGTGGGATTGTTACATGGGCGAATGACTTCAGCAGAAAAAGAACAAGCAATTAGCAAATTTCGTGACCATCAAACCCAAATCATCGTTTCTACTACGGTAATTGAAGTGGGCGTAGATGTACCTAACGCTACGGTTATGCTAATTGAACATGCGGAAAGATTTGGTTTATCACAACTGCATCAATTACGCGGTCGGGTTGGTCGGGGTGCAGTTCAATCTTATTGTTTACTCATGAGTAGTTCTCGGAGTCCTGATGCGCAACAAAGGTTAAAGGTATTGGAACAATCTCAAGATGGCTTTTTTATTGCTGAAATGGACATGCGTTTACGCGGACCTGGAGAAGTTTTAGGGACTCGACAATCAGGAGTAGCAGATTTCACTTTAGCAAGTTTGATTGAGGACGAGGAAGTTTTACTCTTGGCGCGACAAGCTGCTGAAAAAATTATCGAAATAGATCCAACTTTAGAAAGATGGGAATTAATGAAAACAGAGTTAAACTACCGCTACGAGCGATTAATGGGCGGAGCTATTATGACATAAACAAATACTCTCAGGAGGATGTAGGTATAATAATATTCCTTCTTCCCTACACCCTACACCCTACACCCTACACCCAATTACCTTAGGTCAACTCTACCCAACCTTGATAACCAGTAACGATGCGGTTCCCATCTTTGAGCACATGTACTTCAATTTGGTCGCTAGCCCAGCTAATTTGGTCTTGAAATAGGGGGTTAAATATGTGTACCTTTTGGTTTTTGGAGGAAACAGGAGAAAGAGGAGAATTAATTGCTTGCGACTGGATAAAAGGTCCATCAATTAAAATATCTAATTCTGCTAATAATGCTTGAGAACCAGCAGGGGCGGATTCTGATTGTAGCTGGTTGAGAGTAAAACCACTGAAAGACATGATGTTTAATCCAGCCGCTTTCAGCTTGCGGGATAAAGCGGTGAGTGCGGGAGCTTGCCAAAATGGTTCTCCTCCAGAGAATGTAACACCTGTGTTCTCAGACTTACTGATAATACTTTCAGCTAAGGTATCCACAGAAATTAGTTGGTTAATTTCAAATGTCCAAGAATCAGGATTAAAACAACCATCACATTCACGAGGACAACCTTGGACCCAAACCACAGCCCGACAACCTGGTCCATTGACTTCGGATTTATCCACATAACCCATAATATTCAGATAACCAGTAGGAATATCTGCGATCGCTGGTAATTTGTCCATTAACTTTGCTTGCATTTGTTTAACTCCTGTTGAATTTTGTTAGTTATTTTTTCATCTAGCAATGGTATCGGTGGAAAACCCATAGAAATATGCATAGCATAATGAATTTCTGCAGCTAAATACTATTTTTTCAGCGCCCGTACACTTGATATTTTTCCAAGTTGGAGAGTGATAAATGCTAGGAATATTTCTTCTAGATTCTAGCTTATAGATTCAGCTATGGAGAAGGAAGGAAATGTTAAATTGAATTGCATAAAGTTGCAAATAGTTTACAAATAAACACTTTACAAAATCAATATATTTTTCCTGACTTTTTATTGTTAAAAATAGATAAAGTTAACCTGTTGTAGTTATGGTTTTTGCTAAGAAAGTAAAGGACAAAACTCCTGTTAATTCTCAGTAGTTCACCTAGTCGTGTTCTAGTGTACCAAACCAGATAATTAAATCAGTGATAGTCTGAAAATCCAACAATGCTTCACCGAGATTTTCTAATTGTTCTAAGGAAAGAGTAGCAATCCGCTTTAACGTTACTGGAGATAATTCTCCCACCCGCCGAGTCAGTTGACGGACAATGAGTGATTGTTCCCCTTCTTGTCGTCCTTCTTGTCGTCCTTCTTGTCGTCCTTCTGCAAGAATTTCTTGATAAATTACTGATTCGCGCATTATGTCCTCTCGAAATAATCGTCTAATCAAGTCCTTTCTATATTTTAACCCTGCAAAGATTTGAGTGTAAGCTAAAACTTCCGATTTTTGTTTTGGCTCAAGTTGGTTTACTCGTTCTACAATTCGTTGCAATAAGTCCTGGGGTTGTGTAGTTGCTGCTAGTGGAGACAACGGTAGCAAGGCTGGGTTATTCAGAAATTGTTCTGGATCTTCTTCCCACATACAAATTACACGATATTCATGGCGAGTATTTTCAACACAGAAAACTGTTTCAATTACCGTTCCTGGTGAAGGGGGAAGTAGCAATACAACGACTTGCGTTATTGGGAGACGATATAATCGATACAATCTTACCCAATAGTCGAGCATCCGCAGAGAGAGCGGTGGATCGGATTCGATTCTGGTTTGAAATTCTAGGTGAAGAATGCGCCCTTGCAGTTGGAGAAATGTTACATAATCAGCACGAATAGGTTCAATACTCAATTCGGTTTTTAAGACTTTAGCACTTGTTTCTGGTCTACCCAATACCCAACTAGCAAAAATACTAGGATATTTTTCAGAAAGGACTTTGCACAAATTATCAAAAGACATTTTTTTGGTTAGATAGATTTAATTTGCTTTAATTTGCTGACTCATCCGCTGTTCTAAAACCGTCAACAGCTCATCTACATCCTGAGAAACTTGCTGGAAACAATTTGGTGGTGTTGGTTCTGGAGCAAATTGGATCAATTTAATTTCTCCCTTACCTATACCAATCATCACAACTTCTACTTCTGGTTGATGATTTTGAATAATCCCCAAAAGTTCTTGTAAGCGATTTTCTACTTTACCATTTAGCTGCTCAATTACTGCTAGTGGACAATAGACAAAATGTGGTTTTGGTTGTAAATCTATACCAACAGTACCCTGACTATTTCCATTGGTTAGCCATAATCCCCAAAATAAAGCTGCTAGTTCGCATTGATTTTCCTTAACAAACTGGTCTAATTGACGACGCCACTGATTCTCCACCGTCTCTGGCTGCGGACTCCCAAAAATCATAAAACTCAACCAATCCAAATTCGCAAAAAGTGTTTCTTATATATACCATTTCTGGCCTGTCATGATATCTTGGTAATTAAGAGTTAAAGCACTAGTGACCTACTTTAAACCAGACTGTACACGCCAAAGACTAGCATAAATGCCGTTCTTTTCTAAAAGTTGATTATGAGTCCCCGACTCGATTAACTGTCCATACTCCATAACGTAAATACAATCAGCGTTGCGGATGGTGGAAAGACGGTGGGCGATCGCAATTGTCGTCCTGTTAGCTGTAATTCTTTCTAGCGATCGCCCAATTGCTGCTTCTGTTTCATTATCAACAGCGGATGTAGCTTCATCTAAAATCAGAATTGGTGGATTTTTTAAAACTGCGCGGGCGAGCGCAATCCTTTGTCTTTGTCCTCCAGACAACTTCTGTCCCCGCTCACCTACTATCGTCTGATAACCTTGGGGTAAATCTGTGATAAATTCGTGAGCTTCCGCTACCTTCGCCGCCATAATGATTTCCGCATCAGTAGCTGTAAAAGTTCCATAGGATATATTATCTACTACTGTACCGTGAAATAAAAATATGTCCTGACTGACCAATCCTATACAGCGGCGTAAATCCGTTAAATCTAAGTCTTGTAAATCAATACCATCTAAAGTGATCTTTCCAGTTTGCAATTCATACAACCGGAGCAACAGTTTAACTAAAGTGCTTTTACCAGAACCAGTAGAACCAACAATGGCGATCGTACTTCCTGCGGGAATTGACAAAGATAGATTTTTGATCACGGGTAATCTATCTTTATAAGCAAAAGTGATATTATCTAACTCTAATGCACCTTGTACCTTATCCACGGGTAAGTTGATCTTCCCTAAATGAGCAGTAATTGGCGTATCCAACAAATTCATCACCCGATTTGTGGAAGCCATTGCTCGTTGATATAAGTCAAAAGTATCACCCAATCTAGTTAAAGGCCAAAGTAATTGCTGGACTAAAAAAACCAGTGTACTATAAGCTCCAACAGCTAATTTACCAGCAATAACTTCCATCCCTCCAAATAGTATTAATACTGTAAATGCTGCCAAAATAAACATCCGCACTAAAGGAATAAAAGCTGCAGAAAGAGCTATAGCTTTAGCGTTGCTTTGACGGTAAGCGTCACTTTCAGATGCTAGTCGTGCTATTTCATAGTTTTCTGATGTAAAGCTCTTAATAGTAGTAATTCCGCTCAAATTATTGGATAATCTGGCATTCAGGAGACCTACTTTTTCCCTGACATCAGCGTAGCGAGGCGCTAATAGTTTCTGAAAAGCGACTGAACCGAACAAGATAAATGGCATAGGTATAATTGCCATCCATGCCACATGAGGAGCCAAAATAAAAAACGTGCTGCTAACGATTACAATAGTAGTAGTCACCTGAATAATATCGTTAGCACCCACATCCAAAAAGCGTTCTAGCTGATTAATGTCATCACTTAAAATAGACATTAATCCGCCAGTACTCTGTTCTTCAAAATAAGCTAATTCTAATTTCTGGAGATGTTTGTATGCATCTAAACGTAAATTATGTTGAATATTCTGTCCCAAATTACGCCACAGCAATTTATAGCGGTATTCAAAAAACGATTCTAGTATCCAAGTAACCACAGTGAGAATTGTCAAAACTACAAATTGCCCAGAAATACTTTCAACACCGAGGTGAGCAATGAGAGAATCTTGTCGCTTAACCACTACATCCACCGCAATACCTACCAAAGCTGGTGGTGCGAGGTCAAAGACTTTATTGAGTATAGAAGCCCCAATTGCCAACCATGCTTTTTGACGATAACTGGATCCATATGCAAGTAGACGCCCAAGAGGATACTTGTAATGCAGGCTACGCGTTTTTTCCCCTGTTTGATATTTTGCTGTTACAGCCATAGCCATTGATAGTTATTAGCACTCAAAGAATACCACATAACGAGTCTAATTACAGGCTAAAATATGCTATTTTACTCAAGAATCAGCATATTTTTCCAGACTATAAAATAGGAGATAAAACTTTGAAAAAACAGCTATTGGCTTACTGGCAAATTGTAGCTCTGGGAATTTCAGCATTAATCCTGATTATTTTTTCCCTCAATTCCTATGTGATTATCAATCCAGGAGAAGCAGGAGTAATTAGCACCTTAGGTAAAGCTAGTGATAGCGTTTTACTAGAGGGAATCCACTTTAAACTACCAGTTATCTCGGTAGTAAATGTATATGATGTCACGGTGCAAAAATTTGAAGTTCCAGCAGAAAGTTCCACCAGGGATTTGCAAAATTTAACTGCTAGATTTGCGATCAACTTCCGACTTAATCCCATCCAAATAGTAGAAATCAGAAGAAAACAAGGAAGTTTAGAAAATGTGGTTGCCAAGATTATTGCTCCCCAAACACAGGAAGCCTTCAAAATCGCTGCGGCTAATCGCACAGTAGAAGAAGCAATTACTAAAAGGAGTGAGTTAAAAAAAGACTTTGACAGTGCTTTGAGCGATCGCCTGAGTAAATATGGGATAATTGTCTTGGATACGAGCGTCATTGACTTGACCTTCTCGCCTGAATTCGCCAAAGCTGTAGAGGAAAAGCAGATTGCGGAACAGCGCGCCCAAAGAGCGGTGTATGTAGCGAGAGAAGCTGAACAACAAGCACAAGCTGATATTAATCGTGCTAAAGGTAGAGCTGAAGCTCAAAAGCTTTTAGCAGAAACGCTGAAGGCTCAGGGTGGCGAATTAGTTCTCCAAAAGGAAGCAATTGAAGCTTGGAAAAGCGGTGGTGCGCAAATGCCAAATGTACTGGTCATTGGTGAAGGTTCCCACAGTAGTACTCCTCCATTCATTTTCAACCTGAAGAATATGCCAGATAAACCTTAATTCCTTGAGAAAATACTAGTCAGGTGGGACTTACCCACCTGAGAAATAGCCACTCTTACAAATAGTCACCGAGTATATGCCTACTCCTAATCCGCCTAAAACCACAGTCGAAGAAGCGAAGAAAATTCTCCACAAATTTAATTGCTTAGACATTGCTCCCAAAATTAGTTCAGTGGAAAAAGCTGTTATCCGTGAGGCATTAACTTTTATCTGTAAGCTCTCTGATTATCAAATTCTAGGAATTTGTGCTGATACAGCAGAGGAAGGGATTTTGGCGATGAAAACTTATTCTCAAGCTCTTGGTTATGAAGCACCAACTGATTTACAAACACCTGAAGGTTCGGTTTACATTAAATTAAATGGCAAAAATGGGTTATGCTATCTCGATTCCTATTCTGGTCATCATCGAGGAGTCCTGGTATCTTGCCAGTCTTTTAGAGATGGAGGAATAAACGAAATGTATGGACATTTACCGCTTGATTTATTTGTATAGATATCTGAAGATTAAGTTGGGAAATACCCAACTTAATCAGTAAAAATCAATCATAATAATCATTTTTTTACAAAGATATATGGCTATAATTACACTTCAATCTGTAAAGAAAGACTTTGGTATCAAGGAGATATTAAAAAATGCTAGTTTTAGTTTAGATATTGCTGATAAAGTAGGTTTAATCGGTACCAATGGCTCAGGAAAATCGACACTATTAAAAATGATTGCTGGATTGGAATCGGTAGATAGTGGACAAATTTCAGTCAGTTCTGGCTCAAAAATTATTTATTTACCTCAACAACCAGATATAGATGAAAATCGCACAGTCTTAGAGCAAATCTTTGCTGATAGTGGTGAGCACATGGAACTAGTGCGAGAATATGAACAACTTTCTGATAAACTAGCGCATCATCCAGAAGATAGTCCAGAAGATAGTCAAAAGATAATGTCCCGTTTATCTTCGGTAATGCAAAAGATGGAAGCAAATGGAGCTTGGGAACTAGAAACAAATGCTAAAATCATCCTGACAAAATTGGGAATTACCGATTTAGAAGTGAAAGTCGGAACTTTATCAGGGGGTTATCGTAAACGTGTTGCTCTGGCTACAGCATTATTATCAGAGCCAGATGTCCTGCTGATGGATGAGCCAACTAACCACCTGGATGCTCTTTCTGTAGAATGGTTACAAAGTTATTTAAACCGTTTCCGTGGCGCACTTTTACTCATTACCCACGATCGCTATTTTTTGGATAAGGTAACAAATAGAATTATTGAAATTGACAGGGGCGATATTTACACTTATGGGGGTAACTATTCTTATTATCTAGAAAAGAAAGCTTTAGCAGAAGAATCAGCGGCTAGTAGTCAACGTAAACATCAAGGTGTTTTGCGCCGTGAATTAGAATGGTTAAAACGTGGACCTAAAGCTAGAAGTACAAAGCAAAAAGCTAGAATTGACCGCGTTCATGCGATGCAAGAAACTGAGTTTAAACAAGCTCAGGGTAAAGTAGATATTTCTACAACTAGTCGGCGCATTGGTAAAAAAGTTATTCAGCTGAATCAGGTTACCAAAGGTTATAATGGCAGAACCTTAATTAATAATTTTACCTACGAGTTTAGCCCAGAAGAACATATTGGCATTATTGGTTCTAATGGTTCCGGTAAATCTACTTTAATGGATATGATCACTGCCAAAATCAAGCCGGATTCTGGAAATGTAGAAATTGGTAGTACCATTCATATTGGTTACTTTAATCAACATTCAGAAGAACTCTTTACGCCTGTACATGAAAATCAGCGAGTGATTGATTATCTGAAAGAAGAAGGAGAATTTGTCCAGATATCAGATGGGACAAAGATTACTGCTGCGCAAATGCTAGAGAGATTCTTATTTCCAGGAAATCAGCAATACGCTCCTATCAATAAACTTTCCGGTGGAGAAAAAAGGCGGTTATTTTTATTACGCTTATTAATTGGTGCACCTAATGTCCTGATTTTAGACGAGCCGACAAATGATTTGGATGTGCAAACATTAACAGTTTTAGAAGATTATTTAGAAGATTTTCCTGGTTGTGTCATAGTCGTTTCCCACGATCGCTATTTTTTAGACCGGACAGTAGATAAAATTTTTGCTCTGGAAACTGGGGGAAATTTACGCCAATATCCTGGTAATTATTCAGTATACTTGGACTATAAACAAGCGGAAGAAGCCGCATTACAAAAAAACTCTGTTGGTGAGGAAAACCTCAAAAATAAGCAAACTACTAAAACTACTAATAATACTAATAATACTGCAAATACTGGAGAAAACAATCGACCTCAATCTACGCCAATGACATTGAAAAAACGGCGGAGGTTGTCTAATTGGGAAAAACGTGAGTTTGAGCAATTAGAAGGAAAAATCACCCAATTAGAAGCTGATAAAATAGCTGCTCAAGCAGCATTAGCAAATATTTCTGGGGGAAATTTCTCCCAAGTACAAGAACTATATGCCAAAGTAGAAGAACTCACACAGGCGATCGATGTAGCGACAGAACGTTGGCTAGAATTGGCAGAAATCGAGTCCGAATAGGGTTAACCCACAAGTATATTGCCATACTCCCCCATTTTTACCTAAAATCTGAAAATCTGAAATTGGTATGAGCCATGCTGCTAAATCAGCCTATTGCTGTTGAGTTCTGCGATGTTACCTTTAGCCGTAACCACCGTCCATTGGTATCAAAGCTCAATTTTACGATTAACCAAGGCGAAGCCTTAATATTATTGGGTCGCAGTGGTAGTGGTAAAACTACAACGATGAAACTGATCAACTGTCTGCTGAAGCCAACACAAGGGGAGGTTTTCTTTAATGGAACTTCCACAAATCAATGGGATGAGATTAAACTGCGGCGAAAGATTGGTTATGTGATTCAAGAGACAGGGTTATTTCCCCATTTTACTGTAGAGCGAAATATTGGCTTAGTTCCCAATTTAGAAGGGTGGAAAGCCAAACAAATCAAAATCCGGGTGTTTGAATTATTAGATTTAGTGGGTTTAGAGCCAGAAAAGTTCGCATCCCGTTATCCTCATGAACTTTCTGGAGGACAAAGACAAAGAGTGGGTATAGCCAGAGCATTAGCAGCAGATCCTCCTGTATTATTAATGGATGAACCATTTGGTGCTCTTGACCCAATTACAAGACTAGAATTACAACAACAATTTCAACGATTACAACAGGAATTGGGCAAAACTGTTGTTTTCGTCACCCATGATATTCAAGAGGCTTTTATTCTAGCCTCGCGAATTGGCTTAATGTATGGGGGAGAATTGATCTTTTTGGGTACAACCGATGAATTTATCCAATCTACACATCCAGAAAGTGTAGCTTTTTTGAAGTGTCTCCATATCGTCGGGCGCGGAGTGTAGTCTTTTTCCACCCTACACCCTACACCCTTCTTCCTATAGGTATTTATGCAAGATTTTTTCTTAATCAAGTATGCACAGGAAATTCTTGAGCATACATTGGAGCATTTATTTTTGGTAGGGGTTGCTATTAGTATTGCTGTGTTGTTAGGAATTCCTTTAGGAATTTTGATTACACGTCAAACCCGTCTACGTCAGCCAATTTTAGGAATTGCCAATATTTTGCAAACTATCCCTAGTTTAGCTCTATTCGGATTATTAATTCCTCTACCCATCATTGGTGGAATTGGTGCTGTACCAGCTATTGTTTCCCTAATCTTATATTCTCTGTTACCAATTATTCGGAATACATATACTGGGATAGCTGGGATAGATAACTCCATCCGAGAAGCTGGACGAGGAATGGGAATGACAGATAAACAGTTACTCTTACAAGTGGAAATTCCTTTAGCACTACCCGTGATTTTAGCTGGTGTGAGAGTAGCTACAGTAATTGCTATTGGTGTGGCGACGATCGCAGCTGCTATTGGAGCTGGTGGTTTAGGTGTATTTATATTTCGGGGGATTGCTGTGGTCAACGATCAATTGATCTTAGCGGGAGCAGTTCCAGCTGCTCTAATTGCTTTAGTTGCTGATTTTGTAATTGGTTGGTTAGAGAAAAAATTAGCAGTTAAAAATTGATGAAAATGATCAAAAAAATCTTCTTTCCATTTGCTTTAATGCTGGCATTAGTATTAATCATAGGTGGCTGTAATCATAACTCAACTAGTCATAGAGCAGATATTATTATCGCATCTAAAAATTTTACAGAACAGGATATTTTAGGAGAACTCTTAGCTCAACAAATTGCAGCTAAAACCAATTTAAAAGTTGTTCTACGTCAGCAATTAGGTGGAACTTTTGTCTGTCATAATGCTATTACTGCGGGAAAAATCGATGCTTATATTGAATATACAGGGACAGCATTTTCAGCGATTCTGAAAGAAAAAACTCTGAAGAATCCCCAAGAAGTTTATGCAAAATTACACGCAGCTTACTCCAAAAAGTTTCACCTAGAAGTAATGCCCGGTTTGGGTTTTGAAGATACATTTGCCATGATTATTCGGGGTGAAGATGCTAAAAAATACCATGTGAGCACTCTTTCTGAAATCGCTAAATACACACCCCAATGGCGAGCCGGTTTTGGATATGAATTCCTGGAACGTCAGGATGGTTGGCTCGGACTATCTCAAACCTATGGCTTAAAATTTGCCAAATCTCCCCAAATTATGGATTTGGGTTTAATTTACCGGGCGCTATTACAGAAACAAGTGGATTTTATCGCCGGAAATTCCACTGATGCACAAATTGCCCGTTTGGGTTTTGTAGTGCTTAAAGATGATAAACATTATTTTCCACCTTATGAAGTAGTTCCCATTGTCCGCCAAGAAATTCTCCAAAAATATCCTCAGTTAAAAGCAGCGATCGCACCTCTTTTTGGCATTATGACAGCAGGGGAAATGAGTCACCTGAATAACCTAGTCGAAGCGGACTTGCGCGATGTCAAAGAAGTTGTTCGAGAATTCAGAAACACCAAAGGATTATAATTTTTGGTCTAGAAGTTCGGGAGAAAATTCCGCAGGAGGATAACCAGCAGTAATTAAGACCTGCTGAATTGTTCTTCTTTCAGCTTGAGTTTCTACACTAACCATCTTGGTTTGCAGGTCAGTTTTAACCAGCGCCTGTGCATCGACGGTTTTAACTGCATTAGTAATATTGTTAGCACATGTGGAACAAGCCATTCCCGGAACAATGAGTTGGATAGTCATAAAGAAGTTTGAAAAATGCATTTTACTCTTACCAATACTAGATGATCTAGCTTAAATCAGTCCAATCAGATATTTTATGGCTTATACTGAGAAAAATTTGTTATTTTTTAATGAGGAAAATCACTTAATTTATTAAGTAACATGATATACTATATGTATCAAAATATCAACGAGCGCGGCAGGATTCGAACCTGCGACCAACGGATTAGAAATCCGTGGCTCTATCCACTGAGCTACGCGCCCAAGCAGGAGCTAGAGAGAAAGGAGCTATCCTAATTATGGAATTATATCTTTAATCCCACATGATCAGCAATAAAAACTGGAAAAATTTTCTGATGTCAAAACTAAGACCTCTCTGGCAGCATGAGTCGGAGTACACTAAAAATACCAACCAAATCAGGAATGGGATATTTACATATATTCACGGGACGATAGTATCCTAGTATAAGTCATATTGATGATGATAAATCCCTGATTTAAAAAGCCCCTGTGAGGAGTTATTTGTTAGTGCCATGTTTATTCTCAAACGGCAGGATGTTGAAATCAAGAATATTCAGCACCCCATGAAAGACCAGCAGGTGCCGATCCTTCATTATCAGGGGCAGACGTTTCGCTTGCTTAATGTCTTCAAAGCTAGTCAGGAAAACGAGGCTAGATCTTTGTGGAGAGATTTGACTGATAATCGGGGGAAAGCCTGTGTATTACTTGAGGAACCAGATCGCTATAGTGTTTGGGGCAAAATCCGTTTGGAACAACTCAATAGCGACACAGGTAACCATACTAAAGATGAAGCATTAACTTTAGCTAGTATTATGCTTTTACAATCTGTTTATATAGATATAGAGGATCTTTTAGGCAATCGACAAGCAACTTTATTTGAGAAAGATATTCTGGGGATATTACAGCAAAAGAAATTTCCTGGGGTGACTTCCCCAGAAGTAGTCAAATCTCTCATGACAGCTAATTCCTCACAAGTGTCCAAACTCGTTCCTTGGCAAGAAGCTCATGTGATTATTTTCCTGGAGGAGTTATATAAATTAGGCAAAGGCTATTTTGGGGATACTAATTTTGCTCATCAAATAGTCGATCAATTAGAAGATATGTCCGACGAAGAACAATCCTTGTTTATCAGTTGGTTAAGTCAATCTCCACTAGGTAAGCTTTGGCAGTAGCATGGATATGGTTTGATCCCAAACCAGACACCAGTACCTGCTACTGAATTCTATTTCAGATGGTATAAACATAATCCACAAGTAATCGTATTGTGATAAAACAAACCTCTAGATAGCATTTACTTAACTGAATCCTATGAGTAATTCTTACAACAACTCCCTCGAACGTTATAAATCTCTTTTCAAAACGCAAAATATTATTTTGCTTTGTATTGGCTGGGCTGCGATCGCATTGCTATACTTTTTATTATTTAGTGCCAAAATTCCAGGGCTAGATGGAAAACCAACCAGACCAGATTGGTATGTCATCGGCACAAATATTTTTGAAGCTGTGGCTTATTTGAGTGCTAGTGTTTTATGCTTGAGGAACTGGCGCAGCAACCAAATTGTCAGCAACAGAAAAGTTTGGCTTTCGATTGGTGTGGGTATGTTTGCCTATTTTATAGGAGGGATATGGTTCGGCTATAAAGAAATAGTATTACACGACGAGTCAGATATATCCTTTAGTGATATCTTTTTCGTCTTGACTTATCTATGTTTGGGTATAGGAATGGTTTTAGCTTTGTTTTCTCGCCGGATCAACTTAGATACAACACAGTGGCTCATCGTTGCTGTGATTGGATTGTTAGGCGGTAGTTTAGCTTGGTGGATTTCCTTTTCTCGTCAACAGCCAACCATAGAAGAAGCTAACTCATCTGTATCTCTACTTAAACAGCTAGCAGCGATAGTTAATACGTTTTATGTTATTAGCGACGTAGCGCTATTGATTATTGCTTCCACCCTACTCCTAGCTTTTTGGGGAGGAAAAGCTTCCCTCTCCTGGCGAATGATTGCAGCTGCAGCATTTTCCCTCTACATTGCAGATATGTGGTATAAATACGCCCAAAGTTTTACCGATTATAAAAGTGGAGACATACTAGAAGTATTCTGGGTATTTAGTGGAGTGCTATTCGGTATGGGTGCTGTTTTAGAACATGAAGCCTCATTGAGCCTTAAACGGCGCACTAGTGGACGCAAACGAACTTAACACAGAATTTTGGTGTCTACCGTGAGAAAATTAACAGATCCTGACAAGCAAGAAATTCTCAAATTGTATCGAGAAAGTGCAGAAACGACTTCAACTTTAGCAGAACGATATGGAGTGAGTAATTCCACAATTAGCCGTCTGTTGAAGAGTACTTTACCTGAAGAAGAGTACGAATATCTTGTTTCTTTAAAACGCGCTGCTAGAACCCCTGAAGGCAGAGCAAATGTAAATTACGACAATTTACCTCTATTAAGTCGGATACAGCCAGAATCAGAGCAGATAACTGATGTTATCACTCATCCTCCAGATTCATCCCTGTCTGAGCCACAAGAACCAGAGCTAGAGGATATTCCTACCCCAGATAGGTTTACACAGCCTATTCCAGCTATTAGACGCGTCAAAACTCGCTCTTCAGTAGTTGACAATCCACCGAAACCTGTATTAAAGGATTTTGAAGTTGTCCACCACAAGCCACTAGAAGTTGCTAGTATCGCCAGCCCAATCCTAGACCAAGATGAAAATTCTGCAACTACAGATGCCAAGGTAATTGCGGAAATTTTCGGCGAAGACTTGCTGGATGAAGCGGATGATTTAGATGATTTAGATGAAGATTTGTATGGAGATGAGGAGGATATTGAGGACGAAGACTTTGAGGACGCAAAACCCTTAGTCGCCAGACGGAGACCAGGCGAAGCTCCAGTACAAGTTCTACCATTGTCGGTAGCTCACTTACCTAAAACTTGTTATTTGGTTATAGACCGTTCTGCTGAATTGATTACTAGACCACTCAAGGATTTTGGTGATTTAGGCACAATTCCCAGCATTGAGACCCAGCAGAAAACTCTACCTGTGTTTGATAATCATCGAGTAGCTAAGCGATTTTCCACCAAGCGCGATCGCGTGATTAAAGTCCCTGATACTAAAGTTTTGCACAAGGCGCGTACCCATCTACAAGCCAAAGGCATCACCAGACTTTTGATTGACGGACAGATATATTCACTGTCGATGTTTTGAGGAAGGGTGTAGGTGTAGGGTGTAGGGTGTGGGGAGGAGAAAAACTACATTCTGCGCCCGATAATTCTGGTATAATTAAATATAAATGTGTATATAATGACATCTGGGAACTGTCTGGAACATTTTTACTGTGATATTCGACCAGGAATCTAACAGTAGAACTTTCAGTAAAACTTTTAAAAGTCAGTTAAATATTATGAAACAGTTACTCAAGTCTTTGGTCAAAACTTCTACTTTATCGGCTTTAGTAATTATCCCTGGACTACTAGCGGCGGGATTTGCTATGGCTGATACGCCAAAAGATAATACTAAGGGTACTGATGCTAGCTATATTGGTATCGGTTTTGCTGCTGGAACCACAAGTGGTGGACAAGGTGGTGATGGTGCTGACTTCGGTGGTAATCTTACGGGTCGGGCAAAGTTAGGCAACTTACCAGTTTCAGCCCGTGGTAATATTCTTTGGAGCGATGAGACTAGCGCCATTATTCCTGAGCTTTCCTTGGATGTACCAATTGCTAAAAAAACTAACGCCTTTGTAACTGGAGGTTATTCTTTTGTGGAAAAACAAGGGTTAAATACACCATTAGGAAATAGAGATTCTGTTGTAGTAGGTGCTGGTGTGGAATCTGAAGTAGCTAATAACTTCCTTGTCTATACTAATGCCAAATTAGGAATCAAAGCTTATGAAGACAGCGATGCTTCTGCGTTTAGTCTCAATGGTGGTATCGGCTATCGGTTCAGATAGTGGTGATCTTGAGAGTCAAGCAAGTTGTTTGGGTTCACACTCAGCTAAATACCTGGTAGATTGGTAGAATTTAATTAACTACTAATCTACTGTTCATCTGGCTGAGGAAGTGGGAAATCTCTGATTAAGTCAGCTTTATAACGTGTTAAATTGAAAGTGTTCTTCATAATTCCTACCGATTTGTAGGTGTAAAAGCAGCTGAAGAAATCCCCACCTCGGCTTTAAGTAAGAAGCCCCCTATTGAGAAACAGATCGTTGTAATGGTTAACTCTGATACGAACTCTCTTATCTACCATAAACCTTCCAAAGTGGAAGAGATTAAAGAAAATAGCAATTTCCTGCGTGAGCCTGTAGCTACTGAAATTCTAGAAGATACAACCCATTTTAGTGAAGACGCAGTCCAAATTCTTAAGTTCCACGGTTCTTACCAGCAAGATAACCGAGACAATCGTGTCAAAGGACAAGAGAAAGATTTTCAATTTATGCTGCGGACTAAAAATCCGGGTGGCTTTGTCCCACCAGAACTCTATCTGACACTAGATCAGCTAGCTGATGAATATGGTAATCATACTTTAAGAGCTACTACTCGCCAAGGCTTTCAGTTACATGGGATTCTCAAGCAAAATTTAAAAGCAGCGATCGCCAATATTATCAAAAACTTAGGTTCTACCTTGGGTGCTTGTGGTGACATCAACCGTAACGTAATGGCACCACCTGCGCCCTTTAAAAATCGGACAGATTACCAGTATGCTTGGGAATACGCCCAAAATATAGCTGATTTGCTGGCACCACAGACAGGAGCTTATTACGAAATCTGGCTAGATGGAGAAAAAGCCATTAGTGCTGAGGAAAATCCAGAGGTCAAAGCAGCTAGACAGAGTAACGGAAATACTACCAATACTACAATACATGATTCCATAGAACCGATTTATGGAACTCATTACATGCCACGTAAGTTCAAAATTTGCGTCACTGTTCCTGGCGATAATTCGGTTGATTTGTACTCTCAGGATTTAGCCATAGTTGTGCTCACCAACAAAAAAGGTGAGTTACAAGGATTTAATCTGTTTGCTGGTGGGGGTTTAGGACGAACACACAATAAAGAAGAAACTTTTGCTAGACTAGCTGATGAAATTGGCTATGTAGATAAAGCAGATATTTATGAGCTTGTTAAAGCGGTTGTTGCTGTACAAAGAGATTATGGCGATCGCTCGAACCGTCGTCATGCTCGACTAAAATATCTAATTAATGATTGGGGTGTAGAAAAGTTCCGCATTAAAGTTGAAGAATACTTTGGTAAAACCATTCAACCCTTAAAAACATTACCCAAGTTTAAATATCTGGATTTCCTGGGATGGAACGAACAGGGTGATGGTCAACTTTTTCTAGGAATTTCGATTGATAATGGCCGGATTAAGGATGAGGGTTCATGCCAATTAAAAACGGCCTTGCGAGAAATTGTACAGCAGTTTAACTTACCTATCCGCCTCACACCTGCGCAAAACCTGATTCTCTACGATATTGCATCGACAGATAAATCAACTATTCAAGAAATTCTGGATAAATACAATGTCATTACTAACCCCAACGAAATTGGTTCTTTAGGACGTTACGCTATGGCTTGTCCAGCTTTACCTACATGTGGTTTGGCGATTACAGAATCAGAAAGAATAATTCCCGAAATTTTAACCAGAATTCGCCACTTATTAGACCAAATTGGTTTAGAGAAAGACCATTTTGTGATTAGAATGACAGGCTGTCCTAATGGTTGTGCTCGTCCTTACATGGCGGAGCTAGGTTTTGTCGGTAGTTTGCCAGAATCTTACCAGGTTTGGCTAGGGGGTTCACCAAATCAGACAAGATTAGCAGAACCGTTTACTGACAAACTACATCTAGATAATCTAGAGAGTTTTCTGGAACCAATTTTTGTCTACTTTAAAAAATCTCGCCAGCCTAAAGAAAGTTTTGGTGATTTTTGCCATCGTCTAGGTTTCGATGCTATCCGTGAATTTATGGCTACTTATGTTACTGGTACTCCTATAACTAGTGGTAGATATCGCCATCGGGTCAGTCTAAAAGAGGATTTCTATCTCCGATTAAAGGAAACAGCCGAAAAGCAAGGTAGACCAATGACTGATTTGGTACATGATGCTTTAGATAAGTACTTTCATAGTCTTTAAAGAGGGAACAGGGAACAGGGAACGGGGAACAGATAGAAAAAACTGCCCGAATTTTGGGTCTAGAGCAACTAAAATTTATTTATGAAAGGAAATAAAAACTTTTTTCTTTCCAGCGCAGCGCCAGAAAAAATACGCCCTTATACAAATCCCCTAATTTTAACTCTGGGGATTTTACTGTTCCCTGTTCCCCGTTCCCCGTTCCCTCTTAATTAAAAAAACTGAAACTATGAACCAACAACCTATACAAGTAATCGGAGGTGGATTAGCTGGAACGGAAGCCGCATGGCAAATTGCTCAATCAGGAATACCAGTAATTCTGCATGAAATGCGTCCTCAACGTTTTAGCCCAGCCCACCATACAGAAAATTTGGCAGAATTGGTTTGTAGTAATTCTTTCGGTGCTATGGCGAGCGATCGCGCCTCAGGATTATTACATGAAGAGTTACGCCAACTAGGTTCCATAGTTATCGCCAAAGCTGATGAACATGCTGTCCCTGCTGGTGGTGCTTTAGCGGTAGATAGAGGAAAATTCGGTCAAGACTTAACAGAAACACTCTCTAAACATCCTTTAATTGAATTTCGTCGAGGAGAAGTTTCCACAATTCCTGACGGAATCGTAGTTTTAGGGACAGGTCCATTAACCAGTCCTGACTTAGCTACGGATTTACACCGTTTCACCGGTATGGATTACCTGAGTTTTTTTGATGCTGCTAGTCCGATTGTTGTAGGAGAATCGATCAACCGGAATATTGCTTTTATGGCTTCTCGCTATGATAAAGGTGAAGCAGCTTATCTCAATTGTCCCCTGAATAAAGAGCAGTATTTGCGCTTTCGCGCCGAACTATGTCAAGCAGAACAAATAGAATTAAAAGATTTTGACCGTCAAACAGCCAAGTTTTTTGAAGCTTGTCTACCCATTGAGGAATTGGCGCAAAGGGGAGAAGATACTATGCGCTATGGACCACTGAAACCAGTGGGATTATCAGATATGCGTACAGGAGAGCGTCCTTACGCTGTAGTCCAGCTGAGACAAGAAGACAAAGCTGGACAATTATGGAACATGGTAGGATTCCAAACTAATCTTAAATGGGGTGAACAGAAGCGGATATTTCAATTAATTCCTGGTTTGGAAATAGCAGAATTCGTCCGCTTGGGTGTAATGCATCGTAATACTTTTATTAATGCACCACAACTTTTATCTGCTACTCTACAGTTTAAACAGCGTCCTTCCTTATTAGCAGCAGGACAACTGGTCGGGACTGAAGGTTATTCAGCTGCATGTGCGGGGGGGTGGTTAGCGGGAACTAACGCTGCTAGATTAGCCTTAGGGAAAGAAGCATTGACTGTTCCCAATACTACTATGATGGGAGCCTTATTAGAATTTATTAGTTCTGCTTCACCCAAGCACTTTCAACCAATGCCCCCAAATTTCGGTATTTTGCCAGAATTAGGCGCAAAAATTAAAAATAAGCAGGAGCGTTATGCACAGTATCGCGATCGCTCTTTAGCCGACATAGCAGACTGGAAGTTATCTAACTTCTCTTAAACTTTAAACTAGATTTTACAGACAATACCCAAAAAGTATCTTTCTCCGAATTTGTAATTTGTAAAATAATGGGACGTTGGCTACGTATTTTATGTTATTGTATGCTTTGTATCTCTTTAGCTACATTACCAATGTATGGATCTGGTCTAAAAGAGCTAAAACAACAAAAACATCATATCCAAGAGATTCATACTCATGTAGTTAGAGAACGCGATCGCCTCACTCATCTACAAATTGCAGCACAAGAATATCTGACTGGATTAAACCAAAATCTGCAAACTACTACTAGTCAGATTGCCACAAGTGAAGTCAGTTTACAACGGGCTAATCTAGTTTTACAGCGTTTAGAGTCTGACCTGGATGTAGCACAACAGGATTATGAAAAAAGACAAAATGCTGCTGTAGCGAGACTAAGATTTCTGCAGCGGACACCAACTTATCAAGGATGGGCTGTTTTACTCCAAAGCCAAAATCTGGGCGATTTTATGCGCCGTCGCCATGAGTTGAAGTTGGTTTATCGAGCGGATCAGCAGATTTTAGCTAAACTTACAGCACAAGCAACCCTATTAATTAAGCAAAAAACTAATGTAGAAGCACAAAAAAACTTAATTGCTGTAATGAGGGAGCAATTACTGGCGCAACAAGCTGATGTTCAATCTCAGGCGGTATTACAAGCTCAGTTGATTCAACGGTTGAATAGCGATCGCCTGGCGTTGGAAGCAGCCCAAAACCAGCTAGAGAAGGATTCACAGGGTTTGGCGATTTTGATTCAAAAAAAGGTAGCAGAGGAAGTTAAACAACCTGAAATCAGAGTGATTCAGGGGAATGGGTTGTTTGCTTATCCCAGCGACGCTCCTACAAGTAGTCCTTTCGGTTGGCGAATTCATCCAATTCTTGGCTATAAACGTTTTCATGCGGGTTTGGATTTTGCTGCGAGTTATGGGAGTACAATTAGAGCTGCTAATGCAGGAATTGTGATTTTTGCTGGTTGGTATGGTGGTTATGGTAGGGCTGTGATTATTAATCATGGTGGGGGTTTGACTACGCTTTATGGACATACCAGTGAAATATTTGTCAGCGAAGGACAAAGAGTGGAGCGAGGACAGGCGATCGCTGCTGTTGGTTCTACTGGTTTTTCCACTGGTCCTCACCTGCATTTTGAGGTGCGTCGGGATGGTTCGCCAGTTAATCCTGCAGATTATCTATAAATTGAAAAACTGTGTTATAGTAAGTTATAGTAAAGGAGTATTTTGGGCGCGTGGCTCAGTGGATAGAGCTACAGGTTCCGGTCCTGTCGGTCGGGGGTTCAAATCCCTCCGCGCTCGTTTAACATAAAAAGTCGAATCGATACTAGAAGCTAGTTTTCTGTTAGATGTACGGCTATTACCACTTTTATATTCAATAGAGAGTGTATTATAGTCATTATCTATGTAAATTGGAATAGGGAAATGTCTGAGATTAATGGCATAGCTATTATTAGCTTTCAAGAGATATCTAGCATCAACTCCACTTCATCCATATCAAATCTACAAAGAAGCCAACTAACAAAAGAATTGCATCAGTATCGGCAAAACCCCAATATCATTGATAAGCTAGCTAGAGAAGGTCCTGTACAAGTTAATTGGACTATTCATGATGAGGAAAGTTCGATAGAGATTAGGGAAGCCGATTCATAGTAATATAGTTTTCATGTGTAGTTAATCTTAGCGATTCCAGGTTAGCTCACCCAATTTTCTAATACTAACTCTGGAATTCGCGATAATTCTCTCGCGTTATTAGTTACCAATATCAAGCCAAAACTAATTGCTTGAGATGCTATTAGCATGTCCATTGAACCAATTACCACTCCTTGTGATTGTAATTCTGCTCGAATTCTCCCATATGTTTGTGTTGCTCGTTCATCGAAAGGAAGAATTTCTAAAGGAAGTAAAAAATGAGTCAATGCTAGTTTGTTTTGTTCTTGGCGCTGGCTTTTGTAAACCCCATATTCTAGTTCTGCAACAGTTATTGATGAAATACCTACATCAGAAATATCAAGTGTCTGAACTTTTTCTAACACTTGGAGCGGCTTGCGTTTAATAATATAAATACAGGTATTTGTATCGAGCAAGAATCTCATTCTAGTTCTTCTCTTACTTCTAAGGCTGGTTGTTTTCTGTTTGACATAAAATCTTCAGAAAAAAGATTTAAACTATCCAATAATGTTTGCCAAGGATTCTCTTGGGAAATTAAAACAATAGCACTACCTATTTTTTTAACATAAACTTCTGTTCCTTGAAGATGGAAATCTTTGGGTAAAATAACAGTTTGATTGTCACCACTAGTAATTAATTGAACCTTATTCATTTTTTACTACTCTCTTTATGAGAACTCCACTGTAAGTCATAATTATACTACATTCAAAATCTGAATTATGTCTTAATAAGTCATATCTACATCGCTACATGTATATTAAGATATAAACTAGCAAGGCTTTGTGATAAAATAGTTGTTTACAAGCTTTAATAACTCTCCATAATCGTTATAAATTACATTTTTTAAGTTTTGATACAAGAGGACACCACCACAATTCTGTTGCATCACAACTATAACTAAAAGGATGAATTTGGTGCTGTGGTGACGGGAGATGTCCTTTTGGTGCTCGTATATTAAATATAATATCAGTATCATAAGTTTATTTATTATATTAAAATGAGAAAAGCTATAAATTTCTGATAGTTCCCAACTGTTAGAAATTGATATTAACGCAATTTAATCAACTCTTACTCACTAGCTACTTCCAGCCATACTTGAATCGCTTCCTTGAGCATTTCGATTAAATGCTCATAACTCTCACCCCAGGTGTGACAGCCAGGTAACGCCGGAACTGAACCACACCAAGCGTTATCTTCTTGCCAAACAATAACTTTTATTTTCATTCTAGTTCTTCTTTCACTTCCATTGAGCGATCGCCATTAATATATTGGCGCTGGGCTATTTGAATTAATAACCTTAGCGCTTCATTCACAGCGGTGTCATTGGGAAAAGCCTGGGCAACATCTGGGTCTAAAAGCACCAAGTTATTTCCTGAACGATATCGCTCAATATACTTTCCTCTAACGCCGCCCTTCATCTGAGCGAAATCGTACTCAGGACGCAGCTCATCTACCATTTCTGGCTCAGTTTCCTTCTTCATAAAACCTCTTCTCCTTATGGGTCACTTGTCGAGCACTGATAATTCGGATCTTTTTTCCTCGATCAGTATGTGCGAATTCTGCGAAACCTGGATATACCAAGAATAATATAGCGACATTCGTTGATGGAATGATCGGCATCGGGAAAGGTGATAGACAGGGGATCATCAAAAACAGTCGCAGCTTCCCGAAACGAGACGCCATGTTTATCAAGATTCATCTCAGCTTTGATTGGATTCCACTCGAATTCCATGTATAGTGCCCAATTTTATTGAGCGATCGCCCTCCATCAGACATATCATGCGGGAAAATTCTCCCAAGCGTGAGAAACAATCTGACTCAACCAACTGCGTTGCTGTCTATCCAGAACTTCATCTTCAGCTAAGACCTGCGCTCTCAACTCATCTAAAGATTGACCTTGAGCACGGACAACTTTGACTACTCCGGCGATCGCCGCTGCTACCAGTTCTTCATCAACAGGCTGCTGTCGCATAGCAAAAATTTCTTGGGGACTCGTGGGAATGGGATAATTCATAGTAGGGTTTTAGAGAAATTACGAGATGTACAATAACTTTGATGGAATATTAGAATTTCTTTACTGAATCTTTATGCAACCGATAGGGCGGAGTTTAACTTACTTTCCGCCTTCTTGAAATCTGTCTTAGTGAGTAGAATCAATGGGAAGCGTCAGGAAATTATGAAAGAAATCCTTTATTTAGAAGTTCCTACTCCAGATACTGCATCTGTCCAAAGATGGTTACAGACAGATTTTGTCCCGGAGAATGGGGAAAAAGTGTTGACTACAACAGGTTTTCGTTTGAGAACTATTGTTGGAAATACAATTGCTCGCCAGTCTGTTACGGAAAATTTACCTGATGAACTTGTTGTATTTGTCTGGTCCTTACAACGTACTACCTATTTAAAAGTATTCCGTTGGGCAGAGAACCCCCTTCCTCAAGAAGATCAAGTTCTGCAAAAACTCACGACCGAGATCAGAGATCGCTTTCCTCATTGCTATCCTGAACCACCAGCGATCAATGTAGAAAAATCCATATTCGCAGAGCTAGAACCATATTATCCCCTAACTGTCAAGTATTTCCAAAAAATGCCTCATGGGGAATATGACCTCAAACGCGTTTATTGGTGGGAACAACGTTGGCGCGAAGGGGTAAGAAATCCCCAAAAGCCCGATCCGATAATTGTTCGAGACAATCAAATCGGAGCAGATGACCAATCAATCCCCACATACGACATTATTTATGTTGGTGGGGCTTTGGGAGTTATCCATGCTGCGGTAATGGCTAAACTAGGATATAAAGTCCTCCTGGTGGAACGTTTACCTTTTGGGAGAATGAATCGGGAATGGAATATTTCCCGAAATGAAATCCAAAGTTTGATCAATTTGGGCTTGCTGACAAATGATGAAGTGGAAGCAGTAATTGCTCGCGAATACAAAAACGGGTTTAATAAATTTTTCGATGGGAATAATCCCCTTGATCTCCAGGCTCCAGTTTTATTTACTCCTACAGTACTTAATGTAGCCTTAGATTCAGAAAAACTGCTGCAATTATGTGGGCAAAAACTCCAAGCTTTGGATGGGGAAATCTGGGATCAGACAGAGTTTGTCCGTGCTAATATCAGCAATGCAAAAGTTGTGATTACGGTTAAGAGTTTATCTAGTGGCGACCAGCAACAGGTAAGCGCAAGATTATTAGTAGACGCCATGGGAACTGCGTCACCCATTGCTTGGCAATTAAACGGTAGTCGAGCATTTGATAGCGTTTGTCCTACCGTGGGAGCTGTAATTGCAGGTTTGCACCCATCTGTTTGGGATTCCCAGTATGGAGACGTACTTAACAGCCATGGTGATATCTCGCGGGGGAGACAGTTAATCTGGGAATTATTTCCTGGTGAGGGTGAGGAAATGGCAATTTATTTGTTTCACTATCATCAAGTACACCCAAAAAATCCTGGTTCTTTACTGGAGATGTATGAAGATTTTTTCACGATTTTGCCAGAATATCGCCGTTGTGATTTGGAGCAAATTTCCTGGAAAAAACCTACTTTTGGCTACATACCTGGACACTTTAGTACTAGAAGTAGCGATCGCACTGTAGCTTTCGACAGATTAGTTTCTATTGGTGATGCTGCTTCTCTACAATCTCCTTTAGTCTTTACTGGTTTTGGGTCTTTAGTGCGTAATCTGGAACGTCTAACTATACTATTGGATACAGCTTTAAAGCATAACTTAACTAGCTGCTATCACTTAAATAAAATCCGGGCTTACCAAAGTAATATTGCTGTAACTTGGCTGTTTTCTAAAGGGATGATGGTACCAACAGGTATATTTATTCCACCCCAAAGGATTAACGCCACACTCAACACTTTTTTCGGTTTATTGGTAGATGAACCCCCACAATTAGTAGACGATTTCATTAAAGACCGCTGTGATTGGTTTACGTTTAACCGTTTAGCCTTTAAAGCAGCCTATAAAAATCCCAGGTTGCTACTCTGGATTTGGCAACTTGCAGGGTGGCAAGATTTACTACGGTGGCTAAGTAGTTACATTGATTTTACAATTCATGCCTTGGTGAGTATCTTGTTAAAATCTTGGTTCTCGCCCTTACTCTACTGGAGTCAATCCTGGTTAGAACCACGCTATCCAGCATTGTGGTTGCATTTGTTAGCGATTAACTATGCCCTATCTACAGGTAATCCGCGATCGCCCTCTCAGGAAATACATTTGGTTCCCAAAACGGCAAATAGCTCTAAATAGTCGGAAACGGGGGACTTGCTCTAAAGTATATAACAGTATATAACTACTAATTAATTTTCCCCCTGCCCCCCGTTCCTTACCCCTGAGCCTTTTTCCCTTAGTGGACGAAAGTTGGGTAATTCTACCGCAGCTAGGGATTTGCGACCTTTTGGTGGACGTTGGGGATAAATTAATGGTGAAGGAGACCTACTTTCTGGGGAATATTCGTCTAATGATGCTGAAACCACAGAACCATCTTGCTCTGGTAGTTTGATGACTGTAGTTGAGACTTCTGCCCAATAGTCTTCATCGTTGACAGTATTTGCTTCTCCAAGTGAAGAATTTGAGTTGACCGGAGATTCATAAGTTGTTAAAGTCCCCCCATCCTTCGCAGTAGAGCTGGAGTTGGGATGAGCAGTAACAGTTTCTTTGACCTGCAGTTGTTCTTCTGATTGTATTTCCGGCTGTTGCTCACTTTTTTGTGTACCCTCCAGAATAGATGTGAGAATTTCCCCAACAGGTGTATTTGCTTCGTCACTATTTTGATCGCCGAGGTCTTTATCTGTTGTAGTTAGAGGATTGAAAGGAGTAACCGATCCATCCTGAGAAGCAAAAAACATTTGAATTAAGCTTTCCAGATGTTGGTCCAAATTCGACGAGTTATTCACCAAAGGAATAGGCTCTGAAGCATGATTCACCTGCTCATCTACAATCGGTGGGGAGGTTGTTTGAGCAGGAGTAGATATATTGGATTCATGGGGTTGGGTGCTTGTGGAAACTGTAGTTGGATGAGTTGGATCATCACTATTATATAAAGGAGGTAGTACCGATTCTACCCAAGAACTGCTGCTTAAGCTCCCAGATTCGGATTCCGCTGACCAAGGTTTAATCGGTTGTGCATTAGGAAATAGAGACCGGGCTTTTCTGGAGAATCTTGTCTGTCCACAATGTATGTCCTGAGAAGGATGGGAATTATCCTCTAAGGTGTCATAGTTAGGAACAGGGGTGTCTAAGCATTTTTCTAAAGCTACTTTAAACTGTAGAGTCTGGCGTTGTTGACGCATGAGCCGAGAACGTAATTCCCGACAAGTACTTTCTGATTGCAGTAGCTGTTGAGATTGTTCGCTATAGTTACCTTGGAGTAAAGAACATTCTCGTTCTAGTTGAGCTAGACGTTGTTGACTAAGTTGTAGTTGTGATTTGTAAGTTTCGAGAAAAATTTCCTGATGTTGAACTGTTTGCAGGGCGGCTTCTAACTGATTAGACAAAGACTTAATTTGTTCTTGAGCAGATGAAAGCTCTTGGGTCTGTTCGGTAAGCATGGATTCAGTCACAGCAGAACGGGTTTTTTGCCACTGTAAAATCTTTTCTGCTCCTGCTAATTCATCCTTTAACTGCCCTACCTGAGCATATAAAGAGGTATTAGTCGCGCATAACTCTTGATTCAAAGCGAGCAACTGCTGAAATTCTGAATTTACGACTGCTTGATGATCGCTATCAGGCTCCGCGATCCAATCTGGCTGGTTGTTATTTTCCCAGTTTTCCATAACAGAGGCTTGAGGAGTCTGGTGATTTGCGGCTGGCTTGAGGAGTGGCAAATTGGTTATGGACATATTTTTATCATGCACAACTGAGTAAAATAGACAACTCGCCTGTTCTGTTTGTGGCGAATGAGCAGAGCCTTGGGGTTCTATCACAGTGCTATTATCTGATGTATTAACTACATTCATCACTCTTGACCTACCCGATTAAACGCTTCTAACACTGCTGGTGTGAGCAATGCTGATTAACTTGAATTGATCAGGATTCATTTTATAAGCCAAGTTTATCTTTCCCCAAGCATGAGTAATGAGTCCCTAACTGCCTTTATAACATTGTTGGCTTTACATCCGTCAACATTTAATGTGACGGTAGTTCCGCTGTCAGATGTTACTCAGGTACTAAATTAAGTGATTTGTTTTGCTTGGCAGTTGGTTAATAAATATCGGAGACACTCCGAACTTTATTAAACTTCATCAACCTGAGTTTACCAGGATTTACTGGCTAAAAACAAGCTAGTAATGTATCTAATTTACGAAACCATTCAATACTGAGTAGTAAATGACTGGTGGTAAATAATTTAGTTACAGGGCGGAGTGTTTCGGACTCCGCAATTAGCGCATAAGCGAGGAGTTGGGTTTTAGTGGTTTTGCACTTTGTTATCTAAGAGAGAATAACTGAGGATATTAATGTCCTCCATATGATGAAGATTTCAAAATGGTTTCTCACGATCAGCACGGTGTTCACAAAAGATCACATAACTATACATGTGCTTATTTTTTCATAAACTACTCCTTTTGACGCTTGACATATGGATAATCTCATGGTTTTGGAACTGGGATGAAACCGATGAAAACACTGTTCTTTGTCATCACGCCATAATTAATAGGCAATAATCATCATGTAAATAATAGTTTATGAGTAAATTATTAAGAAAATAAATACTAATTAATTCATCTGAAATCTACAAAATTAAATATTAAAAAATTTATCATTAGTTAGATGATTTTCTATTAGTTGATAGCTAAAGTTATATAGTGAATTTGCATCCGATACATCTCGGTTAAAACTCTACTCTATTAGGAGTTTGAAAGTGCCTCTAACTAGTACTCTACAAAGAACCCCGTTAACAGTTGCAGAATTGCAGAAAATTAATTCCTACTGGAATGCAGCCAATTATCTCTCGGTAGGACAAATATATCTCCTGGACAATCCACTGCTGAAAGAACCTCTGAAATTGGAACATGTTAAACCGAGGCTTCTTGGACATTGGGGAACTACCCCAGGATTGAACTTGATATATGCTCATCTCAACCGAGTAATCAAGAAATATGATTTGAATACAATTTATATTGCGGGTCCGGGTCATGGTGGACCAGGAATTGTCGCCAATACATACTTGGAAGGAACTTATAGCGAATACTATCCAAATATTTCCCAAGATGAAGCAGGAATGAAAAAGTTGTTTAAACAATTTTCCTTTCCTGGTGGTATTCCTAGCCATGTAGCACCAGAAACGCCTGGGTCTATTCATGAAGGAGGAGAACTGGGTTACGCATTGGTTCACGCTTATGGTGCCGTTTTTGATAATCCAGACCTGTTAGTTGCTTGTGTTGTGGGTGATGGGGAAGCAGAAACGGGTCCACTAGCTACTAGTTGGCATTCTAACAAGTTTCTCAATCCCGTACATGACGGCGCAGTGTTACCAATTTTGCATTTAAATGGCTATAAAATTGCTAACCCAACCATTTTAGCGAGGATAAGCCATGCAGAATTAGAAAGCCTATTTATTGGCTATGGCTATAAGCCTTATTTTGTCGAAGGTTCTGACCGTGAGGATGTGCATCAGCAAATGGCAGCAACTTTGGACACCATTATTCTGGAAATTCAAAATATCCAAAGAGAAGCGCGGATACATGGGTATAAAGAACGTCCACAATGGCCGATGATTGTTTTGAGAACGCCCAAAGGTTGGACAGGTCCCAAGGAAGTTGATGGGAAAAAAACTGAAGGTTCTTGGCGATCGCACCAAGTTCCTTTGAGCGAGATCGCCACTCAACCAAGCCACTTACGAATTTTAGAGGAATGGCTCAAAAGTTATAAACCAGAAGAACTGTTTGATAAGAATGGGAAGCTCATTCCCGAACTAGCAGAATTAGCACCCAAAAAACAGCAACGGATGAGCGATAATCCCCATACCAATGGAGGTGCGTTACTCCGCGACCTAAAAATGCCTGATTTTAGAAACTATGCGGTAGAAGTAGCAAAACCTGGTGTTGTTAACGCCCAAGCTACCAAAGTCAGTGGGGATTTGTTGCGGGATGTGATCAAGCTAAATCAAGAAAGTCGCAATTTTCGCATATTTGGACCAGATGAAACCGCATCGAATCGATTAAGTGATGTATTTGAAGTTACAGGACGCACTTGGGTCGCTCAGACGCTTCCAGAAGATGATGAACATCTCTCACCTGATGGTCGGGTGATGGAAATCTTGAGCGAAACCACTTGTCAAGGTTGGTTAGAAGGTTATCTACTCACGGGTCGTCATGGATTTTTCTCCTGTTATGAAGCGTTTATCCATATTATTGACTCCATGTTCAATCAACATGCTAAGTGGTTAAAAACTACCCGTCATATACCTTGGAGAAAACCGATCGCTTCGCTGACCTATTTGTTGACTTCTCATGTTTGGCGACAAGACCATAATGGGTTTTCTCACCAAGACCCTGGGTTTATTGACCATGTAGTCAATAAAAAATCAGAAGTTATTCGCGTTTATTTACCACCTGATGCGAATACTTTGCTTTCAGTCACCGACCACTGTTTGAGAAGTCGTCACTATATTAATGTGATTGTGGCTGGTAAACAACCAGCATTACAATACTTGGACATAGATGCGGCGATTAAGCATTGTACTAAAGGTGTGGGAATTTGGGGATGGGCTAGTAACGATAATGACGGTGAAACGGATGTAGTTATGGCTTGTGCTGGAGATGTTCCGACGCTAGAAACCTTAGCAGCAGTTGATATTCTGCGCCAAGAGTTCCCCGATCTCAAGGTGCGGGTAGTGAATGTGGTTGATTTAATGACTTTACAGCCAAAATCAGAACATCCTCATGGGTTAGATAACAAAGATTTTGATGCAATTTTTACTCCTGACAAACCAGTTATCTTTGCGTTTCACGGTTATCCTTCGCTAATTCATCGCCTTACATATCGTCATACTAACCATGAAAATATTCATGTGCGGGGTTATAAGGAGGAGGGTACTACTACTACACCTTTTGATATGGTTGTGATTAATGACCTTGACCGATTCCATTTGGTGATGGATGTAATTGATCGTGTACCAACGTTAGATGATAAGGTGGCTTATGTAAAGCAAAAGCTACAAGATAAGCTAATCGAACATCAGCACTATATCCAAAAGTACGGCGAAGATATGCCAGAAATTCGTAACTGGACTTGGCCTTATTGAGTATTGACCTCACCCTGATTATACGTAGTCAAACCAGGGTGAGGTTCTGATAATGTTATGATTTGGGGAGTAACTATTACTAACAAATTCCGCCTGTGAATAGCATCAAATGCTATTCGCTCTTTTTATTCATGACAAAAAGAAAAATTCTGGTTCTCACAGCTAATCCTATTAATAATAGCAAGTTCCCTAGTTTAAACTTGGATAAAGAGGTGCGCGAAATTAAAGCAGGTTTAAGGCGATCGCTCCTGCGAGATGAATTTGAAATCATTTCCGAGAGTGCGGTTCATCCCGACGATCTCCATCGCGCTCTATTGGACCATCAACCGCAGATTGTCCATTTTTCGGGACATGGTAGTGGTGAAACAGGGTTAGTCCTGATAGGGGAAGACGATCGCCCTAAGTTGGTGAGTACGGAAAGTTTGGCGCGGTTGTTTAAACTATTTCCTGGGATAGAGTGCGTCCTGATGAATGCTTGTTATGCTGAGTTTCAAGCGGAGGTGATCCGAGAGTATGTTGATTATGTGATTGGGATGAGTGATGCGATCGGGGATATAGCAGCGATTAAGTTTGCTGTGGGGTTCTATGATGCTTTAGGCGGAGGTAGGACTATTAAGGATGCGTTTGAATTTGGGTTAGTGGCGATCGCTTCAGCAGGAATTCCCGAAACAGACACTCCCAAATTATTCTCACGTAAAACTCCAGTTGAAGAAGAAATAAAGGGTAATTCTATAGTATTGGAAACACCAGAGGGAGCGGTCAGAGTTGATTCTCCTTTTTATATTCCCTTTCTCCAGGAATCACGTTGTTATACGGAAATTCAAGTTGAAGGGGCGTTGATTCGGGTGAAATCGCCGCAAAATATGGGTAAATCCTCTTTAGCGATTAGGATTCTCAACCATGCTAAAGGACAAAACTATCGTACTGTTACCCTAGATTTTCAACAAACCAACGCCAATTTTTTTCAGGATTTGGATAAATTCATGCAATGGTTTTGCGCGAGTGTGGGTAGACAGATGGGTGTGAGAGTCAAAGTTGAAGAATATTGGGATGATATTTTTGGCTCGAACGATAATTGTACAGAATATTTTGAGAGGTATTTGTTAGTTCCTGAAGAAAGTCCTCTGGTTTTGAATTTGGAGAACTTCGATCGCGTATTTGAATATCCTCATATTGAAGGGGATTTTTGCGGAATGTTGCGCGGATGGCACGAACAAGCCAAAAATAACCGTCTTTGGGGAAAATTGCGCTTGATGATTGTCTATTCTCAAGAGTCTTATATCGCCAAGGATATTAATCAATCACCATTTAATGTTGGGTTTCCGGTTGAGTTAGGGGAGTTTACCAAAACAGAGATACAAAAACTCGCCGGTCTACATGGTTTAAACTGGACTTTAAGAGAAATTGAACAACTGACGCAATTAATTGGCGGACATCGGTTTTTAGTACGTCAAGCATTATATTCTATTGCTAGTCAGGAAACTACTTTATCGCAATTACTCCAAACAGCAGCTACCGAAGCCGGAATTTATCAAAAGCATTTGCTGCGACATTGCCAATTTTTAGAAAAGCATCCTGAATTGGGAACAGCGATGAAAAAGGTGGTGATGATGGATCAACCTGTACGACTAACAACACAGGAAACCTTTAAATTGGATAGTATGGGTCTAGTTAAACGCCAAAATAACGAAGTTGTGCCATTATGTCAGATATATCGAGATTATTTTAGGTCGCGCTTGGAGTAAGGAATAATCTATGCAGCCATCTCCTTTTATGTATCAATTTGGCGGTAGCTTACCTGTCGATGCTCCGAGTTATGTGGAACGTCAAGCAGATATCGAACTGTATGAGCGATTGAAAAAAGGAGAATGTTGCTATGTGTTTAACTCGCGCCAGATGGGTAAATCTAGCTTGCGAGTCCGCACGATGCAAAAGTTACAGCAAGATGTGATCGCTTGTGGGGTAATCGATCCCCAAATCATTGGTACGCAACTGCGGGAGGAACAATGGTATGCGGGAATTATCAAAAGCTTGGTTAAAAGTTTTGCTCTAGAGGATACCTTTGATTTTCGGTCATGGTGGCGGGATCTGGAAGCGCAGTCGATTTCCTCGGTACAAAAATTCAGCTTATTTATTGAGGAAGTGCTGTTAGTCCAAATTCAACAGCCCATCGTAATTTTTGTGGAAGAAATCGATAGTTTACTCAGTCTCAAATTTGAAGCTGATGATTTCTTTATTCTGATTCGTTCCTTTTATGAAAATCGCGCTCAATTTCCTGTTTATAATCGTCTGACTTTTGCTCTGGTGGGTGTGATTACTCCTGTAGATTTAATGCGCGATCGCCGTCGTTCGGCTTTTAATATTGGATCTGCGGTGGAGATGAGTGGGTTTACGATGGAGGAAGCGCAATCTCTAGCTGTGGGATTAGTTGGGAAGGTTGGCGATCCACAACCATTTTTACAGGAGGTGTTGAGATGGACGGGGGGACAACCTTTTTTAACGCAAAAGCTTTTGAATTTGGTAAGTCAGAAAGTTGGATTACAAGAAAATTTCAATTTATCCGTCGAAAAAATTCCTGATTGGATAGCGCAAATTGTCCAAGACCGGATGATCGAAAACTGGGAAGCGCAGGATGTACCGCAGCACTTTGGTACTTTACAGCAGCGCATTTTGCGGATTGATGAGCAGGGAAGAGGGCGACTTTTGGGTTTATATCAACAAATTCTGATCCATGACAGCATTGATTCTGATAATAGTTACGATCAGAGTCAGTTACGCTTAACTGGATTAGTTGTTAAGCGTGAGGGAAAGTTACAAGTCTACAATCCTATTTACCAAGCGGTGTTTAACCGAAATTGGGTTGATAAGGCTCTAGCGGAATTACGACCGACTTTTTATGCGGAAGCGTTACGCTCTTGGAGAGAGTTAAATGAGCAAGATGAATCGTTTTTACTGCGGGGACAAGCACTAGCAGAAGCGGAAGATTGGGCGAAGGGAAAAAGGCTGAGTGATGAGGATGAGAAATTTTTATCAGCTAGTCGGAAGGTACAAATAAGGGAGAAGGATAGGAAGCTAGAGATAAAGGATAGGAAGTTAGAGATAACAGAAGAATTGCGATCAATAGCTGTAGAGAAAAATAGAATTCTCACGGAAGAATTGCGATCAATAGCTGTAGAAAAAAATAGAATTCTCACGGAAGCGCAAGAAGAAGCAAAGCAAGAAATTATCAAAGGTCGCAAGACTCGGAATACTGCATTTATAGTGGCGGTAATATTTGCAATAGGGGGAATTATCACTTCTAAAAAAGAATTTTCAGAAGCAAATAGCCAAAGGAAAAAAGTTCTAGAAGCTAAGAGCCAAATTGATCTTGCCAATATCAACTTATATGCTGTAAATGCAAAAGTTGCATTTCTAGACAATCATGGCATTGAAGCAATATTATTAGCTATGACCTCACGGATGCGATTCAATAAGTTAAATCTAACAAACATAGAAGCGCAAAAAGAGTTAGAAAATTTTTCAATACTCCCTAGAGTAATTTATGGAGTACTAGAGCGGAATCGCTTTGAAAAACATCAGGATTCTGTCAATAACGCGAGTTTTAGCCCGAATGGTCGCAACATCGTTACCGCTTCATCTGATAACACTGCCAAGGTGTGGGATATCAAAGGGAATTTGCTCGCTACTCTCTTTGGTCACCATGGTTCTGTCAATAATGCGAGTTTTAGCCTGGATGGTCGCCATATCGTTACCGCTTCATCTGATAAAACCGCCAAGGTCTGGGATATCAAGGGGAATTTACTCGCTACTCTCTCCAGTCATCAGGATTCTGTCAATAACGCGAGTTTTAGCCCGAATGGTCGCAACATCGTTACCGCTTCATCTGACAAAACTGCCAGGGTCTGGGATATCAAAGGGAATTTGCTCGCTACTCTCTCCGGTCATCAAGATTCTGTCAATAATGCGAGTTTTAGCCCAGATGGGCACCATATTATCACCGTTTCAATGGATAATGCCAAGATATGGGATATAAAGGGGAATTTGCTTGCTACTCTCTCCGGTCATCAGGGTTTTGTCTTGAATGCCAGTTTTAGCCCAGATAGTCACCATATCGTTACTACTTCATCTGATAAAACCGCAAAGGTGTGGGATATCAAAGGGAATTTGCTCGCTACTCTCTCCGGTCATCAGGATTCTGTCAATAATTCGAGTTTTAGCTCAGATAGTCGCCATATCGTCACTGCTTCATCGGATAATACCGCAAAGGTGTGGGATATCAAAGGAAATTTGCTTGCTACTCTCTCCGGTCATCAGGGTGTTGTCTGGAACGCCAGTTTTAGCCCGGATGGTCGCCACATTGTCACCGCTTCATTGGATAATACCGCAAAGGTGTGGGATATCAAAGGAAATTTGCTTGCTACTCTCTCCGGTCATCAGGGTGTTGTCTGGAACGCCAGTTTTAGCCCGGATGGTCGTCACATCGTCACCGCTTCATCTGACAAAACTGCCAGGGTCTGGGATATCAAGAAGAATTTGCTCACTACTCTCTCCAGTCATCAGCATTCTATCAATAACGCGAGTTTCAGCCCGGATGGTCGCCATATCGTCACCGCTTCATCTGATAAAACTGCCAAGGTGTGGGATATAAAGGGGAGTTTGCTTGTTACTCTCTCCGGTCATCAGGATATTGTCTGGAACGCGAGTTTCAGCCCGGATGGTCGCCATATCGTCACAGCTTCCTTCGACAAAACCGCCAAGGTGTGGGATATCAAAGGAAATTTGCTTGCTACTCTCTCCGGTCATCAGGGTTCTGTCAGGAACGCGAGTTTTAGCCCAGATGGTCGCCATATCGTCACAGCTTCCTTCGACAAAACCGCCAAGGTGTGGGATATCAAAGGAAATTTGCTCGCTACTCTCTCTGGTCATCAGGTTTCTGTCAGGAACGCGAGTTTTAGCCCAGATGGTCGCCATATCGTCACCGCTTCCTTTGACAAAACCGCCAAGGTGTGGGATATCAAAGGAAATTTGCTCGCTACTCTCTCTGGTCATCAGAATTTGGTCAATAACGCGAGGTTTAGCCCGGATGGTCGCCATATCGTCACCGCTTCCTTTGACAAAACTGCCAAGGTGTGGGATATCAAAGGAAATTTGCTCGCTACTCTCTCCGGTCATCAGGACGTTGTCTGGAACGCGAATTTTAGCCCAGATGGTCGCCAAATTATCACCGCTTCATTGGATAACACTGCCAAGGTGTGGGATATAAAAGGGAATTTGCTCGCTACTCTCTCCGGTCATCAGGGTTTTGTCTCAAATGCCAGTTTTAGCCCGGATAGTCACCAAATTATCACCGCTTCCTTTGACAAAACCGCCAAGGTGTGGGATATAAAAGGGAATTTGCTCACTACTCTCTCCGGTCATCAGGGTTTTGTCTCGAATGCCAGTTTTAGCCCGGATGGTCGCCAAATCGTTACCACTTCATCTGACAATACCGCCAAGGTTTGGGATGGAGTTGATACTAATCTCGATCGCCTGATAAAACGCGGTTGCGACATGATGCGCGACTACCTAACCACAAATCCTAACGCGAAGGAGGAAGACCGACAAATGTGCGGTATCGTCAAGCATTAGATGAGGAGTCAGGAGTCAGGAGTGAATCCACGTCAACATTTAACTCCTGTAGTTTTGCGATCGCCATTTTATTCATCACTTTAGTGGAATACTGTTATTATGTATTTAAACATGGTAAGCAGTTATTGCAATATTCCAGTTCTGGTAAATTTACCATAACGTTACTGTGGTGTATTACCATTCCTTCCTTGCAATAAATACAAATATTCCCAAATACGGCGTGTCTCAGTCTGGAACTGTTGGGTTAACTCACTAATAGAATTCTGGAACTGTTGTCTATCAATAGCTGCTTGTTGTCTATCCGCCGCTGCCTGTTCCACAAATCTATCAAACCTCTGAGTTAAAGTATTAATTTTCTCAGAGTTCTCAGTAATAGAATCTAGTAAAGCTTGGCGATCCGCTTCAGCGTTTTCTACAAGTTCCCGCACTACAGCCCTAGTGGTTAGCCTCTCTTGTTCGGCTTGTTGATTAATTTGATTAATAGCGTTTTGGAAATGTTGGCGGTCTGCTGCTAATTGTTGGCGATCGCGTTCAGCTTGTTGGCGATCGCGCTCCGCCTGTTCCGTAATCGCCGTGAAATTGTTTTGGAAGTTTACGCGATCGCGCTCCGCCTGTTCCGTAATCGCCGTGAAATTGTTTTGGAAGTTTACGCGATCGTGCTCCGCCTGTTCCGTAATCGCCGTGAAATTGTTTTGGAAGTTTACGCGATCGCGCTCCGCCTGTTCCGTAATCGCCGTGAAATTGTTTTGGAAGTTTACGCGATCGCGCTCCGATTGGATTATATGGCGTTCTAGTAGTGATTCAATGCGATCTAGTCTACTTTCAAATGTGGTCATGATGGTTGTTTACCCTCTCTATTGTTAATACACTGTTCAACTAAGCGAGCAATCATTTGACTTGTGCTTCTACCTTTGCCGATTGATTGACTTTCAAAATAGCCTATAAGACTTTTATAGCAAGGCTTTTGAACTTTCAATTATTCACCATATAGCATAAACTGATTGATTCTTGACCGATAAATAACTCATATTTAACTCAACTTGTTTTTGTTTATCTCAGTTTCATCTCGTTCTCTCTCAATTAATGCTCGCTTAATTATTACGGTAATTAGCTGTGGAACTGATCTAAATTCAGATTTAGCCCAACTCTCTAATTCTGTATATTCGTCAGGGTCAAAGCTGATTGTGGTTCTTGGTCGTTTAGTAGCCATGAATAACATCATTTGTCTATCTGATCTCCATTATCCTCTATCAGCATAAATATGTTCTAAGTACATCATTCATCTGATTATTTGACAAGTGATGTACTTGTGAACTAACATAACAGTAGATAAACAAAATAGATCCATACTATATGCGATCGCTCTCATTCCTTCTTCTTAAGCGATACCAAATCTTCCCATCCCCAATTTTGCGAGACTCATCACATTATCCCCTCTATATTGAGTGAATCCAAGTCAATATTTAACTCCCTTAGTTTTGCAGCTAACCTTTCCTTTTCTAGTACCTCCTGAGCAACTCGTTGTTCAGCCTGTTGTCGCAAAATAGCCTCCTGAGCAGCTTCTTGTTGAGCCTGTTCTCGCAAAAAAGCTTCTTGATCGGCACGTTGTTCGGCGATCACTGCTTTTTGTTCAGCCTGTTCTCTGAGAATTGCTTCTTGCTCGGCGCGTTGTTCAGCTTGTTGTCGCAGAAAAGCTTCCCGATCAGCCTGTTCACTTGATGTAGGGACTAGCTGCCCTTCCGGTGTAAAATATCTGACTAATCCTTCATGCAACCCTAAGTATAGCCCTAGTTCTTGACTCCAGAGATATCCTTGAGTATTTGGTTTTATTGGGCGATATTTGCGATTTTGCAACCTAAATCCCTTAAAATCTAGGTTGTTATAGGGATTGAACCAAAAATATTCTGGAGTAGAGAATGTATTTTGGTAGAGACTTTTTTTCGTTGTCTTGTCTATTTTTGCTGTGCTAGGTGAGAGGACTTCTACTATAACATTAGGATACTGATAATTTTCTTGCCAAATTACCCAGCTTTTCCTCGGTCTACTGTCAGTGTTTAGCACTACAAAAATGTCGGGTCCGCGAAAATCTTGCGATTTTATTTTAAGAGGACTGTAGTATATACTTAAGTTACCAGCAACAAAGAAATCTTGTCTGTCCTTCCATAGTCTTTGTAAGCTGTTCATTAAGAGAAAAATTTGGTATAAATGTAGATAAGTTTCCAAAGGTGGTTCATTACTATATATTTCCTCTGTGGGTAAGACTATATCTTCAGATATTCTCATGGGCGAATCTGGTTCTTTGGCTATAGTCATATAACAGCTACCGTATTTGCTGCAGGATTAATAAATATATTCTAATATATCTGTTCTATTGACTGGTCAATTTGGCAGTAAGAGGGAACAGGGAACAGGGAACAGCAAGAAAATGCTTAGTAACTTCCATGTTGATTTAGAATAAAATCAATCTTTTGGGATCTAAGTACACATACCAAGGAAAAGGCTGGTCTTTCATAGTTAACCATTTATCCTTATAGACTTCTACTTGTAAATGATAATCATATTGATTGTGAGGATGATTTTTTAGGCTTAAAAATAAAGTCATCCGGTGAGGTGTTTCACTGGTTCGGACTAACCAACAAGGAAATGTATTTTCTTGGTGAATATCCTTGGTGAAACTAATTTGATGAGCGCGAATACCAATATATGAAGATTCACTTTTACCTGTAATGGCTGATTCAACTTGGAGTACACAACCCCAATCGATCGCATCTACCTGATGAGATGAAACAACTTCCACAGGAGAAAAATTCTTACAACCAGTGATTTGACCTACAGCTAAAGTAGCAGGATGCTCGAAAACTTCATATTTAGACCCATGCTGAACCGCTTTCCCTTGTTCTAAAACCAATAGATTTGGACAAAGACGATAAGCTTCCTCCATGTTATGGGTGACAAAGAGAGTAACACCGGAGTAATCAACTAAGGTGATTCTCATTTGTTCTTCCAGTTGATGACGTAAGTGAGTATCCAAAGCTGAAAACGGTTCATCTAAAAGCAATGCTTCTGGTTGACTAGCTAAAGCTCTAGCTAAAGCTACTCTTTGCTGTTGTCCTCCAGAAAGTTGTTGGGGATAGCGATCGCCTAATCCTGATAAATGCATATTGATTAATTGCTGTTCTATCCGTTCTCGCTGATTTCCTGCTGATAATCCCTGTGGTAAACCAAAAGCAATGTTCTGCGCTACAGTCATGTGAGGAAAAAGAGCGTAGGTTTGGAATAAAAAACCGATTCGGCGATCGCAACTGGGGATATTAATCTTCCGTTCCGAGTCAAATAAAACCCTCCCATTCAAGACTATCCGTCCTCTTGTGGGGGTTTCTATTCCTGTCAGACAACGCAAAATCATACTTTTTCCAGCGCCAGAACCTCCTAATAATCCCAGTGGTTGAGCGTCACTAGTAAAGGAAACTTGCAAATGAAAATTTCCCAGATGTTTTTCTATATCTACAATTAAAGATGTGGAGGATGATGGGGATAAGGAAAAATTCTGATTCTGGGATGGGGGAAATTTAATTAGTCCTTTTTTCTCTACTTCTGTGATTCTATGTTTTTTCTGGAAGTCTTGCCAAAAATTGGTTAATGTAATTCCAGTCAGAGACAGAACTAGGATCGTAATCGACCAAAACCAAGCTTCATCCATAGCGCCACCTTCCACAGCAAAATAAATCGCCATAGGAATAGTTTGAGTTTGTCCAGGAATATTACCTGCTAACATTAACGTTGCGCCAAATTCTCCTAAAGCTCGCGCAAAAGCTAAAGTCGTAGCTGCTACAATCCCCGGAAAAGCTAAGGGTAAACTGATCCGCCAAAAAATTCTCCATTCTTTAGCGCCTAAAGTTCTCGCTACTCCTATGAGTTTATGGTCGATTTGCTCAAATGCTCCCAACGCTGTTTTGTACATTAACGGAAAAGAAACCACAGTCGCAGCGATCGCTGCACCATACCAGGTAAAAACAATACTCAGGTCAAATGGCTCCATCAGTTTACCAACTGGTCCATTTTTGCCAAAAAACATCAGCAACAAAAAACCCACTACTGTTGGCGGTAGGATCAAAGGCGCGACAAAAATACTTTCAATTAAGGATTTACCTTTACCTCGATATCCCAACATCCAGTAAGCAGCAGCAATTCCCCAGAAAAATGTGATGAATGTTGCTAGTAACGAAGTTTTGAGGGATATCCAAAGGGGTGATAGATCCTGAGGCATAGTATTTTCCGCAATGTGCTGTAGCTAATGTTAGGCTACACTACATTTTAAACAAGAAAGTTGGTATTAGAGAACAGAATTACCAACTTTCTTGTTTAACCAACTATACCAAGTTGCTAACCCTATACCCATAGTTACGGAAACCTGTAAAACCTCTATCTCTGGGTTGACCTGTTTAGCATATGCAATACATTTCTGGAGATCAAATTGGACATAAGGTAGTAAATCTATTTTTGTCAGAATCATCATCTGACTAGCGCGAAACATGTGAGGATATTTGACTGGTTTATCTTCTCCTTCCGTGACTGAGAGAATGACAACCTTGGCTTGTTCTCCCAAATCAAATAAAGCTGGACAAACTAAGTTACCCACATTCTCAATCATGACTACAGAATTTAGTGGTGGGTTAAGTTGTTTTAAACCCTGTTCTATCATGGATGCGTCTAAATGACAGCCTGTTCCGGTGTTGATTTGTATGACTTTACAGCCTGTTTGTTGAATTTTCTCGGCGTCATTAGCGGTTTCTTGGTCGCCTTCAATCACACTAATAGTTAATTGTTGTTTTAAATCATTAATAGTGCGGGTTAATAAACTTGTTTTCCCAGCGCCAGGAGAACTCATTAAGTTTAAAGCGAGAATATTGCGACCGTTTAACCAGCCACGATTTTGCGCAGCGATTAAGTTGTTTTTGGCTAAAATATCTTGTTCTAAATTTATGGTGGTGTTGTGGATTTTTCCATGAAGATGAGGAGTTTCATCATGCTCATGTCTAATAACAGTACCATCAGCTAAGGTATGAGTATGATAATGCGCAACTTGATTTTTTTCCAAGTTGGTAATTTTCGTTTCCCCAGAATCGGAACAACCACAAGTTACACACATAGTTCCTCTACTTCTATTTCCTTAATTTTGAGTTCTTCACCAGAAATTAGTTCTAGATTTATGTTTCCACATTCGCATCTACCAAATGGTTTATCTAAATAAATTTCTTGATTACAATGAGGACATTTGGCTATACCAGGAATTTCCTTAATTTCTAATATTGCTCCTTCTACTATTGTACCTTTTGCACAAATATCAAAACAAAAGTAAATAGCATTAGGAATAATTGCTGAGAGTTTACCAATTTCTAATAAAACTCTTTGGACTTTTTTCCCTTGCGCATTTTCGCTGACGATAGCAATAATATTTTGTGTAATTCCTAGCTCATGCATATAAATATTGCTTTTATCCTAACATATTCTTGGTAGTTGCTCACCAACTAGCATATCCACAATACGTTCAGCACCAAAAGTAGTTTTTAATAAGACAATCCCTGGCGAAGAAAGAGTAACTTCTCCAATGATAACAGATTCCTTTCCAGCAGGATGCGATCGCATAGCTGATAAAACAAGATCAGCCTGTTCACCTGGAACAACTACCACTACTTTACCTTCATTAGCTAAATACAATGGATCCAATCCCAAGATTTCACAAATTCCCCTAACTTCCTCTTTTACTGGAATACATTGATCCTCAAGACGGATTCCTACATGAGCAGCGATCGCAAATTCATTCAGAACAGTAGCTAAACCACCACGGGTAGCATCTCGCATAGCATGAACGTGGGGACATATAGCCAAAATTTTACTAATCAAATCATTTAATGGTTGACAATCACTTTCAATGCTAGTTTCTAATGCTAATTCCCCGCGAGCAATTAAAATTGCTGCTCCATGATTTCCCAACTCACCATTAACAATAATGACATCTCCCTGCTCAATCTTACTGCTAGAAAGATTGATTCCTACGGGAATAATCCCAATTCCAGCCGTATTAATAAATAGTTTATCAACAGCACCACGATGCACGACTTTCGTATCACCTGTAACTATTACCACACCAGCTTTTTTGGCTGCGGTTTGCATACTAGTAGCGATACGCCGTAAAGTTTCTATCGGTAAACCTTCTTCTATAATCACACTACAGGAGAGATATAGAGGTTTCGCACCACTAACAGCCAAATCATTCACAGTTCCATTAACTGCTAATTCCCCTATATTGCTATTCGGGAAAAATAAAGGGTCTACTACATAAGAATCAGTTGTAAAAGCTAACCTATCTCCCTGCTGTAAAAGACTTGCTAAATTTAAAGTAGCTTGGTCTTCTAATTGAGCAAGTATTGGATTATCAAACTGCTGGAGAAAAATATCCTCAATTAAGTCGCGCATTGCTTTTCCTCCGCTACCATGCGCTAACGTAATATAAGAGTCAGTTACTCTACCTTGATAATGACGGACTTGAGCAATTTTTTGGAAGAGGGGATTTAAACTTGAATTTTCAGCGTCAAATTCCATAATTAATTATATTTGTATTTTCATGATTTCCACCCTACACCCTACACCCTACACCCTTTATATTTGTAATAAGCTGCACAAGCGCCTTCAGAAGAAACCATACAAGAACCGATTGGCGTTTCTGGAGTACAAGCTGTACCAAAGACTTTACATTCCCAGGGTTTTAAGACTCCTTTAAGAATTTCTCCACATTTACAAGCTTTATGGTCTGCTACTTTTAAACCAGGAATAGTAAATTTCACTTCAGCATCAAATTTTGCATATTCAGGTCGAATTTCTAAACCGGAATCGGGTATTTCACCTAAACCACGCCAAGCGAAGGTTTCCCGAATAGCAAAAACCTGGTTGATGGCGTTAATAGCTATGGAATTACCAGCTTTTTCTACTAGACGATGATATTGATTTTCTACCTGACAACGATTTTCTACTATTTGCTTTAATAGCATCCAAATAGATTGAAAAATATCTAAAGGTTCAAATCCCGCTATAACTATGGGTTGATGATATTGCTGCGAGATAAATTCATAGGGATCAGTACCTATAACCATACTCACATGACCGGGTCCGATAAAACCATTCAGTTGTAAATCAGGATTGTCTAATAATGCTTTCAGTGCTGGAATAACGAGGACATGATTACAAAACATACTAAAGTTAGTGATGTTCTCTGCTGCTGCTTGTAAGATAGTAAAAGCGGTACTAGGAGCAGTTGTTTCAAATCCTAAACCGAAAAATACTATTTCTTGATTCGGGTTGTCTTTAGCAATTTGTAAGCTATCTAGGGGAGAATAAACTATCCGCACATCTGCGCCTTGTGCTTTCGCTTGTAAGAGGTTGGTTTGGGAACCGGGAACTCTCATGGTATCGCCAAAGGTGGTGAGGATGACTTGGGGATTTTTACTGATGGCGATCGCATCGTCTATTCTACCTTTAGGCATAACACACACTGGACAACCAGGTCCATGAATCAGTTCAATATTATTAGGTAGTAGTTCTTCTATCCCATATTTAAAAATCGCGTGGGTATGTCCACCACATACTTCCATAATCTTCAGATTTTGAGGAATTTCCTGACTGAGTATTTGGATCTCTTTCAGAAGTGCGGTGGCTTTTTCTGGAGCGCGAAATTCATCTACATATTTCATAATATTTCATAATAGGTATCAACTAAAACTTCTTTGCTGTTCCCCGTTCCCTGTTCCCTGTTCCCTTACCATGTTGAAATTCTGCTAATTCTTGTAAAAGTCTGAGAGTTTCTGCTGCTTCTTGTGGATTTATCCGATTCATCGCAAAGCCTACATGAACTAATACCCATTCACCGATACAACTGACAAGCGGATGTTGTTCATCAACAATACAAGCAATATTTATTTGGCGTCGGACTCCAGCAATATCAACTATGGCTAATTTATGTTCTGGATGACTGATTTCCACTATTTGTCCTGGAATTCCTAAGCACATTTTTTATTTCTCTTTGGTGAAGAATTAATTGACCTCGCCGCAGTTATCACTGCTTGTCCTAATGATAAACCACCATCATTTGTAGGTATCAGACTGTGAGTAATTACATTTATTTCTAATTTCTGTAATTGTTTGGTAACCATTTCTAATAATATTTCATTTTGAAATACTCCTCCCGATAATGCGACTTGATGAAATGTGTTTACTAAGGGGTCTTCTTTGACTAACTTAACTATTTTAATAATCACATTAGCTAAACTCTGATGAAATTTTGTAGCTATAATTGACGGGGATATTCGTAGTTGTAAATCATCAAGTAGAGATTTCCACATGGGAGTAGGATCTATAGAATAGAGATTATCAGAATCCTCCGAAAAATTTATGTCAAAGTAATAATTTATTGTCTCTGGATTATGGTGGAGATTATTCAGAGTATTCATATCCACTAGGGATTGCATTTCCATAGCCGCCTGACCTTCATAGCTAGATCTTTCTCGACAGATACCAATAGCTGCTGCTACTCCATCAAATAAACGTCCTACTGATGATGTTAATGATGAATTAATCCCTTTTTTAATTATTTGATTCAGCAATTTCAATGGTTTTTTCTCAAGAAAATCCAAAAGTTCTAAATCCCCATAATTTTGTTTTAAGTACTCCCAATTAAATGCTGTGATTAAATGAGAATAGGTGTTACGCCAAGGCTGGTAAATTGCTTGTTTTCCTCCAATCATGGGGATTTGTTTAAATGTGGCTAGACGATGAAAGCTCCGATAATTGGCTAAAATAATTTCTCCTCCCCAAAGTGTTCCATCTTCACCATAACCTAAACCATCAAAAGCAATACCTAAAACGGGTGCTGTATTGAGAGGAAGCTGATTCTCTACCATACAAGCAGCAATATGAGCGTGATGATGTTGAGTTTGATCGAGTTGGATTTGGTGGACTTGAGCTAATTCCTTCCCTAGTTTAGTTGAAAGATATTCTGGATGTCGATCAATAGAAATGATCTCTGGTTTATGGGCAAATAAATTTAAATATAAATTCAGAGTTTTTTGATATTCCTGAAACGCCTCTGCGTTATCTAAATCTCCTAAATGTTGTGAGAGAATAGCTTTTCCTTCACGCAATAAGCAAAAGGTATTTTTTAACTCACTACCCATTGCTAAAATTGGTGGTGCTTGATTGAATTCTGGTGGTAAATCAATGGGAGTCGGCGCATAACCTCTAGCCCGGCGAATTATCTGTAAGCGATCGCCCACAACTCTGACGACTGAATCATCTACTCGGTGAATAATATCTCGGTTGTGGAAAAGGAAATAATCGACAATTTTGCCTAATTTTCGCCGCGCTTCTTGATTATCAATACACTGGGGTTCATCAGCTAGATTACCACTGGTAAACACAATCGGATGGTTCATGCGTCGGAGAATTAAATGATGTAAAGGCGTATAAGGTAAAATAAAGCCCAGTTTATTCTGTCCGGGCGCAACTGATGCTGCGACTTTTTTCTCTCCTTGAGCAGCTAATAAAACAATAGGTGCGGCTGGACTAGTCAATAACTCTGCTTCTTGGGAATTAATTTGGCAATATTCAGCTATTATCTTGATATTACGCGCCATTAATGCGAAGGGTTTGTGGTATCGGCGCTTGCGATCGCGTAATTTTTGGACTACGTTTTCTTGAGTCGCATCACAAACCAGATGAATCCCGCTTAATCCTTTAATCGCAAAAATTTCACCTTTTTGTAGTAATGTACAAACAGCATCCACATCATCTAGTAGAGAAAACATCGAGCTAGTGAAGGGCTTTTCATCAACTCGTTCTAACCACGCATGGGGTCCACAAAAATGACAAGCTGTGGATTGAGCATGAAACCGCCGATTTTCTACGTTTTGATATTCATCTGTACATTGCTGACACATGGGAAAACTTGACATACTGGTATTATCTCGGTCATAAGGAATGTCCCGAATAATACTCAAACGAGGTCCGCAATGGGTACAATTGGTAAAGGGATAGCGATAAAATCTGCTGAAAGGGTCAAAAATGTCTTTTTGGCATTGGGGACAAGTCGCTGTGTCAGGTGCGATTTCCGTTTTCACTGGCGTGTTTATACTATGAGAAATCACAAAATCATCCAAGTCAATTTCTCCTGTATAGGGAGTCCGAACCAATTGATTAATTCTGGCTAAGGGTGGACACTCCTGCTGTAACTTATGGACAAATTCTGTTAATGCTGCTTCACTTCCCCAAGCCCGGATCACCACACCTTGACCATTATTATGGACATCTCCCCGCAATCCACAAGCTTTAGCTAATCGATATACTGTGGGACGAAATCCTACTCCTTGTACAGTCCCATGAACTCTAATTAATTCCTTTACCATTTCTTCCTATTTCATTTTAAAGTCTTGTAGTAGAAATGGCATCATTATACCTGTAACTAAACTAGATATTGTCATGGGAATACACAGAGGAAAGTCCGCTTGCGCTAGTAAGACTAATATTAGTGTACCTATACTACTAGCGATGATGATTTGCCGTGTAAAGTAGATCGGGTCACGAATTAATTTACCTTTGAAAAATAACTTGATAGAAAACCAACTCAGTTCTAACATTTCTTCTCCTAGTAATTAGTTAGAAAACTCAACATCAATAGTCCGACGATTACAGCCGGAATCATTCCCGCAGGAGCAAATAAACTCCCGATAATTGCGGCGAATTTATAGCCTAAATCTTTACCCGCAAGTACCATCCCTCCAATCGCACCTCCAACCATAGATAATAAGACTGCGATCGCCACCCAAACGAATCCTGTTGTCAAATTAATTTCATGGTTCAAGCTAATCACAAAATCTCTTAACCTGGGGTCATGAAAAATTTCTAGCATTTTTTATTACTCTCCAATTCTAGAGGATGGGAACTTGGTAGATACTGTAAAGTATTTTCTAAGTTGTTCTGCAACATTGCATATTCTTGAGGATGATCTATGAGGTTGATATGCTGGAGAGCCGTTTCCCATGATTCTATAGCTAATTTTTGATGTAGGGTTTCTTTTTCCACAGCTATTGGCATGGAGAGGTAAGCGATCGCTATATTATTATGTAATATTGCATATTCTTGGGGGTATTTTTGCCAGATGAACACCTGTAAAGCTTCCTGATAAAATTTAATACTATCCATCATCCGAGCTAAATTATAGGGAACTAGCAATTGTAAAATTAACCCCAAATTCATCTTCACCTCCGCGACTTCTAAGGGCGAAGCTAAATTTTGCAGTATTTGTAGAGCTTCCTCATAACCTACTTTAGCTTGTAATAGTAATTCGGCATCTACCCCAGGAATGATTTGTATAGTTCCCGCCATTCCTACTTGCGCCCGCGCCTTGTGGAGAAGATAATCACCACCACACATCTCGTAAGCACGATAAAACAACCCAAGTGCATTGCGTAAATCTTGAGTGCAGGAGGGCTTTTTTTGGAACCCTTGCGCCATCTCAATCAGCATTTGAATTTTTTCTTCTGTAGTGGTTGACTCTAATTTGATCGCGTCAAATGCTGCCTTAACCCCTGAATCTGTAATACTTGGTATCATTACTGACGTACTCTAGTTGGTTGGGGATAATTAACCGATTTACGCAATTTTTTCTCAACAGATTCCCCAATCTCAAACTTTCTACTCTCTCTATCTAGAAAAAGCCAGAATTAGGATTAAAACTGAAAGTAAACAGGTATTTTTACTAAATTCCTCACTAGTAATCCTGGATTTGTTTGCATCAACTTTTCTCACTATAAAACAATCTATAGGGAAAATTCTATAGGGAAAAGACTAAATATTTAGTATTCATGGTGAAACCATCAAAAATAAGTTACTAAATCGCATAATTGGTATCATCGTCTATACAAACTTATCAGATACTACATGTGATTTTAATCATGATTTTAATCAGTTAGTCAGGAGTGCTTAACTATATAGATATTCTAAAACTATCCCGCGTATTTTAAATAAAAAATATGTATTGACTCCCACATTAATTATAAAGAGTTTGTGAATCTTGATTATGGCTGAATGAATCAATTATTATTTAACCAGAATTAATGGAAACAAAAAATTGCTTAACTTAAGATAATAAATATTGATTCAACAGTACTTAGCCAATGACAAACGTACTCTGGCTACAAGGTGGTGCTTGTTCTGGTAACACCATGTCGTTTCTCAATGCTGAAGAACCCACAGTTTGTGATTTAATTGCTGATTTTGGGATTAACTTACTTTGGCATCCTTCTTTAGGGTTAGAATTGGGTGCTAACTTACAAACACTACTGTGGGAATGTTTAGTAGGTAAAACTCCTGTAGATATTTTTGTATTTGAAGGGAGTGTGGTCAATGCTCCCAATGGGACTGGTGAATGGAATCGATTTGCTGACCGACCGATGAAAGATTGGGTAGCAGATTTTGCTAAAGTGGCGAAATTTGTCGTGGCGATCGGGGATTGCGCTACCTGGGGAGGAATTCCCGCGATCGCACCTAATCCGAGTCAATCCCAAGGACTACAATTTCTCAAACGTGAACATGGTGGTTTTTTAGGGAAAGATTTCCGCAGCAAATCTGGATTACCTGTGATCAACATCCCCGGATGTCCAGCGCATCCTGATTGGATTACACAAATTTTAGTGGCGATCGCCACTGGAAGAATTGCAGATATTGTCCTGGACGAACTAAATCGCCCCCAAACCGTCTTCAACACTTTCACCCAAACAGGTTGTACTCGTAACATTCAATTTGCTTACAAATCTACAACCAGCGAATTTGGTCAACGGAAAGGTTGTCTATTCTACGACTTAGGCTGTCGTGGTCCGATGACCCATTCCTCCTGTAACCGGATTTTGTGGAACCGCGTTTCCTCCAAAACCCGTGCGGGAATGCCTTGTATTGGTTGTACAGAACCGGAATTTCCCTTCTTTGACCTCAAACCGGGAACTGTATTTAAAACCCAAACTGTCTTAGGCGTTCCCAAAGAATTACCACCAGGTGTCAATCAACTAGATTACGCAGTCCTGACTGTTGTTGCCAAAGATGCAGCACCAGATTGGACAGATGTAGACTTTTTTACAATTTAGTGCGTAATTAACTCACGTCCCTTAAACAACAGGAGCGGAAAATGGCGGTTCAGATTTTAGATATTTCACCTGTTGGTAGGGTTGAAGGCGATTTAGATGTGCGAGTCGAAATTGCAGATGGTTATGTAACTAACGCTTGGACTCACGCTGAACTCTTCCGGGGATTTGAACTCATTCTACGTGGTAAAGACCCCCAAGCAGGATTGATTATCACACCTAGAATTTGCGGTATCTGTGGCGGCTCACATTTGAGTTCTGCTGCTTGGGCGCTAGATACAGCCTGGGGTACAGTGGTTCCCCGCAATGCTATCTTAGCTAGAAATTTAGGTCAACTTGTGGAAACACTCCAAAGTATCCCCCGCCATTTTTATGGTTTGTATGCGATCGACCTGACTCATAAAAACTATCAGCGCAGTTCCTTCTATGAAGAAGCTTGTCGCCGATTTGCTGCGTTTACTGGGACATCTTATGAGATTGGGATTACCGTTTCTGCTAAACCTGTGCAAATTTATGCGCTATTTGGTGGTCAATGGCCTCATTCTAGTTATATGGTTCCGGGAGGTGTAATGTGCGCTCCTACTCTAACTGATATTACTCGCGCTTGGGCAATTTTGGAATATTTTCGGACGAACTGGTTAGAACCGGTTTGGTTAGGATGTTCTTTGGAAAGGTACGAAGAAATCCAAAGTTACGCTGATTTCAATAACTGGTTGGATGAAGACACCAAACACCGCGAATCAGATTTAGGTTTATATTGGCGGATGGGACTAGATATTGGTTTAGATAAATATGGTGCTGGTGTCGGGAAGTATGTGACTTGGGGATATATTCCCCATGAAGATAAATATCAGCAACCGACGATCGCTGGGCGAAATGCGGCGGTGATCATGAAGGGTGGTGTTTATAATAGTCTCACAAATACCCACACTTCCCTAGTTCAGTCTTCTATTCGGGAGAATACCACCCACTCTTGGTATGATGAAGGAACGCAAGATATTCATCCGAGCGATCGCACTACCAAACCTAGCACCAATAATATTAAGGATTTCGACAACGCATATTCTTGGTCTAGTGCTGTTCTCCACGAAGAACATGGTCGTTTAGAAGCTGGTCCTTTGGCTCGTCAACTAGTAGCTGGAGGAAATCATGGCGAATCATGGCAACATTATGACCCTTTTATTTTAGATGCTTTCAAACAGATGGGAGGAGCGAGTGTTCATCTACGTCAGTTAGCCAGAGGTCATGAACTGGTCAAGTTATATCGTCAAGTTGAACGCTGTTTAAGGGAGTTTAAATTAAATGACCCTTGGTATATCAAACCTGAAGAAAAAGATGGTCAGGGTTGGGGAGCTACTGAGGCCGCTAGGGGCGCATTATGTCACTGGGTAGAATTGTCAGGAGGTGAAATTAAGAATTATCAAGTTATTGCTCCTGGAACTTGGAATATTGGACCTCGTGATGGCGCAGGTAAACGAGGTCCACTAGAAGAAGCATTGGTGGGAACAGCGATCGCTGACCCGACAGACCCAGTCGAAGTGGGTCATGTGGCGCGAGCTTTTGATTCCTGTTTAGTCTGTACGGTTCACGCCCATGATGCTAAAACAGGAGAAGAATTAGCGCGTTTCCGCACAGCTTAGAGTTAGGAGAGTAGTTTTTTGATACAAAAAACTACTCTTGAGGCTTTTTTTGATTTTTAGTCTCGTTGGATACCACATTCAGATCTGGTTTAAGACATAATAGAAGATATATAGCGCTTCATATATATCTTCTATTAGCCAGGTATGCGGAATTAGTTCCTAGTCAACGACTCATAACTAATAGGTGAGTACTAATGTCAAAAATTTATAGTACCCAAGAGCTAATCCAAATTCTAGCTACCGAGCGTCAAGCTTGTCTGAAGGGCGATCGCCTGAAGTTAGAAGTCACGGTTTCTGGAATTCCGGTTATTGACCAGTTGATCAGAACTGAAGGTTTACAGAAATTTGCTGCGTACCAGGAATTTAAAACAACTATTCATGAATATCAGAGAGAATATCAAATTTCCGGTATTGTCTGGAAGGATCTCACAATTAAAGGACAAACTCTCCATTATCCCGAAGTCGATCCAGAGTTAATTGCTTTAGTGAATGATTTAGAAATATTAAAAGCTGCTAAGAGTTCTATTTTAGAATTTTGGTATGTTTTGACAGATAATATGGATTTATATTTAAGTGTGAGCAATAACAAGCTTTATCAACAAGTTCTTAAAATAGACGTAGAGAGAATTGTTCAAAGAACAGAATGGGTAAATTTATCAAAGCTGGAAAATACGAACTTGCTAGAAATTATTTTGCAATTGGGATGGGGAAAACCAGAGGAAGCTAGTTATAAACGGGGAAGACCTACTTCTGGAAGTGAATTTGTTCATGCTGTAAATTCAGGTAATTATCCTATTGGTTGAGTTTGGGTGTAGGGTGTAGGGTGTAGGGTGTAGGGTGTAGGGTGTAGGGTTGAAGAAAGAGCAGAATTTTATGTCTTAGGGAGGATGAAAACCCAATTATTCATCGATATTCTAGATAATAGAAGTGTGACTATTCATAATTATTTTTGGTCACACTTCCATTATTAAGAATATGGTAACAAGAAGCAAGCTGCTTTTTCCATACCTCTAAAGAATGATGTTTTTTTGAGTCAAACAACACGAATTTATTTCCTAAGGAAGATAAAACCACTCTTAAACAGTAGTAAGTGAGTAGAAAAAATTTTCAAAGGTGATAATTGCCCCATATACTGGGTTATTTTACGCTGCTGACGAGACTGACCTTCGGTTATCTCTTACCTGAAGAAATCCTTTTTGTATTCTTGGAGTAACAATAGAGATAGCTGACATCGGTATCCCTAAACCAATTAACTTACAGTAGTAGGACACAACTTCATCTTGATTAGTACACAAACTAATTAGGTATAGCAATACAGTTCCTTGAGCTACTTTAGGATCGTTAATTCCCAAGTAAAAGTAATGTGGGTTCATTCCCGCCGATGCCAGTAAGTCTTCTAGCTTCCTTTGGCTTATATCACCACAGTTTACGTTAACTGTAATCGCAACTTGGTCATCTTCTAACACAGGCAAAGGTTCGCAAGTCCACCCCTGTTCTTTGTTCCATACTGATATGGGCGGCGTACAATTGGTTATCCGCATTCAATTATCCTTCGAAAATACAATCGTAATCGAATCCATCTTGACCTCCAGTATAGACCACATCGGTTAGTTCTACATTATATTCTTCGGCAAGTTTCGTACAGATATCTTCTGCTTGATCCTGGTTACTGGCTTGGATTGGCTCATTCCAAACTTCTTTCTCTTCTTCCGGGTCTTCTAAATAATCTGGTTCCATAATATAGACCAATCAACGCCAATCAACGCGGAAAATATATTACCATCTCTAATACCCCTATCTTAGACCTGAATCCTTACAACTTGACAATGCTATCCACACAACCCAAACTAATCAAACAGCTATGGAAACACTTTCAGCTAGAACCAGGTAAACCGGCGATCGCACTAGGATTAAGAACGGCTCTGGCGTTATGTGTACCACTGGGGTTAGGAATATATACTCATCATCTAAGTTGGGGAACAACGATCGCCATCGCCGCCCTATATATTAGTATTGCAGATGTGGGTGGTGCTTATCGCCACAGAGCAACTGTCATGATAACTGCAACCATCGGTATCTCTATTGCTATGCCATTAGCAGGGATTGTCGGTCATGTTTGGTGGTTAGCAATTTTAACCACATTTCTCTGGGTCTTTATGGCAGGTTTGATAGGTTTATATGGTAACTCTAGTACTACAGTAGGTTTTATAACTTCACTCATGTTCGTAGTTTCGATCGCTGTACCCAGTCCACCTACTCCCATAGAGCGATTACTATTATGTTTAGTAGGTGGTATGTGGACAATGTTATTGTCTCTGGGATTATGGCTAGTACACCCCTACAAACCTGTACAAAAAGCTGTAGCTCAATGCTATTTTAACTTAGCTGCTTTGATAGAACAAGCTAGCCAAATCAAAAATGGTGATAAATCTGGGGAACAAGAGCTACCACAAACATCCCTGCTTCAAGATACCATGACACGGGATTTAGAAACTGCTCGTAGTGTTTGGTCGTTAGTCCGTAGTGAGAGACAGGGTGCGAGTAATAGGGGGATTCAGTTACTTGTTTTGCTGGAAGATGCAAATCTGATCATGAATTCTGTGGTAGCGTTAACGGAAATATGGGAAGTCTTGGCTGATAATCCTCTACTCCCGCAGATAGAAGCAGAGATACAGATGGCTATGCAACAATTAGCCATCTCTATGAATCTACTAGGAGTAGCGATCGCTAAGGGTAGTGATGTGGGATCTTTCCCAGAATTAGAGCTAGCGATCGCTAAATTGTTAAACTGTTGGGAAAATAGGCAAAACCAATGGATTGAGCAGCATGAAGACTATGACAAGTTGGTTAATATGTGGAAAATTGTCAGTGGGATCCAGGCGATCGCTGATAAATTAAGCATAGATGGTGAGGTGGCGTCACAAGTTCAACAGCAGAGAAAAATTAGCGTCACGCAACCCGATACCAGCAGTTCAATACTAGATACTCTGCGCAATAACCTCACTTTCCAATCAATAGGCTTACGCCATGCGCTGCGTTCAGGATTAACTACGGCGATCGCTATTGGGATAGCAGATTTGCTCCATATTCCCAAAAGCAATTGGGTAGCAATGACAGTATTAATCATCCTCAAACCCAACTTTGGCGGGACTTTTAAGACAGCAATCCAACGGGTTGGGGGGACAATTATGGGTGGAATCGCAGCAACGCTCTTGGTCTCCCTCATATCTAATCATTGGCTATTGCTGGGGAGTATGTTGATATTGACCACAATTGCTTTTACCATCAAACCTTTAAACTATGGATTATATGTCTTCGTCCTCACTCCCCTAATTCTGCTCTTGGTCAACATCAACTATACAGGTGAATGGGGAATTAGCTTGGTTCGTGTCTTCGATACCCTCATTGGTGGTGGATTAGCATTATTAGGAGGTTATCTTCTGTTCCCCAGTTGGGAACGCCAGCGACTTCCCGCCCAACTGGCCAAAACCATCAAAGCTGATTTAGTTTATTTTCAGCATGTGATGCAGGTCTACCTTGGTTATAAGCAAAATAATGATTTCATGACCAGACTACGCCATCGAGCAGCTTTAGAAAACGCTAATGCAACAACATCCGCACAAAGATTACTGAGTGAACCTCAACATCTCCAAGGAGTGGTTGAACCTGTGATGACATTAATTTTGTATACGCACAGTTTTTTCAACTCAATTACCACCTTAACAGAACATTTACCAGAATTTAGCGGCAAGTATCCTTTACCAGGAATACAATTATTTACTGATACTATCACTCGGATTTTAGAAAATTTAGTCGATGTGCTAGAAGTGCAATCCCCCCTCCAGCCATTACCCAATTTAGAGTTACGAATGACAGAAATTCATCACCATATTCAGCAATTACATAATACTCGCGTAGCAGAGTTGGAAAAATATGCAAATCGCGTAACTCCAACTTTACAAGCAGTTCGAGATAAAACTATTGTTTCTATAGAGTTAGACCGGATTGGTAATCAAATTTCTATTATGCATTGTGCGATCGCTAACTTCCAGTTAGAGAAGTAAAACTTCTTTCCTGCTCCCTGTTCCCTGTTCCCTGTTCCCTGGCTATTAACAATGACTAAAGTCATAAATAATTAGTCATATGGGTTTTATGACGTTTATCACTTACCTAGATTTACCCAGTTACTAGATAAATTAGATATGATCGTACTTAAATAAAATCAAAAGATTAAGATGAAATTAACACAATTGACCAATCTTATGCTGACGGGGACTGTCGCTCTCGGAGCAATAGTAGGTACTAGTCAACCCAGTCAAGCTCGCCCTGAACATGGATTTTATTGTGATACCTCAAGAAACAATCCGGTGACAGTGTATGTCAACCATGAAGGTACTACAGAACCTTGGATTCGCTGGACTTCCAATTACTTCAAAAATTCTGGCTACGACCCCTTAACCCGTTGTCAAGATGTCAGTCATCGCTTGGAAGACTACCGCCGCAACGAAGAACTGAAGTTTATTACTACCGGGAAAATGAACGGACAAAATGTGATCTGCACTGCTATTCAAACCGATGGCGAGTGTGATAGATTAATATTGACCCTTAAACCCAAAGAAAATCCTGAGCGGGCGTTAGACAATCTATTCTCTTGGCATTCTGGACATACAGTCTCCGAAGAGGGAAGAAATAGAAGGCCTTATATTGATGTCGCAGAACGTTTAGGAATTCGCAAAGAATAAATAAATTACGCTGGACGATTGCAGAAACAACGCCACTAAAAGTGATAATATATGCTCCTAAGATAAGCTGTGGCGTTGAAAAAAACTCCAAATTGTCTCACTCGCATTCAGTTTTAATCGAGCATTGAATTTCTTGAGATGGTGATTACTGGAAACACCACCAGGCCAGAAATGTCCGCCGTTAATGACTGCTAATTGCCAAACTTCTGAATTGCCATTACAATCTGTGTAGAGCGAGGTTTTTACTTTTTGGGCAGAAAACTGCGCAGATTTATTTCTAGAATTACATTGATCGTGCGATCGCCAAAAACTCACCATGTCCGCAATGGAAACCAATGCTCCTTTTTTTTGAGTCTGGTCATCTCCTTCATAGAGTACATCTTGATCGTTTGTCCCATTGATCATCAACATCGATATTGGACTTTGAGGTTGACATTTTGATTTGATTCTCACTGGGAGGGAACCAGCTACTGATGCAAAACCAGCAATTTTATTCGGTAATTTACAAGCCAATGCTTGAGTCAGTATTCCACCTCTAGAAAAACCAGTAGCATAGACTTTATGGCTGTTAATATTGATTACTCTCTGAAGATGGTCTATCAAAGCACTGACAAATAAAACATCATCTACTTTTCCTCGTTTGTTAGCTCTAAGGCTCCATTTTTGGTTAATCCCATCTGGATAAACGACTATAAATCCCTTTTTCTCTGCTAATTTATTAAAGCGAGTTACTTTACTGATAGAGCGACCACTACCCTCATCCCCATGAAATACTAAAACTAAAGGGATGGGATGTTCTGGACGATAGGATTTGGGAGTATAAAAATAGTAAGTGCGTAATTTCCCTTGGTCATATATATTCCCATAATTATCACCGCTGAGGATTTTTTCTGGAATTATACTATTTTCCTCAGCCTGGATAGAATTACAGGTTGTGACTAGAGCAATTGTCAATAGAAATAAAATAATTCTTTTAAAAAACAGAAAATTTTGATATGTATTCATGTTAGTCAAATTTGCTTCATCAAATATATCTCTGCTTTAGCAATCAGGCTCTACTTAACAGATACGTTCACTTCTTAACTTTGATGTAAGAACTGGACGATTAAGGAATCGAAGTTATGAACATTATATCAACATTATAGCAAGTATTTTCCCGCAGAGAATATATTTCCTATGCAAATCTTTATAAAGTGGATTTTCTCTAACTCTATTGCTTCATGGATCAAGATGAGCAGTCCGATGATAGAATAGATTGGAGCCAATAAGCAGATATAGAGCATATGCGCTCAGACTCACCATAGCGATTCCTCACATAGAATAACTTTTAAGTTTATAGCGCAGGGTTTTTAAGCAAATAAATTCTGATAACAAGTTCGGAAAATGGCGAATGAGTGATGACAAAGTTGATTTGACTAACTGCGATCGCGAACCAATCCATATTCCCGGTTTAATCCAGCCTCATGGGATTTTATTGGTTTTGCGAGATCCTACACTAGAGATTCTCCAAGTCAGCAACAACATCCAGGAAATTTTTGGTCATCAACCTGAGATGTTGCTGGGTAAGAAACTATCAAAGTTACTGAACACCAAGCAAGTCAATCTGATTGAGAAATGTCTAGCAGAAGATTTTGAAAATATCAATCCCCTCAACCTCTCTATTAAGCGTCAGCATAAATCAATTTATTTTGATGGTATTGTACATCGGTGCGACGCGCTGATTATTCTGGAATTGGAGCAGAAAACAGCCAAAATTAAACCAGATTTTTTTGACTTCTATAAACAAGTCAAAGGGACGATCACCCGGATTCAGAAAGCGCCTACACTGCTGGAAATGTGCCAAGCTGTGGTCAAAGAAACCCGTCAAATCACAGGCTTTGAGCGCGTCATGATCTACAAGTTTGATCCAGAAGGAGCTGGTAGCGTCATTGCTGAAGATACAGACTTGGAAACAAGTTATCTGGATTTACACTATCCAGCTTCTGATATTCCCCAACCAGCCCGACATCTCTATACTCTGAACTGGCTGCGCCTGATTCCCGATGTCAGCTATCAGCCGGTGGTTTTAATTCCAGTAGATAATCCCTTGACCAATCAACCTGTTGATTTGAGTTTGTCAGTTTTGCGCAGCGTGTCCCCTTGTCATCGAGAGTACTTGCAAAATATGGGGGTGATTGCGTCCATGTCTGTTTCTCTGGTTCAGAATCAACAACTTTGGGGATTAATCGCCTGTCATAATTATTCATCACCTAAATATATCCCCTATAATATCCGCACTGTATGTGAGTTTATGGGACAGGTGATGTCGATAGAACTAGCAAATAAAGAAGCAAGTGTTGATCTGGACTACAAAATGCAATTGCAGTTACTCCAAACTAAATTTGTGGAAGGGTTATCTAAGTCTAAGTATTTCTTGGAGGGCATGGTAAAATTCAAATCAGAACTGCTCAGTCTAGTCAATGCTACCGGAGCAGTGGTATGCAGTGGGGATGAGTCTATTCAAATAGGTAAAACACCAACCGAACCAGAGATTAAGGACTTACTCAGTTGGATTAAACCTCAACTCAACCAAAGCTATTTTGCAACTTGTGCTTTAGCGAAAGACTATCCTGCTGCAAAGTCGTTTGCGGCGATCGCCAGTGGTGTATTAGCTCTAGAAATTTCTCAAATCCACAACAATTATATTCTCTGGTTCCGTCCTGAGGTAATCCAGACAGTGAATTGGGCTGGGAACCCTGATAAAACGGCGGAAGTTTTAGATGATGGTAGCTTACGTATGTCCCCCCGCAAATCCTTTGCATTATGGCAACAAATAGTTCAAGGTCGTTCTCTACCCTGGAAATTGTGCGAAATTAACGCAGTTGTGGAACTCCAAACCCTGATTGTGGGTATTGTATTGCGACAAGCAAACGAACTAGCATTGATAAACTTTGAATTAACACGTAGCAATGAGGAATTAGACTCCTTCGCTTATATCGCCTCCCATGACCTGAAAGAACCACTGCGAGGAATTCATAACTATGCTAACTTTTTAATCGAGGATTATGTAGATATAATAGATAAGGATGGATTAGCCAAACTCCAAACTCTGGTACGACTTACCCAGCGGATGGAAGACCTGATTAATTCACTCCTTTACTTCTCTCGTTTGGGACGCGCTGGACTTATTAAGCAACCTGTTAATCTCAATGATGTAGTCAATCAGGCGATCGCTACTCTCACCGCTTCTCGACCGGAGAATAACCTCGAATTTCGCATTCCCCGCATACTCCCCACGATTCAGTGCGATCGCTCTCAGGTGAATGAACTTTTTACCAATCTGATTAGCAATGCGATTAAATATAACGATAAAGCCAGTAAATGGGTAGAAATTGGTTATATAGAGAGAAAAACAGCAGCAATTAGCCCATACGCTTTTTACACTTTCTATGTTCGTGATAATGGTATTGGTATCCCACCAGAGCATTTAATCAAAATCTTTCAAATCTTTCGTCGTTTACATGGAAGGGATGAATTTGGTGGAGGAACTGGGGTAGGGTTAACCATCGCCCGTAAAATTGTAGAACGTCACCGGGGGAGGATTTGGGTGGAGTCCTTGGTCGATCAAGGCAGTACCTTCTTCTTTACCTTGTCAGAAGAAGGATACAGATGATATCATATCAAAATATAACTTAAGACATGAAATTTGTATAAGAGTTATTATTCTTGGTTAATTTAATAATTACTTTATCTTTGGGCGCTCAGGCTGGTATTATATGACTATCATTTCAGGCTCTGGAGTCACGCCAAATCCCTTCTTGTTAATCGTTGAGGATAGCGACGAGGATTTTGAAGTGCTACAAAGATTTATTGTGCGATCGCCCAGAGAAATCCCTACTCACCGCTGTGTGAGTGGGGATAAAGCATTAGCTTTTCTTTACCAGAGTGATATTCCCAGCGATCAAGAGAACTCACCGCTACCTGGATTGATTATACTTGACTTAAATTTACCTGGAACTGATGGACGAGACGTATTGCGGCGGATCAAAGGAGATAATAACCTAAAAGCTATTCCAGTAGTAGTGTTTACTACTTCCAATAACCCAAAAGATATTAAGGACTGCTATCTATCTGGAGTGAATAGCTATATTATTAAACCCATCAATTTTAGTCAATTGAAACGAGATATTCAAACACTTTTAGATTATTGGTTAGAGGTAACCACGCTTCCCAATTACCAGGAGATTTAGTTATGAATCGAACTGTACACAACCTCTTAATTGTGGATGACTCTCCAGAAGACCGGGAACTTTATCGCCGATATTTGTTATCTAATCATCAACATAATTACAATATTTTAGAAGCGACAGGCGGGAAAGAAGGTCTCTTGTTATGGGAGCAATACCAGCCAGATGTGATGTTGCTAGATTATCTCCTACCTGACCTAGATGGACTAGATGTTCTCTCTCAATTAAATCTCTACGCGCAACAATCTTATTTACCGGTGATTATGGTGACAGGAGAGGGAAATGAGGCGATCGCAGTTCAAGCGATGAAAGCTGGAGTACAAGATTATCTGGTCAAGGAGCAAATTACGCGGGAAAGCTTACAAATGACTGTGAATGGCGTGCTCCAAACGGGGAAACTCCATGCAGAACTACAGCAACGGATTGAGCGACAACATGTGGTTGCAGAAATTACCAATAGAGTTCGCCAATCGCTGAATCTAAATGAAATCCTGCAAACAACTGTATCCGAAGTACGGCAATTTCTCCACGCTGACCGTGTTTTAATTTTTCAGTTCCAAACTGATGGTAGTGGTTTAGTCGTAGCAGAATCAGTGGAAACACAGTGGCAGTCGCTCCTATTTACTAAATTTAACGATCCCTGTCTGGCGGATAATTACATTAGGTTTAATCAAAGACAAGCTCTACCAGATGATATTGCCTCTCTCAACTGTGTTGAATACTACAGGCAAGGACTGGTAAGAGCAATAAGTTATATTGACAATGATCATCTAGAACCTTGCTTCAGTGAATTTTTAACTCAATTACAAGTAAAGTCCAAAATGGTCGTCCCAATTCTGCAAGAGAAAGAGTTGTGGGGATTGCTAATCGTACATCAATGCGATCATTCTCGCTTGTGGAAACAATTAGAAATTGAACTGCTGAGCGAACTATCAAATCATGTACAGATTGCATTACGACAAGCAAGATTTTATGAAGAAATACAGCACGAACTATTAGAGCGTAAGTATATAGAAGCAAAACTCAGGGAAAGCGAAGAACTAAAACACCGGATATTGGAAAGCAGTAGCGATGCTATTAATCTGCTAGATATTGATGGGCGAATCATATATATGAACAGGAGTGGGATGTTCTTGATGGAGATTGAGGATATTGCTCCTTACATCAATATGAAATTGTCTAGTTTTTGGACCCAGGAAAATAATAATGGAGTATTAGACGTAGCACTCATCATTGCTAAGACAGGTGAAAAGAGCAGGTTTCAAAGTTTTTGTGCAAGTGTCAAGGGCACACCTAAGTGGTGGGATGTAGCAGTTACGCCCATTTTTGATGCTATGGGAGATGTCTCACAACTATTGGTGATTTTACGAGATATCACTGTCCAAAAGCAAATCGAGGAAGAACGCGATCGCCTATTAGCACAGGAGCAACTAGCCAGAGCCGAAGCCGAACGCGCCAATCGGGTGAAAGATGAGTTTTTTGCCATTCTCTCCCATGATTTGCGATCGCCTCTGACTCCCATTATTGGTTGGACCAAACTGCTGAGAACCCGCTCATTGAGCGCAGAGAAAATAGATGAAGGGTTAGCTACGATTGAACGCAACGCTGAAATACAAACTAAACTGATTGATGATTTACTAGATATAGCCAAGATTCTACATGGCAAACTGAGCATGGAGAGTACTCCTGTCAATCTGAGATTTGTGGTTGAGTCTGCGCTGGACACAATTAGGTCAACCGCCATTGCTAAATCCATTGTGTTGCATGAGATACTGCCAGATATTGGCCAAGTGTTAGGAGATGCCAAACGCTTGCAACAAATTCTCTGGAACTTACTTTCTAACGCCATCAAATTTACCCCGGATGGAGGATGTATAGAAACCAAAATAGAGGAAATCAACGGCTGGGCATTGATTATTGTCAGTGATACTGGAAAAGGTATTAATCCTGACTTCCTACCACATATTTTTGAGTCATTCCGCCAGGAGGACATTTCGATTAATCGTAAATATGGAGGGCTGGGACTGGGTTTGGCGATTGTACGTCAGTTAGTAGAGGCTCATAGTGGAATAATTACAGCCAATAGTTCTGGTGAAGGGTCAGGAGCTACTTTTACAATTCAACTACCTCTAATCAGCAACTCAGTAGAACCTATAAAAGTCTGCGACTCACAGCAACCACCACTCGATCTGACAAATATCCGTATAATTGCAGCCGATGATGACCTCGATACCCGCGATCTATTAACAGTATTTCTCAAGCAATATGGAGCAGAAGTTTTGACTGTTTCTTCTGGAGCAGAAGTTTTGGCAAAACTGGAGTCTTTCCAACCCCACATATTAGTCAGTGATATTGGTATGCCGGAAATTGATGGTTACAAACTCATTCAGCAGATCCGCAGTTTACCCCCAGAAAAAGGGGGACAAATGCCAGCGATCGCTTTAACCGCTTATGTAAGAGAGGAAGATTGTCAACGCGCTCTTGCTAGTGGGTATCAACAGTGCTTGAACAAGCCTATTAATCTAGAACAAGTAGTTAAAGCTATAGCAATTGAAGCGCTCTCACATTTTCTCCCCCCCCCACACTCCCTTGCTGACATCTTACAAAAACGTAAATTACTATCTAATT
>Ga0116231_10000511_pt1 | contig 68458 bp, 64 predicted proteins | sample S1TSphgellanicum_2_FD_89695 | JGI IMG/M metagenome (GOLD analysis project Ga0116231, IMG submission 89695) | Host-associated microbial communities from peat moss isolated from Minnesota, USA - S1T2_Fd - Sphagnum magellanicum MG | ecosystem: Host-associated > Plants > Peat moss > Unclassified... | reverse complement strand
TCAAAAAGTAATTAATTAGTGCCTAACCAGCCAGCTTAGGTACTACCATGCATGTTTTTGAAAGGTTGCTACATGTGGTAGCATTCTAACTTAATTGACCTATTTGCAAGCTCCAAATTATTCCCCCATCTAAAAACCCCCCCACAACTAATGCTAAAGGTCCCCCCCCCCCCCCAACCCCGGCTCAAAAAAATTTGCTGCTCCCCACGAAATGTACCCACCCAGCCCCAAGTCATGAATTTAGCAAAAAGAATGCCAAGAAAGAAATTGTTTTTAAAAAAAACAAAACAAAAACTCCCCCTTTTTTTGGGTACATGTAGAAAATAGCAACCATCCTTCTCGCTACTCTCGTGCGCCACAGTGCTGCAGCAGCAGCAACAACAACAAGCCGCAATTCCTGCAGCCACTTGCGAGAAGATCCCATCTTTGTTGCTGGTGGTAATCAAATGACCATGATGCTGATTTCAATCTTCGTGATTCCTTTACAGATGATTTTTTCCTTGCGACTCATGAATTTCAAGGACCTTTGAATAGTTTGTTTTGTTTCTTGGGGAGAAATTGATCAGGAGAGAGTAAAATTTTCTCTCGAGATCTGTGTGTGTGTGTGTGTGTGTGTGTGTGTGTGTCTCCCAGGACCCAGGTGTTTGGTTTTGTAAAGGCTAAGGTGTTTTTTCTTTTTGGTTGCGGTCTTTGTTGCCAGTTTAATACTGTAGTGTTTTTGAGAGGTAGTGTTTTTTCTTTTTTCTTTTTTTTTTTGGTTGTTGCGAGATGCGCGCGTTGGTCGTCACCGCCGTGACTGTGCTTTTTTTGGTTTGTTCGTGTAATTTCGAGATTCGAGAGTGAAGTGGAGCTTACAGCTTTGACCTGGCTATGAAGATGAATGTTTACACTTTGATCTCTCTGCTTGAGTGGAATCTCCGTTCAAAACTTCATTGTGTGTCTTTTGTATGTCGGTTTCTAGAGCTTTTGAAGGAAATGAGAAAGTAATGGCAATGTACAATTTCGGAAGAATGAGCTAGAAATCACATGCGTGGTATGTGGAAAAGTTGATGAAGAAGTTTGCGTTTTATCTTGTCGCAGATCAGGAGCTGCTGCTGGGTTTCAAGATTTGGAACCTGGAAAGATTTGAAGCAGAATAGTCGTTTGTTTGTATACTAAGATTTCATTCAGGCCGCGTGCAAGGCAGTTTGCGATTCTTTTTTTTTGGGGGGGCGGACGAGAGATTATCACTATGTCTTATGAAGTTCCGACGCTTCTGGATGCGCACAATGTACGCGTAGTTGGCACGGGCGAAGAGATTGTGGTGTTGGGTCACGGATTCGGCACCGATCAATCCGTGTGGAAGCATGTGTTGCCGCACCTAGTGGAGGAGTATCGTGTGATTCTGTATGACATGATGGGCGCAGGGACAACCGACCCGGAGTATTTCAGCGTCCTGAGATATTCCACGCTGCATGGTCACGCCGATGATTTGTTGACCATCCTGGACGAGCTTGAGGTCGACTCTTGCATCTTTGTGGGTCACTCGGTTTCTGGTATGGTCGGCTGTCTTGCATCCATCGAGCGACCGTTCCTTTTCTCCAAAATCATCATGTTGTCGGCATCTCCCAGGTGTGTGTGTGTGGAGATCCAATGCTTCTCTTGAATTTAGTATTGGTGTTTTGCTTGCACACTTGGAGAGAGACAGAGAGTGTGTGCGTGGAGATCCAATTCTTCTCTTGAATTTAGTATTGGTGTTTTGCTTGCACACTTGGAGAGAGACAGAGAGTGTGTGTGTGTGGAGATCCAATTCTTCTCTTGAATTTAGTACTGGTGTTTTTTTTGGGCACACATGGAGAGAATCTAGAAGGGACACGCCATTAAATGTGTAGATGATTTGAGGCTTGCAGCTATGGATGACGTTGTACATAGAAGGGAAGAAGAATCACTGTTGTAGCTTGGCGTGGTGTGTGGTGATGGTGGTGATGATCTTATAGGTATCTGAATGACGTAGGGTACTTCGGCGGATTTGAGCAAGAGGATCTGAGCCAGCTCTTTCAAGCAATGCAGTCCAACTTCAAGGCGTGGGTGTCCGGCTTCGCACCCTTGGCTGTAGGGGCAGACATAGATTCCACAGCAGTTCAGGAGTTCGGTAGAACTCTCTTCAACATTCGACCAGACATAGCATTTAACGTCGCCAAGACAATCTTCCAGATTGATATGCGCTCCATTTTGCCACAAGTACTAACTCTCTTATCAAATTTCTTCAGGAGCAGTCTGTCCTTTTGTTTGTGTCGATGTAGTGTGCAAAGCATATGAGCATCTATTGAGAGCAGCAAAAACCAATTCTACCCCAAGTGCAAAATCAATGAAACTAACGACCACTGGGTGCAGGTGATTGTACCTTGCCATATACTGCAGAGCAACAAGGATCTAGCAGTCCCTGTGATAGTGTCGGATCACCTTCATCACGCACTTGGAGGTCCCACAATCGTTGAAATTCTTCAGACGGAAGGTCATTTGCCACAACTCAGTTCACCAGACGTTGTCATACCTGTTTTGAAGCGTCACCTTGTTGGGAATATCCGAGCTTAAATGGAATCCTGGCAATCTTCTTCTTCAAGGATCCAGCAGCAAAAGAGCTCTCTCATGTGCCTGCTCAAGCTTCAGATTTGCCTGCAATATACATGACCAAGCTGTTCCCTGCTTCAATTTCAATTTCTTCAAGGCCAATCAACAGACTTACGCTCCTCAACAGACAAAGAGCGCAGATTGACATAAAACCCTAATCTTTAAAAGCAATCTGGGTATTGCAGGAGGGAGATTATTGTGAATTTCATGTGGATTGAAAATGTACTAGCTGTCGTGGTCTGGAATGATTTGGGATTCTTGCTTGCAAGTTAAAGGGATCAACAGAAAAAATTCTGGTTTGCAGCTACATCAACCAATTAGAGAATCTGTTCAATGGGTTTGATTGCTTCATGTAGTGTGTGTTCATAGATAGTGGCAAGGATTGCTCAATTTCAGACTGCAAGAAAGAGGGAGTTCAACAGGAGACTAGAAGAGAGTCTATCTTGGAAGAAGGTCAAAATCTTGAGCTTCTCTGAAAATGTTTTTTGTGCCAGGTTTCTATTTTGAAGTGCAGGCACATACGTGTAGTTTTGTGTGCAACTGATGGAGTGACTTTCATGGCAGAAGGATTTGTGGCTTTCATGGAACTAGGCAAGTCATTGCTGAAGCAGGACAGATGCAAGCAATCTTGTTCCAAATTGGATCTTGCTGGATGTACATGTTAGAGATTCCTAGAACAGATTGCATTCCAAGAGTCTTCTGATGGGAAGAATGGGAGTGTGCATCATAAGAACCAGAACTTCCACAGAATTTGCAATACCTCAATTGCAATAGCCTAGGTACAAGAATGTTAGATTAGATTCCCAGCCTGCCCTATCGTTCATTCCCTGTCTGTTCTTGTTAGATACTAATCCCGAGATTACTATTTAATCCCATTCTGAGCGAGCTCCTCTTCTGAACCCCTCTCATTCCTGTCTGCTTTTCTCCTTCCTCTCTGCCTCTCTCTTAGTGTCTGTCTCTTCCTCCTACATTATTCCTTCTCCCATTGCTCTACTGTCAGATCCAAACTCAGATAAGAGTCTACACACTAGAGTCCTTCAAGAATCCGTGAAGAATTTGTGAATCCAACCACAAACCTCAATTGTTGAAAAGTTTGCTGCACAGTGCAGATTAATGCATAAGTGAATCCCCAAATTTCATGTGCTTGACTGATCTTCAGCAATTGATTTATGCAACAAACATGGTGATGAACTCTTCCTCTATGCATCAAAATTCTCATGGATCACCAAGATGCTCAAAGATTGCTTACTCTTGAAATCATCATGCTATGGTCTCAACTAGGAACACAGCATGTTGGTGACATGGAGAAGAGCACGATCTTGGTGAGATTATGATGAGCACAATCTCTCCAGTCATTTGGTAGAATATTTTTACCAGCTGCATGTGTATCCCATCATCATTAATTTCTGATCAGAGATGGTAAACTTGGCTTTTCTGCCCTCTGTCTGATTCATGAGGTTTGGGACCTCAGGTAGATTTACCAAACTGTGGGTTTACATGATGCTTCGTTGCTGTATTTTTCCAGAGTTTAGAACAGCGGTCCTTATGCTTGCATCTCTCATCTTGGGTCTTTCATAGGGAACAATTCTTGTCAGGGAAAAATGTTTGTATGTCATTCATCAAAGAGCAGTTGTGAATCTGGAACCCAAAACACTGAGGGTACAGGAGAGGAGTGCCATCAATTGCAGATTTGAGTGGGAAAATTGGTTGAATGACAAAATTAATCAAACACCAATTCAGAGTAAGGCTGAAGGATTGGAGGTCCTCGGTTTCTAGTATCGTGAAGCTGGCTTCAATTCATTGGAGGTTCCTCTGTTGTAGTGTGTGCCAACAAAATGTTGATCTCCCTAGCCTGAAGCAGAAAATGGTCACAGTTTTTTGAGCCTTGAAGAAGGTGCTCATAAGCAGTGGCTTCATCTATCCCCCTGAGCCTTAAGAGTGAACTAGCAGTGGAAGATGATGAGAAGTGTTGTGTTTTGTTTGTGAGGAGCTTGTGGAAGATGAGATGTGCGTGTTTTGTTTGAGGGCTTCCTTCATGAAGAGCTTGGGTGTTGTAGGAAGTTGTAGGCCTGATCAAAGAGGATAATGCCTCAAGAAAAAGGAAAGAGGGCAAGGAATTGGAGGGAGGAAGCTGAGGCCTCCCATTGGACTCTTGGCAGGTGCAATTTTGGAACAAACCAGAGCACTGGGGCTGGCTTTTGAGGCACGGTGGCTCTCTCTTCACTTTCACATTCTGCCTTGACAGATGTGAACTTGACTCCATGGACACTAGCTGCACTGTACTTTCCATCTAACAGAGTTTTCTTTCTTGTGTGTTTTGGTGTCATGTGGAGTCGTTTTTGAGCAACATTGTTTTCCAAGCTACAGGGGAGTGTATCAAGACATTGTGCCGAAGGTGGTTTGTGCTGAAGCAAGGCCAAATTTTCTGCTTCAAAGAAAATTCTCTTTTCTTCTGTAAAGATCTGCCACTTCCAAGTTACAGAGAAATTTGGGATGATTTGTGTGGTGGTATTTTCACATGGCTTTCTATGACTTAACCACTAGAACATTTTTTGTGAAGTAGCATTGTTTGTACAGGTCGTCATTTCAATGCTCCATTCATTGCTTTGCTAAATACATGAGACATATATGTTGACGTCTGCAACATTGTATATTGCAAGGAGAAGAAGCTGTTGATTTTTTTTTTAATGTGGAAACAATCCTTTTTGACCTGTTTGTCATTTCAGGTCATCCAGAACTCAAAAGCCAAGAGGGTTGATTGTGATTGGCATACTTTACCATCAGGGGTGCTGAGAATGTGTTGAACAAGCAATATGCATTTGAGCTTTCTACAATGTATTTCATTGCTGATACAGACAAGTGTGCTAGGATTTGTGGCCATTTACTTTCTTTTCTTTTCCCTCTGTTCAAATCTTTGGGGGCTTTCTCTTTCTCCTTATGTTTTCATTCTCTGAGCTTTTAGTTTTTCTCCTTCCACTTCCTTACGCTTTTCTTTCCATCCCTGAAATGTTGCAGTGCCTTTACCAGTTTAAATTAAGGTGATTAGATTGTGAGTAAAACAATTTGGAAGAAATCAACACATGGCTGGTCTGCATTTCTTGTTGGCTAATTGTATCCTATCCTTTCGAGTCAGAATTTCAGCTCTTTTGTGTTCCGAGTCTTAACAGCAGGTCAAAAGCTTCAATTTTACCTATATGTTCAATTCTGTGTGGAATGCAAGAGAAAGAGGATTGGAACAACTCTGTTGAGCATTTCACTCATTCTGCATTCAAAGTCTGTGACAGATGAAGAGGTCTTGGATTATAACACAGGCCACACTATACACCCCTCCCCCCAATCGAACTCTTGTGAGGCACCTGCCATGGTTCTGCACAGTTGCACTGCATGGTTCATGTTTTGCACTGATGAACACATGTTCTGCTTCACAAAACAAAAAATCTAGTTTATGTATGTTCGCTTCCTTGGAAGTGGATTTGAGCATTCACCATGGTTTATTATGCTTTGCATAAATTCAAGTATTATATGTTGGGCAATAGGTTTGTCTTTTATGTTGATCATATGGCACTCTTATATTTAATAAGAAACCACAGATATCCAAGAGATCTAAGAGAATAGCCAGATGGTTGCTACTCTTTTTGGAATATGACTTTTTGGTAGTTTTTAAACCAGCTCATTCTCATTCCATTGCAAATGTTTTATCTTAAGTACTGGATGCCACCAAAAACTCAGGAATCCTAGACCAAACCACAAATGTCACTTTGTTCCTACTATAGCCTATTTGGCTACAAGAAATCTAGGATTAATTTTCCAATAAGGTATTCTTAGGAATAAAAGAAAAAATGGTGTTGAAGGCGTTGTTTTTTTCCCTCATTCAATGTTAGTTATACAAATTGAAGAGTGCCTACACCAAGACTAACTCCCAACTGTGTTGTAGGAAATGCATCACAGAGTAGGAGGCAAACATTTCTTTACAAACATTATTGCTAAAAAGATCCTAGATGCTATTTATTGGTGGCCTACCTTGCAAAAGGATGTTTTGCAACATTGCCAGTCATGTGATGACTATAAGCATATAGGAAATTCAACCATCACTAACCTGACCACATTGGTCACAATTTTGTTGATTGAGCCTTTCATGAAGTGGGATTTGGACTTAATGGGGCCCATTAAGCTTATTAGCAAGACCACCAAAATAATTACATTTTGGTAATCATTGATTATGCTACCAAATGGGTGAGAGACAAAACCTTCAAAACAAATACATCAACAATCACAACACAATTCATTTATGAATTCATTTTGACAAGGTTTGGATGTCCATTCACCCTAGTTAGTGACCAAGGCACACATTTCATCAATGACACCATTGAATTCCTAACCAGTCATCTTTTGTTAAGACACACCAGTTGCACCACACATTACCCACATGTGAGTAATCAAGCAAATTCTACCAACAAAGTAATTGAATTGTTATTAACCAAATTAGTGAATGAGATTAAGACAAATTCAAGTGAACATCTACACACCATCCTTTTATCTTTATAAAATAACTTTCAAGGTGGCAACATTGTATACCCCATTTCAGTTAGTGTATGGGCTTCATCCTTTAATGCAACCTACAAAATATTTGTTATCCACCACCAACTCCCAAACTCCAAAGGATTCCTCATCAATCCAAGCATTAGCTAGAAAACTCTCATAATTGGCAAAATTAGAAGAATCCAAGCAAGAAGGAACTAAAATTACAAGAAAAAGACAATGAAATCATGTTTTTTGAACACAAAACCATTACAAGACCAAATCCTTTTCCATGGGAGATTATGTGTTATGGTTTCCAAATGCCAAAAGAAAACACATAGGAAAATTTAAGAAAAGTTGTTCTAGTCCATATTGAATTCAATATTTCTTAACAAACACCACTACTTTGTTGGTCACTATGGACAAGTTTGACCCCAATCTTATCCTTGTCAATGTCAACAATTAAAATCGTATATATTTCACAATTTAATTCCTAGATGACTAGAAGCTCAAATGCAAGGGGGAAGAGGTGTGATAAATGGGTTTCCACAAGGAAATATTACCAAAATTTCATCAAAAGAAAACCCTACCGAAAATTCTCCGAAAGGCAAATACTATTGAACTCCAACTATAACATTTGGTTAAGATTGGCACAAAACTAGAATTGATTACAAATTTGAAAACGCTAGAATCATTTATCAATTCTAGAACATTAGAATCTCCTATAGATTTTAAAACACCAAAACCACCTACCAATCCTAGTACACTAGAATTAGCTAGAGATTTTAGAAAACCCAATCACCTATTAATTTCCAAGAGTTGGAGATCACTAACCATTATCATGGGTTTTCCATCTTAAAGTTGGAATCCAATTTTAATCCAAAACTTGACAATTTTTCATCCATCACATATTGTCATCCATCATCCAATTACATGCATGTTCATTGAGGTGGTATCTTATGAATTGCCACAATGGCCATTGGATATAAGATTTGGTATCCAAGAAACAATGCCATGTTTTGCACAATGTTTCTCATTTTGCTTGATCTGAACCCACCATTCACTCTCGAGCAATTGCCTATAAAAGGAGGACCCTTTCTACTATTTTTTACTTTCCATTTTCCCTATTTATTCTTGCTATTAAAATTTCAGAAATTGGTAACTTGTTTATTTTTTGTCCAAACAAAAATGAAGGGTAGTATTAGCAAAGCAAAGGCTAAAAAATTGGCCAAAATATAAGGAGAGTTAATGACAAAGGGAAGTGGAAGAACTAGAAGGAATGGATAAAAGGAGAATTAGAAAGGAATTAGAATTGGAGAAACAAAAAATAAAAAGAATAGTTGTAAGCTTTTATGGTAGAAGGAAGCTAATTTTCACCAAAATGGACAAGTTTGAATGGTGGGCAACTAGCAAGGATGTTTCATGGGTGACATAGATAGGTGTTTTTGGCCTCACTAGTCCCATCTATCTTCTAGTAAAGGAGTTTCTATGATCAATAGTTTGGTTTAACCCCAAGATCAAAAAATTGATAATGAATAACATTCAAGTAACCATTACTAATGACACCATTGCCAAAATGTTGTGTCTGTCACAAACAGGAATGGGCAAGCTTTTAATAATCAAAATGTATCCAAATTGTGTGTACAAACGGCCCCCTTAGATGTTGTGGTGCAAAAGGAAAGGTGGAAGACTTCTAAATTGAAGGGAAAATACATAAGCAAAATGTCAACCCTGATTTAAGCCATTTAATTCAAAGGGAGTAAGGAAACTTATGTGAGCAAAAAGTTCATGTTCTTTGTTGCCTTAGCAAGGTTGCCAAAGATACCAATGAACTAGGCATAAATCATTTTTGGTAATTTATATTCCAAATTATGAGACTTTTTTACAACAACCAAGTTGAAGAAAAACAATCCTAGTAAGGAACCAAAATTTGGAATGATTTAAATCATCAACATCTTTCTCTCGCATCAATTTTCATTCAACAAAAGTTTGGAAATATCGAAATCAAACAACACATCTTGGGTTTTGCAACTACGTCTTAGTCAAAAAGGACATATGCAATTAGTCATTCATGAGTTGTTAAACCCATGTCGTTTCGCCCATTTATTTGCAAAGGACATTTAATTGCAAAACCCAATCATCTTATCAATTAAGATTTTTTAATTTTGACTTAATATTGAAATTCCATGTCATTGATGACCTTGGTATGATGTGTAAAGTGTATGTGATTTCAACTTAGTCATTTTATTCAACTAAGTGTTACAAGACACCTTGATGGATGAATGACATGTGTCAAAAATCTATAAACACATTATGGGTCATTGCACATGACCAAAAATCAACCTAGTTTAGCCCTTGTAACTAGCATAACCAAAAGTCAACATAACCTAACGTAACTAAGCTAAGCAACCTAGCCTAGCTTGCCTAACCAAAAGTCAATTTAGCTAGGCTAGCTACCTATGTTAGGCAACCTAGGCTACCTAACCTAGGTTAGGTGGCCTAGATTAAAAACAAACATTGAATTCCTAACCCAAGAAACCTAAATTAAGCTACCTAACTTAAACCCAAGTGGCCTAAGTATCATAGATTGCAAAAGTGAGGACTTGAACCCTTCACCTTCACTTTGGGGTTCAGGTCCTCATCCATTGCATTACCACATTTTTTTATATTAATTACATTTAACACAAACTTATAAAGTTCAAAGAATTTAGCTTTGAATTAACCCTAGCCACCCTACCACTACCTACGAACTTAGCATAAACCTAAACATCCCTAGGTTGACTTAAGATGAACTAGTTTGTCAACCTATATTACTTACTAACCTAGTATAGGTTAACCTAAGCATTCTTAGGTTAAAAACAAAACCTCAAATAATTATGTTGCATCTAGACGTATCATAGTTGCATCTAGTTGCACAAACTTGAGGTGGTTACAAACTTAATAAAATATCTTATAATGATGCTACTTAGGTTGATTTGACAAAAAACCTAAAATTAGGAACCTAGGCAAATTTACATAAGTTAACCTATTAGTAGGGTAACCTATTTTAGGTATATTTTAACATACTAGATGTAAATTTACTATGTCTAGTTAAATAACTTATAAGATAACCTATATTCCGAAATAAGTTTTTATTAGGTAACCTACATACATAAGTTAACTTAATAGGTATGTTAACCTAAACTAGTGTGTTAAGTAGTTAAAAAGTCAAGAAGTTATGTGTCACCATTTTCAAAATGATTATTAATATTGTAGTCATAATTACAATTAACAATAAATTCCTAACTTTAAAAACCTCATGGCACACAAAAAAATATGGCATGCCATGACAAATATTGGTGCCAAAAATTCAAAACACACAAAAATTTATGATGTCACAAAAATCATGGATTGCCATGAAAATTTGTGAGACCTAGTTGCCAAATGGCATGTCATATCATTATCACATGGAAGACCAAGTCACTATTAATCACAAAGGACAACAATATTTTCAACTAACTAATAAATGAAATGAATTTATCAAATCAATGACATGAATCATGATGTGAAGTTAGTGTCACAAATCATGAAGTGTTGTAATTACTAGTCAACCTCATTGCCATGTGGCATGCAACATTAGCATCACATGACCATAAATTATTATTCACCAAAAGTTGCAAAAATGGATGGAATTTTGTTATTACCTACTTTTGGATGATTAAAAATACATTTTTGAAATTTTGATATTTGTGTAAAAATCATCAAGTCATGATATCAACTACAGTTGTAAAACAATAATGCCATGTGGCACCATAATGTATTTTACAACTACACAATCATTAACATGAACTTGTAATTACAATTGTAGTCAAAAAAGACAATAGTCATTTTATTAACTAGTTGTAAAACCCAAGATGTGTTACTGTGAATTAAAGACAAAAATAACAAGAAAAATGTTCCAACTAAATCTGATTTTGAGGTGCACACCATGAGCATGGATTTGCCTTCCCAAGGTGACCTAATTGATGTGGATAGTCCATTGGAAAGACCCTTGGAAGTTGGATAATCAAGTCAACAACTAAAATTCATGATACCAAATTTACTTCCAATGATCATGAGTTAAAACTTGGGATGATTACAACCACAAAATTGAACATCATTGCTTGGCAAACACATGCTTGTTGCATGGTCATTGGAACTTCAATAACATGTAACGGCATGTCCTCCCCCTTACTACAATTGTGAAAAGTTTAAAAAATAATGGGGATCATCATGCATGTTTATTACACAACTATTGGAACTTAATTTTTAATATATCCCCATTTGTTTGCCACTCTTGCTTCAATAAGGGTTAAGCAATAGGCCCAAAATGTTCATTTAACCTAAGTAGCTTCGTTCAAGGGTTTAGAAAACCACTTGCAACTTTTTGGGAATTGTGTTTAGATAATAAGGAAATTGAAATAGGCTTTTGACATTGCCACTATTGAAAAGGCAAGAGCAAAGGAGAATTTTTTGAAGGTTCAAAATCAAATATGTTCACAAAGTTGTAAAAAGAATAGGCCCACAACAAATAAGATGCATTCACCATTCAAGGCTTCAATATAAAGATGTAGAACTATTAAGGAATATAATCCCAATTGATTGAGGCTCAAGTTCAAAATGAGGATTACTAAAATTAACTATCAACAATTCAAAAATAGCTTTTAATGATTAATATTACTTTGGAAACCATAGAAGAAGAAAGGCATGAGTTGGAGTTGAAGTACTAGAAAAAGGACAACAATTGGAAAGTGATGGAATCATTTGCCAACATGCTTGAAAAAGAACTCAAGTTGGTATGCACAACCTTTGAGGTTGGAAAAGGAGAATCGTTCTTTATTTGAAAGGGTGAGGAAACAAAAAAAGGACTTAAAATAGTCTATCGAAAAGATTAATGACCTCCAACAAAGTATTCAGGACTTGACAACTAACCCCACCATCATCTTGGCATAATTGGAGGCCCTTTGAAAAGGAGATGAAGACTTTTGCAAGGAGGGCAAAGGTGGCAAACATTTATCACCACTAGATGGTAAAATTTGAGGCTCTAAAAATTAAAAACACCTTAATGAAAGTGGAACCATTAATTTATCAGTAGAAAGTGAGGAAGAACAAAGTTAAATAATGGGAGCTCTACAAGGGTATATCACAATAATGTTGAACAATGATTTCACTAATTACCAAAAAGATGAGGAGTTGTATAAATTCCAATTGGGAATTTACCAATGAGTCTTCCCCAACTGCATGTTACCAACTTTTGACTATGGTGCCTCATTTGTGTGAACTCAAATATGCACCCTGTCAAGATTAATTAGCCAATTGAAAGGTGAAAAAGACATTGAAACCAACATGGAGATGGAATCTAGTGTTATGGAAGAGTTATCAAAAGTACTTAGGCTACACCTAACATAGTTGATGCAACTATGAAAATTGACCCAACTTCCATTGAAATTGTCCCTCATGCCACCAAAATCAAACAAATTGTCATAGACTCGAGCTTAACATCACCAAAATTGCCCTTAATGCTACAAACCCCACTAAATCTTCTCCCATGGTAAAATAGATTTTTTTTTAATAAAATAGTTGAATTTTTTATCAGGGACAAAAGATCACAAAAACATTATTTCAATTAAAAAGGAGGATAATGTTAAAGGCGAAAATAAACTTTAGGTATTTTTGGATGAAACTTGTAATTATTGAAACCTTTTTTTACCAAAAATCTTTTGTATTGGAAATACTTCTCTATCCAAAAAAAAAGGTAAAAATGAGTGTGTGTTTTTAGAATTGATAAATTAGTTATCTAACTTGGGTTTAAATTAGGTTTCTAGAAACATGAAAATATTTTTTATCAATTCTAAAAAGATTTTATGGCTTTTTATCTTATTTTGGTGGGATTAATGTTTGTGACTCTTATCCTACCTCTGATATGCTTAGGACCTTGGGACTCATGCTCAAGGTCAAAATGTGGAGATTCATTGTATGTTGATTTTTTTTGTGAAGTAATTTGTAGAAAACACATTTTGGAAGTCATCTTTTCCATGGGGAATGTGCAATTATTTTTTTGAAGTTGTATTTGCTTCTTATTGGTTATAGTCTACTTTAAAATGGAATCTTTCCTTAAAGATGTATTTGTTTAACAACATTGAATGTTAGATTTTTTCTAAGTTTGTTTCATGTACTTTCATTTAAAAAGATGAAAGTCTATTTTAACTATCATTGTCCTTGACTATTAGTCATTTAAAAAGTTACAAGGCATGTATTTCACCTTTGTTCCTTTTCGCACTTGATACACAACACCTAGTATCTTACTAAGTGATGGCCTTAACAATATTGTTTTAAGAGCTTTTATAAACTTCTTGCCAAGTTTATGCTTGTTTTATATTCTCAATCAAGTTTGGTAACATTTCCTTACCAAAGGTTTTTCTAGAAAAGAAACAACATAAAGGCATAACTACATTATTAAACACTTCAACTAAATACTTTCAACAAAATGAATGGGAAAATGGTTTTTGACAATTAACAAGCCCAAATTTTTCACAAAATCCTTTTGGTGCACATTATCCTTTTTGTAAGGATCTATGGCCCTTTAAAAATTGGAAATTGCACTTGCACCCATTGTAGACCTTTGCTTTGCAAGTTGTCTTTACAATGGACTTTTCAAGTTGTTTTTCACTTCTTCCTCAATTCTTTTGACACTTAGTCCATGGTATGCATCCACATGTTTATTTAATGTAGTTATCCCATTATTTTTTAAATGTGAAACAAGACCTTTCCTCAACTTCATTTTATATTCCAACATCACATGACCTACTTGTCTACTATAACCACAATACAATGCATATCTTATGACACCTTAACATCAACTAATGATTCATCATTGACACAAAAAATGCCTTAAGTTGCAAAAATTTTGCCATGGGATTTCCACTTTAACCTTTGTTCTTGCAATTTTTTCATAATTAATTACATTATATAATCATTTTCTGATTGAAAACTTGAAATCTCTTTAAACTTTTGACCTTTAGTTCTTTCTTCTATTCTTATTTCATCTTCATTCATGAACAGATCACATCACTCATCTTGAAAATTTGTTTCCATTTTCAGGTTTTATTACCACAAGGCTAAAAAAACCAATCAATTACATTCTTTTTAATTTTGATAGAATGTGAAAGAGGGCATAAACATTTACAAATTATTCACAAGCATCACTCACTTTTCACAAAACACATTATGCAAGCAAAATGGGTAAGGTTGATGGAAATATGGAAGTGTAAATGTTATTTAACAATACAAGGTAAACGTTCAAAATTCTTTTCAAGGTTTGCAAGTTTTTCATGCACAAAAAAATCTAAACATATTATTAACACATTATTTTCAATAAAAAAAAAAAATCAATTCAAAATGAACAAAAATGAACCAATTTTGGGAATTTAAGTTTTGAAATATGTTATATTTTCAAAGTTGCAACTACAAAATTTTCATGAAAATTCACCATGTTTCAAAAGTCTTTTTATATGTGTAAAGCACTAAAAAAACATGTGGACAAGTGGCTTTTATGTTTTAAAAGTCATTTTTCCTTTTCAAATGTTCATCAAATTGTTTCAATTTTTTTGTGAACTTTAATATATTATTAGGATCCATGTGTTCAAAACATTCAAAAAATAAAAACACACATACCTTTTTAGATTTTCATACTTGAACATCCTTAAAAGGTAATTCAAATTCATTATGGGTTGTTTATTTTCAACCCTTTTCACTATTATCACTTAACCAAAAATTTATGAATTCCTTATTGTTCAATAACTTAATCATATCACAACTTTAAAATTCTTTCCTTATCCCTTTCCATGATTGTTCATACCCAAATTTGAAACAATAACAATATTCTACCCAACTTGGTTAATTAAAATTAAATATGAAAAAAAAACACCAACTATTGGATGAAAACATTGTTAGGTGACTCACTTTTGGCATTGTGAGAATCCATTTTTAACACTAACTAAAAATTTTGCACTTTGATAATTAACAACTTATGCATCTAATATACATTTCTTCATGCTTCCATTTTAAAACATGGGTAACCCAAGTGTGTGCATGGCTAAACATGACAAATTTACATGCTTCATGGGTTCATTTTAAATTTGTGTGAAATTTGTTATTTCACAAGTTTGTATTGTTTAAACACGAATGTCATGCAGTTTTTAAACATAAAAATTGTGTGCACAATTTTCATGTGTAAACAACACGAATAGACATGCAACATTTGTGTTTAAACAATTCAAATAGGCATATGACATTCATGTCTGAACAATGCGCACAACATTAAGGTTCAAACAACATAACTAGATGAATGATATTCATGTTTATTCCATACAAACCTATGAAAATGATTTTGCACGACTATTATTATCAAGTTGTGACCCATTAAGTTTGTGATGAAAAACAAAGTTATAAATGAAAAATGAACTAATAAGACTTAATAACACAATTTTTTTTTTTTAAAATCTTTTATAATGAAATGCATCTTATTTTTAAACACCTAATTTATTGATGTCCAATTTTTTTCAAAAACATTTTACTCTACTATGGAAATTTTATTTTGATTTACCCTCCATTGCTTTACTTTGTGACTAAAAGAATGTCATCAATTCAAAAGTTCACTATGAGTCCATTTTCTTTTTTAAAAATCGTTTACAATTTTTCATATGATTATCAATAAATTATATTGCAACATGAATAATTAAAAATTGAAAATGATAATGTGAAAATATGATTTTACATTTTAAATTCATCTACCATTCAAAAAAAACTACAACTTTGACAATCCAAATAAAACCCCCTAACCAAGTTATTGTCACCCTATTTTATACCTTGTAAACATCATGAAAAAAACATGTTTTTACAATGCACCACACTCCCACAACCTTCATTCCATCTTATATATTAAATCTACAAGTGTGTCTGTCTGTCTGTTTGTCCGGGCAGTTTCCAGGCACTGCGTGGACCTTTGTTTTTTTGTTTTTTTGTTTTTATTTTTGATGGGTTTTGTTGTCTTGGTCGATTGTCGCGGTGGGGGAAGAATTCTGCAGTGGGTTTTGTTTTCTTGGTCGATTGTCGCGATGGGGGAAGAATTCTGCAGTTGTCAGTTCCTCTTTGTCGCGGTTGCTTCTGTTGCTACAATCAACAAGGGGTTGCTGCTGCCGATGACTCCTAGCAAGATTTGGATCATGGGGAAAGCCTGTCATTTCAACGACACTCCCGGAGGCGGATACACAAAGTAGCCATGGTCTCAGAGATCAAAGGAAGAGAGGAATTGCATGAGACTCTGTGTGTGTTCAGATTCACCAACAACATTCATATCTTCTTCAGGTGAAACCTAAACAAAGATGGATATGGCTGAAGTCGATCCGTCTGTTGAGGCATCTTCTTTTTTTTCTTCTTCATCGTCATCATCTTACAGGATTGTGTCCTCGCAAAAATATACAAAGACTCAAAAGATTGTGCAGGAGTTCTGCAATTAGGGTTGTGATAATGGAGAAGTTGTGATACCTGAGATTCTGTGCTGAGATCAAAGGAAGAGAGGAATTGCATGAGACTCTGTGTGTGTTCGGATTCACCGACAGCATTCATATCTTCTTCAGGTGAGACCTAAACAAAGATGGATATGGCTAAAGTCGATCCGTCTATTGAAGCATCTTCTTTTTCTTCTTCTTCATCGTCATCATTTCGCAGGATTATGTCCTCGCAAGAAGATACAAAGACTCAAAAGATTGTGCAGGAGTTCTGCAATTAGGGTTGTGATAATGAGATTCTGTGTTGAGATCAAAGGAAGAGAGGAATTGCATGAGACTCAAAGTGGATAACAATTCATTCCCCTTTCCAATTCTTGTAGACAGTTTAGGGTTTAGGGTTGTATCTTTTCATGTCTCCATAATGAATCCCCAGCACAAATAAAGATTGAGCTATTGACAACCTCAGAAAAGAGCATATCAATCAAGTATGCTATCTTGGTTTATCAAGATCAATGAAACATATTTTGATCATAAACACAGAAGACATCAGAAAAATATTGTCTCTTTTTGGGTCTACAAAATGAATCAAAGTTTGTCAAAATTTAAACAAAAAAGAAATTAAAGAAAAATTGTATCTTTTCAAGTCTCCATAATGAATCCCTAGCACAAATAAAGATTGAGCTATTGACAACCTCAGAAAAGAGCATATCAATCAGGTTTGTTATCTTGGTTTATCAAGATCAATGAAACATATTTTGATCACAAAAACATACAAGAAACAAAGGGTATTTGCCACATTGTCAACACAAAGATATTTGTATTGAGTGGAATTGGTAGACTCTTGGCTTGATTCAGATGTGAAAAAACAGTTTCTGGTTTTAGGTCCTCCTCCCCTCGCATTGATGCAGCCAGGCAAATGAATGTTGCCATTAGGCGCGCTGCCAGGGCAGCTCAGTCTGCTGAACAGCAGCAAGCAGCCAGGGAACAAGATGCCTCTGCCAGGCGTGCTGCCAGGGCAGCTTAGTTCGCTAAACAGCAGCAAGCAGCTAGGGAACAGGATGCCTCTGCAAGGCGTGCTGCTAGGGCAGCTCAGTTCGCTGAACAGCAGCAAGCAGCTAGAGAACAGGATGCCTCTGCCAGGCGTGCTGCTAGGGCAGCTCAGTTCGCTGAATAGCAGCAAGCAGCTAAAGAACAGGATGCCTCTGCCAGGCGTGCTGCTAGGGCAGCTCAGTTCGCTGAACAGCAGCAAGCAGCTAGGGAACAGGATGCCTCTTCCAGGCATGCTGCCAGGGCAGCTCAGTTCGTTGAACAGCAACAAGTAGCCAAGGAACAGGATGCCTCTGCTAGGCGTGCTGCCAGGGCAGCTCAGTTCATTGAACAGTAGCAAGCAGTCAGGGAATGGGATGCCTCTGCCAGGCGTGCTGCCAGAGCAGCCCAGCCTACTAATCAGCGGCAAGCAGCCAGGCGAGGGGCTCGCGCCCGGCAATCTAGAAAACAAGCCTTGCACACTGCGAATGAGGTGGAGGGGTTGGTGGTACATTCATTGGGTGCCATGTCACATAGGTGCACACACTGCAATGCACTCCGCTTTGAGCACGAGAAAAAACGCACCACTTTGTGTTGCGGCGGTGGCAAGATGTCTAGGTTGAACAATGCTTTCCCCGCCCCTACACCTCAACCACTCAAAGATTTGCTCACCAGTGTGCTTAGTGAGCACCAACCTTTGCCACCTGCCATTAAGGATTTCAAGCAAAACATTCGTGCATACAACTCTGCATTGCAGATGGCCTCAACAGGCTTGCACATCCATTCCCCGAAACAAGGGATCAACATGATTGCCATCAAAGGGGCTATGCATCACTTGTTGGGGCCTTTGTAGCTCGCCGAGCATGATGTGCCACAATTCGCCTAGCTGTACATCATTGATTCCATGGATGCACAAGTCACAGCACGCCTTGCAGCTTTGGGTGCTACAGGCGCTGCTTTGCATCAGCCAACTTTGGTGGGGCTATAGCAGATGTTGCATGATCACAACACATTTGTGCAGTGTTTCAAACAAGTCATGGACATGCCCGCACACGACTTGCCTCAATGGGAAGTTATCATCAGGGTCAACGGCAACGTTGACAAGCGACGCTACAATGTTCCTACTGCCCCCGAAGTGGCTGGGCTGTTGCCAAGTGAGGTTCTTCAGCAATGTGTACTACTGTGCTGTTTGTTTGTTGTCATCGTACATTTGATGCAATGTTCCTCATTCATTGACATAAATGTTGTTGCTCTTGCACAGGTGACGGTGACGAGTTGGTTATAGGCAGGGACATCAGAGTGCGTGCACGCAGCGGCGGGCTATGGAGGATCAATGACCTGCACCCTGCTTATGATCCACTCCACTTTGTGTTGTTCCATCCTCATGGTGAGCTCGGCTGGCAGCTAGGCATGCCCCATGCTGCTGTTGCCCCTGATCGTCGGCGGGCTGCTAGCGGGGAGGAGGAAGGTGATGTTGGGCATGTTGCAGTAGATGTAAAGCCAGCATAACCTGCACAAGATGATGGTAACGAGGAGGAAGGTGATGCTAAGCATGTTGCAGCAGATGGAGGGCCAGCACAACCTGCACAAAGCAAAAAAATCATTGCATGGGAGTGGGCTTGCTATCACATGCAAGATAGGAACCCGGCATCGCATGCCCTTTTTGTGTATGGCAAACGTTTGTATCAAGAGTGGGTTGTTGACCAATATAGCAAAGTGGAATCACAACGGCTATTTTACATACGCAACAACCAAGGCCCTTTGCGTGCTACAATTTATGGTGACATGGCTGATGCAATTACTAATAATGACACCAACATCGACAACCTCGGCAGGCTCATTGTATTGCCATCCTCATTCATTGGTGGCCACTGACACATGGCTCAGTTGTACCAAGATTCCATGGCCATTGTCCGCCAATATGGTAAGCCTGATTTGTTCATCACCATGACCTGCAACCTCAAGTGGGAAGAGATTATCAGCGCGCTGAAGCCCGACGAGATTGCCAATGACTGCCCTAATTTGGTCACACACATTTTTTTTGGCAAATTACAGCACTTGCTGGACGAGCTTTTGAAAAAGGGCATTTTTGGCAAAGTGGTGGCTAACATTCATGTCATTGAGTGGCAGAAGAGAGGCTTGCCCCATGCACACATTCTGCTCATTCTGCACTCCGATCACAAACCACGAGGGCCCGATGAGTACGACCGCATGGTGTCTGCAAAGTTACCTGATAAGGATGCACACCCCACTCTTTTTGAGGTCGTTACAAGTTGCATGTTACATGGCCCCTCTGGCACCATCAACCCACATTACCCTTGCATGGCTGACGGCGTTTGTTCAAAAGGCTACCCTAAGGCCTTCATAGAGCACACCACCAACACCACTGACTCCTACCCAATTTGCCGCCGCTGGGATGATGGCCACACATTTGAACGGTAAGTGTGCTAGCAGTAGGACCATGCATTTGGACTGACAACATGCACGACTATGCTGCCATGCTTGCGCTTATTGACCTGTGACACCGTTCACGTAACAACTGTTGTTTGGCTATTGTTACTACAGGGGTGGGTTTGCCTTTGACAATCGTTGGGTGGTGCCCTACAACCCGTACCTGTCCTTGCTCTTCAATTGCCACATCAACGTGGAGGTCTGCACCTCCGTCGCGGCTATCAAATACCTCTACAAGTACATCTACAAGGGCCATGACCGTGCACAGGTGGACGTTGGCCCGGTGGACGTTGTTGCACCTAATGGCGCTGCGCCCGCTCAGCCACTCATGCAGGATGAGATCAAGATCTACCAAGACGGCCGGTATGTGTCGGCTTCTGAGGCCAACCATTGTCTGTATGGCTTTGATCTGCACAAAGAGCACCCCAATGTCATTCAACTTGCTGTGCACTTGAAAGGGCGTCAAAGCATCATGTTTCAAGAGGGCACTGATGCTGCGGCCGTACTTAACCAGAACCCTCACACAACTCTGACTGCATGGTTTGCATTTAACAAAACAACACGGGAGCATCTCAATCCATCTACACCATTGCGCTTGGCTTTCAACACACTTTACCATGACTTTCCACGCATTGCCACATGGAAAAAAAAGGAAAAGCAATGGGCACTCTGCACACGGACGCCAGGTTTGCTGCTTGTCGGCCGCATGTACTTTGTGCAACCCTCCGAGGGGGAGAGGTACTTCTTGCGTCTTTTGCTACATCACGTGCCTGGGGCTACGTCTTTTGAGGACCTAGCGTGCACCAACAGGCAGTTGCAACATCCCACGCAGCACGCATCTTTCAAAGAAGCATGTCAGCAGTGTGGTTTGCTGCAGGACGATGCTGAGTGGGCCCAGTGCATGGAGGAGGCTATAAGCATGGCCAGTGCCTCATGCCTCAGGGCATTGTTTGCTGCCATGTTGGTGTTCAATGCTGTTACAAACCCATTGGCTTTGTGGGAACGCTTCAAGGACGACATGGCAAAAGACTTCCTTTATCAAGCACGCCAGGTTGGTGCTCAGTTCTGCCTGTGTATGGCTCTGCATGTCAGCCTGCCTTGCGGCTTTGCATGGTCATGGTTTGCATGTTGTTCGACGCTTAATGTTCACTATGTTGTGTGTGTGTTCCTATAACGTGCAAGGCGAGCCAGCGCGACAACTCGATGCTGCCATCCAAGACATGGTGCTGCAGGAATTGGCGCTGCAGTTGGCACACCTCAACAACAACCAAGGTTTAGCAACATTTGGCTTGCCAATGCCTGCAGCCCAACCTGCGAGTGCTGTGGTGGTAGACGAAATTGCCAAGTATGACGCGGCAACACAAGCAACCATGCGAGATGAGCACGTGCCGTAACTTAACCCTGAGCAACGGGCTGTCTATGACAATGTCATGGCCGTTGTTGACCGCCGTGCATTTTTTGTCGATGGCCCTGGCGGCACTGGCAAAACCTTTCTCTACAGTTGCCTGCTGAGCACTGTGCGCGCATAGGGTCGAGTCGCTGTTGCTATGGCATTGTCTAGCATTGCTGCATTGCTGCTGGACGGAGGCCGCACTACACATTCACGTCTCAAGATCCCTGTGCAAGGCCTCAACAGCACGTCCACATGTTACATCAGTAGGGACTCTGAACTGGCAGCACTTTTGCAAGCGGCTGCACTCATTGTGTGGGATGAGGCTGTCATGATGCAAAGGCATGTTTTTGAGGCTGTCAACAGGTCTTTGCAAGACATCATGGCTGTCATTAACCCAACATTCAAGTTCCTGCCCTTTGGCAGCTTGGTTGTGGTGTTTGGCGGCGATTTTCAGCTTATTTTGCCTATTGTGCCCCGCGGCACCAAGGGAGATGTCGTCGCTGTAGCTTTGAACCGTTCCAGCATATGGCAACATGTGCGTGTATTCAAGTTGCACACCAACATGCGCGTGCAGAGGTTGCTGGCTCAAGGTGGGGCGCATGCACAGGCAGATGCCACACGGCAACAAGCATTTGTTGATTACTTGCAACATGTGGGGGAGGGCGCAGAGCACGTGTATTTCTCTGTTGGTGAAGACTCAATTCTTATTCCTCATAACATGTGCTGCAATGGCCCTACTATGGCAGATTTGATTGAAGAAGTGTATGGCACTCTGTCATTTATTGTTGAGTATGCTGCAAGATCTGCATACATCATTGAGCGTGCAATTCTTACACCTTTGAACGAAGATGTGGATGCACTCAATAAACTCATCAATGACAAATATACATTCACAAAGCACGATGGCTCGCCCGCATAGCACCGCATGTATTACAGCGCGGATTCTGTGGTGCATGGGGAGCAACATGGCATTTACCCCACTGAGTTCTTAAACACACTCAGTTTTTTGGGCGCACCACCCCATGAATTGCACTTACAAGAGGGTTGTCCCATCATATTATTACACAACATGACCAACGACCTGGCTAATGGTACCAGGCTCATTGTCATTCAACTCATGTAGCATGTCATTGAAGCAGAGGTGGCAATAGGTCCTACAAAGGGCCAACGAGTGTTCATTCCACAGCTAAGCATCACACCTTCAAACACAGAACGAATGCCTTTCACTCTGCACCGTCGCCAATTCCCTACGCGCCCTGCATTTGCCATGACCATCAATAAGGCGCAAGGGTAGACATTGAAGATGGTCGGCATTTTTCTGCCCAAGCCTGTATTTACACATGGCCAGTTGTATGTGGCCATGTCGCGCATTGGGTGCCCCGAGGGGGTGAAACTGCTAGTTACAGATGGGTGGAAGGATGCTCATGAAGATGCACCTGCTGGTGTGTACACTCGCAATGTTGTTTACACAGAGGTGTTGTAACATGATTGTGTAGACAATAGGGCTGGAGTGGCATAGCCACGGGTTACCCACTAGTTATTTTTATTTTACTTGTCAAAGATCCATACCAATAAATCCCAAAATGGCCAAAATAAACCTTTAGGCTATTAATTAACTTATCCTATTTAGGATTCTAAATAGTCGAAGATATCCACCACTTACTATCCATGCATGTGCAACATTCCTTCAAGATGAGCTTACCCTATTAGGATACATTCATGATCAAGTTACCCTAAATTCTTCCTTCTTAATGTCTTTCTCCATTTTTAAATATTATTCTTCATATTTGATTATTTTAAAAATCCTCTACTTAAATTGGCTACTTGTTAGTTATTCTAGTAATTTTTCAAGTGTGTTATTTTAACTATTTGACTAGGTCCCAATTAATTAAAAATATATTGAGTTAACTTACTTATTTGGGTTTTTATCTTGAACCAATTTAGGATTGAACAAGGTTCAAAATATTATGTGGATGGGATATAATTCCAATTTGTGTGACCTCAAATCACTTTTGGTGATTTGAGATTCCAATACATTTTATTGTTACAATATGCATTTCTATGTATTTGGTGTAAATTATTAGTTTTTGAAAAAAAATTGTGTGAAAATGTTCGACTTGGATTCTTACTTTCATTGTAAGCGAATGACCATTTTACTTCGGAGATGTTATACCATTCAAGGTATTTTCATATTATGTTTTGTATGTGTGATGACAACAATAGTTGTAGGCATTGACATAAAAACACACGACAAATGTTTTGGACCTTTGATTTTGATAGAGTTTTTGACCAATCTAATGTCTATTGATATTTATAAGGTGACCTACTAATAGTTTTTACCACAAGCATAGGGGAATGAAATTTAGATTTATAATTCAATGATTATCATTATTATTAATAATTTTAATTATTGAAAGATTTGGACTTTTTTTAATGTCAAAAGTGATCCACCTAACCATGCTTTTACCTTCCTAAAATTGTGGATGCAAACAAAGGAATTTTTTTAATATAATTATATATAGAAAGAACATTAAATAGATTGACTAGGCTTGGTTGGGTACAAGAATGCAATGAAAATAATCTAATCTAATCTAATCCCCATTTAATCCCCATCCATGCAAAGCAGTGCATTCATGGGTATTGGTTCACTATGCCATTTTAAAATACAACCCATAAGAACCCAAGGCCTTTGTACACATTTTTACCTCCCTTCTAAGCATTATTTCAATTTCATCTTCCGTGTTGTCATACCTTATTACAAATATCATCAAAGGTTTTTACCATGTGTAAAATCTATTTTAGACATTCTACCAAAACATTTTTGAAGTAAAACACAACCAAGTTCAATCAAATTTGGGGTTGCAAAAAGGAATGTCTAACTACAAAAGGATTACAAAGACAATTTTAGATTTTCATAATGTTTAGTTTATTGCAACTATGGTATATTGTTGTGTTCCTATTATCAAAATATTGAAAAAACAAGCTTTGAAAATCCAATAGTTATTGGATGTTGTATAAAAATCCTTTTGAATCCTTGATCAATTTACGGTCAATTGGCCATATTATAAATTTTTATGAATGCAAGAGGAATGCATAAAATGATTTAATTGATTTCAATTTTTTGTAAAAAAAAACCATGTTTGCGTTTATGCAACTACATGTTCATTGGGTCAATTTGATGAAAAAAACTCACTATAATGGCTATATACTAGTTCAAAAACTATAATATGCAAAATTACAGACACTGGGTATAAATAACGCCAAGTTCATGTCAAGATTATAAGGTGCTCGGTAGATGAATTACAGTGTAAAAAAAGAAGCGAATCGTCACATAATATGAATGGCTATAGGCACGTTCGAGCGTCGTCCATGTCCATTTCTTGAGGATTCTCGTGTCCAGGTAGCTCCCATGTGAGGCTTTCAAGGAGTCTAGCTAGTTGGAATTGCACCATGATTAGACCCAAAGGTAAAGCTGGGCACATTCGTCTACCGGAACTGAAAGGAAGCAGCTGAAAGTCCGATCCTTTGACGTCGATTTGGTAGCACCTTCCGCCCCACATTAAGGAACCTGCTAGGATTAAGCTCAAGTGGCTTCGCATAAGCACATGGATGTCGGTGAACATCCCATGCATTCACAAAGATGCGTGTTTTGGCAGCTATGATGTAGCCTCCAACAGTACAATCCGCTATGGTCTCGTGCGCCAAAAGAAGTGGAGCTGCCGGATAGAGACGGAAAGTTTCTTTCACCCCAGCTTGGTCGATATATTTTACTTGCGGTGTATCGCTTTTCTCCGCTACTCGACCGCGTCCGATTACATCCTCCAGTTCTTCTTGTGCCTTTTGCATCGCTGCCGGATGCCTCAAGAGCTCCACCATACGCATAGCATGTCCTGCAGCATACAATTGGGAAACCACAAACAAAAATATCGTAAGAGGCTCGCGGGGAATCCATTTTTTTCTTTCATAAATTGGGAGTGCCGCAGCAGCTCATAGTACAGAAAATTGCAATAGATTTGCGGTACACCTAACGACGAGCTTTAACATTGTGAACTTTGTGTTGAACCTTGAAGCTCCACGTGTATTTGATGATGTGGATAGGATTAGAAAATTGGTAGGTGTTTTCGAATTATCCAAAAAGGAAATATTCTTGGCTGGTCAAGCCTTGCAAAGTAGCTTAGGGATAGCTAATGTAGATGGATGATAGGTTACACTTTATTTGATACATGGCCTAATGTTGTATGATAACTAATGACTTTTAGGATTTGAAATTTCCCACTTTTTATGACAATCCTATTATGTGTTTGTAACCAAGTTTGCATTTTTTCATTTTGCGTAACACCTTTCTTTTTACCTTGGATTATTACTTGGATTTGAAATTTAAATTTGCATTTGTAATACGTGGACTTCAAACTTAGATTTCAAACTTTGGATTTATATTGTTCAATCAAGGAAATCCAACAATCTTAATTGGATTTGTGACTTTCGACCATACTTGTAATATTAGTTGAATAAGAAATTTTACTTGGTCCAATCAACAATATACAATCGTAGACATATACTACTAGTTGCAAAAACAACTCAATTATCATTTGTTAGTCAATGCCAAAATGTTTAATTCACAATAATTGACATTTTCATCCTACTTGCATCCATGTAATTGCATGTGTACCACCTTCAATCACATGTTAACTAGTTGTAGTACATCTACAAACTACATAATTCATTTGTAATAAAGATTCAACTATGTGCATTTTTGTGATTACCTTGCCATGTAGGATTATATGAATTTTAGTTGCAAAAGTAGTCAAAAAGACAATAATTGCAAGGTAGTTACAAAAACATTAGTTAGTATGGACAAGATTTCTTCTAATGTACCTATTATATGCTATTAAGTCAACCTTGACTCAAAGATGCAAAAGCCACACAAGATTAGGTTATTAACATTATTACCATACAAAACAATGGTACTATATGTATTGTAGTAGTTACTTGTACTTTAGATAGCTCAACTAAAAGATCAAAAGCTTTCCTTTGTTATGATTTTCAAAATGGAATTATGGATGGAGAATATTAGGAATTGGAGTTTGAAATCGAAATGTTATTATTTTTTATTAGTATTATTGAATTACCAAATTTTGGTACTCAAGCAACAAAAGAGTTATGAATATCTATGTCCCAAGTTTTGGATGAAACAATGGACATCGGAATAGAGTTGGTTACTAAATTTTAACAACAAGATTATCCTACCATATTACCAACCACATTTTTGTGAAAGGTTTATTAATGAAATGCTTGCCCAAGATTGTGTTAAGGATTTATAGATTATAGATTGGACTATTGTGGAGAAAGAACAATTATAAAAGGTCAACCTTGGAACTTTTGAAATACCCCCTATGTCAAGATCAATTCCAAGCTTGAATCAAAACATTTTGATAAACTTGTTAAGTTGTTGTAATGGATTTTTTTCCTAGACTTACAATGATTTGAAAAGCATACCACTAGAATTGATTCAACATTGAATTGAGTTAAATATCTCAATACCTTGAGCCCATCAAACAAGGTATTGAATGAACCCAAATTATGCAGCAGTTGTCAAATAAAACATTGATAAATTACTTGTTGCTGAATTTATTCAACTAGTAAAAGAAGCTATTTGGTTATTTCCAATTGTAGTAATTATGAAAAACAATAACAAATTACGAAATTATGTCAATTTTTGAAAGTTCAATGTTGCAACAAAGAAGGATCTGTACCCATTGCCAATTATTGATCCAGTTTTAAATATAACAACAAGGCATGGGGTTTATTCATTTTTAGATGGATATTCAAGATAGCATCAAATATCAATTACATGAGAGGATTAGTACAAGACAAATTTTGTCACTAATTGGGGAACTATTGTGTGGTTAGTGATGTCCATTGGTGTCAAAAATGGACCACCAACATACTAACAAAATATTAGTATGACTTTTTAAGAGTACATTGATGTCTTCATGAAAATCTTCTTAGATGACTTCACAATGTTCAACAATTTATGAACATGTTTAGAGAAATTTTGCAAGTGTTTCTAAACTTGTAGAAATAATGGAATTAGTCTTAATTTGGATAAATGTGCCTTTATTATTATTTTTAAATGATTTTAGGTTTTATCATATCAAAGAAATGTAAACTACCTAACCTTAAAAGATACAGGCCATAGTAAATATGCATGTACCAAGCATTCTTCATCAAATTCAAGATTTTAATGGTATGGGACAATTATATTAGTATTTTATCAATAAATTTATTTATATTTATATGGAACTAATAACCAAACTCATGAACCTTTGTCTAGATAGAAGCCTATTAAAAAACTTGGAAAATGATAAAAAAAATCAATATGTATGTAGATGCACCAATATTAAATTGTCCAAATTGGAAGCTTGAACTTTTTGTGTTCACATTAATGCATCCCAATTAACTAAAGGAATTATATTAAGTTAGAACTCTATATGATAATTTGACCAGCCAATAATCTTTGCATGTAAAATGTTGAATTATGTTGAACATAATATATTGGTATTGAATGGGAAACCTTATTTATAGTTTATGTTTTGCATAAATTCAAAGATTACATGTTGAACAACTAATTCATCTTTTATGTAGGCCACATGACAATATATATTTGGTCAACAAAATTTAAGTTTCAAGTAAAATTGCTTGATGGTTATTATTATTTTTAAATACAATTTTAAGGTTGTATAAAGGCTTAGTCATTCACATTTTTTAATTGATGCACTTTCTAGATTATCAAACATAACAAAACCTAAGGCCCATTAAAGGAATATTAAATCAAACAACTAATGCTTCTCTATTTTTATTACAACTAGAATGGTTACATGATGTACTCTTTCAATGTTTACAAATAGGATAAATGCCTTTTGAATAGATTGTGGCATCATATTTAGTTCAAAAGTTTAAACCTTTTGTCATATAGAAGGTTGTTTTGGATCAATGTGGACAATATCAACCCAAGTGTTTGCAACTAAAAGAAACACCCACTATTATACACATTTTGGAGTGGTTGGAGGACATTTTTCCATTGATGTTACAACTTTGAAAATTTTGGATGCATATTAGTGGCCAACATTACACAAGGACACTATTCATTTCTATAAATCATGTGATTAATGTCAACAAGCAAGGACTTTTGCCACATGGAAACTTGCTAAAAACTCACAATTTTGAACCTTTCTCCTTTACAACTATACACACAAAGAGTCCCTAGCAAGATTGTGGAATAGTTGAACTTGTGAAGTAAGCTTTTGATATTATTTTACATAATAGTTTCTTGCCCATTATCATATATTAATTATTGGAAGGGAACAAATAAAATCGTGTTTAACAATTGAGGGTGTGAACAAGATACAATGAGCCAACAAAATTACTGGAAAAAAGGACTACATGTTTTTTTTTCCAAAAAACTTTTTCATATGAATGAATTTTGGAACAATTTTTATGCACCTTGTTATAATAAATGCCTATAGTTGTCCAAATACATGACATTTTTTTTTCTTCATCATTTTTAAATAAATATGAATTTTTGAAAGTGTGATTCCTTGTAAATTCAGTGTTTCGTCTTTAAAAATGATAATAATTTCAAATCATAATCAATTATTATTATTTTACATTTTTATGTTTTCTTGTATAATAAATGATAACTTTTATTAACACATCATGTACATTTTACCCCATTTATGTGTGGCAAAGGACTTTTGAAGTTCTAAACATTTTAATCAATTTTGGAAAGTTCTTTGAATTTTTAAAGTTTTACAATTCCACATATCTTAAGGTATGAATATTTTTTAATTTGGTTAATAGGTTTTATCCTCTTAATTTTTTTCCCATCAAATGTGATTTATTATATGAGTCCTTTTGATAGTCTTTTGACTCTTGTCCGACATGTTCCTATTCACTTTTAGAGTACCTAAATCAAACTTACAACTTAAAATTTCATCAAATGGATTTTTCATTTGAATTCCTTAGCATTCAAATGAATGAAAAAGCAATAACTTGCAATGATTTCCATGGCTTTAAATGACAAAACATAAATATTTATCAAATTTTGATTGTTTTTCTTTGCGGTCTAATGCCCTTTTTGGTTCATTGGATTATGATTACACCCTTGATGATAGTGAAAGTTGATCAATTAGTCGATTAGGTGAAAGCATAAAAATTGTTGCATCGATGTATGTCCTCCTACATCTTATGTGTTATTCCAAATTTTGATGTAGGAAGAAAGATAAAAGAAATATTATAGTAGGTTTTTGTGTTAGGATGCTTGTGTGTGGAGGGTGATTGTGTCAAAAGTGCTACCATTAACAATAATTTCTTACAATTTGAACCAAATGTGTGTCCAAAATGTAGTATGTGCATTCTTTCTCACATCCATGCAATATTAATTTTTAAGTAAGAGGAGGAGGAAGAGGTGGGTGATTCTTTAATGTCACCACAAGGTTTTTCTTTTTCTTGTATTTCATTATAGATAAATGATATAATTGGAGCACTAGCACAAGGATGTTATTTCAATACTAACATTATGAATGGCGTTATTTTGGGAACTAGCACCAATGCATGTTTTATAGAACAAGCATATGTTGTTTCCAAATGGAAAGGCCCAATCTTAGCATCTGGACAAATGGTAAAAAGAACATCATGTTTCCCCCCACTACAACAAAAAGTGTCCTTCTACGCCAAGTGATTTCACTAAATTTGAATATATTCACTAGTCTTAATAGACATGGATTAGTTGGAAAGTAATGAATTTACTAATCTAGTGAATGGGGACTAATGAACTACACCCACATTTTGTAATAGTGCCCATTGTTTTGCAAAAATGAATCCAAATTACTTTTACTAGAACATGCAAATTGCTATATCCAAAATGCATTTTGATGATTCTCTTGAACTTAAGTCGGTGAAGGTTGTTCTAGAGGACATATTTGAGGTACCAAATTTTCTTTCTTGTCATGGTTTAAATGACTAAATCTATTGGAAGCTTGCAATTGCACATAATTGTCATGGAATATAAAAAATATCATGAACAACTACATTATGGGGATATTTTAGATTAAATTCAACTTTTGAAGAGCATAAGATTGTGCATGAGCTCTATGGTATCATTGTGGAGTTGTGGACAATTGTTTGTTGTAGGCATAGTTGGCATATTGCAAAAAATTGGAAGAGCTAGGTCAAGAAACAATGGAACCCCTATACCAAATGAGGTAACAATGGTGGCCACTGATGGTGATTTGTATGAACATTATGTTCAATATTAAGCTCATACGCATATAGCTACAATGGAGTTGCTAGGTGAAAATGCAACCCAATCCGTGGTGATAGAGTTTTCAAAAGGCAGATTAAGTATTTCAACTACACTACTTACTACATCACATTTCCAACACACAAAGTGGCATAAGCAAGTAAAATCTCTCACCAATTAAAAAATCATTTTGAAGTGCAACATGTAATTTATGTAATTTATGCACACACCATGCCTGAACAACATGGAGGCAATTACATAATGAGATTAAGGAGTCCCATAATCATCTAGAGTGGACATTTAACATTTGATTAATGGCATATTGTTTACCAAACACAACCTCCAAGTGTAAGTACTCAAGGCAAAAGGTAGGGGATATTTTGCTTACAAAGGACACTACATGTTTTCTCTTCACAATTTGACTCAATCACCAATATCAAAGGAGCAATTCAAATCAATTGGAATTGGATGGCTAGAGTATACAATGTTTGCTTGTAGTAGCTTCCTAGCCAAATTAAGATGCTAATGGAGTGAATGTTATCTAGATGCATTGAAATTTAAAAAAACAAGCCAACCAACCTCACTAGTGTGACCTCTAATTTTTGTCAATTTCTAACATATTTACTTCAATGAGAGATTTGTTTATTTGTATCAAATATTCATGTAGTACTTTTAGTCAAGTTACTGAACCGTGCACAAAGGAGAAATGATTTTTTTTCTTTATTTGCAATATTGAATCAAACAAGAATGATTGAGACTTCTTTGACTTTGTGCATTCTAACAAAAAAACCAAATGTGAAAAATGCCATGATCCACATGCAACTCATTCATTTCTCCCATAAACACAAGAATGTTTAAATAATTTTCAAACAGAAGAAGAATGTATAAAAGTCAAACAAGAATCATTGAAACTTCTTTCATATGTGCATGATACAAATAAAATCAAGTCTACCAAATACGATCCACATGTGATTGATCAATTGATTCTCTTAAAAATCCACAATGTGAACATTCAGCTATGGGTGGCTTTAAAGTGGATTAGTTTTCTCTTTCTTTGTCCTTTGGAGTAGTTTCCATGATGCCTCAAATGAAAACTTCTAGTGTTTGATTCATAAGTTTTTACAAAACAAAATAATATAGTTCTTTGTGAAAATTTTATTTATAGTTCAATTCAAACAAACTCTAAGTGAAAGAGGGGTAGGAAAAAAAAAACCCAAACAAATGGAACATAGAAGCAGTAAAAATGTTAAAAATGACTTAATCAAGTTTTTTTTTAATTTGCTTTAATTGTAGTTGCAACCTATGTACAAACTATGGAAATTTTTAAATAAAAAAATGAAAGAAACTTACTTGGGTATATGTCCTCTGTGCATTCATTAGTTTGGCCATTTGGAAAACCCTCAGAAGCTTATAAGCATCAACATTAGGACCTTCTTCTATAAGAACTTCAGGCATGCATGGAAGCAACAAACAAAAACAAGATTCATTAGTAATCATTTTTGCAACCGATAAAAAAAGAAAACTAAAAATTTGTTTCACATTGGTAGGTATGTTCAAGAAGCTTTCACCACAAAACTTTAATACTATAAATATGTTTTTCCTCTAGAATGTGGTAACAAAAAAACCAAGCTAGCCATATCCAATGCATGCTAGATGAACTAGCTAAAAAAGAGTTGTTAATGAAGGGTTCCTCAAATATTCCTCAAAACAATTTGAGAATTGCAAAGTAGCAATAGAAATGCACATCTTAATCTCCTTGTTCTTCCTTAAAACAATCTGTGAACAGCACTACCAAACATGTTTTACATCCTCACCTCCTTATTCTTCAAAACAATCTATGAATTGTAATAACCAGAAAAATGCACATCTTGAACTCCTTTTAGTTATCAAAAACAATTCAAGAATTTATAGTAAGAAAAAAAATGCACATCCTAATAAGAAGCTTTCCAATCATGACATGATGATGGGTTGATTTCATCATCATTCCCTGCATTTCAAACCTTAATTTCTGAATTATACATGTTTTTTCATTATTGTTGGTGTTGGTTTTAGTGTCACCAAAAAGGAAAGTACACAAAGTTTTGCATACATTTAACATCAAACAAGCATCACAAAATTATGGTCTAGGAATCAACACATCTTAATTATAAACATGAACATATCTATAACATAGCAACATAGCTGATTTTATGGACCTTGACAAATCAGTACACTTTAGACTGTCTCTTAGTGTGGGCTATCATGGCCTATAATTATGATCATCGTAACAATAGTTACAATCAATGTAAAGTCAATGCCCAAACCAATTATTGACCTTATACTAGAGATGGAGAAGATATTAACAAACAATTTCATTAGCCAATTTCTTCAATTTTCCTAAGGATTTCCCACTACAAAAAAATTGCTCAGAGCTCCCAAATACTTAGGTACTCGATCCTCCCATAACCCAATAGAAAACCCAAGCATGTAAGACTTCAACAAAATACCCCACAAAGGCCAACCCATTGATCCCCTAGAGCTCGTCATCTTTTTCATCATAAGGTCCCTATTGACTCACTAATACCTAGTGTTTTGCTCACTAATTTCAACACAACAAAATTCATGAAGTTAAAAGGTAGAACATACAAACATTGAGCTTAGGCATTCTTCCCAAACTTTGAACATTAAATTTTTTTTCTATAACAAATCATAATTCAATGAAAAAGAGTTAGAAAAACAAACATGTTTAATTTCTCCAATCACATCTTGTATTTATCCCCTTCAACAACCAAGTGTAATGTCCTCAATTAATCAATTTTGAATCTTCTCCATCACATGACAAAAGAAAATCACAAAAATTACACTCCATCACCAACCTTTGATCTGAATGTCGGCACACCATGAAGAGCAACAAACCAATCTCCATAACCTGCAAACAACAAAACGCAAGAAAAATAAGAAAAAATGTAAAGAAAAACATGACTCCTCCAATGTTCATGATTACTAATCGTCTCCATCTTTGGCGTTTTTAGCTAGTCACATCCATCACAATAAATCATCCATTAGGGCAAGCTTGCCTTACATCATCCGATTGGGGCTTAATCATATAATCGAATTTGTTGACATAGGTCCAAGTCACATGTGTCATTATTCCCTTTTTAAAAATATATGTCCTCATAGATTTCTTCATCAAGATACTAAGTGGTATATCTATAGATCCCTTCTTGCCCATTCCCAATGTTTCCCATCCAAATCCTTTATTATGCAAATCCTATTTCCTTCATCCCACTCTTGATATCCCTTTCCATCCTTGTAACCTACAAAAGCATATGGTCCCTCCCAATTGCCAACTGGATTTCTCTTCTTGCCCGGTTTATGCATTTTGATTTTGGTCTCCTCTTCCTCAAACCCTTCAAACAACTATAAACCTTTCCATACAACATACATTTTTCATTGCTTATTTATTTTGAGCTTGTTCAACATTCTCAAGCAAAGTCTTGTGAATGCCTACAACTAGCTACATTTTATGAACCATTTGTTCAGCCATAGCCATAGGTCCCACCTACTCATCCATGACATCACATAACCCATTCAAGTTATTGTCAACAATGAGTCATGGGCTACATCTAGTTAATACCATGTATGGTAAATAGTTAATATTAGATTGTATACCACAATGATATCCAAATAAAACCCTTAGTGGCTAATTATCCCATCCTTGAATGCGTGTTGAAAATAAAATTGTCAAACCATGTTTGATTATTTGTATCAGACATTCCACCATACCATTACACTGTAGCCATGCTAACATAGTAAACTAGTGTATAATCTCATATTCTTGACACAAGACATCAAACTCCTTCATCCATTCATTACCATTATTAGTGAAAATATATTTAAGCACACCAAATCAACATATGGTTTTTTCTTCAAAAAATCGAATTGTTGTCACCACATCATAACTTTTCATTGGACATGCTTCACACCACTTAGAATAGTGGTCTATATCAACCAACACATATTTGCTAACACTAATTGTCTCTAGCAATGGTTCAACCAAATCAACTGTTATTCGATTAAAAAAATCACATATTGGTCTGTTATTCATACCTTCAACTCCAGACCACATGTTGCTAATCTATTTAGCTAGCTAACACTTATCACAAGCCTTAAATTCTTTAACTAAGTTTGTCCTATCATGCTAGAAAAATTGTTGCTTGATTTCACAAATTTTTGTGTTTCACCAAAATGCCCAATTTCATTGTGCATCTTCTTTATGATAGGCAATATGTCTTAATGTCGCAACCCCACTTTGGCCAAGTGTGGGGGTGAAGCCCAACACTTGGAAAAGTTGGAGGTTTGGAGCCCTCCGGGACTCCCGAATGTTTAGAGCTCGACAGCAAGGCCCAAAACACCTTGCATTGGGGTGTTCTTGGTGTCATTAGAAAGGTCTTGAAACGTAAATATCGAAAATGGCCTCGCATTGACAATTCGGACATCTGCAGCGCAAGTTATGGGCAAAAGAAGGGCCGGGAGTCAAATTGGCAATTTGACTCCCGACCATTAAAAGTCGGGAATCGACCTCTTCCCGACGTCGCCTTGAAAAGTGCGACACGGCGTTGGAAAGCTCTCGACGAGAGCTACAACTTTGATTTCAAGACTTGTCCCGATCCGAGCTCGGGGCGAGGAGCTATGGCCGTTCAAAGTTCCGGGAGTCCAACCGGGACAGTTTCGGGACTCCATTTCAGGAGTCCCAACAAAATGTGCCATTCGGATGTAGCCTCCGCGACTAGCCGCAGAGAATACTATAAGGGGGAAGGTGGTGGCTTCCCCTGAGTCCGGGCCGTGGTGAATCTTGTGTGTCCAAGTGCCCGTGGCAAATCCTAACACCAAAGGGTGTCCCGAATGTTAAACTAACCTCTTGTGGTTGGTTTTTGGATGCAGATTCACACGAGCTAAATTAGTCCCTCTTCCTAGTATAATCCCTGGGCTCCCAACTCGACCCTCTACCCCCTTTTAGAGTTGGAAGCCGGGAGCGTGCCTCCAAGTCTCAACTTTCCGCAACTTGACTTTGTGAAACCTTCAAATGGGTTTCACCCCGTGACTTGGGAGCGCGTCACTTAAAGTCTAAAAACCACTAGATCTTGAAAATACAGTGTACATCTTCTTGCTAATGGTAGCACATCACTCTTATTTTTTCTCTTTCAACATTGGCAAAAAAATATTCATTCAGATTCAACAAACCACTAATGAGCAATTTCATGCTCAATAGATCTTCCCATATGTCCAAATGGTGGTCCTAATCATATTCTTCTTGTTACGAACTTTATTGGTCTTAGTTTCATCAACCAAAGCTTGTGCCTCATAGGCTAAATTCCAACAATTTTGTTGAAGGTCTTCTACTTCCTTAGAGATCTCATGTTTCCTTTTTTCATGTTGGTAAAAAACTAGTTCTTTCCCTTTTTCCAACACTTCCTGATTATGCTTCCCTACATCTTCTTCCATCACAATGAACAAATTGATGATAGTCTCACTTTCATTGGCTTTGTGTGGTTTGAGAATCTTTTGAGTGGTGCTCCCAAGTCTTGAATTTCATTTCCAAAATCTTCATCAACTTCATACCTGCCGATTGGTTCCTACTTAGTGCATCAACATTAGCATGCTTAGCACTTACATAGTGGACAATCTTGAAATGAAAATCCTAAAGCATAGAAATCCACCTTCCCCTCCGTCCGTATGCATCTAAAATGGTTGCAAGCCACTTTAATGGTTTGTGGTCTATACTCAATAGAAATAATGCATGGTGAAAATATTATCAAAAATGCATTACACCCCAGACAAGGCCATAACATTCCCCTTATATTAGATGAAAATGTTTATGTATGGGAGATAATCCCTTGCTAGCATAGGCTATGACCTATTCCTACCTTCGAAATTTTTGTGACAAAATACTTCCCACTCCTCTAATGAACCAATCAACATCCAATATGAAAAGTTGTGAGAAATCAAGCCTTGTTAACACTGGAGATGCCATAAGCTTTTTCTTTAAAATCACAAAGACTCCTTGTCAAATAAGTTTCCATAAGAATTTACAATCCTTCTTAGTTAGTCCAAACAATGGATTTGCAATTTTACCATACCTACAAATGAATTTTCTATAATATTTTGTGAGTCCTAGGAATACCCTAACATTGGTCGCAAACTTGGGATTGGAAAACCTTCCACAAAAGTAACTTTCTTGGGGTCATGATAGGATCCCTCCACACCCATGACATGACCTAAAAAGGTAATGCTCTACACTACAAAATGTCATGTGTTACCATATCAACACCTACACTTATCGATGTCCACACACATAAACAAAATAACAGCATGATACCTAAACTGGCACATCAACCCAAATAAAAAAACTCACTTATTAACAACAAAACACAAGAATCCAAGTTCAGAACATAGAAAAACATGAAACCACACAAGATGTGCAAAATGAAAACTGTGAAACACATAAAAACTACACAACATAAAAACAATGTTTTGAAATCTCAAATCACCAAAAGTGATTTGAGATCACACAACAAGGTATTATATCCCAAATGCGAAAAAACTCAAACATGTTCACATTGGAATTAATCCGCAACTAAACAAATTGCTAAATTGGATTAACCTAATCAATTAAAATTAGGCCTAATTAAATTAAACTTAATCTTGCAACTAAATAATAACACTTGACAACTATTATGCATTACCATACTGGTGCCTACACCTATTGCTCCACACACATAAACAAAATAACATCATGATGCCCAAAATGGCAAACCACCCCAAATCACCCCCATATTTTGGGCTAACATCACTTTAACCCAAATAACAACATAAAAAGTCTCATATGTGAAATCCACCTTGAATGAACACTTTGGTTTTAGGTGGAAGGACTGATAAGCCGAATACAAATGTGAGCCCCATTGTTAGTCACTTGGCTGCAATCCCTCCAATTCCTCAGTTAAATGTGAAACATGCAATGGAAGAAAATTACTAAAGGGAACCCTTACCATCTAGCTCAAAAATGAGTACCTAGGTCAACTAGATGCACCGTAGGCAAAACCATTTGTCAACCAATACTTCCTAGAGAGGTGCCGTGAAGCATCCAATGTGCTAGCCCTTGAAACTTTGATCACAAATCAACATAGTGGCAACCCTCATGGCTTGCCCACACAACATAGAATGTAATCCGGTAAGAACAATTGCCAAAGAAGGGTCAATATGACCATCCACATGAAAAAAATGACATGGCACACAAATACTCATATGATCCTTCCATGTTTGACCATCTCAACCCTCCAACAACAACACTCCAAAAGGCCTTTTGAACCCTCAAAATGATACATCTTGCAGTTACATCTAAGGTAGTTAGTGTAATCTATTATAAATTCACAAAATCTCTTGGTTTAGACCTACGAACTTGAAGTTGATGACCACCTCCATGTGTTGGCATATCAAAGAATATTCTAGTGCTGAACAATCACTAAATTCTCCATTGCCATAGGCATCACACCTCAAAATAAAGTTGTTCGTTGCTCACATGCCTAAAGCCACATTAAAGGATCATCCAAACTCACCACTACCATAACATCACATCGAATGGAAGCTGGTAGTTTAGGATGATGACCAAATAGTAAAAAATATGGTGAAAATGATGTAAGGGAAGCCTATTAACTGAACCTATATCCCATGGTTAACCATGGTAATTGTAGGTCCCAATCCTTAGTATGGCCCTTTTGGAAACCATACTTATGTAATCCTCGCTTCACCATTTGCACCATTCGCGGTTAACCTATCAACCTCAAGATGGTGTCGTGAAGTAATCCAATGATCAATTAATGTTTTCCCACACAACTTTTGAAAATTCCAACAAACATTTATACCTTATGCACCCCCAAACTCCTTAAATGACCCAAATGTGAATCCAAGAATCATTATGAGAAACCGCATACACCAAAACCACACTACCCTGCCATTAAAACTCAAAAAACAACTTGTATACAACCTTTATGAAATTATCCCTTGGGTATTAAAACTAATGTGCAATTATCCCCTTAGAAATATGGTGTATTAATAAATAAATTGCCACGTTAGAAAATTAGTTAGATGTATTATAGTTGCAAGTGAATTGAAAATGGGTTTTCTATATGATAATTTATACACATTGTACATACATATGTACTCAACCATGTTTGACTTTTTTAGGAGTTGGATTGTAGTTGCATGTGGCAACTTTACAACTATTATAAACGTGTCACTAAAGCAACAACTATGTTGGAATTAGTGTACAATGTACATACATGCGATTATGCCATGTGTCCACATCTCCACCACCCATTATGGAATACATTTGCAATAAATTTTTAATTATGATTCCCATTGGTACAATTAGTATGGCCATTAGTGCGCCACTACTAAAGTATTATTGTTGAACTATGTTATGATTATAAAACAACTACTTATAACTTAATAAGGATATATATTCATCAGTTATTTATATCTTCATCATATGTGTTTCATTTTGAATGATTTAAAATGTTATGGAAACACTACTTCAAGTTATGGAAATCATTTTTGAAGTACAAAGGAAAATGAATAATGAAAAAATAGCAAGAAGACAAATAAGCTTTCCAACTTACAAAACACATTCTTTTTTTTCTTTTTTTTTGGGACCCTTCCTAATTTTAAACCTCATGACTTTCTTATTTTTTATTAATTTTAAACAATTTAAAGTGATATAGGAGCGCCACCTAAAGTTCTACAAATTATCTTTGAACTTTAACAACAAAAAAACAACATATAAAGAATTTTGTGGGTGTTTGGGAATTGAATTTTATAACATTTGGTGGTTTGTTTTTGGAGTTCTTGACCCCTTTATTTTGAAGAGCCATAACTTTTTCACTTCTATTCCATTTTTTATGATTTTTGGTGCACTAGATGTGCCAATAGGAGGGGTTCAAGTTTTGTTTAGACGCCAAAAACAATGGAGCCCCCCCTTGGATTTGGTTTGCCTTGAACGCTTAAGTGTTATAATTGTAACTCAATTGTAACTAATGAACAACTAAAAGATTTAACCCATATGCTTTGTTTTCGAATCCCATTTTACAAACTATATAAAGAAGGTTTGTTCTCTTATGTTTTCACATTAAAATATAAGTGCCATTTTGGGATGAGTTGAAAAAGCTTAACCCAAAGGCAAAACATAAAATAAAAAATAAAATTCATGGCTATTCTTTAATGCAATTAGTTTTATGTTTTCTTATTTACTTACCTACCTAAATAAGTAAATAGGTTTTACTTTTCTACCTACCTATGTAAGTAGGTAAATAGGTAGGTCTTAAAACCTACTAACCTACTTATGGTTATGTATGACCTACTTAGCTACTAAAATAAATATTTATATTTATTGAAAATTTCCAAAATATGCCATGTGAAATTTTTTTATTGTGTCACGTGTTGCAATTTCAAATTGTCTTTAATAATCATAATGGACAAAGGATATCAATATTTTGAATTTTTTTTAATGTCCAAAGATCTTCATAATGCCACATGTCAAATTTTAATAAATGGATAACAATTAATGATGTTAGCATGACATCATGGGTGTAGTTATAATGGAGTTGAATAGTAGTTGAAATTGGATTACAATGAATTGCATTATATACATAGTGAGTTGCAACTTTGCAATTCATGCAACTTGTCCGTTAGATTTCACGGTGTATAAATATAGTGAGTTATAAGGCCAATTACAAAACACCCCTTTTTATCATAGTGAGTGAAACAACGAACAAAAAAATATTTTGAGGCATGTTCCCTAGCTCATAGCACTTTTAGGGTAGGAGGGCGTGTTGGAGCTCTGGGATGGGACTAGGGGGAACTCAAAAATTCAAGATGAAATCAACTTGCACAGCCAAGGAGAGAGGGCAGTTAGTGCAAGTTGAACGTAAGTGGTGCAATGGACTTAGTAGGGACAACCTCAAGCACAAGCTTTACATGACATATAACCTTTGGGAGGAGGCACCACTCCCCTCCCTATAGTATATTCTATGACTCTCTATGGGGGCTACATCTAAATGACATTTTTTCCAAAATTGGGACTCTTGTTGTCCTAAAATGTTGGATGCTCATATTTTCCTCAAATCAAGCCTTTTTAGAGTATGTGAAGAAAATATTTTATAACTCTTAAAAAGATTCTTCTAATGATATATTGCATGTTCCAATTAGAAATCATCTGGCCCTTGCTCTATGGGGATTTGTGGTCAAGAATCAAATTCTCAATTTGATTCCTAGCCTTTCTTTTGATCATTACTCATGCATTTCAAATCTAAATGAACAATGTGAGGGAACTTTTGGCATCAACATTTCAAGACCCTTCTAATGGTATCCTAAAAGCCCAATTTGGTGCTTATTTACCTTTTCAACCAAGGTTTTAAATATTTGGGACTCTTGTTCGAATGCACCTCCCAAAGTGGGAGTGGACTTGGGAGTCATAGGGTTCAATCTCATGCACTCTCCCCCACTTGTAGGAATGTGTTTCACTCTTGAACACACTTTCTTGGCCTCATGTGCCATTGCACTCCACACTTAGTTGTAAATTTGATGTTAAGGTTGTGATAATACCTTGATTAATGAAAAGTTCGATTGGAACACTAAACTTAATGAACACTTTATCCAAAAATGCATATGTGGCTCCTTCACTGCTATGATCTGGCAATGGCACCAATGGCACCAACTCCAACCACTTGGAGAAATGTTCGATCATAACTAAAACATATAAGTTACGTTGAGGTATTAAACTCAATGGGCTAGCAAAATCTAAATTCCATTGGTAATCTAGCCCCATAACTGGTAAAGGTTGTAAATGAGGTGTAGGTGCATTAAATGATGTCCAAACTCAATCACACACACCATACATTAAGAAACAAATTGTTGAACTTGCAATTGCATCCTTCGCCACCAATATTATATTTAGAACAAACTATGTGTGTGTCAAATCCGAAAATGACTCTTCATGAGCATGCCATACAAAGCCTTCATGTTATTCTAGGTGAAGTATTATTCATATTTGTCCATCTGTCCACACCCGTAGTAGGGGCAGTACCTTTCTATCTAAATGACTTGGCCTTATGCATAACGCAATTTCGCTCCTTGGGTGTTAATCCAACTGAAACTTCACCTACTTACAAATATGTAATAACAAGTGCATCCTCGTGGATGTCCAAGGCACTATTGCCTTTGAATTCAACAACTTCATATTGGGACTCCCCATTACCCATGTTACTATGGGACACATATCTAAGATGCCCCAACATGGTGCACAAGTATGTAGAGGCATACCATCTTGGTACTGCCTCCAAATCAATATCCCCATGCTAATGGTATCCTCTTGGTTGGTATTTTGGTTTCAATTCAATGCATCAACATTTCGGTTAACCTTACCAACCTTATGAATAATGTCAAAGTTGTACTCTTGCTGGATAAATGCCCAACGCGCCAACTTTCCAATGAATCGATCTAATTCGATCCATCAAGAATTTCAAAGGCTACTAGTGGTCTATAACCAAAATGAATGGGCTACCATAAAAATAGCTTTGGAATGAAAAATTACCCAAACAATTACAAGGCACTCCCCTTCATATGAATTGTACCTAACCTTTGTCTTATTATTGAACCAATTGGCATATGCCACCACAAACTCCTGACCATCATCATCAAGTTAGGTAAGCACATCTCCTAACCCCAAAGTACTATAATCAATATGTAATTGGAAGGGTCGTCTTCGTATGGGTCATCACAAAATGGGAGGTAGCTATTCTTACATATCCTACAACAAGTGGAATTACTATTATGAGCATCAACCTAATAGTTATTTTCCTCAAAACTTTGTGAAAAATTTCTTCTAAATCATTGGTGCAATAAGAGGGAAATATCCAATGATTAATAGTACATATTGCACAGCCAAATAAAAATGATATCTATATTTGGCGGAGTGGGAGAACGTACCCTTGTTGAAAATCTAGCCTTCAATTCTTGAAAGGCCTATTCCTATGCCTCACCCCAAATGTACTCCTAATCAAGTTATGTCAACTTGATCAAAAGTTTAGGTATGTTGCTAAATTCTTTAACAAATCATTGATAGTAATTACACAATCCTAGAAAAGTTTGTAACCAATTAACCTATGAAATGGCCTAAACCTTGGCCTTTTGAACCCCCAATCCGCTTGGATAAATCATGTGACCTAGGTATTCCATTTAAGTTTGAAAGAACTGACATTTGCTTGGATGAAGCTTAAGGTTATGATCCTTAAATCTTCCAAACACTTCATGTAGATGATGCATATGGTCCTCTAGGGTCAAATTCAAGACAATAATGTCATCAATGCAACATTTGGCAAAATTGTAATCTACCAACACCCTATCCATCATCCTCTGAAATTCTGTAGGGGCATTCTTCAAACCAAATGGCCAAAATCGCCATTGGTATAAACAATCCTTCCCATGAGGATCAATCCCCCAAAATGTCATCTTAACCTTATCACCCTCCTTCAATGGTAATTGATGGTAATTAGATTGTAGGTCCAAGGTACTGAACACCTTAGCCTGTCCAAGGGAATCAAAGATCTCCTTCGACAAGAGCATGGCATATTTGTTTGAATGATTTTGTTTATTCATTAGATGATAATTCCTACACATGTAATGTTCAATCCAATTGCCAAAAATATTTTTCTTGGCTTGCATAATTGTTGTTAAGGCATACTCACCCCTAGATAATCCATTTCACTAGGCTTGTAAGGTTGTCTAAAAATTAAATTATCATCCTTCAATTTGATACGAACCTCTTATTTTTTTCAAATGTCCCAAATCCTTCAAATTGAAAGCAAAACAACCAACATATTCCTGCAATAATCGTCATACTTTTTGAACTTCACCTCTTATAACCGCAAGACCAATATCCAATTCCCAAGTCTTTGTAGTAATTTATACCTTGGGTTGGGGTGACAAAGTATCCCCAATATTCGAGGTTGAAGATGATGACTATGATTGCTACATGGAATGTGGTGCACCCTTGGAATGTCTTGGTGCCCCCTCATCACAAAACTCTTTCCCAACACCCATACCTCCTTCTTGGCCTATAGAAAGATCCCATAGTTGCCAAAGATGTCCCCCCCTTGCACCAAAATACATGTCCCAAATGTGGGTGCAACAATAGAAACATGGGATGGGTTGGGTGGGGAAAATTGTGTGTTCACTCAACCAAACACAAACTAAATATCCATGTGGTAATTAAGATCAATAACTTGCTCTAGTATACGCTTATGAGCTCCTTTTGAAATACTAGACACACCGATGTGAAAGCCCATAACCCATTCCCTCTCATCAATGTTGGGTTCCTCTAACCATAAGGAATGAGAGTTCCAAATCATCTTGGGTCTTCCATCCTAGAAAACATGAGAATGTGGGAAACTCAAAAAAGTGGGAGGGGTTACTTGTGGAAGCCCAACCCTATTGACTGGACATCATGATGGACGACACATGAATGATGTCCTAGATCCAATATATCATCCACCAAGCATGTGGGTGACCTTAGAATGAACTGATATGCATGTTGAAATACCTCTGGTGGTGTAAGGTTAATCCACATCCATTGGAATCAATGGGAACATGAACCAACTGATGTAGCATCCACCTACATTGGCTCCTTGATCCAAGCCTGAATTTGTTGCCATCTTGCTGCTACAATTGGCCAAGAATCCCTAGGAGGTGGGACATTCTCCAACATGTATGCACATAGGTGCATTTGTGTGGTTTATAAATACTGCAACACAAAAATCAACTCTTAGAAAATTGTTAATTTAGAATCTGAAAGGCCATGACTTGTGATAACTTGAGAAAGACCTTAACATGGCCATCTTGAAATGACCAAATCAATTGGCCCAATGTGATCCAAATCCTACACCCCCAACAATGTGATATTGTTTAGCAAGGAATGTTAGTATCCTTGAATACAAGTTGATGTGGGCAATGTTAAATGAATATATTATTATTACAACATCATAACATGGTGCATGGAGGCTTGCTGAGCTTGTGGATCTTTCTCCACATAGTTATATTGCCATACTTTGATACTTGACTGAAATACTACAACAAGCCCAAAACTAATTCCTCTAAAAACTTCCAATAAACATATCCCATCCTTAGGATTAATCCACTGAACAATTTTAACTTGTCTAATGGCCTTACACCTAATGGTCCCTAAATTGGATCCATAAATGACAATGGGCTTAGTGACAATAGAATGTGCCAAACTTAATGAATGTAGTGACTAGCTAATGCCTGTAACTTTGACAAGTCCCCCATGGTGGTGTGGGATCAAGTGGGTACACTTGAATGGATGGTCTTCCACTAGACCTAACATCTTCAATTCATTACTAGGAGGCATGTCTTGCTCATGGATGTTACCTTCCAATAAATCATATCCATGATGAAAGCCTAAAAATCCAACCAACATAGTTGATTTTGTGGATTTTTTTACATGCCCCCCAATGAAAACAACTGGCAGAAAAGCCCTATGGCTATTTCCTGTTTGCGATCTTGGTCAATAGTGGATAGTTTCCTCCCAAAAGTCCAAAGTAACCCCCAAGGGATACAAAACTATCCCTCCAACCAACACATCATATGATGTAGCATGTGTAACCATCGCACAAGCTTGCACTATGGTGTAATCTGCTGGTTTGTTAGGATTAATTTGAATGACAACCTCATGTTTGGTTAATCCCTAAGCCTGTTCTGATCCACCTATGGATGTCAAAATCTGGTATGGGCATGGTTTTAAATCAACATTAATCAATCCTAGACCCTCAACTTTTGCTTTGCCCAACATCAAAGGTTGAACACCTAAATCCAACAAAATGATCCTCTGGGGTCAATAATGTCATCCTGTTACCCCCTTCAACTAGAAAATTCCATCTTCATTATGTACCACAACCACACCAAGAAGGACACCTACTTTATCAATAGGCAATTGTGCTAGAAGTTCATGGAATTTTGGCTATTCGACATGCAAAGGTGGCACCTCCACAACATGTGGTGGACTGACCTTGGGAACACCTTCAAAAGCCCTCATTGGACCTAAGTCATCTACTAATGCATTTAACATCCCTATGGTGTTTCCCCCATCACATAATGTAGCTGCTAGTTGAAAACAATGCCAATGTTGTGGCTGAAAATAATGGTGTTTAACACACCATCATGGCCACCCCTAACATACTACTTTGACTTTTGGTTCCCAAAAAAAAAAAAACAAAATGTTGTCCTTATTGTAATTGGAAGTAGACACCCCCATAGGATGGGAAATTGTATCCACCAACACAAAGGACTATGGAAGGCGAACTTGGTGTTCAACCTCACCACATTAAGGATCCAACATTTCATCAACACCTTATGGTTTTGGCACATGAGAACTAACCCTAGTCACCGATGCTACTATTGAAACCATGATTGGGTTTCCATCATTGCCTAGCCCTAAAATGTGATTGCTTGGAATATCCATCATAACATCATTTGGGGTGAATGATCTTGAAAAATTAATTCCACAAAAAAATCTTGGATCTAAACCAAAAGATTGTGTCTTCATGGTTTCAAATCCTTTTTGACCCAAGTGCATGGGGCTTGATCTATGCCACCATGTTGGATGCCATATTTGCCACCAATGCCTCCAAATGTGGAAACCATGCCTCCATGGTGTTAGGCTAGTTTGGAGCTAATTTGGTGGTCGATCCATCCTTGGATGAACTTTTCCCCTTATCAACCTTGCTAAAACCTTGGGGTTTTATCACATTACTCACTTGGAGTTGAGCTTGTTGAAGTTCAAGGTGCAATGTAAAGTAATGGTCCATGTCATGACCATAAACCTTGTAGTGAGCCCAAGGTTGGTTGGGGTTGGGATTGCTAGTGGTAGGCTAAAGGGGATTAGGACAATCCTTCTCGTGATGAAGCCCACCACATCTCCAACATCTCTCCTTTCCCCTTTGTTTTGTAGAATATGATGAAGAACCACATCTAGATCCTTGTTTAACCCCTTGGCCTTTTGTGTTGAAGCCTTAATAGGCTGACCACGTGCTAGTTGGGTAGATGGTGTCGAAAGGGGTTTTGGGTCTTTTTGTTGAAACCAAGAGTAACCACATTCTGTTCAATCATGTTCAGCTCAATGCATTCCAAAACTTGGAACAAATGAACCAAAGTCGACTATGTGGGTTGATTCAACACAATGTCTTTCACACAATGCCTAAGATCCTTGTCCAAAATTCCATACCAAAATTGAATAGCCTAGGCCTTTGTGACTCTTTTAATCATTGTGATCAATTACCACATATAGGCATAGGCCTCTCACAAACTCTTGCAAAGTGCAAAGTTTTTTTGTCTTCACCCCCTAATAATTGGTGCGCAACTCCATGAAGAACTTTATAAATGTGTTAAACATAAGCAAAACCTGAACCATAGTTATAGTAGCACTAGGGGTGGAAGGAACTAAGTATTATTCCTAGAACAATTGTTCGATGTTACTACATTAACATTAGGGATGGAAGGAGCTACAATGTTATCCCCAAAATGATTGCTCGATGCTATTACTTTGTTAAAGGTAATAGTCTACCTGTCGCAACCCCACTTTGGGATAAGTGTGAGGATGAAACTCACACCCCCAAAAGTGGGAAGTTGGAGTCCTTTGGGACTCCCAAAAATTCAGAGCTCGAGTTCAAGGTTCAAAACACCTTGCATTGAGGTGTTCTTTATATCAATGAAAAGGTCTTGAAGCGTAGATGCCCAAAATGACCTCGCATGGGCCATTTGGACATTTGCAGCTCAAGTTATGGGCAAAAGAAGGGTCAGGAGTCAAATTGGCAGTTTGACTCCCGACCACTAAAAGTCGGGAATCGACCTTTTCCTGATGTCACCTAAAGGAATGTGACACGACATTGGAAAGCTCTCGAGGAAAGCTACAACTTTCAGACCTCGTCTTGATCCGAGTTCGGGGCGAGGAATTATGAACGTCCAAAGTCCCGGGATTCCAACCCGGGATAGTTTCGGGACTCCTCCTTGGGAGTCCTGGGAAAAAGTGCCATTCGGATGTAGCCTCGGCGGAAAGCTGCAAAAAATACTATATGGGGGAAGGTGGTGGCTTCCCCTGAGTCTGAGCCGTGGTGAGTTAAGTGAGTCCAAGTGCCCGTGGTTTGTCCCAACTCCCAAGGGTGTTCCCGAATGTGAACTAACCCTGTTATGGTTGGTTTTGGATGTAGATTCGAGTGAGATAATACTTGTCCCTCTTCCTAGTCTAATCCCGAGACTTCTAGCACGCCCCTCTACCCCCTTTTAGTGTTAGAAGTCGGGAGTGGCCCTCAAGTCCTAACTTTCCGCAATTCAACATACTTGGACCCTCAAGTGGGTCTAGCAAGGGGCTTGGGAGTGCGTCACTACCCCATTGTGATAGAAAAGTAATGGGGTGAGTAATAAACATGTCATTCTTTAATCTCAACATCATGGACCTAGCATAATTCATGGTAATCATCCATGGGTGGCCCCTCCAAATGTTGAAACAAACCTTTCCATGCAAGGAAAGGGGTAAACATAATGGATTTCATAGCTATTGCATATCACACCAAATATCAAACTCCCAAATGAAATCATCCATGGGTGGCCCTTCCAAATGTTGAAACAAACCTTTCCATGCAAGGAAAGGGGTAAACACAATGGATTTCATAGTTATTGCATATCACACCAAGTATCAAACTCCCAAATGAAATCATCCAATTCGATGGTGCTAATCATTCCCAAATATTGGCAAGGTCCTTTAAAGGTGCCATATATGTCTTCCATGTTCCTTAACAATAGTGCAAAAATTGGTTGTAAAGGTAAGTCTACCTTTGAATTCGAGGAATCCTTTTCCATTGATATTATAGGTGGCGTGGGCGATTTAAACCTCACCCCCCACCTTGTGAATCCACTAATGAACGTGCTCCTTGTTTTAGAAGCTTGAATGTTGTCCATGGTGAACCCTAACCCTAATATGGGTAACCAACACAAAAACCACCATAACACAAGGTTGATGTATTTATGGCTTACACTAATTATAGGGGTGTTGAACTTGTTGTGGCTTATAATTAACCCCCGAATTCCAATTACATGCTAAGTCGAAAATGTTGCACCTATATGGCTAGGGCACCTGTATCCACAAAAATGTTCCACAAGGCCAAAACACATTTGGGGCCTTCATAATTGTGAAAACAACAAATGTGATCTACTAGCCATCAACCCAATTTCACCACCAAAAAGGTCTATCAATCATTATTCCGATCTAACCCCCACAACATTAAATTTAACAACACCACATAAATAATAATCTACCTTCATTAAAGCCTAATTTATATGTCTAGGTAATCCATAACCCAACCAACATAGAAATAGGAACAAACATGTGCAATCCCAATGACACAAAAGTGGGGTAACTTTCATACAACACAACTCCACTTTCTATAATTTTTGTTCAAAAATTATGACAAGAATTCAAACATGAAAATTTGTTGATGGTGTAACACTCCTTCACCTATGGGTAGGGATAAATGAGTTGTACTAGCAAAAAAACGATTCAAATGCTAAAAACTACTAACACACCAAATGTGTAACTTTAAAATTTTTTGACTCCAAACATGCTAAAACTCCCTACACATGTGGCCTCCCCATTGAGAATCACATTGACAAAGACAACACCTAAATCTTCCTCTAAATGCCAAAAGATGTATTTCCCCATAATTAATGTAAATTAATTCAAGAAATAGGGAAAATAGCCTTTGAACCTCTAAATTTTTTCTTTTCAAATATTGTTTATAGGTTTTTTTTACAATGTTAGAATCACCTAAAAGCCAATGATGCAAAAATCACTTAATTCAGATTTCGTATGAGAAAGTTATGAATTTTCAACAAAATTCATAATTAATTCCAAAATCAAATTTGAAATTTACTATCCAAGTCCGGTCATAGGCTTCAAAGTGCATGAAATTGTCCGATCGTAAGGGTCAATGTGTTTAGTCTAATGCACAATCATTAATATGTTATTTAACAACCAACCCATTAGTTTGTTCACCAACCACTGTTTGTTGATTAAATGGATTAAAAAGTTCATCCAACTTATGGATGAAAATTCTTCCACATGGATGAAAAATGAGAAATAAAAATAAAAATGTTGGCAGGTTCGAATTGATGTTGAACCTATGCCTTAGGTTCAAAAAAATGAAAAATAAAAAGGGAGGCTTGGATTGGACCCCTTAAAGTCCCCTTATTCTAAGCCTCCTTTAAATGATGCAAGCCTCCAAACCTTGCTAAACTTGACAGGTTCAAAAACCTGGAAAATAAAAGACAATGGCAAAGCGAAATTCCATACTCAGGCTTCCCCCCCCCCCCTCCCTTTTGTTTTTTTTTTCCTCTCCTTCTTCTCCATCTTCTCCTTCTCCTCCTTTTCTTCTTCTTCTCCTTCCTCCTTATTATTGTTATTTGTTGTAGGCATTGCCGCCCACCATGAAAACCACAACATGGAGCTCTTCTCCCCACCGCCCCTATTCCTCTTGAGCTCTACAACAACAACTAATGTAACCACTACCACCAACACAAAAGGATGACAAGGGGCGGGCCCTCCTCGCCCCTCCTTTTGTTCTTAGTTATGTTATTATGTTGACAACACCAACAAGGGGGGTTCTGTCCTACTCCCCCCATTTCTTGGTTCATGACAAACAACAAAGGTCTGGGAATTTAAAACTCCTAGCACCCATAGGCGGTGGCATTCCTCACTGTCGCTTGCTCCTATTGATGCTAAAAAAGAAAAGAGTCTAACTAGAAAGAGATAGAAAGTAAAAGAAAAGGGAGGGTCCCTTTGCAATAGTGGTAGGGACCTTCCTTTGTGAGTTTTTTTTTTCACAAAATAAAATGCACATGAGTGGCAAGAGTTGGGAACTCCTTTGGCACCTTCCACTAACCACACATCACAATCATGATGCATGTGCCTTGCTAGATAGTTGTTGAAACCTAGTGGGGTAGCTGAAGATCACACTCCAAAGTCGATTACAAGCACAAACACACACCACCACACAACCACATCTAGTTACACCAAGCTAAAATTTCCTCATTCCAAGGTATTCATGCCTTATTAAGGTTCAAATCTTCAAGGTGTGCCTCTAGCTACAAACTCATACACCAAACAAATACATACGCCACACAACCCCAATAATAGTTGTAACAAAATCTCGTGCAAAACATAAATAATGCTAAACAAAACTAACTATTGCATTAAACACAAACTAGTCGCAACTTTTGGTGATTCAAAAAAACTCATTTACAAATAACAAAACATAGGAATCCAAGTCCAGAACACATAAAAACATGAAACCGCACAAGATGTGCAAAATGAAAACACATAAAAACACATGAAAATTGCAAACCCAAAAAACAATCTCTTAAAATCTCAAATCATAAAAAGTGATTTGAAACGACACAAGGAAATATATCCCAAATGTGGAAAAGTTCAAACTTGTTCACATTAGAACTAATTTGTAGCTAGATTGACTGTTAAATTGGATTAACATAATTAATAAGGATTAGGACTAATTAAACTAAATTTAATCCTATAACTAAATAATAATTCTTGACAAAAGTAACATTTGCTAAGATTTTGTTTTAAATGAACTTTCCTGAATCTTTGAAACACCAACCGAATATGTTGTAAATGATCCTTCCAATTTAGATTGTGTACGTTGACATCATCAATTGACTTTCAAAAAATGATTGTTCCAATCTTTGAATACCTTAACCATCATCCATGAAAAAAATCAGTTACATTCTTCAATTTGAATGGCATAATGTTCCATTCATAAAGCCCTGATTTGTTTGATGATTCCGGGGTTTTTTATATCTTTAGGTGCCATCAAAATCTACCAAAACCTGGATTGAAGATCTAAAGCAATAAACCATGTTGATTCCCCCAATTGATCCAACACATCATCAATTAGTGGCATGGGGAATAAATCTTGCCATGCTATGCATTAAGTGGCCTGTAGTCACCACATAATTTCCTATTGCCATCTTTTTTCAACGGCAACATCACTTTACATGCATATTATAATGAACTCTTACACATCTTGCCCAAATCTACCAAAGCTTGTACTTGCTTGTTCATTTCAACCTCTTCCCAATAAGATAATCTTTTGTGGGTCATTTGACAAGGTGGAAACCCCTATGTGTCAATTGCATGTTCACCAATGGTGCAATGACCTAATTCACCTTTGTGCCATGCAAAAATGTCTTGGAATTCTTCTAACAAATCCCACAATACCCTAGCTTGTTCATCTAGAGAATTACCCAATTTGATCTTCGATTTGATTTCAACCCACCTATTAGTTGGGTATTCATATGTACTTCCTTTTTGCATCACTACATGAAAGAAATGGGATGCAGGATTTAGAGATTGTTTTCAAATTGCTGAATCCTCTACTTTTCTTCTTTTTGAACACATAATATCCAATATGAAAATTCATAATCATTTGCATATTATCTTTCAAATAAACTTTATTGTTATTCTTATAATACCAAATTGAACATTTGCATCAATGCTTCATCATCCAAGACCTAGTTCATTCCATGATTGCTTAGTTCTTCAATTTGATTTGCTTCCAATGGTAGAATCCTTTTGAGATTATCATTTACATCATCTTTTGATTCCAAAAGAGAATCATGATGGCGATTGTCAAAACCAAGAGCTTGGGAAGTTCATGCTTTTATTTTTTTTGCATGCAAAGGTTCCAAATTCATGTTGAGCTGAATTTGTCAAGATATGCCTCCTCTGGCCTTGTAACCATTTGAAGCATGTTGATGACATTGAGAAGCAAAACTTCCACTGTAACACCTAGACCATTCCAAACCTATATCACTCCTTTCTCAACACCAAAAATAGCTCCAATTTGCATGAGAAAATCTAGCCCTAACAATATATCATAGTTATCAATGTCCACCACAAGAAAAATCATTTGGCAGACCACCTTGCCCACCATAACATGAATGTCCTTGATTCTTCCATGCCTGAAGTGTCTTATATGTTTCATGACCTTAAACCATATGCATGATGCCAAGCTCTTTCATTACACTTGCAACCATGACAAATGTTGGGGCACTAGTATCAACCAAACTTTCAAGTGAAACTTGATTAATTTCAAAAACCAAATGAAGGGTTTTATTATGATTCGTTTTGTTGATGCAAACCCTTTTGATAGTAGGTATGGGTATGGTAGGTGAAAATTTTATCTATTAATATTTTATGCCTACTAACAAAATAATACAATCATACTATCAAACTATACTTTAAAGGTTCACAATTTGTGGTTTTATTCATTCTAATTTCTTTGTAATTTTTTTGCACACAATTTATTCATTATAATTACTATTCCAATTTCCCAAAATTTTTATTATCATCAATAATAAAAATTTGTGGTTAGGTTTTTGTTAAGGGGGTAGGATGAGTACATGATTTTGGACGAACAAGGCATTTAGGATAATGATTGATCAGGGAACTTTGTTAGTTTGAATTTTGAATTCTTTATGGTTTTGATCATGATGAGGAGATTGGGGATTGTTCAAAATGAGAGAGTTCTGGAAAACAAAAGGAGATTTTTAGACACAAAATTTTGGAAAGAAGAGTGAGCGGAGCTATAGGTACTTGCAGTAGAAAACCACAAACTTTATTTTGATATACCACAAATTTTAATTGTTGTTTTGAGATTTTTTTCAACAAAACATGGGATTCTATTGTAATTTTGATTCATGTTTATAGAAATACAAAAAAGCATAAACTTTTATAGTGAATTTTATGTTCATATTATTGTGTGAATTGTTTTAATATGAGAATATCATGAAATGAAATGTAATCTTGTTTTTGGAGTTTTTTTTAACAATGTATTTTGAAATGCAAATTTTGGTTATATGAAATAACCATGAATATGGTGTTTTAATGAATAGAAATGTTAAAAATGTTGAGAATTAAGGTAGGAATAATGAATGTATGCATGTGAAATGCAAATATGTTGTTATAGTAGTGTGAAATATTATGAAGGAATTAAATTTCATTTCTACTAGTTTCACTATTTTAGTTAGAAAAACACAATAGTTCAGAATAATTTCATTGTTTCCTCATTAATATCCAATGATGTTAGTAAGTGAGCGGGCGAGCCGACAAGCATGAGTGGCCAAACCTACTTAGGTGAGTAGGAAGGAATCTTAAAACATATTCCATGCCATATCATGGATATTTTTAGTATATTTGTTTGCCACATGGATATTATTAAGTGATATGGTAGAATATTCTACCATATCATATAATATTATGTGACATGGCAAAATATTCTATGACAAGCGATGGAATATTTTGTCACATCACATCCATGGTTTGTTTTAAGATCAACAATGGCTTATTGATTTTGAACATGGGTTTAACCAAGAAAGTTGTCAAGAACATTAATGCTTTCTGACAATAATTATAATAATTTCAAAAATGTCAAAAGGGTGGTAATTACATACTTGAAAAATATTTGATGAAAATTAACTTTTCAAAATATATTAAATATTTGACAAACATGTGTTGAAATGGCCGAGGCATTATACATCAATATACATCACTTTACAATGATTGAAAAGTTACAAAGTGGAGAAAAAAACCATTGGGCCGAAACTAGAATCTAAACTTCTTACATAGTTCAGCTAGTTACAAAGAGTTTTATGAATGAGATTTTGATGTACTATCACAAGAGTTCAAAGGCTTTAAAGTGCTTCAACAAACACTAAACTTCATCCCAACTCCATAGTTAGTGATGAATGAACTCTTTCGTGAGCCCATAGAACATAATTGTTTGTAAGATGTGATACACATGTTTACATTGCACAAACACCCCACGACCGACCAAAAAACCTACCAACATTGTGACAAAGTAGACATATGAACATCCAAGGTAATTTTTAATAGTCACATTGTATCCTTTGTCATTTGAAAGAATATTGTAAATTCGTCCATACTCAAGTGAGGGGACATCAACAATGGGGAAAATAGTGCATTGGGTAAGTAAGATGCTAGCCTCCCAATTGTTGGTGTACTACTGTGTTAGTTTGAAGAGGGAAGGTCATCTCATTTCTTGCCACCACAAGTTGTAAGCCAATAACTTGCATCAGCTGGTTACACAATGTTGTGAGCATTTATAACAAGCACATGCAAAATGCTTGAACTACATGATTGGGAACCAAATAGACTTCAAACACAATTATGGTCAAAGGAAAACCCCATTTTTTCTAGAGTTGTTACCTCCTTTTGAATAAGTCATTACCTTCTTAGATGGGCCATATAGTTGGAACTAAAGGCCTAGCAACTGCATATTTTTGCATATCCCATTGACACAATTGTTCAAATCATTGAAACAAAACCAATGCATATGGTGGTTTAGTGATTTGTTATGAAAATGTACCCAAAATCTTGAGTATCATGGAGTAGGAGTTCCACTTACAGATTTGTAAAAGTTGATTTTTACTTTGCATTTGAGCCCTATTATTTTCTAGAGTGTAGAACATTGAATTGCAGAACTGGGTGAGCAGCGTTCAATCCACCACTTGCCATCAACAATACTTTCTTTCAATTCCAAGCCACCTCAAGATATCAAATGTAAACAAGTATTGGAACAAGAAGGCGGTTGCTACATGCCTACATCCCCGACAATATTAAGTTGAAGAGTAAAAATTGTTACTTGTGGACAAGCGAAATTCACATGGTCAAGATGATGAAAATCATTGTTTGCACTAAAAGGATAATCAGTGGGTCGTTTGGTAGACCCAAAAACCTCCTCCCCCTTGAGGTGCGGAATGTGATTAGAGAAGGAAGATCTAGACATGTAATTTGCCACAACAATTGCTAGTCTAGCAGGATCATTAGACTATTGGGCCCTCTTCAACAACAATTCATTCTTATTAGGTCCATGACTAATTGGACCCCCTCATAAGTATTGTTTATACAATGTAGACTGTTTGAAAGCCAACATGTAATTGTTAAATGTCATTGTGTAGAAACTAATGCCATGATTCCCCAATTGCTAGAACTAGATGTTATGCACAATTTCAACTAGATTACAAGTTGGCATGTCCGCCCATTCCTCATCATTAAACTTTTGTAGATCAAAAGAAAGGAAACATCAAATTTTTTTGAAACATTACAATTAAGAAGGAATTGTAAATGGAACTTGAATGAAAATGGACATCATATAGTTTTGGATGCACGGAAGAGAAGGGAAGTCATAAGAAGTTCACAAAAGAAGTACTCACATGGACCATGAAACCTCCCCATTGTTTGACACGAAAATGTCAAAAACTAAGCTAATTGTTAAGCTTGTGGACACCTACCTCAGAAGTAGCCCTAGATGAAAGCCACTAGCAGTGAATTAGAACATAATCACTGTCAACATCCCTAAGGGATGTTGCATTCTTGTGCATCGGTGGCAAAGAACCTTGCGCTCATCTTACAACTCAGGTTTGATTAGTTGTTTGGTGTGCTTATTGAATGATTAAGTCTAGTGGAATAAACAAGTGTGCTCCTTATCAACCATCCTTACAGAGGGGTCCTTCGAACCATAAATAATTATGACCATGTTCCAATTGGTTTGTGCGTTATTAGCCATGAATCCCTTGAAATTGGGTTTGGGAAACCCATGTTTCAGCATTGTTTCATTAAGTTTTGTCCACATAAGTCGTTGAGTTTCAGTGTCCTCAAACTGCATATCACAAATTGTTATGGTCAGCATTTTATAATAAGTAGAATCATACACATGACAAGCCATAATTGTCCAATTAACAACACACTTCATATTATCAAACATGATCCAAACGTTCTACAAATCCCCTACATGTTACATTCATGTGACAAGGCTAACTTCACTCTTGACATCACTTATCAACATTTAAAAAAAAACACCTTTTGTCTTAAAACTTGTCTTGGGAAGCTACATTCGTGGATGTAGTCATAGGGACTTTTGGACTTCAACTCAAGGATGTTATCAATATAGCCACCTCCCAAATGACACTTGAAAGGTTATGAATGTTGGAGAACTTAGTTCTCAAAACTTGTCTTGGATGTGCTCCAATAACTCACCCTTGAAGAGCTCCATTGTGCCATTACTAGAATCATGAAGTAAGTAACTCACCAAGAAGGTCTTGCTAGCACTAAGGGAAATCGTAGAAATATTTGCATCAAGCATGCGATCCACCACTTCTACGATCAACCTTCTAATCTCCTCAACAAACTCCCAACACTTTCCATCCGCAACATGATGGTTGTGAACACCAAGATGAATTGCTATTCTTGGCATAGATTGGAGTCTATGCACAACATAATAGATTCGCCCACTACGAACTATGACACAAGGAGGAGCATGAAAAAAATTGCATCCAAGTGAAGAAGTAGAGGGAATCATTGTCATTTGACCTATGACTAGAATATGAGCGCACATTGCACCGGAAGGTTTCATTGCGAAAGGCAAAGCACACAAAGTTTTCATAATCATCCTACACACACCATAAGTGACCCAACCGATGAACCTTCCTAAAGTTAAGCCCAAACGAATTATTTATATTAGTTGTGACTAGTTTACACCAAACATGGCCATCGTGCTTTTTGTCTATCGCTTGCATTTGGGAAGGGTTGTGAATGGTCAAAAGCTTTAACGATAATTCAAATAAGACATCCCCATCGAAAGTAATTGGAAGGAATTCGACTTTTTGTAAAAGGATATTGTCATAATCTAAATTTTGCAATTTGTTCAAGGTTTGTCTTGGCAACACCATCACGCATAGGCAAGAGACAATGGACTGAATACTCCCCATAAGGGTGGATGGTTATGATGACAAAGGTGCATCAAATTGAAAATTGCCTTTCGACGATTCCATCGACAAAGGAAGGGGTATCAAGTCTTCACCCAAGGAGGAATCATACAATTCAATGAAAATAAAAGATGTAAAAAATTAGAACTTTGAAGGAGAACATCATCAACTTCGAGTTCTTGCTTCACATTTTTACCACAAAACTTATGGTTCTTGTCGTAAGGATGGTTTCTTGATAATTATGAGCCAAGCTATCACCAACAATGTGATAATAGCCATAACTAACCACCCATTGTCTCCCTTACAAAGAAGTCATAAGAATTTGGTACTGAGAACTTGAGACAAAATTATTTGAATCATACGAGATGTCTTTAGATATATGAAAAGAACCTGACTGAAAAATAAACATAACGTACAAACAATGTTTAGAGACAACGACCATCCCTAAATTATCTACCATGATGGTGATCCGAATGTTTAAGAACATGAAATGTCACCATGTTACAAGGGGCACAAAAACAATAGTGAAAGAACTCAAAGGGATTTGAAGCAACAAAAATAGAATAACACACTAAGAAAAAAATTGAAGGGTTTGGAGGAAAAGGAGGAGGAACTCGAGAAATATAATCCAAGCAGGGAGCGGGACAAATATGAAATTTGACAAAACACAATAGTAATGAAAATCACAAACAAGAAAATCAAGAAGTGTATTAACAAGTGTAAGATTAAAATTGTAAAGCTTATGTGCTTGTAGTTAAGGATAATGTTTGTTGATGGAATTTGGTAAATAGAATAAAATTTGGGATAGGGTGATCATTTTGAAAACTATTGAAGTGAAAACCCAAACTAAAATTTCTATAGGTTGTGATACATTATGTCAATTACATAAATGTAGTGTAAGCTTGGAAATACATGAAAAAATGAAGGAAAATGTAGAAAGTTCTTAAAAAACAAAATTATGTTTCATTTGACAAAGATTAACCTTTGGAAGGATAAATGAACTAGAAAAAGGAATGAGCAAACAATAAGAAACTTTGACATATCTGTGGCGATAGGACTTGAAGAGAACATGAATATCATATTGGAATTGGCAGTTAGGTTAACATAAATAGGGTTGGCTATTTGTACAATGTGCAAAAATCCAAAAAAACGTTACAAAAAGAAGGGGTGGAAGAAGGCATAATGTGATAGGGTAATAGGTTCATGCAAATAGGTGGAGGACAACAATTACATTCGAGGTCTAAAACATCACATTAGAACATGGTAGTAAGTGTTAGATCAATGATAAGATATGTAGTTCATACATTCTATTAGTGCGGGCCAAGAGGAAGCCCGGGAGTCAAGGCAAGAGGAAGCTCGGGAGTCAAGGCAAGAAGAAGCCTGGGAGTTAAGGCAAGAAGAAGCCCAGGAGTCACATCATATACTCCCGAGAGTGTTAGAAAGTGTGAGGGAGTATGAGGGAGTGAACCCTCACACTCCCAAGGCAACTCCCACTTTGGGAGATGGAGTCCCGGTGGACTCCCGAAATTTCAGAGAGTGATTGCAGGGGTCAAAACTCAATGGCTTGTGGCGTTTTTTATAACATTGGAAAGCTCTTCGAATTTAAATGTCTAAAATGGGCTCGCATTGCTCATTTGGACATCTGAAACACAAGTTATGGCCAAAAGAAGGGCCAGGAGTCAAACTACCAGTTTGACTCCCGACCACAAAAAGTTGGGAATCGACCCGATTTACTTGGCTGTAGGGGGCATGCAACATACCGTTGGAAAGCTCTCGACGAGAGCTATAACTTTTCTTTAGATTGCATTGTGATCTGAGGTCTGCTCGCAAAGTTATGGGGCTCCAAAGTCGCGGGAGTCCCATTTGGCGTGATTTCGGGACTCCCACTTGGGAGTCATGGGAGAGAAAAAGCCATTTGGATGTAGGCTCCGTGGCTAGCCACAAAGTATACTATAAGGGGGAAGGTGGTGGCTTCCCCCAAATCTAGGCCGTGGTGAGTCTTATGTGTCCGTGTTGCCTGTGGTTCATCCTAACACCAAAGGTGTTCCAACTATGCACTAACCACTTTGTATGGGTTGTATGCAGGCCCGTGTGAGTGAGTGAAGCTTGTTAACTTGTCCTAGTCCCATCCCGGAGCTCCAACACGCCCCTCTACCCCTCAAAATGTTGTGAATTAGGGGGCGTGCCTCGACTCCTCCCTTTTCCGCTGTGTTTTACTTGGACTCACATTTGAATCCTTCAAGGAATTGGGAGTGCGTCAAACGAGATCTTGACCAAAATAACCCACAAAAGGCCAACCCATTGATCCCTTAGAGCATGTCATCTCTTTTGTCATATGGTTCCTATCGATTTGCTAATACCTAGTGTTCTACTCATTGATTTCAGTGCAATGAAATTCATGAAGCTAACATGTAGAACATATAGACATTGAGCTCAAGCATTCTTCCCAAACTCTTAAGATCAAATTTCTTTCTACAATAAATCATAATTCAATGAAAAAAAGTCAGAAAAACAAGTGTGCTTAGCTTCTCTAGTCATCTTGTATTTATCCCCTTCAACAACCAAGCACCCCATCCTCCATCAATCAACCTTGAGTCATCTTCATCACACACAATAGAAGAAAATCATGAAAACAATGCTCCATCACCAACCCTTGATCTGAACGCCGACACACCATGAAAAGCAACAGACCTATCTGCATAATCTGCAAACAACAAAACACAAGAAAAATAAAAAAGAAGTAAAGAAGAAAAACGCAGCTCCTCCGATGTTCATGATCCCCAACCGTTTCCATGTGGCATTTTCTGCCAGTCGCATCCAGCGCAGTAAATCATCCATTAGGGCAAGCTTGCCTTACATCATCCGGTTAGGGCTTAGTCATACAACCGAATTTGCTGACACAGGTCCAGGTCACTAGAGCCATTTCTGCTGAGAAACAGGAACTCAAGTGTGCACTCACAAAAGTGCACACACAGTTACAGATCTGCACATGTGATAGACATTCAGAGAATGTGTGTGTGTGTGCGGAGTTCTATCCTCATGGGTCCCACAAAACAATTCTTTCAATGGACTTGTCAGCATGCTTATCGTGTATGATAGGTGTCGTGTTGTGTGAAGTGTCGTGTGCGAATTCTAGCTTGAGGGGCTTCAAAACTTCTTCTTTTCGGGTTTGGATGTTGTTGTGCAGCAGAAGTGCAGCATCAGCGTGGTAGTGAGAGAGGGGATTGAAAACCCTAGAGACAAGAAGTTAGTACTCTCAGGTTTTTCTAATAAAACCACAAGGGCCTGATTGATGATGCTTGGCAGATCTTGGTAGTGAAAAGAAGGAGCTCGTTTGCAACCATGGTGGTGGGTTTTTCTTCTTCTACTACCTAGAGCTGGATTGCTTCTTCTTCTTCTGGCAACTTCCATGGCCCGAATTCTGCAGAAAAAAAGTTGTCACTGGACGTACAACCTCTGGGAAGATTTTGCAGCAGCAAGCTTGAGATCATCAAGTTCCAAGCAAAGACATTTTGTACAGACAGAGGGCTGCTTCCATGATGAGCAGCACCATACGTTGGCAAGTAGTAGTGGTAGCAGTTGTAGTAGTAGTAGTAGTAGTCATGCAGATACAAGGCTCCGTGAGAGATGGATAAGCCTGGAAAATGATGGCTTGTACCGGAGACAAGATTCATCAGTCGCAACAGCGCTTGGAGAAGCTGATAATCTTCAAGCTTTTCATCAACTGTCCAAGGAAACACCCAGAGGTATTTTGGGTGTGGGAGGTTTTGGAGCAGAAAGGCGGTGGTGGCATAAATCCCAATTTGTGCCTGCCATCAGGTATAGTGGCAATGCTGCTGCTGCTTCCTTTGGTGGCTGGAGGAGAGGTTTTATGAGCTTGGATCAGGACTTGAACATTCTGCGAGATGACGTTGACAGTAAGGGTAAAGACTTTGTTGAAAATCGGAATGCCATGGAGGAGCTGCTGCTTGACCTCCGCCAGCAAGTTGAAAAAGTAATAACTCCATTACAAAGACTGTCATAATTATTTTTTCCTGAGTACAAAATGGAAAAAAAGAATTGAAGAAGGATTGTGTATTGTTCTGTAAAAAGGACTGACAAAACCTGGATGCATGTACCATGTGAGCAGGTGCGGCTTGGAGGTGGTAGTAAGGCACTCGAAAGACACAAGAAAAGAAATAAATTCTTACCACGTGAGCGCATAGATCATCTCCTTGACCCTGCATCCCCCTTCTTGGAACTATCACAGGTACAATAGTGTCCTTCCTCTCATCCTTCTGCTGAGTCTTCAACATCAACCATGTGTTGTTGTTCACTTACTTCTGTCTCCACCCATCTGCAAGTATCAAATGGAAAGTGAAATGATGGACCTTGTCTGAATCTGTTGTGTAGCTTGCAGGGCATGAGCTATACAATGAGCCACTAGCAGCTGGAGGTATTGTAACTGGCCTTGGCTTAGTTCATGGGCAGCTCTGCATGTTCGCTGCAAATGATCCGACAGTGAAGGGGGGCACATACTATCCCATTACTGTGAAGAAGCATTTGCGGGCACAGGAAATTGCAGCACAGTGCAACCTGCCTTGTATTTACCTTGTTGATAGTGGGGGTGCCAACCTTCCAAGGCAGGCTGATGTTTTTCCAGACAGGGACCATTTTGGGCGGATTTTCTACAATCAGGCCCAGATGTCTGCAGCAGGCATTCCACAGATTGCTTTGGTTCTGGGTTCATGCACGGCTGGGGGTGCCTATGTACCTGCTATGGCTGATGAGAGTGTGATTGTGAAAGGCAATGGCACAATCTTTCTCGCAGGCCCGCCACTGGTGAAGGTATTATCGTGTTCAGGGCTTGTTTGACTGACGCAATTCAGTTGGAACTGTGTGATTATTTTTCTTATAGGCTGAAGATCTGTGGGCTGGCAGGCAGCAACAGGAGAAGATGTGAGTCCTGAGGACCTGGGAGGTGCTGCTTTGCATTGTAAGGTGTCAGGCGTTGCAGATCACTTCGCAGCTGGTGAGTAAGAACTCTCTTTAGAATGTCAGGCATGTTGTTAATTCACACCACTACCTTTTGTTGCTCACTTCCAACCTTGACCAGTGTCTGCACTGCCTACAGGAGCTGCTTCCTAGGAGCTCAGGTGAACTGCAACTGTGGATGGGTCTCTGTCCCATCCTCAGTGGGGATTAAAGCAATTCTGCTTATGTCATTGATTGTTGGGGTGGAGATTGACAGATGAGTTACATGCTCTAGCTATTGGACGCAAAATAGTGCAAAACTTGCACCTTGCTGGTGTCACCAACAAAGCTCCACAAGACTGTTTCAAAGCAGTTGATGAGAAAATCAGGGAACCCTTGTACAGCACTGAAGAGCTTTATGGCATAGTTCCAACAGATCGACGGAAGTCATATGATGTCCGTTCTGTGATTGCCCGTATTGTTGATGGTAGTGAGTTCAATGAATTCAAGAAGTTATATGGCACTGTAAGTTGTACTCTCCATTTCCATGGCTAGAAATGGGAACAGACAATTTTTGCCTTAGTGTAGCAACTATCACAATGCTGGACCTTTGGCCAAGTGATTAATGACTTGACCTATTCATGTATGTGATGCAGACATTAGTCACTGGCTTCGCAAGAATAATGGGTCAACCAGTAGGGATTGTGGGAAACAATGGCATCCTCTTCACCGAGTCAGCTTTGAAGGGAGCTCATTTTATACAGCTTTGTGCACAGCGTCACATTCCTCTTATCTTTCTCCAGAACATCACAGGTTTCATGGTCAGATATCTTTGTATTCCCAACTGCTACTTCAGAACCTCTGAATTTACTGGAACATTGGGTGGGAGAGGAACAGATAGTCTCTCCCTTGATTTTGAAATGGGGTTTCAGCATGCTAACTGGAGCAAGATCACAGTTGCACATGACATTTGACCACTTTTTCACTCTATATTTGTTTCCATTGGACTTTGGCAGGTGGGGTCTAGATCAGAGGCCAGTGGCATTGCCAAGGCAGGTGCCAAAATGGTCATGGCTGTTGCTTGTGCTAAGGTGCTTGCTTTTCCTCTCAGTGATGTCTTTTTTATCTTCAAGAAAGTAGCATCTCTCTGGGTTTAAACCTATACCTGGACAATGAGAAGTTGGGTCTGAGCTTGAGAGAGGCATTGTTAGCCCCAGAGTTTGCAACCACCCCCTGTTTGATCAGTTTGTTATCTACAGCATCACCTTTTGTATACACTGCAACAGCACTTCATCCAGAAACAAATGAATGACCAATTCTTTGGTCAGTTCATGGATATATGCTCACATTCCTACACAAACATGTTTGGCAGGTGCCAAAGATTACAATAATTGTCGGTGGAAGCTATGGAGCTGGAAACTATGGAATGTGTGGAAGGGCCTATAGCCCTAATTTTCTATTCATGTGGCCCAATGCTCGTATCTCTGTAATGGGTGGCTCTCAGGTAGCAACTTGTTTTCACAAAATTCAAATCTTGAGAGTCCTCAACATCGCTCTCAGGGCATATGGTTGTTCCACTCCTGATAGTTGGAGACATATATATATATATATATAAAGAGAGAGAGAGAGAGAGAGAGACACACACACACACACACACAGAGCAAATAGGATTGACATCAGTGAAACTGGAAGTCCTGCAGTTGTTTATTTTTCCTGATTGTGATGCAGGCAGCAGGAGTTTTAGCACAGGTTGAAAGAGAGAAACACAAACGGGATCATGCTACGGTTTGTGTACTCAACCACACTTCTATTCTCACTTGATGATTCACAACTCTCAGATCAGCTAGAAATACCACTCTCTTAAATTGTTGGGTTTAGTGTTTTATGTTCCTGTTGGTATGTGCATTCCTCTCTCTCTCTCTCTCTCTCTCTCTCTCTCCAATGTCTACATTGTTTCATCCTCATTTTGTCACCAGAGTTGTTTAGGTGAGTAGGTCACAGCTGACATCATCTGCAATGAGAATGCAGTGGAGTGCTGAGGAGGAAGAAAAGTTCAAAGCTAAGGTAATGGATGGATATGATAAAGAAGGACATCCGTATTATGCAAGTGCTCGGTTGTGGGATGATGGCATTATCGATCCTGCAGATACTCGTAAAGTATTGGCACTCTGCCTTTCTGCTTGTTCTCAAACTGCCCCTCAGGTATCAAGCTACGGTGTGTTTCGCATGTGATTTTCTTCAAAATTTCGTTTCATTTCTGATCATGAAGCTACATTAGAAGTATGCTATTATATTCTGAAAATGCAAAACATTTTTCAATTCTTCATGTGGCTCACATAGTTCTTGCTGAGCTCACATAGCTACGGTTTCCCACTTCATGCATTGCTTGAATGATGCCTAAGTCGAATCACAACACAATACATTTTGTGTCCAGTTTCCAACGAAACAGATGCGACACTTGAAAAATCTCCAGTAAAAGCTGCCAGTTTACATGCTAATTGTAAAATTTTCTGCTGGAATATGGAAGAACTGTTATATTAATTAGAGGTGGTGTGAGTATCCCCACAAAATTGTGTTGCACATCCAGAGGGTTGTATTCCTTGCACTCCTGTCTTGGAATCCCTTGTTTGAGGGGTGATCTCTGCAGCAGATGTTTTGCCCTTTGATAAATAAAACAACTCAGGACATTTTTTCTGTCCCAAATTCCATTTTCTGATAACTGAAATTTGATTATCTGACAGTTTATTTGTATCATTTAGAAAATTTTCAGAGTGCAATAATATCAACGGAAGAAGAAACCTGCTCTGTAATGCAAATCCAATTGTCAGATCACAAATCAGCTGAACATAAAGTTTTGAGTATCACTAGAGTGATGTTGGATCTGAAATCCAATGGTTAGATCTTCAGCTATGTTAATACTTAATATTGTCAGGTATGAAATGGTGTAAGGATTTCCAATGCAATGGTACCTTGCTAGCTCCTGCAAGTGCTCAATTGAATTTTATTTACCTTTTCGCTAGAGTTTGGTATTGGCGACTTAGAAAGGCTTGTTGTGATTTTCAATTTAAAATTGTTTATAGTCATGTTTTTGTTCATGAGAATATTATATGTTTCAACTATATGATTTTACATAAACCTCAAGTCCATTAATGTACTTCACGATAGGAATATGTGTTTCTTGAATTATTGGTGTGAGTATTATTGCACAGTTCTCCAGCACAATGAAGTCCCCTCATGACAATGTGAAGGCACTGCATTGAAATGATTTATTTTGAGCTTTTTGTGAAGATTAGACCACATGGTTAAAGAGAGATTGTTCACATCTGTCATTTTACCAGGACTTTGATCTTGCAATACTTCAATCTTGTCTGGATTCTGTTGTTTGAACCTCCTCCTCAATCATAGTGTAGAAAGGCGTGGGAAAGGAGGGTTTCCTATGTCAGTCTGGTGTAAGGGCTTGATTCAACATCCAATTTAGTAGGTTATTTCTAAAAATCTCATAGGGTTAAACCAAAGTGTAAATGGTGTTCACATTTTGTCTTTAAGACCATTACAAGTTTCATAACTTTCAGATCCCACTACTAAGTGGCCCATGAGCTCTAACTCTCTTACAGTGCTTGTTCACATTCATCACAAACTCCCAGGCAAGGAAATAGTGATCTTTTCAAAAAAGAATTCAGCAGATTCTTAAGGGTGTGTCAATTCTGTTGGTTTTGCAATGTGAAAGTCACGCATGATTAACCACCACAACAATAACTTTACCCACACACTTTTGTCATGCTTAATAATAGTGTTAAAAGAGGCACAAAATAAATGTGATGTATTTCATGCCATTGCTGTGTTGAAACAATGCACAATAGTATTCTCACAATAACATCCAATTAATGGTTAAAGATTTTATGTAACATTCACACCAAGTTGATGCCCCCACCTTGTGTCCATTTTGTTTTTAATCATGTATCTGGCTCCACATATACGTTGCAAGAAACAAGTCCAAATTATTTTGTTAACATATCTTGTACAAGATCAATGTTAATCTGGAACTTCACTAATACTTATGCCTTAACAATGACCAGTATCACTAATTGGTTTCAAAGTTACAACTAGAAAGAAAGTCATTGAGATTAGAATGAACTTTCAAACATTTCAAATTTGACTTCATTAAAACATAATATATTCCAACATGAACTTCTCATGCAAATCCAACAAAGATGTGTTGGAAAATCTTTCTAGATCTAAGAAGATATCAATTCCCAAGATTTGTACTTAAAATTTCAAATTAAAATGGTATATATACTAGAATGGTCATTTTAACACATCCTAAAGTGATCTAGTGACCATGGAGATTCGTGAGCTTACTTACAACTAAATTAAAATGCATTGTGTAGATCCACAATTCCCAAAGGTCACTAGATGGATAGACCCCATGTGGAGTGACAAAACTAAGATCCCAAAAAGTGTGTGAAGTTTCTCCAAATGCACCATAGGAGCTAAATTGAAAAAGAGCCAATCCTTACCATGTGTGCAAGTGTGGAGAGATACTATAATATGACATCCTTGAACAATTTGTACCTGCAGGCAACAAATGATTGCCATGAAAGGGAATGTATATGACTAATGACTATAGAGCTAATATAAGGTATAAAACATATTACCAAATCACACTCTCATTTCCATTCAATTGCAAAGGCACACTTGTCTTATACACACTTCATTCATCAAAAGAGTTCAACTAATATCTAAGCACAACAAAAAGTTGACAACTTTGCTTTGTCATGCAAACAAAATTATGTATACAAATGCAATAACTACATTAGTTGCAAGCTCACAACTCATTGTTAATCTTTGCCACACAATACTTCAATCATCCTAAACAGGAGCCCCAAATTAGAAATGAACATTACCATGCATAATGTGCATAACCAGACATGGATCACAAATCTGAATTTGCACAAGAACTTATGTAGATAAATTGAATCATGTTGACAAGTGCAAAATTCTCAATATCATTTAAGAGTCGTTCGATGTCTTCACTTAGTAACTACTAACCAACATTTTGAAATGAATTGGGACTTCATAGACATAATTCCAATTATGTAAAAACACCTACAAATCTAAAGATGTACAATTACGATAGAAGAAATTAACCATGCAGCATAAGAAAGTTAACCATAGCCCACTTGATGTGCATGGTGTTACTTGCTTGGAATTCAATGGTAACCAAAAGATGGTGAACAAGGAGCAATTCAATTGTTACTTTCTAATGCACATTTCAGTTGTTACTTTCAAATGTGCACACTATCATGAAAGTACGGTCTATATTTGGCTTCGGTCTATATTTGGCTTAGGTGAATCAACACCCACACTAGTACTGTGATACAAATCTCAAAATTCATCTACATTATTTCTAAATATTATAATTATCTTTGGGCATAAGGATTATTGGGTGGACCCATTGGAAATGTCAAAACTTCATTTTATTGGAGCCATTTGAACTTAAAATTTTAATATTAAAAATAAAATAATACTTTTCACTAGAAGTTTTTGGTGGTTAAATTTATTAAGTTGTACAAATTTTCAAACTTCGATGATTGATATATATATATATATATATATATATATATATATATATATATATATATATATATATATATATATATATATATATTTAAATATATTTATATTTTATAAAAATTTATTATTAAACATTAAATTTATATA
>Ga0116231_10000509_pt1 | contig 68611 bp, 46 predicted proteins | sample S1TSphgellanicum_2_FD_89695 | JGI IMG/M metagenome (GOLD analysis project Ga0116231, IMG submission 89695) | Host-associated microbial communities from peat moss isolated from Minnesota, USA - S1T2_Fd - Sphagnum magellanicum MG | ecosystem: Host-associated > Plants > Peat moss > Unclassified... | reverse complement strand
GGAGAAGAAGGGAGGGAGGGTGGAAGATGTAAGGTTCATAAAGTACTTTGAAGCAGCGAACGATGGCAACAAGGTGAGGTAGCCAGCCAAGGCAATGAGGTAGACATGAAGCACATGAAATAGTGAAACTACACAAAGAAGTGAAGAAACAACGTGATGAGGCAACGAGGCAAAGGAGTAAGGCAACGTGACAAGGCGGAAAAGGTAGTGCGACGAAGCATGTGGCAATGTTTTGAGGCAACATAATGAAGCAACACAACGAGGCACTGAGGAAATAATGATAAGGCAATGCAATGAAACAACATGACAAGGTGATGAGGCAACAACTTGAGGCAACACAAAGCACAACAAAATGATGAGGCAACAACTTGAGGCAACACAAAGCACAACAAAATGATGAGGCAACAATAAGACAAGAGGCAAAGGAAATAAGCATGAAGGGGGGAAAAAAGTGACTAAAAGAAGGTGAAAGGTGAGGAAAAATTAAAAAATAAAAAGAAAGGAAAAAAAAATTAATTCTATGATCCAAATCCAAATTCCAAAATTTAAACAACACAAAACATTATAGAACAAAACACACACAACACCCAACCTTTGTGAACAAAAGTGAAAAAATGTAAGAGGAAGAACTAGAGTAGAAAATTTCATTTTATAAAAAAAATTAGGGTTTTTTGCAAATGGCCGTTGCAATGCAGCGCCTCCACCTAACCCTAATTTTTTCATTTAGGATTATCCTGAGACCTTTACTCGGGTTAGGGGTTAGACCTTAACCAGGTATCATTATTATTTTTTTTTAAAAACTTAACTAATTATCACCATTCGATTCTCACACAAAGTGAAAACTAGTGATCTGATTTTCAGGTAAGGTATCACTTAGTGTGATACACTAAAAGGTTCAGACTATTATGCCTAGTTAATGCCCGACAGGGTTTGTGATACCTACCCAACACTAATTGTGACCATCACCTATTGGTGCATAAACTCCACCATTTACTAGCCAAAAGTGTCGGTCCAGTGCTTCTCATTGTTGGAACTGCCAAAAACTCAAACACCCTCATGGACTCATACTCAGGCATAGGACAACCCTATTATAATAGATGCAAAACAATGGTGATTGCACTACCTTCCTTGCTTTCTCTCCAACTATACCATTCCTTACTTACTAGGCAATTGTTTGATAGTTACGACTAACAAGCTCAACATGATTCTTTACATGCTTACAAGACTTTGTGTGGAACCATTCCCCCTTTTTCACTCAATCAATATTTTTCTTTTATTTTTTATGACATGCATGCTTGCAAAGTGAGTCCCACTTTGTAGCAAATAACTTGTCTTTTCCTTCCACCTAACTACATATCGTGCACTTAACATTATGTAACAACCCATTTGACCCTAAACACATATCTATCCAAGGTAACTTAGCAACCCATGAATCCAAAAGATTTCCTAATGTGATTGTAATTTCGTTTATTTGAGATTGGATCAAGAAGGTTAGAAAGCTTTGTAGTGTCATCAACAACTAGTTTTTTCCCTTTGGGTTAGGAACAATTGTAGGAAATGCAACACTATTTAAATCAACATAGCTAGATGATTCAACATGAGTAAAATTGACACAACTAGAAGATGCAACATGAGCAATATTGACGCAGTTAGAAGAAGATGCAACATGAGTAGGATTAACGCAACTAGATGGAGGTAAAATTTTTGGATTACAGTTAGGGCACACCAAAGGATTGTTGATATTAGGGTTTTTGTTAGAGAAGAAATATATTAGAACTTATACGATGGCGAAAGTTTAGGAAGCATTGTGAGGGAAGAAAAATGTGAAAAAATAACAAGACGACTCAAACAAAGCCAAAGCCTCTTCAAACAACAAAATATTATAATTAGAAAACACACAACTCAAAAGCTTCTCAAGTTCAAACTCCAAACTCTCAAGCTTGATAATATTTTATAAAATACAAATGTTGTGTAACATTTGAAACATTACTTAGAGAATTGTGATATTCATTGCTTATTCCTGTTCACAAGTCGAATTTTGCATTGAAGATTATTACCTTGTCCTACACAAATCGCATAAAAAATCTAGACATAAAAGTTATATTGAAGACTAGGGTTGCTCACTTGGAAGCTAGACAAAAAATTAAACACAATAGAAGTTGGGTGCTCATAATTCTTACAACCTCCATCTCCCACCAAATCACAAAAAATTGGAAATCGATCTTCCATTGAATGCTAGAATAACCCCTTTCCTTTTATTGAAGCCTAAAACCAGTAACAAGTTGAACACAATGGAACTACAAACAATGGTTGGCAAACAAGGGGCATGGAGTATGGTGAAGCTGGCAAAGCTGAAAGGTAGCTTACAATCTTCTCACGGTAACAAGTCATAGAGAGGAGCAAAAAGCTAGTGAGCTTTGTACAGATCAAGAGAATGGAGGTGGTAAATTGTGGGAAACATCAATCACAAACATGTTCTTTCAATGGCCCAAATGTGGCCGCTTGGCAATCTTGAAGGTTGGGGATTACACTATATGGCAATGCCCCATTAGTAACCCTAGTTGGGGTTGGTGATCCCAACACAAATTCATGATGCTATTGGGCACGTCCAAATGCAAAGCCTAGATTTTCTATTGAATTTTTACGAAAATTTCAACCAACATCCCTTTGTACAAATGGCCAAGGTCTTATTCAAGTCAAATAATAACAATAATTTGCCCAAACGTAAAACACTAATTGACATTATAAACATATTACTTTTTAAATATTTTATGATTATTGTTCAATTATTAATAAAGTAATAATTTAAATTTTTTCATATTTAATCCATAGTATTTGATAATGAATTCCCTTTTCAATAATTTATTAACTATTAAATACTAATTAATATTTAATAGGTAATCCGAATTAATCATTTTATTTTTTGAAAAATTAATTAAATAAAATTATCAATTTATAAACAAATTAATTTTCTAAATACCTATGTAATGTTTTAAATTGAATTGATTACTAAAGATAATTAATTATTTTTCTACCCAAATTATATTTAATCTTTCATCATAAATAATAATAATTAATTAGCTAACTATTAAATATTAATTAATACTTAATTTACCTAAATATTTTGAACTCATTAATTCGATTATTAACTATTAATCTGAATTAATCAATATAATTCAGATAATCATTTTAAATGATTAATTATTTGATAATAAATTATCTGAATTAAAAAATTTAATTATTTGAAAAAAATTAACGATTAATTCACATATATAATCACCATATAATTACATATTTATTTTTTATTGTAAAATTTATTTTTTAATGCAAAGAATGTGGAAATTAATTTCCTTGTAGCGACTCAATTTGCAATTAATGTCCAACTGCAAAATTAAAACACTATGTTTTCTCCTTGAATTTCCTTTCACATTTTATATAAAAACATGTTTTTTTTTCTTGCTCACATTAAAATACATGCGTCAGTTTGGGATGAGCTCAAAAAAGTTTAACCCCAAAGACAAAACATAAAATAAAATAAATATATTTACATTGTTATTATTTAATTCACTTACCTTTTTACCTTCCTACCTACTTGCCAACCTTCGTAAATAAGTAATTGGTTCTATTTTTTTACCTACTTATCTAGGTAGGTAAATAAATATGTAATGTTGGTAGGTCCTACACATTAGGAGGTAGGTAGGTAGGACCTACCTACCTATGCTTATGTATCAACCTACCTAATTATTTAAATAAATATTTATTTTAATTCTTATTTTTGAAAATTCAATTAATATGCCACATGGGAATTTTCAAGTATGCTATGTGTAATAATTTAAGACCATATAAAATGAACAATCATAATGGATGATAGAGATCAATATTTTTTTATAAATCACCCAAAATTCTCCATAATGCCACATGTCAAATTTTGATAGATCAACAAAAATTGACGTCAACATGACAATGCCATGGTTGTAATTGAATTGCACGATATTTTTATACATGAGATACATTTGTTGCAACTCACATCACAAACTTACAAAGCTTCATAAGTTTATAAAAATTATATGCAAAATATGTTTTTCATAGGTTTGTACAAAAATCATATGAATTCTAGGTTATGGTAATATGAACAATATTTGTACATATTGAATATTTTAAATATTCAAATAGATGAAACATTATTTTGAATGACATACGTTAATTTTCATGTTTAATACACAAAAATCAGCTAATTTTATGCAAAATCATATCACGACAATGGCACGGATTTAGTTAAAATGTAAATTGTACATATTTCATATCATGACATCACAAGTAGAAAAAACACATTATATATATATATAATTGTGTCATTTTTACATATTGTTTTACAATTTTTGCCCTAATTCTATTGAAATTTCATGATATTGAGAATTTGTGATGCATTCAATTTGTTTAATAGCATTCACACCTATAAAAATATGTTGAATTGCAATGAGTTGCAAATGGTCATTATAATTCAAATGCTTAGTTGCAAGGCTAGTTGCAAATCACCCCATTTTTTCATAATGTTTGTGTTGATATTAATTACATTATATTAGGTTACAATTTTGTGTGAAAAGTATGGTCATTTAAAAAAATCAAATTCCACATTAAAAAATGATTAGTTGCATATGAGTTTTAACAAAGTTACAAGGGCATGGAATATTTTAGTCAACTGTACAAATTTGGTTAATGCACATTGACTTCATGTTTTACTTGTTATATAGTTGTAATCCATGCACCCAAATACAATTATGTGGATTATATGATTATTCCCCAAGCGGACATGTCCAATGTGACAACTTTTAAATAACATGGATGTTGTCATCCCATATGCATGCTTTTTGTCATAAATTCATGTAACACATTACAATTTTAACAATATTATATTGCAAGTAAATATCAACTTTAATGTGATCGAATATTTTGGCCCAAAGCACCTTATTATGACTATAATGCAATTAAAACATGACTAAATGCCATCTATAACATCCAATGATTTAACTAAAATTTACCTTTAACCACCTACATAATATCTTGATGATGTAATGGAATTTCAACACATGAACATAAATTGTCAATGTAGTTCAAATACATAGTTTAGGATGCATGCCCCTATTCTACTTCATATTTGTTATTCCTTTTTAAATTATTTCATCTGTAACACTTGATTCCTTTGTTAATAATCTCATGGCCAAAGTTACAAGGTTTAGGCCTTGGGGTGTGGGTGGAATTATCAAGAAATTATTCAGCCATGGTCATTCACAGCCATTCCATGTAGTAACACATTTAGTGTAGCAATTACCAACTAACACAAACATTGGGCCATGTTATTTATGTGGTCTTTGTAATGATTCCATGTGCAACTACTTTACAATTATAACATGACTACATTCCATTTTAAAATCAATTAGTTTATGACTAAGTTTTGATTTTTGTATGGAATCATTTGATAATTCTAACTTGAATTTCAATTTGAGATCCATTTGCAATTGCCCAAAAACCACTCAAAACTTCAACAACATCCATCTAATTGCAAAAGCCCTTAAACCCTCCATGTATTTTGAATGTTAAAATTTGAAATACCATTACAAGTTTAAAAGCTTCCATTCAAAGCTTCCATTGCATTAAGTTTTTTTGAAGTTTTTCTTTTTTTTTACTAAAAAAATGTTGAATTTGTAGTGGAAGAAAACATTCATCTACTATGATTTGTTTAACTTCCTAGGTAGCTCCTTTTTCTTTATGCAAAAAAGTTAGCAACCTTCAAGGTATTGAAGTTTGGGTGAGAGATTTCATTATCACCAACTATGAAGTTACAATATATGCATGGATATTATTGATAAAACAAGTGAAAGTGTCATAGATGTTTGAGATATGTATCATTACTATTTTACTTATTGTTTTAAGTTTATTTATCACTTTTTTCCTTACAATTTATATATTTTAACAACAATTTACTAAGAACAACAATAGTTGGACCAAAAATATTTTCCAAGGGTTTTTTATTTATTTTTGGAATATAATGATAATGTGAAATACTAACAACCACAAGAAAATTGGGAAAGCAAAATGAAAGTCTTATAATCCAAAGCAAAACATTCAAAAGCATACCAATGAATTCTCATGCAATTTAACTAAAATGGTGTTTTGGATATATTTGTGGGGGAGAAACACTTGTTTAGGGGGTATTGGACATTGTGTTTTGAAATGAAAAAATTGAAATAGTTTCACCCAATTGGGATCAATTAATATTTTTTAATAAAATGTTAATAATTCCATTTTGAGTATCTTATTGGTTGATTACATATGAAAAGGGTCCTTTATGATTTTAGGGATGCAATGTTTTGTCACATTTTTTCCACCTAAAAAAATGATTAAATTTTTTTATGCGTTAAGGCCCACCACCTTTCATTGCAATTAGTACAACATATATTAGTTATTTGTATTTTTTAGTTAAAATTAAGAATATAAAAACTATGCTAGAATACTTATGAATGGACATGGGGGATAACTATGATTTTGGTATTTTCTATTAGAGGTAACCATATAACAATTGTAATAATATTGCTTATTAACAGTCACATAGGAAATAATTGTGATTTTGGTAAAATTCAATATTTATTTGGCATTGCAGAATACCAAAATACTTATAAAAAATTGGTCCACTCAAGTAAACCAATGTCTAATTAAGCTATTTTGGCTTCTCCTTCACTAAGGTCAAGCCACTAAGGTTTGTATGAGATAATGTAACAAGAGACTTGTGGGAAAAAAAAACAACAAAGAGGTAATGCAAAGAATAAAATTGTTATCTCCATTGGACAAGAATGAAATTAGGGTTCAAGTTCCAAATTCATTTGGTTAGGATGCTTGCTAAACTAATATGCATGATCCTTCTAATGGTTGGGTTTTAAAAATTGAATTTATTAAGAAATAGTGAAAAGCTAAAGGTGTTGAATTCATGTAAAGGGGGGAGAAATAATAATCATCTTCATTGATAAACATGACCTACAACAAGTTGTTTGATTTGAAGTTGATGGGTAACCTCTTTAGTTGCCACTTATTATCATTTAATTGTTGAATTTTACTTCTTTTTTTGCTCAAAAGGTATGTAAGCTGCATTGTGAGGAACTAATGGATTTCTAGTTGATACTAGTTGCATAAAAATAGAAACATTACAAGTTTTAAGGTGCACAATGTGATGAACCTATAATTGTGGCAAAGTTGTTGACACCCATTTGAATTGTATGATTTCAAGTTAGTGTGGGAAGCTAGTTGATTTGCAATTGATTTGTGATCACATACAAATACAAACCTCAAAAATTTGTGAAATGCAAAATGTGATGAAATTAGAATTGTGGCCTAGTTACATGTGAACACCCATTTGAATTATTTGATTTAAAGTTGGTGAACTTATCCAACTTATTTGTCACTCATTGTAATTTATTTATTGCATTCTACTCATTGTTTTGCACGAAATGTATGTAAGTTGCATAGTGGGGAAGCTAATTAATTTATAATTACATACAAATACAAACATTGCAAATTATACGGTGCATAATGTGACAAAATTAAAATTGTGACATAGTTGCATGTTGGCACCCATTTATGCATGTGTTAGTTGAATATTACTTGTACATTAAAACATGTCTGAATTGAGTTTTAATTGTTAATTAATACAAATTTAGATGCATGCTTGTGTTAATTCTAATTTAGTTGCATTTATGGTAGTGAAATTTCAAAACATCACTAAAATGTACTAAATTGTTTTAAATTAGTAGCATTACTAATTTATCATCAATTGTGAGATTGCCACCATTCCAATACATTAACAAAAGAATCATAAAACAATACTTACACCACTTTCAATAATCACATTGTAATATTAAGATCAAATTTCATATGATTGTTTTAGACCCAATAATTAAACTTTTAATTGCAAGACAATATATGCATTGCAATTACCCTAGTTGCAAGGTAGTTTCATATTATTTGAATATTTTTCATCTCACATTATTGAATTTGCCATGTGCCACGGTGTTCATTTTCCCACAAAAAACACTTGGCAATGAGCTATACATTTTGATTCTCTACTTGCATATAGTTGCACTATGTTGCATGTATTTAGTTCATTGTATATGATTAGGGGGAATACCATATATGCTATGCTATGTTCATTGCAACTAGTGACTTGTCTAGTGCAACTAATGTTTTAATTATATATTGAGTTGCAAGTGGTTCTTGCAGTAGGAAAATGCAATTGCAAGCCCAATTGGAAAGCCCCTGTTTTTATCATAATGTGTTCAATTAGAGGTATAGAAGGAATCTATAATCCAAATAAAGCAGAACATGTGGTGTAAACTTAACAAGTATTTCCTTTGTAGTCAACAATGATTTTGAGGATGAAATCCAAAACATGGGGGATAATGTTAAGGAAAGAGAAAATAGTAAGTAATGTAATATTTTAGTATGTAATTAGTTATTGGTTGTTAATTTCTAATTATGTTTGTGAAAGGCAAATTGAAGGTTCATTTTATATGATCTTGATGATTTTTAACATTGTATTATTTTGGAATTGAAGTTTCTATGTGGAGTTTTGAAAGAAGGTTTGCCTTCGATTTTGATGTTGAAATGGTAGTTTGGATCTAACTCGAATAATACTTGTGAGCATTGTTTGCAGTTATTGTTGTTCATGTTTAGATTTAGATATGTAATTTAAATAGGTTTTTGACATAAAAAGTTGTAGAATTGGATACAAGATAAGAAGTTATAACATACAAGTCTCCACCCTAAAGCAAACCATTGTAAAGTAATTTATGGTGGAATTTTGGAAATGTTGTTTAGAGCAATAGCAATGAGGAACAAGAGGGACCCTAAAGATGACTTCTTGCAGATTTTTCAAAGTAGATCATTCAATTTTCATTCACATTATGCTAGGACCTTGCAATGAAGGCACACAACCAGTAATCACATGACCAAAGAACATCTCAACATCTCAATAATGGCCTTTGGAGAAATAAAACTTAGTTGTTCAATTTATTTTCACAATATTTGACTTCAACACTGCACCCATACTTGTGCAGGCCATTTTACTGCAGAGGGTGGAAATGCTCTTGGATTTCTGTCTTGTCCCCATCCCCTTGGGATGAAGCAGCCCAAGGGCAGAACAATGAACAAAATTCCACAGTGAAAGCATGATGCTAAATTGATGGCTTCAAACAAACTTAATCATCTATTTTCCTGAATGAAAATCTCCACAGTACTAGAGTACCCAAGGGTTTTCCAGTTCATGCCATTGGTTTAGTAGCACAGTGAATGTTAGGGTTTCTATAAACACAAGTTTACCCACTGCTCTGGGATTAAACGACCCAGCACCTATCATCTGAGATTATCTGACCCAATGCTTTCCAGTCTGTCCACACACCAACCATCCTGCACAGTGTGCTGCTGGGTGTAGCATTCATGCCAAGCATCTACAGTTCCCTATCTTCACAAGACTGGTGAGGCATGCAAATCATACAATTTTGCTTGGTCAATGGGTGAGCACTATTGAAAGACATTATATGAAGAACTGCTGGAAGGCCCACATCTGTGAACAAAGCTACCAACAATGCACATATAGAGAAAAGCTTATACATGTAAAACTGGTGGTGAACTTGCCAACTTGGACTGACAGAATGTCCAAGACAAGGATGTCAGCTACAGAACTGACAACTTGGTAAAGATTAGCACCCTTACCAGTTGTTGAGATCCAGGAGTGAATGAATGAAACACAATGGGTTTCCCTCTAGTTGGAAAGTGACTTTCCAACGAACTAAACTCCAGCATTTGTAATCATTATTTGAATATACACCAAACACGTGCTCTATGGAGAGAGCAATGACTCAGTGAAGGACGGACCAGCTAAATAACTGCAACTCAATTTACTCAAACCAAAACTTATCAGCAGACGCAGATTTATGGTATTATTGGCATCCCACAATTCCACCAGCTGCTGCAGCCTTCTCTAATGCCTCGTTCTCAATCTCTTTTCGCCTTTCTTCTGCATGCTGTGCAAGTCCATGAGCCATTGCTTGGTGCTGGAAATCAAGAGAGCCAGACAGTGCTTGAAATCTTGCAGGGTCTGTGCTTGACATTGCTGTTTCAAGACAACACTTGCTTTGTTCAGTCCATGTTCACACATTCAACATTTCCACTCACGAACATCAGATTCACAAAAGCACCTCATTCAAAACAGACATTCATGAAGTCTGTATTACTTTGTTCAGCCTCTGTTCATACATCCAATCATCTCAAGTAGCCTGCAGGAGGTTAAATACAGAAGAAAATGACACTAGATGGATCAATCTACCCTCCAGATGCACTCCATGTCTATCAGCCAACATGGTCATGGTCATAAGATGAGTTATTCTCTACTTGGTGATACTGGCATGCTAGTATGTACCATGATCACCTACTACCACCAAGACCAGAAGGGAGGGCATACCTTTCATGATGTCAGAAAAGAACACAAAAGGATCCACATTATCAATAGGGGCTTGAAACTCCTCATCCTCTGTGAACTCATCATATGAATCATCTGAATCATCGTTATGTGATGAAAATGCTTTCGCCTGTAAGGTTCCACGTGCCAATAAGATTAGAAAGACAAAGATAAAAACGCAGGACAGAAAGCATTTGGGAACTCATTGCATTACTGACCTCTACCATGAACATAGTCCCGATACCCTCTATTGAGAGGAGTGGATAACAACAATACATGGTTAGTATAACATTGATATGCAGCAAAACATGACATACTACCACTCCCTTCACTACCTTACCTAAAATAATCCAAACCAATTTCTCCCAAGTGGATCTAATATTATGCTGAGATAAGCACAGTAAAAACTCAGTCTTGTTCCTCTTTTGGTTAGAAGCTTAGCTGTTTTATAGCCAGCATTCTCTTACTGTCACAGATCTCAACCAGGAACTGTTTATAAGAAAGAGAGAAAAGAAAACATAATATCCTCACTTACTAAGGAATCCACATCAGACAGAAAAGCCACAGGAGTTGAAGGCATGAAAATCTATACATGAGCAGCCAGTTTCTGCAATTTTTGGTTATCGGCTTCATCATCAACTTCATCATCCTCATCATCTAACTCCTTATCCCACTCCCCATCATCACCCGAGCGCCATCCCTCCAACTCTTCCTCATCATCCTCCACATCCTCAACCTTTGCAGCTTCTTCACAACACACCATCCAGAAGTCACAATAATGCAAATGGGATCTAACCTCCTCAGACAAAAGAGAAAAACCAGTACTTACCTGCATGTCTGTGCTGACCAAGGAAACTGTAGGATAAAACAATCAGTTTTCACATTGGAAGCATGAGTAGAGCAAACAACTAGATGATATGCTCCCTACTGGAAACATTAACTTTCTTGTTGAAGGTTAGGAACCCACGAGCATGCTGTTCCTTGAAGGAGACAAGGAGCTTCAGCAGAGCTCGAAATACTTGATCTAAGCCTGCCTGTAGTTCAGTTGGCATTGCTGCTGATGACAAAGGCAGCAAAGATGCCATTCCCAGTATGCAAACCTTCTTGTCATGCTCCCTGCAACAGGCCATATTCAGTTAACAATGGACAAAAATTGTTAACTGAATATTGCAATTACTGTGAATTAAACATTAACAGACACAGAATGACCTTATCACAGTGTACTGGTAATCAAACCTGATAAAGTGCACAGGTTTGCCAGTCTTCTTGACTTCATAGAGCATTCGAAACCATGCCTGAAAAATTTCACTGGTTACTTCCATCTTCTGTAGTATACTAAGGCACAGGCCTGGATTATAGTAGAGTCCATTTGCAACCTACACATAACAGACCACACATAATGAAACCATATCTTCATAAGTATTGTTTAGGGTTTAGGGTTGAGGTGCCCATAGATACAACAGGAAAATAGGAATGTTGTAAAAATTTGAGATCTGTCAACATATCTGCAAATTGGAAAAAGAGAAGACCCAACCCTGGAAAGCACAGAATAAACCAAAGAACAGTTTGAACAATACTGGCACAACACACATAAATCTTTGTAATACATGCACTTCTGGCTAAAAACCCTAGTCAGAAACGTCAATGTGTAAGACTTTCACTTGAATTTTAACTAAAAGGAATTTGTAAGAGACCATTAAAAGTACAGTCAAGCCCACATAATAACTTGGGAATATGCGACCACTAATACAGTATTTGTCCACATACAATGAGTTGGAAACTTCAGAGATGTCAAGAAGAAACAGATCATCTCAAATCTTCTAGGTGAGGATAACTTAAAAAGGTAGCCCAGAAAAATGTTGACATAAGAAAAGTCATTTCAGAACATCAAACTCATCACAAAGAAGTTATTAAAAGACTTGTTACATCCAAACCATTGTCTTTAAACTTGTTAGCACACAACAAAAGAATTCTGTACAGTTAACTTGAGATTCTGCAAAACTTTACATCAAAGAAGGACCATAGAGAAAAAGCTCTTGTGAAGCAATATAATGGTTGTTACAAAAGACACCCACCTATTCATGGATATACCCATGTTAAAAATGACAAAAGAATTATGGAATTTTTGAAGCTGATTGGAATCAATAAAAGACAAAGGAACCTAAGAAAAAGGAATACTGTGGCTAAGGGACAAAGCTAGGATGTTCAACCTGACAAGTACAGACTTTTGATTTCAGAATTAGTACTCTATTGGGAAAGAAACTCAGAAGAGAATTTAGTGAAGACCGTAAGATCACATAGCAAAAGATTAGCCACTTCTCCATAGCCAAGTGGTACACTGTGATCCAATATGGTAGGTTCTCTCTAGCACAAATCAAACTATTGAACAACCCAGCCATAACATGGTCAGTAAAAACTGATGTCTAGCATCAACCTACATACATAATAGGCCACAACATAAAGCTTCAGCACCAGGTCCTTTTCTTGGAATAGAACAACTAGTGCACAACCCAGCCACTACAGGGCCAATCAAAACAAAAGTTTCAGTTGATTTTGTATTAAGTAAAATCCCAACCTTTAAGCTCTCATTTGTAACATCTGCAGACAGGTGTTCAGAAGTTTCCTTCTCAAGGAAAGGGTTAGGAGACAGACGTACCACTTCCATCAACAAATCTTTCAGATAATGTTTTTGTGTCTTCCGGAGCCTTTCAATGCTAACTCGTAGATATGGCTCCAACCATTGGTCCACATGTCCACGGCAATTCTGGAGTACTGCCTCTATTAACTTTGGAGCAGGTTCAATGTCGCTATCTTCAAGTTTATCATCTGACAAAACCTATTACACCTTGCCAAAGTCAGTGAAAATCCAGACAGAGACCAAAATCCTGTCATATTTTACAATCTATGCACAAAAAATCATCAGTCTGTATGTGTAACAAAACATCCTGTGTGCAACAAATCCTCTGGAAGCATTTTCACAATCTTTTAAGGACAGAAATGGTCAGATAGCAGGTGAGAGAAAGCTGGTGAAGTTTCTGAATTGAGGAAATGGAAGCAAGCATAATAAAGAAATCAGCATGAGATCAGCAGAGTTGACAAAATTACCGGCACTCTTATTGAGTTTGTATGTGTCACCTGCATTGTTGGAAAACATGTTTAGAGAGAGACTAATCTTACCAGTGATATCATTTTGAAAAGGCTCTCCTGGTAGTCTGGATCTTTGCAAGTTAAAAAGTGCTCGGTACTCCTTGAGATGTAATTGTCGAGTGGAACCAAAATATCTGCATAGAACACCATTTATGAAGTTCAGGTCAAAGAAGAAGGATAGTACACACTGAACCTGGCAATAGACACTATGCCCAGTTCAGAATCAAGGCAATTCCTCAATTGTACATGCTGCATGTTGAGTTCCACAAAACAACAGGCTGAGACTGAAAAGTTTTGAGTACCCTGTTGAAGCTTGGAGGTACTCATGACCAGATCAATGAAATCCTTCATGTGCTTTGTTTTATATCAGAATTATTTAGATGGACAATGCATTTTAATAGTGAAAATGTGAAAGAAAACTAGATGTTGGGAGTGTGTGTTTACTCTCAAAGTAATCAATGGCCCACTCCCCAACTGCATTTACCATCAGTGGCCACAGACTCCACATGTTCAATGAAATTACTGGTGAGAAATAAGTCATATATGACACTATTTCCAAAACCTCCTCAAACACATCTGCACAAACAGCAAGAAAAATATTGGCTGTAAATTAGAACAAGTTTCTTCCATACAAGATGCAATGGACAAAATACTTCAGCACACATTTCTAGCAAAACCAAGACCTGCACCCACATCTGGGTCAAAGAGACCACAATGAGACAACAGCAGTATCGAGTCAACAACCCTTCAACAAACTTAACCTATTACTCAGAGTGGCTCCAGTTAAGAACTTCCATTTACTCTTGAAAAGGGGCTAAGCAAATGTTTACAATCCCCTCACAACTGAAGGAGAAATACAACTTCTGACTGTGGAAATGGGTTTACGCTGCCACAAAAAGCAGAGAAAGCTCCCTCATCAAACAAGTGGTCATTCTCTGGCACATGGCAGTTATCACCCTCTGCTGATTCAGTAAAGAATATCATTCCGGTAAATATATCTATGAGATTTGAGAGAAAAGTCCACAAAAAGTTTCAAGCTACTTCTTGTGCAAGTTCCAGTCAAGCCAAAATAGACACAAGAAGACACAGATTTAATCAGCTCCCAATAATGGGTAAAGAAAAGTTTACAAAAATCTGGTCAAAATTACAGGAAAAAACTAAACAAAAAATCTGTCTGAGTTTCGATCACATTTTCAGAAGCAACTGGAAGACTTGGTCATGTTGTCAGCATGCACTACATTCATGTCAACTAGCAGCACAATTATAAAGTAGATAAAGGTTATTGGGTTCCTTGAGGCTCCCAACAGCACTTAAACCTTTCCTTCCAGCATACAGCCCAACTGACAAGACAAACTGACCACAAGACCATGAAGTATTCCCACAGATACAAGTAGAGATCTAATATGAAGCCAAAAGTTATTCAGGAACTGAACCTTGGCCATCTGTAGTCAGCATCCGTTGCATTATGGGAAGTAGTGTAGGCTCCATCTGAGGAAAAAGATTAGGCAAACGGCTGACTGATTCCAAAATGGTCCCAATTGCCCGCAAGCAACCCACTGCAGCCAAAGCCCCTGAATCGTCGTCATCTTCATCAGTTTCTGAGGATTGTAGGCATTTCCAAAATGCAGCAGCCTGCATCAAACCACCAGCATGCTAGGTTGTTATATGAAAAAGCTCTGAAAATGATAGGGCCTGATCCCTGCTCCTAAAGGCAAGTGAAGTGACCCCCTAATCAACAAAACATATCAATTCTTGAAGCTCAATCATGTTGCTGAATTCAGAAAAAAGGGAGTAGTACCAAATTCTGGCACAGACCCAGTGCATAAGGTGCCATCTCCTCCCCAAACTTGTCAACGATTGTCTCCAATGTAAAGACAAGGTCTTCATTCTCAACTTCATTCATCAACTTGAAAAATTCTGTTGGCCAATATCACAAATAGGGCAACAGAATCAAGTCTCAGCAAGGCAGCATGTATAGGAGAAGGGTCTGAAAATAGACCCTTCCGCATTTGAGATCCTGGCCCGAGGCTGGTAGGCCAAGGGAACGGGTTGAAAACCTGCAAGGGTCTAAAAAGACCAGCATGATTTTTATTTCCACTTCCTTATATAAATAAAGACAAAAAGTGATAAAATGGGAAAAATGATGTAATATGCAAAATATAAAGTACTGAGTTTGAAAACTGTACCTTCCAAAATGTGGAAGGCCCAATACAGCCTGTCAGACAGGCTGTACTGAGCCTTCCACATTTCGGAAGGTACAGTTTTCAATTACTGCAAAATTCAGGCCAGGGAGCATCCTGAAAATACAAAAGAAAAATCAAGCTTGTCTTCACCTAACCACAAAACAGAACATCAACATACAACTGCCCTTGTGTAGTGGCTTGCTAACTGCAAATGCAATAACAGAAGCCTCCACCACCTTAGCAATTGACAACTTACCATCTAAGAGTTGGGGTAAAATTGGTCGAATCTCACTGAGATCTGTTAACATCATCAAAGTCACATAAACAAAACCCCAAAATGAGAGGGACATCAAATTATTATCTACAATTCATGCTAAACTTCCTGCATATCACTCTAGAGCCAGTTCAGAGTTTCAACCAGCAACTTGACATCTCAGTTGCCAAATCCAGACTAATTCTACACCATAAGAGATCTGAGAGTTGTCATAAGGCATGGATAACAGAGGGAGAGGAATGAAACTACCACCTTTACAGGCTTCCACAAAGGCACGAAGAGCAACCACAGAATCTACGCGGACAGGAAGTTCCGGGTCTGTGAGAGCTGCCACAACCCGATGCAATGCAGAGGTGAAGTTTCGCTGGTCTGTAAATGTGATGTCTGCATACTGCCCTGCCACCCATGCTGCCTGCAATCCAGTGCCTACATTGTCAGTGATTGCACATGGTTCCTGAGGCCATTCAAGGAATATGGATATGCTGCAATGTGAGACAGACCTGTGTCTCCACATATTCAAAACGTGCTATGTCTTCATCAAGATGTGGCATAAGGGTTGCAACAACACACAGTTTGCAAATACATTAACTGAGCAACAGAACAATTAACACTTTGGAGGGTATGTAAGCAATTGAGAAGGAAGTATGTAGTTTGACTGGTGAGGTCATCTCCATCCCAAAATGTTAAGAATATAAATCTATGATGCTTGCAAGCCTTTGAGGAAGATGTACATCAGTCCGTGGTGTCATCAAAAACATATCAGTAACAGAAAACAATCATAAGGCCATAACTTTTGACACTTGAGATGGTACCTTTGCTCTGAGGTGACCAACATGGCTGCTGAACTCAGGGTAAACATGCTGGACAAGCATATGTTCCAGCTGAGACTTGTATGGTTCAGTCTGCTTCAATTTGTCACTCAATGCCCCAACAGCCAACAATGCTCCATCCTTTTGTTTGTACGGCTTTTGATCCACTGGTGCCTCATCATACCTGTGATTCATCTCCAAAACCCCTGAAAAGTTACTAAGAGTTATAAGGCAAGTCGCAGGATTTGCCTCCAGACTGGACTGCCCAAGAACATGTTTGTGACCTAATGATAAGGGTGACTTGGAAATGGAACAGCCCACTGCATTCAACCACTTCTTAACAGCACAGCAGGTTTTCGCTTGCAGATCAACAAGTTTCCCAATACATGTTTGTCCTGAAACTTCCTGCTGCTCAAAAATCCTTTTCACAGTGTACACTATAGGTGTGTCAACACAAGATACAGACTGTTGCATTGAATTATTGGCAAATCAACTGTGATGGCAATCCTGCTAATTCATCAAATGAGGGCAATTAACAAAGTGAGCATACCTTCTAAAAACTGCAACAATGAAGGTCAAAAAATTGTGTAGATTCTCTTTTCCCCGCTTCCTGACAAGCTCAGAAATGAAATTGATTGCTGCTGTGCGAGGGCTATACATATCTTCAATAATGTCTGCAGAAAACAGAGAAAAAAATTACTTCTGAAGCATTAATTATTTTGAAGTCCAAAATGATAATCCTCACAAAAACCTGACAATAAATATTCAATAGCTGAACTTTAAAACCAGAGTTGTTACTGGGAACCAATCCCATCAGGAAAAAGATAGGCAACCAAAACATGGACACTGCAGTGGACAAGAAAAAGACTACCAGGCAGGCTTGCATAAGTACACATACCATATCCTTTCCTGACATATTCATGTGGATCCTCACGCCAGAGCCGGTCATCCGTATCATTAAAACACATAAGAGGAAAGATGATCTCAAAGAGCACCACATCCAGCCGTGGCTTCAATAGTTGATAAGTGACTGATTTTGACACACTGCACAAGCAAGTTCAAATGTTGAAATCCATATTTCATTGCGTGTACTCACATGGGCCTGTCAAGCATCCTACGTAGAATTGGAGGGTAGTAGTAATTCGTAGAAAAGGTATCCCAAAGTAACACAGAACTCCGGATTTCATGCAAGAGATTATAGAACTGTTGTGGACATTGACCACAATGTGGACATCTCTCACCCTCAAATTGCAGAGAAAAGAGCACTGAATTCTATAAGCTCATACATACAAGCTATTATAAATAATAGACTGAACTTCACTGAACTTAGGGTGGACACAAGCTGGGTCTGTTTGTTACCTTGTGTTTAGATACTGTAAGGCCAAGTTGATCACCCTGTCTGGCAAGTAGCCATCTTCCCGCACCACACTTAAAAGAGACATATACAACTCCAAAAACTTCCCTGAAAATTGCTTTTGAAACATTTGTGCAAATGCCTTATTCTCTGGTTTTGACATCTTTGGGTCACCAAACCTGAATTATCAAAACTAACCAATCAGATGGGAACTGAGCAGGATTTTTTCAATAGACCATTCCAAAAGCATTTGCAGACAGTGTTCAATGACCTGAAGGTCTGCATGGAGATTCCAAATGAATGTCCAGGGGCCAGATTACTCACTGGAAACAAATCTTATAGACTCAACACTTCTAGCCACTAAGTCTGGACAGGTATTATGGTCAACATTCCATTTGACTAATACCATCACTCCTGCCACATACATCAGCATACATTGCATTCTTTCACAAAACCAAATAAAACTGAATACAATGAAATCTGAAGCTTCATCAACTCAACATAGACAATAGGATCTACCAGTTAAAACTAACATAAAAAGTATCTAGCTTGTTCTGCATTTAGGCCCACCTATTATATAACCGATTCAGTATATGTAAAGTCCACTTCTTCACTTTCCACCATCCCCAGGCCTTCCGCAGCTCAGGATCTGTTGGCTGTCCAACAGTTGGAACAGGTCTCTCGAGCAGATTATGAAAGCATGCCATCCATGCTGTGAATGTAGGGGCATCATGCAGCAGCTTGGGGACCTCGAGCTTTAATTGAAAAACCAACAACCAGAGCATTATAATAAGACTACAATTCTAGCATGGTCACATGTCTTAGCTTGACATACAACTGCTTATACTAGTAGCTTCATCTGCAGTTCACTAGATTAGGTCTGAAGCAGCCAGAGTTTCCAAAAATCTACACAAACCCAATGTCACAACTACACCTTCTCACTGCTAGAACCAGGCTTTGGTCTAAACTGATTTTTAAAACTGGAAGCCAGAAGACCTTTTGAGACATGGTTCCTCAAAAGGTTGAACTGAGTTTCTAAATAGGAAGGAATGACAGTGCAAGTGTCTCATATGAATCCTCTGAAGTCAAAAGACCATTCTTAGAAAATTATGAGATGCAGAGGATTTGTATTGATGATGCAAATAAGCAATGCCATGCTTCATTGCTTTTCAAAAGCTTCAGTTGGAGAGACCAATTTGCATCACTCTAGTTAGCTGCCCAGTTTACAGTCATGTCAAAGCCCTACTTGCAACCTAGCTTGCTAATGTCAGATTGCCATTGGCAGTTGCCTAGTCTGAAATCGATTGTCCATACACAGTCAATACACAGTAGGGTTCCAGAAGTAACATACATAAGCAGAGGACCAGAAAATCTTCAAGATGAGCTTGATAAGATCTGAGATCTCAATGGCAGGGTTGGGCAACAAAAGCAGATACTTCAAAATCTCCAGCAATACAGGGAATGTGGTATTGATGATAAGATACACAGGCATCCTCTCTTCTTCATCCTTGAATCTGACATCCAAACGCCACTATCAGTTGGCTTTCTAATCAATACCCTTACTATTACCACTTTACTCATTCTCCAGATGGCTCTCAGATGTCTGCAATATGAGATACAATAAGTGCTGAATAAGTTTCCCTTGCACCATGCCACTGTCATACTACTAGAGAGTAGGGATGGCAGACATCACAACTGTCAAAGAAACTCCACTTTCTGAACTGCAAAACCCATATATTGCTGAAGGTTCAAATCTTCGAAAGTACACAGAGATAGTACATAGACTCTATACCCAGATATCAAACATTCCAAAGCCCTTTCAAATTGTGAAACAGTCACCAAATGGAAATACTTCTAGCTCAAGTCATTCCATGTCCTGAGATGCAAAATACTGGTTCTTTGCTTGCACTTCAAAAGGATGATACTCACTCATATTTGCGGGTGAGGATGCGCAACGCATGGAGTGCACCAAAAATACGCTGCTGATCCTGTGCCTTTAAATTGCCATCTATGGCTGGTAGAAGGCCTGGCCAATGCTCGGGGTAGTCAGCATGAATGACTGTCTTCAAGCATTCACCAAGCTGAACCCTGAAATGAGTTTAAAAGTCAAGATGACACCTTCAATAAGTAACAGATACCCCACAAGCCACAACAGCGAGCGAGACATCCATTCCTTTATCTACTAGCAACATACCATGGACATAGACCATTCACTACTAACTAAAATGTGGAGAAGTCAAATACCTGCCTCCCTAATGGATATTATGTAAATATTGTAACTGTTTACTAGTAACACCACAGGGGTTCAATTGGCTAGTTGCCATTCTTTTGACATTTTCTGGCCTAGAATTTTAATCAGGAGCAGCAAGAGTATGCCCACAAAATGGTACTACCGACAAATGATGGGAGACTCCAGAAAGCAAGGGATGATGTGCTTGAAACAAGTATACACCTGATGATTGGAGGAGCTTGGATGATAGCCTCCAGAAGATTCTCACGGACAGTTGTCTTATCACTTTCTGAAATTTTACGTCGATCACCTGGTACCAGCATAACCATCAACCAGATTCATTGAGTGCACACATGCAGGTCCAATGACAAAAGGCTCATTGGGACATAAGAGATTGAGAGTGAAACTCATCCATTCAGGAAAAAAGTGCCCCCGAAGCAACTAGGTTTGTTGAGGTTCTGGTACTCTTGCCAAATTCCAGCATAAAACATAAAACCTCCAAAACCACAGGCAAAAGAAGGGCACCCAAGATAAAAATTCCTTACCAGGTTCCCGAGGCATCCAGTCTCTTGCACTCACATTTTTGAGGTAGATACTAGCAACTTGACGAATAGAAAGATCAACATTAGCTGCCACCACAATCTGGAGCAGTCCCACCAAGTGACCCTCGACATGTTGATACTGACCCATATACAAGCACAAAAGCAATGCTACTGGTCAGAACAAAAAACAGCAACTTGGGACCTTCTTCCACACAAAGTCAACACAAGGATGTGCAGAATTGATTATACCTTTATCGACAAAGACAGTAGATGAAACCACCAATGACAGCCCAGGTCAGAATAAAACAGAAATCAGCTATCTAAACCTAAAATACAGATCCCATCTGAAGACTCAGAAACTAAGAACGACCTTTTAAAGCAGCTGTCATATTGTGCTAGTCTGCTGCATTGTGACAGAGAGTACAAGTCAAAAACAACATAGAAAAAAATCGATTCTCTGAACGTCCTCTTCCTCACCAGCTGAGATTTTTCTCTAAACCCTTGAATTCAGAGCGAGAGTGAGAGATTCGACCCAAAAGCAAAAAGAGTGAGGCTTTGCTCCCTGAATCGCAAATGGGAGTAACTAGCTATGTATGTATATAGGTATACCGCTCCTGTTGCATCGCTGCGGCTAGCGAAGAAAGGGATGAGGAGATGTAGGCAGGCAGAGACAGACACCTTTGATCCAAATGAGAGAAACAAAAATGGGAAAGAGGGGAAGAAAAAAACAAACAACAACAACAAACCCAACCTCATTCAGACGCTCCTCGCCTGCCTTCCGTTCATCAGGGTTGGTGCTAATACTCGATTGCAGCACAGTTGCCAAAGTCCCCAAATCCATGATGGGTGATCACCTCTATTCCCCCTTCCCCTTCTCTCAAGGAAGACAACGCGACAGCATCGAGCGCCGCAGGGGGATCAAAACTATCCAAGGACTGTCTGTCTTTGGTAGAAGCGCGTCACATGTCAAAAAATACCCGCCAAAAAGGAGGAATCGAAGAAGAAGAAAAAACGCCCGATGTTCGAAGAAGCCCAAAAAGAAAGCGTTGCAAAAAAAAACACCCCAAAACAAGCACCTTATGAAAATAAGACCCCGCACCGAGCAGCAAGCAGATTTTATGGTTCACAAGAGTGGTGAGTAGAAGAAAGGTAATGAAGGGAAGCAGCAGCCGCAGCAGTTGAATGAAGAAGAAGAAGAAGTTCAGTGAAAGAGCAGGAGGCGCGGCGCAGCAGCAGAAGACAAGGGTTGAGGCAAAGAAGAAGAAGAAGATCCAGCAGCCATTCTCTCTCGCGAGGGTCTCAAGTCCTGCTGCCCTAGACAAGGCTCGTCCGATCAGCGTCCAGCTGATGATCCATCACATTACGGACGCCCTAAACGCCTGTCAACGACCACTCCACTAGCCGCCTGCCCTCGGAGGGAAGGAAGGAGGGGTGTGCACTGTGCGGAGGGTTTGGAGTTCGGAGGGAGCGAACGAGCGAGCGAGCGAGCGAGCGACGGAGGGAGGGAGGGAGGGAGAGAGGGAGAGACAGTGGTGCCATTCTCGCTCGCTGCCGACGCCGGCCCTATTTCGCACCACTAAGGAGCCGTCCTCTGTACGTTACGAAATCTAGTCGGCTCTTTACGGTACCTGGAATGGGCACCACCCTGCCCCGTTCCGAACTGTAATCGTCCACCTGACTGACTAGTGGCACTTGTAGGTGCCTGCCCTTTTTGTTTTTTGTTTTTTGTTTTTTCAAGAATTTTCTTTACGTAGGTAGGTAGTCTACGCAGTAGATTTGTTTTATTAAAAAAACCTGGGCAACATTGATGGGAAAAATAATTTTCAAAAATGGCGATCATAAATAACAAGATTGAGCCACATTTGGCTAAAGAGCAGATCTCACACTAGTTTTTTTTTTCCAAAAACAATAGTCAAAATCTGGTGACTATAAAACCCAAAAAACATGTACTTTTAGCCATTTTGAGGGGGGGAAAAAAGAGTGAAGAAAAAATGCTGAGCCTAACAGGGGTTATTTTTCTAATTTAGTGGCATTGAAATTTGGCAAAAATTCCTAAACATTGGCGAAAATTGACAAATTTACTCTAGGTAAACAGAAAATTCCCCTTTAATAAATGACAATTTACATCAGGAAAAAATACACTGAGCCTACAAAGTGGTGATCACCCATAAGAAGATGCAGAAAAATGGCAATTATGTGCAGGAAGATTTATCCAAATCTGGCTAGAAACCAAATATGAAGTGTAAAGCTTTAATCAACCTTGCAGATTTATGGCTACACAATTAAAACCAAATATAGATACCTGGTGATTTTTGGTATTTTTTCCTTACTTCTGGCGATTGAAAACCTCCTAAAACACTTCATATATTTTGTGAAAAAAATGGCTGGTAAATAAAAGGCTGGACCGCGCCATACTGGTCTTCAAGCAAAAAGGGTCTGTAAACCCGTCTTCAGCGGTTCTTTGATTTTGTTAAGAACCTCCAGATCCAGGCTTTTTGAAAAAACATTAGAAACCAAAGAAAACTCCTGTTCAGGTTTTTGAAAAAATTGTCAGAATCTCAGAACCTTTGGTTCTGGGTTTTAAAAAAATTTAAGTAACCACCATTCAACCTCTGGTTTTGGTGTATTATGGGAAAATTTCAGAATCTCAGAACCTTTGGTTTTCAGTTCCTTAATGTTTTCGGAATAAAAAGAACCTCTGATTGATTCCCGGTTTTCAGTTCTGAAAACAATTTCAAAGAACCAACTGTTTAGGGTTAGGGTTACAGACTCTTTGAACCCTGGTCATGTGTTGTTGTTGTTTCTTCTTGCCTTAGCTTCTCAATTGGAGGTGTGCATCCCCTTGTTGTTGACTAAAGTACCATTTTATCTCATGATGATCCAAAAGCACATTTCAGGTCACTTAGCCCTGATTTGCTTTTTCAAAATTTTGTACTTTCAAGGTTCAAGATTCTAAAGAGTCCCCAAGATTCATCATGCAGTGCCAACTTTCCTCACACTTGGGGGAGGGTTTGCTGGACGCTTGGAGCCCTTCCTCACAGCTACAGGTTGTGTTGTGCACTTGCCCATAAATGTATGTATTATTTTGGTGAGGCTCTTTTTCACTGCCCAAATTCCAATCTTTCATGCCTAGGTATCCAGCTCCATGCCTAGTTAGGAAGCCCAAGCAAAGGCCACAACCTCGCAAAATTCATTGTGTCATCATAACTATTCTAGGGAAGTCTCTTCACCCAATTCCCAAATCTTTAGTTGCATGTTCAAGATGGGGTTCCATTCTTCTCCCCCATTGCAAAGAGGAAGATGTTAAACACACTCCCAATAAGCTCTCCCTTGAAAAGAGAGATAAATGTTATGATTGGCAACATGGTGAATTTATTGTTTAGATTCCCACAACTTTTCAACACTGGTCAACTTCCTTTGATCAAATTTTATGATAAGTTTTAAGTTCATTTTTCATGCAACTTCATGGCCATTGTCATGCATTACAAGATTGTTATTCAAGATTTTCAAAATTAACAAAGTCATACACATGAAAACATGCATGAAAATGAAGAAAATTCACCTTCAAATTGCAGAAATTCAATTTCAAAACATAAAACATATATAATCTCAAAACACAAAAAATGAGCCTCCAAAGCCACACTATGGGATAAACCATCCCACCAAACACAAAAGTGCTAGAACCCCATTCGCATGAATTGGGTTCCAAACACAAATAACAAACGACAAACAATTAATGTCATACAACAACTACTTAACAACTATCGTGTGTTACAAAATTGCCACCCAACACTATCAAAACTAACATGCATAGAAATCACCTCCCTAGTTGGGGTTCAACTTTTCCTACACCAAATAGCCAAATTTGTAATCAAATAAGACATAATTTGATCTATTTGGTCCCGGTATATGGGTATTAGATCCCTATGGATTGATCGGAAAAGTACAACCCGTAGCTCCAGCTTGGGGAGATGAGGGTTTCGATCCCTTTGTTTCGGGAGGGATAGCTTCTCACCATATTACAGCCGGTATTTTAGGTATATTAGCAGGTTTATTCCACCTCAGTGTTCGTCCCCTCCAACAATAAGGTAATCCATTAGAAGAATTTGATTCCTAATATGATGAAATTAATAAGTTGGGTGCAATGTGAGCCTAATCATTAAACATTTAGTTACAATCCCAAATTACAACTTTACTTAAATCATTCATTATCCCAATCAAAAACATGTTAATGTCCTAGTGTTGAGGCCTAACACAAAATAACAAAACAAATATATTTGGTGCATCATGGATATGCCCATTTTTTTGTCAAAGCCTTCACAAATGGTGATGTAAGACAACCCATGTGTTATATTTTGTAACAATGGTCACAAACCAACATAGTTGTTGCACCTCATGATTCCCCACATAACATGCATCACAAACATATTAGAACTATGGCCAATGTTGGATCCACTTGGCCGTCCACATGTGACAAGTGATATGGTGCACAATTCTACACATAATCTTTCCATATTTGACAATCTTAACCTTCCAATAACAAAATGCCAAAAAGTAAAACCTTTTCATGCATAAAATGACACAACCAACTATCTCATACAATGTGATAAATGTTGTCTATTACAAACAAATATAATGTCCAAGTTCAAACATTTCAACATTGCCCATATCCATAGAAGGTCACATACCATAATATATATCGATATTGTGTGATAATTAAATTCTCCATTACCATGGGCATGACTCTTTTGAACAAGGCTACACATTGTTCACAAACTTGAACCCACACATTGGGATGATTAAGATTAACCACCTTAACCACGTCCTTATGAATGGATATTTATATTTGGGGTTCATACCCAAAAAACAAAAAGTAAAAGGAAATTGATGTAAGGGACGTATACTTATTGAATTAGTATCCCACTGGCCAACCATGGCAACTATATGTCCCAATCACATGTATGCCTTTCTATAATCCATATTTTTGTAAACCTTTCTTCATCATGTATCATTCTTTCAACCAAGCCATCAACTTCAAGATGATCACAAGAAGTAATCCTATGACTACAAGAAGTATTCAATCAAAGTTTGTTCACATAATTACTAAAATTCTCCTCAAATTTGTGTACCTTAATCCATGAGCACTTTTTGTTGAAACACCAAATTTACTTAAGACCCAATCCAAAAATGTATAAATAGCCCTTTCATTATTTTTGTCCCAAAATGGAACCAACTCAATCCATGTGGAAAAATGTTTGATCATAACAATACATATTGGTTATAATGAATGGTTCAATGGCCTAACAAATCCAAGATCCATCAATACCCAAGCCCCATGATTAATAAAGGTTATAAAAGAATGGTGGGTGTATTAAATGATGAACGAACCCAATCACACACCATGCATCCTAAAAAAAAAAATTGAATTTCCAATTGCATGTCTTTCCACCAATATTGGCCTTGAAACAAACAATAAATTTGAAATACCCCAAAATGTCCCAACTCCTCATGGGCATGCTTCGTGATGTTTTTTTGCAATTTTGGAAATGGTAACACCCATTCACACATGTCTAGCCATATCCTGAAAGGTGTTGCCCTTCCCAACAATACATTTTGGCCCTTTGAAAACCCAATTTTTTCCCTAAAAATTCAATCCCACATCCAATTCCACTATTTGTAGGTAGGTCAACACTTGGGTGTCCCAAAAATGTCCATAGGTTTAATGTCATTAAATTCTACTTCTAAATTCCTATAAATATTTTAAAAATCTATTTGAACTTGCCATACTAGCTTTTCACAACCATTTACCAAAATGCAGAAGAATGAAACAACATGCCAACAAGGCATTATTTCCAAATTTGTTTCCCAATGCCAACATGCTCTAGTATATCCAACTCACTAAAGCTTGGGTTTCTACTCAACCCATTTACATCCTTGTTGATTATTCTAGCATGATGATTGGCTTCGATGGTTGGTGATGAAAAATCAAGGTGAATGGGCTACCATACAACTAACATCAAAATGTGGCCACAACCGAAAAAAAATGCAAACATTCCCTTTCATATGAATTGTATTTAGAATTTACTTGTTCATTGGATTGATTTGCATAAGCCACCACAAACTATTGGTTTTCCTTAGCAAGTTGCATGAGGACTTCCAAGTCCCAAAACATTCCAATTTGTATATAATTGGAAAGGATGGCTTCTAATAGGTTGCTTCAAAATGAGTGTAGAAATAAACCTTAATAGCTTTCAACTATTTAAAAACTTGCTCTTGTGCATCTCCCAAAATGAATTTTTCATCACCCTTAATTAATTGAACCAAAGGTTTAGCAATTTGATTAATTAACTTTTTACCAAACCACTTATGATAATTTACCAAGCCAAAAAATGCACTTAATTGACTAACATTAATTGGTATAGGAACCTTAGATATTGCATCCACTTTGGCCTTTTAGATTCCCAAACCACCAAAGCAAATCATGTCGCCCCAAATACTCCATTGGGATTGGAGAAACTTACATTTTGCTAGGTTTAGTTTTAACGGATGTGCCCCCAAGTGTTCATACATATTTTGCTGATGATGACCATGTTCCTCCATGGTGGAAATAAACATAACAATGCACACTAAAAGAAAAATTATCATTTGTAACAAATTTTTGTAACTAAAAATGTCATTTGCAATTGAAAAAGTTATAATTTATATTTTTTCTAATGTCATAAATGTAAAAATTTGGTAAAATCCAAAACATGCAAGTGCATGATCCATCACTTTGCAATTTTGTAAGTGCATTTTCAACCCAAAAGGTGGGAATTTCAAATGATACAAATAATCATTCCCATTTTGGTTAGTCCCCCAAAATGAAATCTTCACTTTGTCACCTTTATGGGGAAGCAAGAAGTGATGTCCAAATTGTAAATCCAAAATGATAAACATTTTGGCTCAACTAATAAAATAAAAAATGTCCTATGGCAATGGCATGGCATATTTGTCAAATTGTGTTCATTTATTAGATTTATTATCTTAACAAGTTCAATGTTTATTCCAATTGCCAAAAATGTCCTTTTTGACAAGCATAATTATTGTTGATGCATATTCTCCCTTTTAAAGCTTCATTAACCCCATGACCTCCAACAGTTCTTATGTTCGAACTTTCACAAAAGCTCATTCCATGTCATTCAACCTCTATGGTCATTGGAAAATAAGGGTATCACATGCAAGATGATGTGTACATTCTACCCTTTAAATTTGCCTAACTCTTTGAAGTTAAAACAAAACATTGAACATAGTTTTGTAACATTTATCACATTTTGTGTGGTTCACTTCTTATCATTGAAAGACTAGGTTCTAATTCCCACGTGTCTATAGTTATGGGGGCCTTGGGCTTCAATGGCAACTCAACTTTAATGCCCAAGGTTGAAACTACAACCTATAATTGCTACAAGGTTGATATGTGAACACCCTGACATGAAACCTTATTCCATGTGCATTTGAAATCCTTTCAACATTTTCAATACATCTTTATACAATTGTATTAAATTGAAATAATGAAATGCATTTAAAGTCAAATTAATTTTTTTTCTTAAAACATTAACTTGACGTGTACATCCTTTTTTTAAAACTATAAAATGAAGTTTAATTTTCTTTTCATTTGGACATAGAATAAAATTAAATAGTTACTTTTGTAAAACATTGAGAATAAACAACATAATAAATTCAATCATCCTCCCACTTGTTTCATATCAAATGAGGTGGTTGGAAGGTAATACAATGGGTTATCACCTTGGAGTTTCACGTTGAAACCTTATTAAAATTTATAATCAATAATGTATGTTAATTATAAAACGAACATTGTATGTTGGCCATCTGTACATAAAATTATATTTTTAATAATACTATAAAATTACAAGTTTGAATTAATATTAAACATAATATTAATAATTCAAAAAATAATTTCATTCCATTTAAAAAATTAATGCCACATGTGGTAATTTATGATTTGATTAATTTATAGTGTCTTCATTTGTTCATACCAATCTGTTGTTGATCATTAAGAGATGTGATGAATTCTCAAGACTTATGATCTAACAAATTGGTGGTGATTTCACCTAAATGATTAATGAAACTCCTGCAAGAAGAAATCTTGTCCTTTTCTACCTTCACACATTATGAATATTGTCTGATTTGAATACATTTTAATTACATTTAGCCATTTTAAGTTTACAAGTGGCTTGTTGCACTAATTAATAATCCATATTGTTTATAGTTGTTATGTTCATTATGTTATTCATTTATGAGTATAATTTGGAGCCTAATTATTTTTTTAATAATTTCAAATTATTGACATGGAAATTGAGGTAACCTTTTATTTTATTTACACAATCCATTATAATGGGTTAATGATTTTTTTGACATTTCTTCAACTATCAACATGGTACATGAGTTGAACCATTAACTTTTAACATGTTAAAACCATTATTTATGAATTACATTTTACATTTACCATAATTTATTAAAACACATGTAATAATTTAAAACCCCACGTTTATATTTGAATGAATTATTGATTTTTTCACATCTCTTCAATTATCAATGTTGAACCATTTGTAACCGAAAAAGAGAGGGTTCGAAAACACATAGCACAATGTCTGCCTTCAACGAACCCAGGCGTCCATGTTCTCCTAATCTACTTGACACAATTCAGACCTTCGAACTCACATAGCACACTAACTGCCTACTGACTCTTTCAGACGAACATTACAAGATCAAAGACGTATAAGTGTTTTGCTTCCACACAACAACAGAGCAAGTTTTACAATATCCATCTCCTGTTTCGCCCATTCACACAGATGCTAGCAAGGGAAACTCTCTCATTACATTACAGACTATGTACATTCCCCGAAAGCACAAACTTGCTTTTCCATCAAATGTTCACAAAAACACCAGATTCCCAGTGCTGTCTAGTCTCTCTCTCTAATTCCTCTGTAGTAGCTTGACCGATTACCAGACGCAGCGGAAAGTTCTAGCATTCAACCAAGCTATCCTAGCTAACAGAGCTTCTCATTGCTATGTTCACAAGGATCGCCTCTTCTGCCTCCCAAAAATCTTCCAAAAATCAACAGATCATCTTTTCAATTATCCTCTTCCTCCTCGTTTTTAGAGCTACCCAGAAGCTCACCAGATTTCCGTTAACTTCCTCCTGAAGCCTCCCGAATCTCCTGCCACTCCGTTCTATCCGGCTCTCACCATCTATCGCCATTGCTTGCTCCTTTCCATCGATTCGGCTCCATCCCTCCTCATAATTTCCAGCTTCCAATTTTCCTATACCACTTAGCACACACCAGCAAATACCAAGCAAGCCATGCAACTCCATGCAGTAGTTAATGGGGCGCCGCAATAAAATGATGGTTGATCAAGCAATCTAAACCTGAAGATCAGCCAGCGTTTAGCTTTGCGCGACGACCTAATTTCGCACTACAGATTCACTTTCAATATATTAAAATCATTATTCATAATTTTCATTTGACATTTATTAAAATATACTAAAACAAATGCAACTTAATGTTTTATAATTATACTCGAATGGTTTATTGAAATTTTCACATTAATTAAATTATCAACATCTTTACATGAATTGAATCATCCAAATTGAACTTATTAAAACCACTATTCAAATGTTGCATATTACATTTACTAATATATATTGAAACACACATAACAACTTAATGCCCCACATTTATACTTGAATGGGTTAATGAATTTTTTTGCATATTTTGAATTATTAATATTTGCACATGATTTGAATATTCATTTTGAACATTGTTAAATCCATTATTCATGAGCTACATTTTGCACTCACCACAATTTTTTGAAATGGACATATAAAAAGTTGGGAAGTTTCACATTTATGTTTGAATGGGTTAATGATTAGGTCAAAACGTTCATGCATACAAGGTTTAAGATGCATATAAACTTTTAAATTATAAATTTTTCATATATTAAATTCATGTACATTTATGTAAAATACAATGTATGTTTTTCCCATGATTTACTTTAAGCATCATGGACAAGTTTATTATTATGGATGTTCATAATGTCACACCAAAAAATTTGTTATTTTTTTTCTATTTTTTTGCCCTGATGTATGAAAAAAATCCATGTTAAAAATAAATACTCAATTTTAAAAAATTTAATGAATTATTATTATTATTATAAAACTTTATCAATTTTTTATACTTATTATTATTATTCTAAGCATGGTTTATCAATTTCTTTAAGCTTGCTTTATTACATGTTTATATTTAAATATTTTGGGATTAATTTAATATTTTCATTTAAAGAAATTAATTAATGATTTATAAATGGTGATAATATTAATGACAAAAAATATTCTTTTCATAATCATCCACAAAAACATTTAACCATGTTTTGCCATATATGGAACTATAAATTTATGAAAATAATTTTATTTTCTGATATAATAACTAGAAACATATTGTTTTAACATTTTTTTCTTTTTTTAAAGGAAATCTTCTATTAATGTTGATGGCCTTTCTTATGTTTGCAAAATGAATAAAATTCACTAGAAAAAAAATTCAATTACATCATTAATATTTATTTAAAAATTTAAAAACTGCATAAGGTTTATAACAATCTCAAAGATTAAACTTAAAAGTTTTCAAATAAATTTTATGTTTGATTTATTAATGTGTTTAATGTTGGAATTATTATAATTATTAAAAAACTTTCATTCATTAGTAGTCACTTTTTTTTCTTTCAAATTTATGATTTCAAAAATTTGCCAACTTTTTTGTACATTTTTTTTGAATTTGCAATAATTTTCCTTTTTCTTTCCCAACAAAAATTGAGAAGCTAAGAACAAGTTAGGGGGTAATCCAACTATTGAAACCAAAAATTAAACCAAATTAGGTTTTATATATATATTATTTTTTACATCATTAAATAATAATAATATTTAGTTGGGATTTTTTTTTCAAATTTATGCTATTGATCATTTATATTAGTTTATGATTCATCTTGGTAAACAAATATGGTTTTAATAATGAAATGGTTATTAATTTCTTTATTTTATTTTATTTTTGTGGCCAATTTCTGCCAATTTAAGGTTGCAAGAATGTTCAGAAAGACTTTTTTTGAAAGAATTAATTTTTGGGGTTAAATCATATATATATATATATATATATTTTATTTATTTATTTATTTATTTATTTATTTATTCTACAATAAAATATCATAAGTAACCATAAAATTGAAAGATTTAAACAAATCTCCAACTACATATTTTGTTTATAACCAAATGTGGCAAACTTCATATGGATAATTACCATTTTAGCAACATCAAAAAATAAAATAAATAAATTGTACCTAATCATATGGGGGAAAATAAAAAAATTCAATGCTAAAAAAGTTGGATACATTTTATAGAATGAAAATAAATTTGTAAAAGATTTAACAAATGCATTTTTTAATTGACATGAAATTTACAAAAATTCTAGGTCAATTTAAACAAAAAGATATTTGTAGATTTAATCAAGACATGTAATTTCAAGTTTTTTTTTACCCTTTAAATTTATTTTTTTGAATTATATATTTTAATACATTATTGAATAAGCTTCAAGATCATGTTTTCATTTGTAGCATTCGAATAAATTTTCAAAAAGAAAACATCTCTTAAAATTTGAAGTTCTTAAACAATTTCAAACCAAACACAATAAAATAAATAAAAATCTTCATTTTTAATAAAGTCTTGAAGTGCTTTGGTGGTTTAGACTTTGGTGTGCTTCCATAAGGGCTTGAGTTCAATCTTTAATGGATGTGTGCATTAACGTATCTCGTACAGATGCAATTACAAATATGTTCATCATGGTGAGGCATCATAACCTTGTTGTTGACAAAATCAAACAAAAGAAAATTAAATTTTTTTTTGACAACATGATGTGACAAAAATGCAATCCATAATTCCATGATCTAGGAATTGTATGATGATGGGGCGCATTATTCGATGCCATATTAATTTAGGACATCATATATCCAAGTCATAATTTTAAAATTATAAATTACCTGGTGCAACATGTGATTATCCAAAACAACTAAAAACATTTTCACTATAAATTTCTTAATCAACTAGTTTTTTTATTATCAAAACCATACAAGTTACATAGTAATTAATTTTGTCCTTTTTCACTATAAACTTAATGAATTTGGGTAGTGAAAAAAGACAAGATTTCTTCTTCTGTAACATAAAGTAAGATAACTTAAAGTAAAATAACCTAATGTAAAAATAACATATAATAACATAAAGTAGAATCACCAAAAATAACCTAGGTTTGAATGACCCATAATAGTTTAATGTATAATAACCTATAATACTTTAAATTGGAAATAACCTATAATAGTTGAAAATGGCCTAATGTAAAATATCTTAAGGTGATACAGCCTAAGGTATAATCATTTAAAATGCCATAATATGGAATGGATTAAAATAAACAAAAATAACCTAAGGTATATAATAATTTAAAATACATTAAAATGACATAACACAAACTAATCGAAATAGAAAATAATCAATAATAACATAAAATAAGACCACTTAAAATAATTTAAGGGGGAATAACATATAATAACGAATAATAATCTAAGGTATAATAACTTACAATAGCCTAAAGTACAACGATTTTAAATAGCTTGGATGAATTAACTTATAACTATCAATAATATTTTCATGTATAATAAATTAAATAACCTAAGGTGGAATAACTTAGAATAGTCAAAAATATTTTGAAGTGGGTTAAACTAAAATACTAAAAATAGCCTAGGGTGGAATAATTTAAAATAGTTAAAAATGGCCTAGGTGGAGTAACTTAAAATATTATATAATGGATCAATAAAAAATATCCCATTGTAAAATATCTTAAAATAACCTAAGGTATAATAACCTAAAATGGCTTAAGGTACAATAATTTATAATAGCCAAAGGTGGATTAGTCAAAATAACCAAAAATTGAATAATTAAAAATAGCCTATGGTGAATAATTTGGAATAACCAAAAATATTTAAAAATATAATAGCCTAAAATAGTTTAGGATTAACCTAAAACCCTAACCTATTGTAACCTACACATGAATTAAAGAGAAAATTTACATAATAATGTACAATGACAATTCAATTCATTTATTTAAATAGTGGTCCAATGGTTTTAAAATTTGTTCTTTAAATATTGAGGCAAAGGGAGGTGAAAGGTTTAAACCTTCACACTTTACACCTTAAATTTGTTGACCTAGGTTTTTATGTACCCTAACCTAGCCTAGGTTCCTCACTTAGCTTAGCCTCACTATAAACTAGGAGGTTAGTACAATGAATTAAAACTATTAGTGAATTTGATTCACTACTAATGAATTCAATTAATTATTAATGAATTTGATTAATTATTAGGAAATGCAATTATTTGTAACAATTGGTTTTGTTTGCTAGGGGGTTGGCCACTTTTGTTACAATAAATTTGTTCAAGTTCCCTTGAAATCTAATGAAATATTAGAAATGAACTTAAACACATATTAATGTAATACAAACACAACACGAATTATACTTATTAAAGAATGCTTTAGAACTATAAGGTTTTAAAGTTATCACCATATCCACTAAGCTAACATCATCCAAATCTTGTGCCCCCAACAATTTAATATCTTGAGGTAAAACCCCCAAACACTAAGAAAAATTATGTTGTTTATAATTGACCCATTTGCAATTGGATGCAATTAGTAGTCACATGCAATTACAAAATGTTGCATGTGCAACTATATTTGAAATTTGGATGATTTTAGGTCACCTTTATAATTATGGTGCAACTAGTTGTTCCTTCATCTTTCAAAATGGATGGTTTTTACACTTGGTTTTGTGCAAATATAATATCATACATATGAGTATTCCCATGAGCAATGATAACAATCCAACTTATATGATCTTGAGACCTTATACCCTTGTATAAAATAGACTATGGGCTATAAAGGTGTGCAAAAAATAATTACTAACATGTTTTTTGTTTGCTAATCATCAATGTTTTATTTATTTGTGAAATTTGTATAAGAAAAAAAATTAATCTTTTGGAAATAATAATTCCAATATATCTAAATTTTACATAATTAAAGTAAGTGTAAGTCTAGGTATTATGTGACCTAGCCTTGGTGCCATGTAGGCCTAGGTGTTATTTGGCTTAACCTATGTGCCACATTGATTACGAAATTAGGCAAATTAATTAATAAATATTGAGTTAGTTTAATAGGGTTTAGGTCTAGGTCTAAGTAGGATTTTTAATAATATTATCTATTTGTTATTTTTATTTTTATTAGGAATTCATAATTATAATAATATATTATAATAATGTCATGACTTATTAGATATTATTTTTCACAATAAATCATCTATTTAATGTGCTTATTAGTAACGTTAAATAGTAATTAAACTAGTAATTAGTAGTAAGCATGTAATAGTCAAATATAACCAAGGTAAACATACCATCATTAAATGTTATTTTACCATTGAATAGCTATCATTACATCTCACTAGTGTTTTGCTCTTTTAAAAATATTTTCATGACCATGGGTGTGCTAATGGCCGTTTTGTAATATTTCTTTGAAGTCCAAAGAATTTATATATATATATATATATATAAAGGAAGAAGACAAACTAATTAAAGGAAAAAATATATATATAACCCCTTGCTTTCAAACTTTATATCTTCCTCATTTCTTGTTCATTTTGAATGATTTAAAAGGCTACGAATGCTAGGTGGAAAAGTACAAAATGTTTTTGAACTCAAAAGATGACAAATCAATCTACAACTTGGTTTATGAATCTTTATATGCCTTTCTACCCTCATTGCATCCTATGTTACAACTATAACTACAATGTTTATCACATATTATTTGTCATAACTTTGAAGTTTTTAAATTATTTAATTTTAAGTGCATTTGTTCAATAAACAAGTGGCAATTGAGATGAACCAATGAAAGAAGTTCAAAATTGAAACATAAAAATAAAAATAATTTAAAACCTACATATATACATTAGGCATACATACCTACCTAGGCCTACCTATTTACCTACCTAGTACTTGGCTAGCTAATTACATAGGCCTATTTACCTAAGCCCACCTACCCATATACCTTACGCATATTTATTCATCCAACTACTATTGAGGTGCCATGTGTTAACATCCTATAAAACTTAAATTGGACAATCTAGATTCAATTAATTAATTAAAATATTAAATGACAATATGGTTTTTAAATATTACATGTTGTCAAATGATTTGGCCTCAAAATACGAACACATGTCATAAAAAATTTGTTGCACATAGGAATAGGAATGGATATAAATGTACAAGCAGACCATATATACATCACATGTATAATATCCACATGAAAGTGAATGTCATGGGTCTTTGCAAACTAGGGTGTTTAAAAAATCGTGTACATAAGTAATTTGTTTTGCACCCCCTCAAGGTCAAATGCCTTGTTGATAAAAATGAACACACATTTCTTAAAAAGGAATTCAATGTCTACACATTGAAAAAAAATAAAAAATTGAATGAAATTTTTTTTAAAATCAAAATGATTAAATATGACCTATGGGGGATTGTTTTGTTTGTAAAATTGTTAATGAAACTGTACATGAAAGTTAGACATATGGACTCAATCAATAAGCCCATATGAACGACATTAATTTTATAGTAAAAATTTAATCGTATATTGATGAACCCAAAACAAATTTGCATGCCATTTCATGGTATAAAGGGTATTGTGATGGACTTTTGAAGACACCAAAATCTACCATATTTCTAAAGTCCATTTTAACATGAGAATGAATTTTAAAAATTTTTACATTCATGGACACTAAATATAAACACAACAGAATCTTTGTCAGGTTAATTTTGAAAACTTTAAACTTGATAGACAAGTGGAAGGCACAAACTAAATGATGTTGAATGATGTCACCTACCATCTTTTCATTTTTGGGCAAACAAGGACATGAATATTTTCATTTTTGGGTTGTGACTTGTGAAAATTAAGGTTCAACAAACAATCCCCACTTCCTGTTCGTTTATGTTATCATTCATGTCAATATGACAAAGACATAGCGACAAAGATGTTGATGCTTGACAACACCTATTTTCTCAATAGCTAAAGCCCATCAATCATTTGGAGTTTAATTTATTAATGCAATTTTGTTTCTTGCTAATGTTTTTTATTTGAATGTAGAAAAATCAAGCCTTACATTCCATTTTCTAGTTTTTTTCTTGGGAATGTGATGAGCAATATTATCAAAGGCAAATAATATAATTGCTAAGTGATTTCATTCTTTTTTGTTCTCTTACAAATCTTGAGTTTTTCAATCGTTATGGTTTTCATGTATAAATAGTCATCGAGTTTATGCACATGTGGCTTTGTGATGCAGATTTGAATGTGTTTTTTGGGCAAGTTGCATGTTTGTTATAGTTCACATATTGAATTATTTATAACAAATTTTATTTCAAAGGGATTTCAAGAAGATTATGTAGACTACATGCCTAGGCAATAAAAGAAGGACTTGTTAGTTATGATTCTCCAAATCAAAGCGAAATGCCATTGTTTGTCTATTTCCTTTCTACCAATCGAAGGCACTTCCATGTTGAAGTTGTTTTTTTAATTTTTTTGCGATTGCTACCTTTATTTTTCATGATATGATTTTGAAGATGGCAGAAAATGTACATGGTTTAAGGTTTTTTCAGTATTGTCCCCTACAATAACTTTTAGATAAGTCATTTTTACATATGGACCATCTTTGTTCAACTTAATGCCCAAAATTATCTTATCATTACTAGTAATGGTACATTGCATGTAAGGTGATGGGTGACAAAAGATTGAAGGAAAAACGAGCTGGGGTAGGGTGACCCTTTAAAAAGCAAAGGTTGGCAAAGGAGGAGAGGATAAAAAACTTGCATGAAAGGGGGTCAAACACTAATGGAGTAAGAAACAACTTACTGATTTACACAAAATGGAGATAGAATGTGCAATTTTCAATATGAGATCATCATGGACAAACAAGATGAGAACGAAGGCTAACACAATCAATTTCCAACAATATTTGTGAACAATTTCATATTTGCCTTCAAAAAGAAAAAAGACAATGGTTGCACACAAGAAACTAAAAATGTAGCCATATTGGTGGGCATAAAAAACTAGTGTTAATCTTAATAAGAGGGATGTTACAAAATGGTGCATAGATATAGGAATCTATGATGAAAAGCCCGTTCATTACTTGTTGGAAACACAAGCATTGGTAGAAATTAGCCAAAATGTAAACACTACATTTGTAACTACATGGGGTTTATAGTCATTTGCAATTAATGTTGAGAGTTTTTGGAACTACAAGATCAAATTTCAACTATATTAATCATTGTTGCGATTTTGTTACAATTATTGATAACTTCATCCTATGGGTTGGATGGTTTTTATGTCTATTTTCATTCATGAATAGGCTTATATGTTCATTAGTCACAATAATCACCAAGTTATCACATCGAACTAGAGATATTTTACAATGATTTTGGCGTATATTTTTATGTATGTATTAAAAATATATTTAGGATATATTGCACATATGATAAATATGTATTTTTTCTATGTTAATTATGCATATATATGTACAATGTTCATATATTCAATCTAGAAATTGATATTTTGAATCTGAACATTAATATTTCAATTTTGAAAAATGTTGTTTCAATTCAAGAACTTGTTATGTGAATTCAAAATTTGTTATTTGAAACTTGATATGCAAATTCGAAAATTCTTATTTGAATTCGAAAGTTGATATTTGAACTCTAAAAATATATACTTGAATTTTTTTTTAAAAATCAGTTATTAAAATGATTTTTTGAATTCCAAATTTTTTTGTTATATTTCAATTCTAAAGACATATTTGAATTTCAATATTGATATTTGAGTCTCAAAATTGATATTTCAATTTTGAAAATTTTACTAGAATATGAAAATTGTTATTTCAATTCTAAAATATATATATTATAATACGACATTGATGTTTGAGTTCTAACACTTGTATTTGAATTTGAAAATAAATATTTCAATTCTGTTAATTATGATTCTAAGAATTTTCTATTTGAATTATAACAAACATTATTTCATTTTGAAAATTTTTATTGCATTTGAAAATCGATATTTCAATTTTGAATTTTTTAATTTGAATATGAAAATTGTTACTTCAATTCTAAAAAATATATTTCAATTTGAAATTTTTACTTTCAGTTCGAAAAATTGTAGTTTGAATATAAAAATCAAAATTTCAATTTTGAAAATTCATATTTGGGTTCTCAAAAAATTTATTTGAGTCTAAAGATTGATATTTCAATTGTAATAAATATTATTCAAAGTTGAAAATTGATATTTCAACTATAATAAATATTATCTGAGATTGGAAGTTTTTATTTGAATCTCTGTATTGATATTCAAATCTGACAAAAGTTATTTGAATCTAAAAATGAATATTTTAAATTTTAAAATTATTAATTGAGTAAAAATGGATATGTAAATGTTATGTGAAAATATTATTTTAATCTAAAAGTGGATAATTAAAATTTGAAATTTATTATTTGAACCAAAAATATTTATATTCTAAGTTTTATATTTGAATTCTGAATTTTGAAAAACATTATTTGATTATGAAATTTGATATTTGAACTCGGAAAATTCATAATAAAAGCTATAACAAATGAAATAGTAAGAAAATTAATTAATGGTAAATTAACTAGCTACTATATTCAATAATAATTTAATAAATAGTCTTATTAATATTATTAAATATATATGACATTAATTGTTATTAAAGGACTACTATGGGTACTGAAATTATTATTTCTGTTTTTTTATTAGTAAATAGTGTTATTATTCATTGATTATTATAATAAATAATGGCTATAACTAGTGAGACAACAACAATAATAATATGTACCTATTATTATCTATTAACTTCTATTACTTATAATAACGGATATAGTTAATAGGTAAAGTAAGTTCTAATGGCACATTTGGTACTAAGAAATAGTTGCAAATAAGTTATGATGAGTTTGGTGACACTTGCAACTAAAATGTTTAACCCGCATGCTTTGTCTTTCATTGTTTTCATATGTAGTATGAATAGGTGCACTAGAAGGCTTGAAAGTGGAAATGTCATTCAAAGGATGAACTAATAAAAGAGGATTGACCCTAAAGGTTAAAACCCTAGATAAAATAGGATTGTCAAGTAAACCTACTTGATTAGCTTAAGCCTACCTATTGATTTTAAATTAAATAATCTGAATTTAATTAATTAACTAAAATACTGTATATTAAATAATGTTCTGATGTGCCATGTGCAATCAAAAAAATGGATTTCAAAAAATAAATGGATATAATTATTATGGCACATGGCACCAAATAATTAGCCTTAAAAATAAATGGACACAATTAAATATGACATGTGGAAATATGTTATTTTTCCACATGTCATATATTAAGACCATCCAAAATGAATGATGTGGATACTTTCAAGATTTTTATATTTTAAATATTGCCACATGGCAACACATCATTTGTTGTTTGGGTTATTAAATTAGTCGCATGGTAAGTCACAAATGACAATACATATACAATAAATCAAAGGATGAAATTTCCTTTTTTGATTTTTTTTTTACATCTACAATCCATGTCATTTGCAATGATTGTCTTATGCAACTTGTCCAAGGCAACTAAAAGGATTTTAGTTGTAAATGTTGACTATGATTAAAAATCACAAATACAAGTTGAAAGAAGGCATTTTTCTCTTAGTGAAATAACATTTTCCCATTACACTACTATATTTCTATTTTCATTCTTGCATTAGTTTTCATGGTGCATGTTCATTGTTTTTGTTGCACATGATCATAAGATTTTAGATTATATTTGTACGCATGTGTGATTGAATGATCAAATCACTTGTTGTGTGGTATTGATTTTTTATTTTTCATATTTGTATTATGCTTTGGAATGTAGGATTTATGTTATAAAAAAGGGATTTGAATTGCATTGTAGAACTCCATGGAAAAATATGCAATTTTACTAACTAATTGGGCAATTGGATTTTTTTAATGCATTTTCATGTATTGCAATTGTACTACAATAAGTAGCATGAATTCATTATGTACTCCTAAGTAAACCTTTAGTAAATAAAAACATTTGTTGTTTGTAATTGGGAGTTTCCATGCACTACAAGGGATCTTGATTAAGTTTAGTGTGCACTTAAAGACATTGGTGTTATTATGGGTAGTTTTATATTAGAATGGATGCACAATAATGAACTATTGGTGGTGCAAGCCCACTCTTGCATGGTCTTTATGAACTTCCAACCAATGTAGGGGAATGTGTTGGATTGTTGGGTTTTTTTAGTGGAAATGGATGGATTGATAGGCGTTTTGTCATGCAAATTGATGCATTTTTATGTGATGTTATGAAAATTGCTAAATTGTTGGACAAGTTCTTATGGCAAATATGGAGTGTTAGGTGTTGTTCTAAAATTTAGTGGATTCAATTAAGTGTTTTTATGAAAATTGATGGATTAGTTGTGTGGTTTAATGGAATAATATGTTGTGTCTTTTTGTAGCTATAATTTTTTGCAATATTTAAGGATGCAAACCCAAACATAATCATGGTTGAAAGGACATTTACAAGTATACGACCATTTTTTGTTAGGGTGAAAATCTTTTAAGGTGTACCACCTAGGACGAAAAGGTTTTTATTGTAGTCCTTTTTTCACAATATTTTGATCCACATGGTGAAAACACACACAAAAGAACCAAGGACTATGTTGAATGCAATAAAATCCTACACCACCTTAACCTTTGAAAATTTGTTACATGAGTTGTAAGCATTAGAATTTAATGAAATTAAATGCATAATTTTTATATATTTATGAACTTTTCATTTTATTTTTTGGGGGTAATTTCTAAATGTTTAAATGGTCATTTGGTGAATATTAAATAATGAACATTGTAGTGTCGATTAGGGCCAAAATTTTGAACATCCTTAATTATATGTAAAGTTAATCCATTCTTTCTAAAATTCTGTGGATGGGCATAGTTTGATGATTATGATGGTATGGAGTTGAAATCAATTGGAATATATACATGTGATACCCATATGGTCTCCTATATTTAGGAGGAAACAAAAAATTATGTTTAATAAACTTCATGTTTGTACATTATAAAGAGGATTTTCATTTTTTGTTTAAAAAATGTCAACAAATATTAAGACCAAGTGAATCAATATGATTGAAATTTTTAATTCATTCTAAAAGCTATCATGTAAACATGATTTATTAATTTGAATATTGTAGACATGTGTATGAAAACCATTTAATCATCCACACTTGTGTATTAGGTACAAAACATTTAAAATGAAATTTTAACATATAAATATTAAATTAATTTCAACAAAATTTTATGTTATATAATGTATCGATGAAAATCAAATCATTTAATGTAGAATGAACAAAATTCTTTGAAGAGCCCGAATATGTAAATTTTCATTAATAATTTGTTGTTTCATCTTTAGCCATGGGTGAGATTTGTCACTTGAAGAAGCTTGTGCAATGGAAAGCTTGGAACTTGAAACGGAATCACAACTCTCAAGGTTGTGCAATGACCATTAGGTTACTACACAAGTTTGTTTTAACCCATTGCATTTAATGGTCGTTAATTTTCAAATTGGCAAAAGTTCACCCACCATGAATTTTCATCCTCCACCATCGTCAAGTTTTTTGTTGTTCACAATTGAAGCAAGCACCAAGGAGTAATTACAATAGGTTCACTACCCAATGCAACCTTTAAGAGACCTGTGTTGTCAAGATTTTGAAGGTTGCATTGGGTTATGAATCTATCATTTGAAATCAAAGATCTTGTGAACTTTAAAGGTTGAGGTTTTAGATAGTCGATCTAGAACATGTTGCAATGATTTTATGTTCTTGTAAATAAAAAATGTCAACGCATGATAATGGTAAAATATGTTTTTTTGTAAATTCAAAAAAAATTATTTTATCGAAGGATTGTGGAGTTGTTCTTTTGTTCTTGGTTTTATATGTTTAACCAATGATGAAATTGAAACTCAAGCATTAACTTATTCTGAATTGCATGAATGTAGGTTAACTAAAACATGAAAACTAGCGAGTTATATTATTTGATGCACAAATGTAGGTTTGTCATTTCAACTTGGTTCAAATTACTTTCCCCAATGTTGTGAAGAAAAATGGGTAATGACACACCCCCAAATTCCTTGAATATTCAAATGCGAAACCCAAAGTGAAAACAATGGAAGGAAAAGGAGTTGAGGCATGCTCCCTAGCTTGCAACACTTATGGGGTAAGAGGGGTGTGTTGGAGTTTCGAAATGGGGACTAGGACAAGTGACAAGTGTGTTAATTATTCATATTTATTTGCACAAACCAAACAACAAATTTGTTATTTCATAGTTGAGGCATTTTTTTAATGCATGGATTCACAAGACTCACATGACCCAAACTTGGGGGAAACCACCATTTTCCCCTTTATAGTATTATATGTGGCGTGCCACAGGGGCTACACCCAAATGGCATTTTTCTTGGGATTTTTAAATTAATAATCCCATAATTTTTGAAATTGGGACTCCCACCATTTTGGACGCCCATAACTTCTTGAACAAACTTTCAACTAAAATAAGGGTTTGAGCAAAGTTATAACCCTCGTCAAGAGATTTCCAAAGACATGTGGCATGTTTCCTTCACACATGTGATTCAAGATGATTCTCGACTTTTAATGGTTGGGAATTAATTTGACACTTTGATTCCCAACCCTTCTTTTGGCCATAATTTGTGTCGTAAATATTCAAATGCAAGCCCGTTATAAACATCTACGTCTTAAAAGCATTCCAATGGTATAAGGAAATACTCGATTCAATGAGTTTTGACCCCTCAAACTACTCTATGAAGATTCAGGAGTTCATCAAAACTCTAATTCACAAAATGGGAGTCCACTTGGGAATGTGTTGGTCCACTCCCTCACACTTCCTGCACTCCTAGGAGTGTGAATGTGACTCCCAGGTTGCATTCCCAACCCGCACTTTTTTATGCCCTTGCCTTGGTCACAAACCCAAGGTTAGGGTCATGATAGGTACTTTAAAAACAAATGAAAGTATGTTCCAAATGGTCAGCTTCACCCAATTGGGCCTGAAGACAGACCAAGTTTGTTGGGAGGTGAAGGTGCAAGAGAAGTTAATGGGTGTAAGGTTAAAGATGACGAAGATGGAATATATTAGTTCGTAAAAGGGAATATGCTCAAGTCTAGCAACATGAGCATAAACTTCGATAATTCCAAGCACATGTCAAAGAAGAATCACGATAAAGAAAATAAGAACAAACATCTTTACAATGCATTGATGTTACATCTATTAGTCATGTTGCAAGGGGTGAATGAACAATTGAATGTCTCAATATTGGTAGAAATTGCACTTCCTATAAGTCCATAGAAGATTCCTTCAAATGATTCAAATGGATTTGGTTTTAGCTTTTTAAAATGTTATTATTCTAATATTTGAATAACACATGTTCAATCACCTACAAATCTTCCCAAATCTATGCGATAACTTATATTTAATGTAGTTGATGTCATTTTTGAATTTGGAAGTCTTAAACGGAAAACCCACAAACTTTTTAGGATTATTGCCCCATCGAAAACTTTTTTAAAATATGTTTTTAGAACAAAAAAATTGAAAAACGAACAAAAATTGCAACTCATATGGACTTATGAAAATATGGTCAAATTTTAACTAATCAAAAGTCCCTAATTATCAAACGGTTAAGGTTTTCAAATAAAGCAATCCTCGTATGAATTTATCATATTGTATTACATCATATATTGAATCCCAATAACAAATTTGGAATGTGATTCCATATAGTTTTTTCCATTTTGTGATGGTCTAATCAAATGACTAGTTCATATTTTTCAACTTCAAAACTTCATTACTATTAACAATGAGTTTTTTTATCAATAAATAATCACAAAAATATCTTCATATTGAAATCCAAGTCCCAATTAATAAATCGAAGGATATATTAATCACCATATGCATTTGAATAAAGGGTACCTAAGAAAAAAAAATATTTTCGTCACAATAATGAAACATTCAATTGTGCATGTACCCCAAGACAAGACCCTAGATACATTGCAGGTCTTGTAAGGTCTTTTGTTATGTTCATTGCAAACTTCTTGAAAGGCTATGATGTTGTAACACATACTAACATCATTCAAAAAGTTGTGTCCCATGAAATTCTCATTAGTATGGTGCCTCCTTATTTGCATGATACCAAGTTATTAAAACATACCCAACAATCAATTGAAAACCTCAAGTCTAAATTATCGAATCATGTGATAGGCCCATGGTCCAATAAGTTGGCAATGGTCAAACACATTGTGTGCACCTTTACATCATCTCAAAGTGGGGAACATCATGGGTGTAATAAAGGTTTTGGGTGTTGACATGAGAAATATTAAAAAGGGTTATGAAAGAAGATTGTTACTAAACATATCAGGCCAAGCTTTTTGGATTTACCATAATGTGGTGAAAAGATCAAACTTTTTGGTAGCACATTTCCAAGAAGTGGTGATAAAGTGGCGGACCACTAAAACTACAATCTCTCCCAACTGGAAGGATGTCATTAGGTTGAGAACTTTAATGAAGCAATTTGAGGTGCATATAGTTCATTATTTTCTAAACCCTAATTGATGTGGATTTTTTTAATGCCAAAATAACATTGAGTGTTTTGGTAAGGTTAAGATACCACTTGGAAAAGGTTAATTTGATTGATGTGGGTGCTTGTAATGCCAAAATAACATGGAGCATGGAGTGTTTTGGTAAGGTTAAGAGACTGCTTGGAAAAGGTTAAACTAATTGATGCATGTGCTTGTTAGTGCTTGAATAACACCATGTGATTTAATAAGTTTAAGAAAGTACTTAACAAAACTTAGGTTAATTAATGTGGTTGCTTATTGGAAATATAATAAGAGGAAGTTCTTGGATAAGGTTTGGAGATTATTTTAATAATCTTATAGTCATTAGTGATTAGCTTATAAAAAATTGAAAAAAACACAACTTGTGCTTATAATACATAATGTGCTTGTAGGAAAACATGAACTTGTTTCATAACCTTGAGTTGAATCTTGATGTGGCTATATCTATTAACCTTAAGTGGCAAATAATGCATTGAAATTTTGCCATGAATGATGTGAGTGTACTTGGGAAGCTTGAATTGAATTCTGCATTGACAAGGTTAAATGCTTGAAATGATTAATTGATGTGACCTTCCTTTGCACTTTGAGGCTCAGGTTGTACTTGGAACAAGGATTTCAAATACAACCACCATAAATTTTAATCATTCCTTGAAGTAATTACTTGATATCAAAGCTAAAGTAGTAGATTTGACGTGCTCCCAAGTTCTTAGTTAAACCCAAGTTGGGTCTAAATTATTCAACAGCGGAATTGTGAAGAACTCGGGGCACGCTCCCAACTCTTAGCATTAGAAAGGGTAGAGGGGCGTGTTGAAGCTTCGGGATGGGACTAAGAAGAGTGACAAGCTTTACGTACTTACTCGAACCTGCATCAACCCAACTAACAAGTTGGTTAGTTCACTTTCTGGAGCACCCTTGGTGCTAAGACAAAACACGGGCAACTATGGACTCACATGACTCACCACGGCCCGGACTCGGGGGAAGCCACCACCTTCCCTCATATAATATACTATGTGCCTCTTTGCGGCACCCACATCCTAATGGTTTTTTGTCCCAGGATTCCCAAGGAGAAGTCCCAAAATTGTCCCGGTTTAGACTTTTGGGACTTTGCGAAGTCGTAACTATTTGCTCAAACCTCCGATTGGGATGAAGTCTGAAGCAAACTTGTAGCTCTCCTTGAGATCTTTCCAACGGTGTATCGCACCCCACCTGCACGCACCGGGGTCGGGTCACTTCCCAACTTTGGGAGTGTGAATTTCATCCTCACACTCTCTCAAAGTAGGGTTGCAACAAGATCAATCCTTGGACTGATTGAGTTAAATTTAGATCCATGGTTGTTTAAAATACCCTAAATGAATGAGCTTGCATTGAAAGTTCAAAGGTGAAATTCATGTGAATTATGTGTAATATTTCCAAAATTGTTAATATATAGTAAAAGGAATTTTGCATTGACATGGTTTGCTTGAAATTGTCTAAATTAATATATGGTTTGTTTTTAGGTTTAAATTGTACTTGGAAGTATTATTCATTCAAGGAAGTAAAAGTTAGAATTTTATGTTGATATGGTTTACTTGAAATAATTTTGATTAATTTAATATAGTTTGTTTTGAGGTTCATGTTGTATTTGGAAACACAGTAGTTTTCCAATTATATTATTCATGGAGGTACATAGGTTATAGTTTCATATATCATACTCTTCCAAGTGAACATGTTATAGTATACTAGCATAAGCTTCAATTTTAGCTTGATCTAGTTGCTTAATATCAAATTCTAAACATTATAGTGCTTGGAATTAAGGTTCATGAAGTTTTCTAGCAAGCTTGAATAAAGTTTTGATATATTCATATATGTTTCATGTATTCTACAATGAGTGGTAGAAAGTGCATTGAAATTTGAAACTTGATTCTTGTGATTGTGAAATTAATTCATATTTAAACCATAGATCTTGCATTCACAAGGTCTAATTGAATTTATTATTTTTTGATTGTCAAACCTTATAATGTATCTATGAGCTTTCAAAAGGTTGATTAATGATTATTTTTTGTGTCTTAAATGAGTTTTTTGGAAATGTCCAGTAGCTACTTTCGAGTTCAATGAGGGATAATCTATGTAATGTAGTATATATTGTCCACGTGTATTCACACATGTGTTTGTTTTTTGCACCTATAATTCTTCACAAAATTCAAATTGAGGCATCTAGGTGTTCTTGTTATGTTGACAAAGTTTCAGGATCTAAAGCCCTAGTTTGTGAAAAGGTTGAAGGAATGGAACATTTGTACATGTTGATATCATATTAAATTGAATGAATTTCAATTTGGTTTGAATGTTATGTGAGTATTAGAAGAGGGCATCCACAATGATCGTGTTTGTCCTTGTCAAAATGTCTGCAAACCTGAATTATATAATATGTCAAGTCATGAACCCCCTTGTAACACCCATTTTCAAACATACAATACATTGACTTCAATGTGGAGCTCAATATTGTGCTCCAAAGAGGTTACTATTGAGTTCCATAGAAGGAGTTGTATCATGGGTCATTGCCATAATTGTGGGAATGAGTTGTTAAAAGTATGTCCAAAAAAACTTTGTAGTAGTAAGAAGACACAATGGTGGTCCATAGGTCATGAAGTGGTGGGTAAAACTTCTGAAGGTTGAAATAAAAAAGTTACTAGGGTGTTATATAATGACATAACCCCTTTGAGTTGACAAAGTATTTCAAGCCTCGTCTTTCAGAATTTGTGGTACACAACTTCCTATCCTGTTGGCAAGAGAAAAAGTTTAAACACTATATGAAACACATACCTAAGGACATTGTAGTTTCATGCATAGATTTTTTGAAAATTATGCAGTGAAAGTTCATAATGAAATTCAAGATATGCATTGGTTTTCATTTCAGATCACTATTTTAGTTCACACAACCTAACTTCATAATCCTGACTATGATCTAAGAATAAAAAATTCCAAGATCCTTAAGGAAGTTCATTATTATGTATTCGATGAAAGGATCATGACACCTTATTTGTGCAACATGCTTTTAAACTACATTGGGAATTCTTCGAGTCTAAAGGCTACCAACCTAGAATGCATGTTGTGTGTCTAACAATTGCTCTAGGTAGTTCAAAAGTGTTTGAGCTTGGTACTTTTTGGGAAGGTATCACAACCACATAGTGTGTGAGTAGTTGCCATCAAGTTGCTAGATGGTTTGGAATTACTTTGCCATTAAGCATGGCAAAGGGGACTTGTAGATGGAGCTTTTGCCTTACTAAAAATAGAATTACGAAATGAGCAATTGAAACCTCACCTATTGAAAATTCAAAATGTATAAGGAATCAATTTATTACAAGCATAAACAAATAAGTTTCATGTAGCTCAAATTAATTCTAGAAGGATAGTTGACAAAACTTTTCAGGAAGTTGAAGTCAATGATGTTGATAGAAGCAAGGATTTTAATTGTGTTACCATAGTAAGGAGTAGAAAAGCCCATCAAGTTTGTTCAGTATTAGGTCAAGATCTCATAATGTCAGAGTATAGATACTTCTCTTGCTTCTATACGAGATGCACATATTTAGCAATTGACTTTCCATGTGAATATGTACATGTTTAATCAATCTTGCTAGTTTTTATTTCATTTCAATTGAACTTTAACTATGCTAAAGAAATTGTTTGGATAAGGTCTTCATATTGATGTCATAAGTTTAAATTAGTAGGTGTGGTTGCATATCACAAACAAAATCCTATTAGAATAACATAAAGTTTGAATATATTTTCTAATAAAATTTGCATAGTTTGAATATCCAATCAAATTTGCATAATTTGTTGTTCCAATCTAAATAAATTTTATGGTTGGATTTTCGAACACATAAGTTCAAATTCATTAATTGTGTTTGAATATCACAACTAAACAACATAGTGTTTGCAATAAACATTCATGAACTATTGTCAATTAGATCACAAGCTTTAGTTGATTCAAGATTAGGCTTTATATCGACGAAATATATTTGAAATGACCAATTGACGTGGTTTGTTATCTAATGCCAATTTTTTAACATTTTTCAAGATTGTTGAATGTAGGCCAGCCATGTCAAGCCTTGGTAATTAATAAGGTCGAGAGCCACAAATTCAACTCATGTGTGAGGGGCATTTCATGATCAATTTGTTGATGACATAAAATATGTTTGGGGGAAAATAAATAGTAGAGGATGTTCATAAGGGGATAATGTTATAGTCAAATGCCAAACTAATATTGATGGAAATTATTGGATTTTCTTATGTGACAAAATTTGCATATGGTTGAAGAAGGTTTCACAAACGAGTGGGGCGAAGAGTTGTTTCCAAGTAATTGGGTTATTTAGGGAGTTTAATATGAAAGATTAAGACATGGCAATAGGTCATACATTCTGTGTGAAGACTTCCCACCTACATTTGTCTTTTCCCATTTGATAATTGCTTCCAAATTTAACGTGCCACCTATTGCCCATAATGTGCGAGGTTCAAATGTAATTTATGAGTTGACAATTGATGTCATGGGCATTATTCAAAATGGACTTGAGGCTCATTATATGGTTACCGTAGATGAAGATTAAAGTTTAGATGAAATAATTGCAATTTTTTTGTTATTTAGTATAAGGGATATTTTATAAATGAACAAGTTTAATTTGACACATTAAACTATTGGATTTAGGTGATGCTTTTCATTATGATGCCTTTCCATGTTTAAAAGTACTAGTGGCAACATATTTGATTTACCAAGTTGAGTTTGGTTTTTTTGTATAAAAGAAATCATGTAAAAGAATTATGACTTGATTTTGTAGATGAACAAGTTCAACTTATCATTGTTATCTGCCTACATGTTGAAGTTCAACAACAATATCACCCTTGGAATTTCAAATAAATTTCCATATGGCCATGATAACATTTGTGGTTTTTAGAAATGTAATTATAGCCTTGTACAAGGGTATATTTAAATTAAATTGGGCGTTAAATGGAAAACCAAAGTTTGTAAATAAAAGTTATGTAAATAATGCAAATAAACCAAACTTTATAAATACATATGTAAGCTCAAAAATTTAGAAATATTACATGCATATAAATGTCTAGATTATGCATCATATTTTATAGTTCATGTACATCTTACATAATTTCTAGTCAAGTTGAATTTTTTAGAGTATTCCACAATGTCAATATTTCATACAATCTATACATGAATTTCACTTGAAAAATAAATTCCTCCCATTATTCTTGTTGACGATGACAAGCCACAATGGTAGATATTGTTGTTAATGGGTGAAAATTAATGAATATGAACATAGTGGCAATTGATGTTAAATTCATGCAAATTCAAGCTTGCTGCAACAATGGCTATGGCATGAAACTTTTGTTAAAAAATATTGTGTTCTTTGCAAATGTGGGTGGTGATGTCAAAAGAAACCTTTGATGCCAAAAATTTCGACAATACTTGTGAAAAACAACCTTTTTATTGATTATCTTTAATTATATATATTTTGTTTCATTGCAACACATATTTTTATCTTTAAATTGTGTTTAGAACACCATGTGAACACCCTTGGGTTCAAGGTCATATTAAGTTCAACTCCCAAAGGGGTGACCATTGAAAATCAACCCCAAAAACATCAAAATTGCATGCAAAGTTTCTTTAAACCAAGATTGGCATCTAGTTGCAACTCCTACCTTTAGTTACGACAATTTTTATTTTAAAATTTTCTTTAGTTCAAAAATGAAAAAAAAGGGGCGCAAATAACACCATTAAACTAGATGATTTTTTGTTCAATAAAGCTCACCTATAAACAATATGAATCCAAGTTCAAAACATGTAAAACAATCACATGTGCTTTAGAATATCAAAAAACCAAAGACGAAAATTTAGAGCCACACACCATGGGGATAAACCCCTTTCGTGAACATAACAAAATAGAACCCCTTTCATACTTAAATGGGTTCCAATCACAAATAACAAACTATAATAAATTAATGTTTTGGAACAAATATTTGACACCGTTATGGTGCATTGAACAATTGTTCCCAAAGTAAATGCTTGCTTGAAATGGAGTTGAGGTGTATTTATTTCAAGAACACCTTGTTCCAAGGGCATTGCCCAACTGTTAAAAGGTGATAATTGTACGTACACTCAACTTTGAGTGTGTTGTGTAATTCAAAGACCAATAAGAAAAAAATATTTTAAGTTTTTTTCTTGTGATACTTGGTGGATATCATGAAAAGAAAAAAGAAAGAAAGAAAAAAAAGCCAAGTGTTTCAAAAAGTGAAATGTTTGTAAGAACAAGCATTTTGTTTTTTGAAACATGTACCTTTTGGTAGATGTAAATTTGCTTTCTATAACATGACCTCTCCAAATAAACTAAAAACATTCTTACTAAAATTTTCATGTGTAATCAAATTTATGTTCTATGTATATATTGTTGGTTATATTCAAAAGGTTTTTTTATATTATTATTATATTTTTAATAAAATTTTGAACTGAACTAGAAACCAATATGAGGATGATAACTATAATCATATATATAATTGAACTAGGCTATTCAAAAAAATCAAGTTCATTTTGGCATTCAAATCATCTAATTGTTCCTTGGTTCACCATTTTTCATGATTTTGTTTGAACATGCCATGAAGGGCAAAGTTATCATTTGATGTGTTGAATCAATTACATTGTAGTACATTTAAACCTTTTTAGCTAGAAGGGATAAATTTTGGCTATACTAGGTCACAAATTGAAAGCTTTAAAGTTCCCCCACCCACTAAATATATATGTAGTAGATATTTTCACACTAACCATTTTTTAAATCATTGTGCATTTCAACCTTTAAATTTTAAACTTTTGTTTTGAACCCATTAACCAATGTTGGTAGGTTCGTTGATTTGGAGTGCTAAACCTAGGTTTCATGTCCTTTTGACCTATATTCGACCAAGCATCTTTTTGGTAGAACTAACACAAACATTTATGGTAGTAATTTTTATTATAATTGGAACTAGAACCTTGAAAATAAACTATTGAAAACAACTTTAGGTTCTTAAGCTAGGCAAATTGAAGTTTTTTGAAATGTAACAAGTAAGTTAAACATTTTAAGTAGGCAATTTGTTTTAATTTCTTGTAATATTTAGTACATTCACAAGTTTTAGTTTTACCTACTTGTAAAACTCAATACCTTCAGAAATTTCAATTTAAACTTGTGCAAAATATTATTATCATATTTATAAAATTTATATTCTAGGAGTGTTTAATATGTAGTTGGAACCAATCCATGTTTTCAAATTGGGCTTGAAGGCTTTTAAATTTGGAAAAAAATTGTCAAAATTGATATTGGAAGTTTAGAAATTTGAAGAATTTAGTGCAAACATGCACTTTGAGAAATGACCAATTTTTTTTCAAAGTGTCAAAACTTGGATTAAAGGTTCCTTTAAAAAAGAACAATGAAACAACATTGCAATTAACCCAAATGTCCCCAAGTTTGCATCTCAAACCTCTCATGCCATGATTTGGCAATGGTAATCATATGACAATTTAAAAAAAAAGTTCATATTGTTTAAACATTTGTACTACTTATAGTTGAATGTTGCGTGTCTAAAACACATACAAAACATGTATAAATAAGATGAAACAATTTAATTCATAATAAAATCTTGTTTCTTACTTATACGTGCTTCATATTTGTTTTAAATGTTCAATATCTTTGTTTATAGAATACAAACCTATGAAAAAACAAAATTTACATGACTACAATTACCAAATCGTGACTTAAGAAGTTTGTGATATTAACGCATTTGTAATTTACATCACCATTTTTAACACCTTGTGTTTCACCTCAAACTAATTCAAACATATCCAAATTTTCAACATTATTCGACAAATTACTTAGATATCCAAAATTACAAGCTTTTATTGGAATATCCTTGATCCAAATTCCATCAAAAGATTTCAATCTACAACCTTTTAAAAAGAATCTCTATATGTAAAGGAATTTTCAAATGTTTGTTAAATGAGTTCCTAATAAATCATGTCATTCAACCCAAGTTACTTGAAACATTCACTTATTGGTAAGCTTTTAATGCACAATGTCCAATACTACGATATTCAAATAAAGATCTCTTTTCATGGGCTAGTAGTATCAACCAACTTATTTTGGACATGTTTCAAAACTTGTGCATGCCAACCTTCATTCCACTTTAAAGCACAAAGCTACTCCCATTTCTAGATGAAAAATTCAATTTTGATTTACATGTGTACAACGTGGCTTGCCTCATGCCATTTGTACTTTTTTGTAGCATCAACTTCATAATACAACATGACAATTAATGTTTCAAAGTTTTATAAATTTATATAAACTTTGAAACTATTAATGAATAGGGTTTGTGATCACATTAAGTTGTAACGAAACATATTTCCCATCATCTAAAGGGTTTATTAGACCATTGGTTAAGTGCATCATGTAATGATATTCACCACAGCCACAGTTATGACAATGACATTCTAAGTTAGATGTGTTATTTAGAAGGGGTGTTTAGCAAAACCACATGAGAACATTATGAGCCAAGTGTGCCCCAATAGGTTATGAAAGCCATCGTTTGAATATGAACATTATGGGCCAAACCTTTTGAAAAGGTGTTTAGTAAAACAATTGTTTCAATGGCAACATTATAAACCAAGCTTTGCTTTGAGAGGTGTCCATATTCAAGTGATCAATATTATCATTCTAATGGTAACTTAACATAATTTGTAAAAAGAAAAAAATTGTCTTTACTATGACACTGAGAGTTGACAGTGTTGATGACTCACCATCTATCTACATTAGCTTATATTTTCTAGTACTGGGAAATGAAGAAGTTACCTAGTTGAATATGTCATGAATGTTTCATCATCTGTAAAAGCTGGATATACGGTAGTTCTTCAAGACACAAGTTCAGGGAAATGAATTTTCATCACTATTTGAAAATACAATTGGTCATCCATTAATTAAACCCATTGTTGTACATATTAACAATCAAGGTTGAATTACTCTTTCAAAGAATACATATAGTTTTTCATGCTGGCACAAGATGTATTTCAGTCCATCATCCTTTAGTGCACGAGAAGATTGTGGAAGACTTCATTCTGTATTCTGTTAGCATATTCCAATAGAGACAACACAAGTTTCAAAGGACTGAACTGATAAGCACGAAATACTTCCAGTGGCTGCTGATAAGTGTAGATGTAAGAGCAACTCAACTGGTACTCAGTATGTGACGTTGCAAAGTCAAAACATGTCGATTTGGCCCAGTATTCTTGCACAGTTTGCTGAGGCTGGTAAAAGGCATAGCAAAACCTAACACTTGCCAGAGAAGAGTGTAATAAATATGCTCCAAATTCTGATTGGCCAATCATAATGATCATCCAGGTGGTTTATTATTAGTAGTCTCCCACCTATTTGCAGTCCTAGTTTTAGTTTTATGGGCGGGGTTGGGAAAAAAAAAAGAAAAAACTAAACGTGGACATGAGAAATATTTTTGCATATTTTCACTTCGGAGCACTACTAGATATGATTATTGTTGGTATAAGATGCCCAAATAAGGGGGTGTGGAGGGAATGCTCTTAAGTGTCAACATCTTACAAAGCTACTTTCACATTCAAGATATCCAGAGATATTCTTTAAGTTTGGAGCTAAAAAGATTTGAGTTTAGAGCTAGAGAATTTTCAGACATTTCTTACTACATGGTGATAGTCTTGACATGATATGTTCATTTTTGCATTTGCCATGGGCTTGGCAACTCTTGAAAATCTTTTAAGAAGTAAGTGAAGCTTAGAGACTATCACACATTGCTACTGACATGCATGATCCCATGGTTCAGCTTTCAGTAAAGATTAAGTGTTTGCCCTTTCATCCTATTCTTTCATATTTCATGTTCCAACATGTAAAGCACTCTCAGATAATTCCTAGTGTATATGGAAGGAGAAAAGGAGAGGGATATTATACCTACTCCTTGAGAAAGGGAGGCAATTTACACCTAGCAATCTTACACCTATAAGCAGTTACACCTCTCTTAAGGAGTCGGGGTAAGAAACCTCCCCCTCCAACACCTTGTGATCTGCATATGTTTAGGCTCATGATAATTTTGCCTCATGCTTTACAATGGGTTTAGCCCATGGGTGGGGAACATTGTCAAAATGCGAGTGTGGACTCTGGACTCAGCTATTGCCTTGTCTGAAGCCCCCTTATTTTGAGGATGCACCCACCCTGGGGCTTTACCACATAAATAGACCTGGAACCTATCTTTACTTTGGCCAAAGTTATTTGCTGTCCCCTGCTCCCTCTTGGAGTTGGTGAACCAGACTACATGTCTATAACCAGAACCATCCAGGTGGACAACACTTTGTAAATAAGAAACCGAAAACTGCATAGATGATTCTATTCCATAGGTCTCTCCTTGGGCAAAAGTCTGCTGGGCAGAGATTTTATGAATTGAGCCCTAAAGCCAAATGTCCACTGGTGTCTAACCCCACATTCAGGTGTCTAACCCAACATTCAGGCGTTTTATGTAAACCAAATCTCATTGATTTAAATAAAGCTTCTGTACAGACCGACACTCCATTACCTCCTCCCCCTAGCTTATTATTGCCCAACTCTCTCACCGATGCTCCAGTAATGTCACCCAAAAACCATAGTAGATCTAGAACTGATCTCTCTACACAAATTGAGCTCACAAAAATGAACCAGAATCCCTCCAGACCATCTGGCTGTCTCCAGCACTCCTGAAGCTCCCTAACAACATCTCAGCACCAGAAAATGCAGAAGGTTCTGCATGTAATATATGGTAGAGAAAGGGGTCCCAAACTATGATTACCCCTACTCCAAGCCAATCCCTTACCCAAGACCCAAGTGCCTGCCCTCATCTTGGAGTTTGATCTGACCCTTGATTGCCAGATGTTGGACCAGATGGTACACCAGTGGGAGCACCATTATCAGATGGTGGCCCTACTCCCCATTTTCCTTCAGACTCCAATGGTTCTAGCACTTGCACACCACCATCACTCAGGCCCAACGCAAACTGATTAGGCTCCACAGGATGAGCTGCAATGACCAATGGATACACAGTGGAGCTGGCGAGCAGAGAAACAACCAAAGTTAGTGATGATACCTCTGCTCTTCTCCTCACATTACCATCTGAAAGCCCTTCCTTCAGTAGGATTTGTACAGACTATGTCAGAACAGGACACCTTACATAAGCAAGGATCAGAGGCTTGCAGAGAACAAAGTCCATAAATGAAACTACAAACTGTGAAACAAAAATGAGCAAACATTCAAATCCCAAAGTCCCTTTTAGGAATCAAGCATACATACATGAAGTGGAATGGAATAAAATATGTGTAGAGCCCCAAAACACTTACTTGCTGACACCTTGAGGTATGTGTACAGATGGTGACAACCTACAGCGTGGCCGCAAGCTCTCAGCATCAAAAACACCCACTGAACCATCGATGAAACCAGCATACACAAGCTGGCTGTCACATGAATATGTGGCATTTGAGATTGAGGCAGAGAAGGAATCACGAGGAACCCACTGCAAATGCAAGAATGGACTCTGTAAATATCTCAAACATCATGCATCTAAAAGCAGTGAGGTGGACATAGTTTTGAAGACACTTCTATCCAGCATCCAGATCACCAAATCACAATTGGTGATCATTTCTGAAGGCTAACACACATGCAGTTGGTTGTCTCAGCTTCTTGAATACACAGTTGCCATAGACATCCTCAAACTACATAGATGCCAAATACATCAGCATCATTTTTCACATGAAGCTTATGCAAATTTTAAATTAAAAACTCCGTAAGAAATCATCAAAAGAGTTTAAGGCCACTTCCAGCAATTCAGATTTCTCTTCTGCCCTCACTAGGGCTTTTTCTGCTCAGCTTGGGAAAATCTTCTATTCATCCATCATGAGGTCCTGCCACTATAAAGGCTCATGAACTGTTACTTACATGATGCAGGCGCTCCAACTTGGCAGCATCATAGATTGCCAACTGAGATTCATGCACTACCAACAAGCGAAGCTGGTCATTGTGGAACTGAACACGTGTGTCACTCATGGTTGATGCTGTTCTTCCGGGTTGCATTTGCACAAATTTGGATTTGCGTTTTTCCCATCCATCAGTGCCCCATACAAACAGCTGCCAACCCAAGAGGATTTCAGAGTCTAAATTGGGTTTTTGGCTAATCATGTCCCCAAGGGATTCCTCCCAACACAAGCATCTGGGACAAAAATGCAGCAAGAGTAACAAATTTATACATGCACATACTACCAGGTGGAACCAGAGATACATATAACCAAAATGCCATGGAAGATAATGTTATCTTTTCAGGATTGAGTTTCAAGGATGGAAAGTCATAAATAAACTGGGAGGTATCAGTACCTGGGCATCAGCCCCTGATGACACTAATACATTCAGGGCATTGGAAAATGCCAACCCGGTGATTCTTTTCTGGTGTCCCTTCAACTTGCTCTTAACCTGCCAAATTGACACAGGCGCAGGTTTGAGAGACACATTACAGCCAGCATCATCCAGTGAAACATCCTACTCACATTGCCTCCAGAAATTGGAAACAGAACAAGGAGGAAGTTTGAGCTGTTTCTACACCTTAACCAAAAAAAAACTCATCTGCTATGATTTGAAGCTTTCAACTGTTATGGGTGGCATACGCAAGCCTCTTTTGCATAAGTGACATGATGATGACCAACAAGTGATTGAAAGAAAACTAGTGTTACTTGACCTCATCCACCCGGACATTGTAGATCTGAATTGTCGAATCTTCCATGCCGATGGCTATAATGTTGTTGTCCTGTGGATGAAAGGCAAGAAACGTTGCTGCAGGTGGGGGTGGCATGAATGTGGTCATGACCTGTGTAAGACAAGGACTGCAATGAGCATCACTGTATCGAAAGCTAGTCCAATGCATCAAACTGACTTGATGCATGGTCACATACTAAACTGATGTAGGTTAACTTCAGGATGAAATGGACAATAACCCATCAGTCAAGCCTCCCCTGAAGGACATGCCAAGTTTTCTGACCTTAGAACACACTTACAGTCCACTTTAACAAATTGTTGAGATGTGTTCAGACAAAAAAAAACAATTTTCTTTTGCATGGGCAACACAAAAGCAAAGAACATCAGAAAGGCCATGTCCAAGGAGAGCAGATTGCATAGTAGAAGATATTGGAATCATTAGAATCACACTCCTGAGTGCAATCCATTGTGAAAATGACCTCATGATAGCAAAGATAGAGTTACCTTAAATGTCATCATGTTGAAAAGGGACACTTTTCCACCAGATGCTGACATCACATATGAGTCATTCTTTGAAAGAGCAATGCAAGGCACTGCTTCCTGAACATTAGTCTCACTAATGTCATTGGTCATCAGAATACCACTGGGTGGCTGCCACAACTGAGGTGGAAAGCTTGCACTAGCCTGTCACAATCAGAACACCATAAGAAACAACCATTTGGTCGATGCTCTGTGCTAACTTTGCCATGCATGAGGGGAAGTTCTCCTTGTATCCCTATGTCATACAGGTGGACACCCATGTATCATGTATATCTCTGGAGCCCATGGTAGCCAATGAGAACCATTCATTTACACATATGTCATTCTAAACTTCACTCACTGGCCCCTTGTAAATCATATGCTGGGTTTGACAATAAAACTCAAAAGAGAACAAAAATCAGCCCTTCAGAAATTTACACGAACAAAGTCCTTTGTATCCAAACCCACCTTGCCAGTGGGATTGCGATCACTGCGTTGCCATTTCCAGAGCTTATGAACAGCATTTGTTGCAAGTGCCAGCAATGCAACACCTGCATTTGTATATATCAATCTGGACACCTGCACTCATTATCAAGCTTTTGTGAGCACTCAATAGGCTACATGTCCACATTAGAACAAAAGGATGACATGACCAGCTTGCTGATAGCTCTCCAGAGACTAATAATCTTACAAGCTACCCATGACCCAAATTTATCATCAGCAATCTGTTGTCATTAATTATGATGGAGCGCTACTGCAAGAAAGGGCCTGTTTGAGGTGAAAGTTCTTGACATGGCAACAAAGGAGTCCACAACAAATCCACTCAAACTTAATATGGGTTAACATGCAATGTGAACCCATGGGACTTTGCCACCAGGTACACCCTGTAGAGCATGGGGCTATGCAACTGTCTAGCCCCTGAAATGCATGCAGGGCTCCAACATTGAAGGGTTTAGAAAATTCTCAAGATTTTGCAGCACCATATTGGTGTGCTATAAGCTGGTTGAAGTTGTCCAACAAAGCACAATGACCTAAATCAGCCCCTGCTGATTGATGCAACCCTAAATGTTAGAGGACAACCCATAATTACCAGAATCTAGACAGCATTCATCAAGAAAAATCTCCCAACTCCAGTCAGAATGCTCCTTCAAAAAAGGATACAAAAAGAGGGCTGTAAACCTGACAAACTATTGGTTATGAGAAACATGTTTGTAAGTACTGAGAACTTCTCCATACTTACTGATCTAAGTCAACCTGAACAGAATTGAGAGTTGAACCAATAACAGAGATATAGATATGGCACAATAGATTGGCAAACAGGAAAAGAAAACTAAAGAACAGAGAAAACAAGGTGAGGAGTGGCTTAAAACACAACACCAACAGTTACATGCATTCTCAGCCACCAGTTACCATAGCATCAACTGACTTCATCAGCTCCCTGCAATGGTTTGAGGTCAATTGCCATCTGAGGACAATGCCAGGAATTAACCATAGAAATGAATTTCTGTCACAAGAGTGGCAACAATAGAAATCCACTCACCCATGATGCTGGCTAGCTCAAAAAAAACCTTTAAAGGAATGAGAAGTCAAAAGAACCCAAGAAGGAACTGGAACACAAAAAGAGAGTGTAAAAGGGGAAAGACAAAAAAATCCTGGGCAAGAAAAGGGGAAGACAAAAGAGAGAAACAAGAAAGCAACTTGCAGATGCCTGGTCTTTTGATGAGAAAGTGAGCTTTGAAAAGCTCCATACTCATGATTAAGAAGCCCTTGGGACAACCACTTGGACTGTACTACAGGTGCAAACACCAAAAAGAACCACTGGTTTAATTTAATAGAAACCTTTTAAGTGTGTCTTTCTCTTCAGAAGACTAATGAAGCTCACCATTTGAGCTACAACTGACTCTTTTGAGTGACAAACCTTGAGAACCTACAAAACTGACTATTGACTACCCCAAACTTGGCACAATGTGAAATATTGGAATCCAAATAAGGCACACAACTCTTGTTGTGAACACCTCCATATTCTGGTTGAGAACACTCATCAAAGACATCAAGTTTTAAAGCCTTTTGAATATTGGAATATTGCTGAATCCAAGAAATTGCAAGAGAAGCCATTTATAAGTACTATAAAAGCTCGCAAAATGATTATCCACCACCCATAGAATCTTTGTCTAGATATGTGAAGTTGGAGAAATCAGGAATATCAGGAACTAACAGAATCTCTAGAAACCTTCTTTCTAGGGATAACTTAGGAAAAACTCTGGAAAACAATTAGAGCCTTGATAATCTCATCCAAAAGATTGAACTCGTATGCGAAGAGGAAGAAGTTATAGCTTAAAAGGTGGCACAATTAGTAGCTTTTCGTAGACCGATTGTCTGCTTAGAGCTTCACTGACAAAACATGAGGAACAAGGATATCTATCAGAAACTCTAGTCAAGAACTAGCTTTTGTGAGTTGGAAACTGTTGAGGAAATTCATAAACCTTAACTTGTCCTTATCCTTCAACCAAAGAGATTTGATGTTAAGAGCGCTGACCTCTGAACCAACAAAAACAATGAAAGGGATGCAACTGAAAACAAAGATTGTGACCAACAATATTTTGCCTTATCGAACAACTCAAGATATCAAGCAACTGCACAACCTTTGAAGGGGGAAGAAAAGGGGAAAGACCTTGTTGGGTGGAAGTGTGTCAGGTAGCCTCATAGACCGACATTGACTGGGATCTGTAATTTCAGTTAACTTCCAGCTCTTTGTTCTTTCAGCTATCTCGTCAGGTATTCTTGGTTTGGTGTCAACAGCACGATTGCCTTCAACTCCTGACTGCAACCATCATAATTAGCAATTAATATGCATCTGCCTCTGATTAAGCTTACATATTGTTCAGAGATCCTTCAAATATGGCTAGCAGAGACCTCACACTGTCCAAACACAGATGAATACAGCCAACACACCAGCAATTCAATTCTTTGTGAGTATCAGGTAAGCCACTTTGAGTTTCTACTATTGTCCATCCATGGCTTACGTGGTCATTGCCAACCCTGTCACGTGGTCGTCCCCGACCCATATTCAAGTTGGGTGCATCCATCCCTGACCCAGCCATAGATCCTGCAGATGGGCGCTCCCCACCACCACTACCACCACCACCTTGTGTGCTCACAACCCCCAGTGCATTCCCAACAGGCGGCTGCAGCAAATCATCTCCACAAATTCAGATTACAGCAGCCATGTGATCCAAATACATCAGTTTGTGCATTTGAGTCAGGTGGCCTCAATGTAGGCTGAAGTTTGATATACCCTCAAAAGCTTGTGTCAAGGTTATGTCAGTGTAGGTTGAGGGTGAATCACAAAGCCACAGTAGAACAAGAGAAACAAAGCATATATAGCATAATGTGCTTCCCTGTAGCAATTTAAGAGAATGGACTAGATATGGAAAGCAGCTTTTTGGCTTCTACCAAAACAGACATCAGGTATGTCCATGAATGTCCATTGACATTAGGCTAGGGTACTGAAAGACTGATGGATGTAGCTGCAACACAAAAATATTTACATGCTGCTGCAGGAGCATTGAAACCTTGTGGATAACTGAAACCTCACCTTAGATGCAACAGGCTCTGGTGCCACTCGATTGGTGTCAAAGGGACGAGTTGTTTCAAGTGCACGTAGCAGCTGTAGCCCATCCCGATTGGCCAGAATCTTAATCCCATTGTCTGACGCTGTCACAGCCAGCAATGACCCTTCCTTGTTGAATCTGAGTCGAGGACTTGCCTGGCACATACAATTACAGATGCTAATGTAACTCATGTACACAATGATCCTGGATGCCACTCTATCACCACTGATCACATTCCATCACTTAAGTATGGTGATTAATGATAAAAATTATACTTATGAGATTGTGGAGATCACACCACATTGAAGCTAACACAACCATGAGCACAATCATAATCTGATGAGAGTCACTCACATAGTGTTAGACCATCACCTTCATCATGAATAGCAGTGACGAGCTGCCATGACTCTGAACTGACTTCATGAGCTCCTGACTAATGTGTAGATAAGTACAATAATAAACCCAAAAACTTTGGGCAAACCGTTATACAAACAATTGTGTCCTGAGTTTCTGTTGCATTCCTGGAAGCAATGGGAAGACTCAGTCATGATGTTGGCTTGAACTCAAGAGACATAGCTAATAAAAAAACAGCCAATAGAATCTTCATTCAGCTGAACAAGCTATTGAGGATAAGCCTTCATTTCACTCTAGCTTGAACCTGTACAAGCCACTATCTATGGCCAGGGCATAGAGGCCCACATAGAGGGTAGTGGTTGGGGCCTCCTGGACCTTGAATGTGTTGGCTGGAAAACACATCTATGAGAGTGCAGCCATAATCACTCACAAAGTGTGAGACCAATTGTGGGTGAGACAACACAATTGACACAAGAATTCACATATTTGAATACAATCAAAGAGGTCATGATGAGGCAAAGACAATAAGATACCCAGTTCATGGATTTCTACCTCCAATCACACACAATCCCAGGCCTCGTACACATACTCAGGAAACGTGAAATTAGTACATGCACCAAGAAGAGGTCTGTTTATCTATGTAGTTAGGTGCATTGACATTACAATAACAATTCTCAAGTGGTGTCCACAATATGCACTCATACAAAAACCCACCAGCAAAGAACCCTCTGCATCAATGGTGGTCAGCAGGTTGGTGTTGTCCATATCCCAGAACTTGATCAGAAACTCATCTCCAGCAGCTAAGAAACGGTTTCGAGTTGTGTCAAACTGCACAACTCCTGTTGATCGCTTGCGGAAGCCTGAATACGTACGCTTGATAGCCCCCTCACTCTCATTCCATTCCACCAGGTATGACTCTCCCTCTTTGCTTGTACCACATGAAAACAGCCTGTGGAATATCCAAACGTGACACATGCATTACATGACAAAGTGTCAGATTAATAGTTTATAATAGCAAAATAGTGTTTGGATAATAACACATTGATGGGTTGTTCTTTAGATTCAGAAAGAGCCATTGATCCAAATTATATACATCATTCTGAACACTGGGTCCTTCATACCTCACAGACGCTCCAAACTGTCTATCTTCCAACCAATATGCAACACTAATTCACGATTAGGAGTTAGAATTTCAAGAAATATCAGGGCAGTTACCTGGTGCCATCAGCACTGTATGCCATTGTGGTGCACCAGTGGCCTGGTGCATCATAGTCCACTCTGGAACCAAGCAGGTCATAAAGCCAAGCCTTTATTTTGCCATCAATTGCCGTAGAGAATATGAACTGCAATTTCAGTATCGGACACTGACATTAAGTACAGCTGACTTGTCCTCTATACACTTAGTGAGTTCTTGGCCAGCAGATCTATAATACCTAGGGCCCTGTACATCAGAATTTCTGGTCCAAAACTACTACAGAAATGGCTATAGATCTAATACAAATAGATGTCAACCAATTATCACAGCAACTCTCTGCACACATACAAAAGAAGAAAGACTGTCAAAGCAGTGCAGTTCACCTGTATGCTTTCCTTGTGATGCGGGCAAACTGAATAAACAGGAGCCTCATGGCCTTCAAACGTGTACTGTTTCCGCCCTGTTGCCGCATCCCATACCTGCACAATTCCAATGACCTTGATCATTTCACCTGCAACTCAACCACATCACTGTGTATTTTCACAACTTCAGACCACAGCTAAAACACCATTAGCTGCCAACCTTCACATACAGATAAGATACATGATTCAAGAACCTTATTTTCATTTTCCTATCATAAAGCCTAGACTCAACAAAGATGTGACCCATGCAGCATCTCCACTCAGATGTTGGACATCTCCTTCAAAAACCAATGGTAGTAGTAGACAAGAAAAAACTTGACTAAGGCCTGTAATGTCCCTGCAAGAAGGAAAACCTTTAAATGGCATTTGGAAGCTGAAAGATGAGGCTATTCAGCAGGATCACAGCATGCAGATCTATTAAATGAAAAAAAATATAGAGGATGTTGAAGCCCACCTTAATTGTTTTGTCATCTCCACATGTGATCACACATAATTGCTTATTTGGGTGGGAGAAAGCCAGATCATTCACACCACCTACATGTGCATCAATCTGCTAGGGATAACCACCATCACCAGAAAAGATGTGTTACAACCCTCTTAATGATCCAGACACCCACCAGCTCTGTCTCAGGAGAGAACTGAATTTATTAGCCATCACTAGACATTGGTCAAAAGATAACCCTGTGGTAATAGTGGTCAATTAAGGATGTAGAATAATAGACTAGACCTCCAAATGCTGCCGCAAATCACTGCCACCATTGTAAGTATAAATGTGCACAATATGCTTAGAAAATGCCACACCTGTTCACATCAGATAAATGATGTCTCAGTCAGCAGCCAAATCCATGTTAATGTCAAAACCCACATGCAGGGATAGAACCTCCAAAATAACCTACAGCCTACATCTGCTTGCCACATGGAAATGATGCATTCTTCAACCCAACTTCATCAGCAATTTAAGAGACAACTATTACTCATGCTGGTGGCTATCACTCTGGAACATCCTGCAAGCATGGCCAGCAAAGAAATAGCCACTGAACAAGATATGCTCTAGCATGTTCTAAGGGCACAAATCAATCAATTGGAACAACATGTGTTGACATTGAATACTTTGAGCAAGCAGAGGAGAATGACAGATGATAACACTTAATTGCCTTAGACTCACCCAATAGATTTCCATCAGGGCTCCACACACTCCTGTTGACAGAGACAGCTGGATCTTTCATCAAAGCAGCCTGTTTCCAGATCCAAAAGATGTGTGTCATGTTTTAATCTGACTTCCAGTTTCTTTGCAACAAAGTCCCTGTCTTTCATGGCATAATTTCATCTAACAGAAGTACACAAACATCACTTGAAAATATGTCCTCATGCAGATGTCTAAAGTAGACTACAATCCATCAAACCAAGATTTGCTCAAACCTGCATTGGCATTGATGCTGCAGAGATGTCCCAGACTTTAAAGGTGCGGTTTGCCAGCCTATCACACAAACCCACTTCCCAAATACCAATGTCCCCCACATTGGTGCCCACTGCACAAACAAATACAGTTCACTTCATCAATAGCCACTCAGAACCTTCTCACCAAAACCTTCTCAACAATTCATCAACATGGCCTGCACTCTCCAGTAGCAACCCACAAAGCAATGGAGTCCCATGTAAAAGGTCAAGATGTAGAATGGCATCCTTCTACAACAGGGAGCATGCATTCCAAGGTGCATCATTATATGCAAGAGCAGGAAGCATTGCAATTTGTTCACCATAAAAAACCACCATACACAGATCTACACATCAATGCAATTGACTACTTGGTCACACATACAATGTTGATTATCCAATTGAAGGTCATAAATCAACTGTACATATGACACCCTCCATTTCCCACATTGGCACACATAATAGTGGCAATCCAGCAACATGGATATATCTGTGCACCCAATATTAACACAGCAAAATAGACCTGATTTTAAAGTCATGCAAACTCAGAACTTGAAAGAGATGCATTCATGCATACCAAGTAAAACACTCTGATGTACAGGGTGAAAATCCATGCTCATTACACATGAGCCCTGATTCAGAGAGCGTGCCACTGCCTTAGGCAAATCATCAGATGAACTTGCAGTCTGAGGATGGCTTGGACCCGCATAATTTACCTGCCAAGGTTAGCTCCACATGTTACTTTCAAAAGAAGCAAATTATGAAGCCAAGAACATCATGCTGGGAAACTGTAGATGAAAGCAAAGTCACTGACATACTCACCAACATTAAAAAATTCTCTCACCACAAGTACACAAGCTTAGGCAACAGGGAAGTCTTAATCAAGGCTGGCTATCCAGTCCAGCCCAAATTGATCAAACACCTTCTGAAAACTAAAAAAGTAAACAGAATTCAGAATTCATGGGCTGATGCTTTGCTGCAAAGCATCCTATCTATGGCGTTTAAACAGCTTTCTTGGCAAAGGCATGGAAATGGACTGTTAGTACAAAACTGATGCTTACTGTCTTGACCTCATCGGGTTGAACTCCTCCCTTGGCACGCTTCATAAGATGCTCAGAATCTGCTGTTTGGTAGTCCACAGTCGGGGTGCTGCCAGGTGGTGTGCGGGGCCGCTTCAATAGCGCAGCTGATTCCATGCCCCACAAGCCTCTTAGGGACCCAAATAAAATAATGCAGTTCATGGTTGGAACAAGAATTAAGAAAAGATAAGAAAGCCAAAGGAAGTTTGGTTCAAACGGGTCTCACAAGCGCAAGGAGTGGATCATGGCAAGTTAAAGTGATAGATACAGAAGCTCTATGGCATGACAAAAGTGTGCACCTCAGTTCCCCTGGTCACGTCATGTAGCCCATCAGAGGTTCAAAGAAAGAGAACAAACCTGAGTTTGGTGGTGTGGAAAGAGCTGCAGGTCCAGATGCAACAGAAGAATGTGGGGCTGATGGGTTAGGGTTTGCCATCCAGCCAGCTAATGTACTTGCAGAGGGTGCTGCTGTTGGTTGAAAGGGCTGCATCACAGAATAGTAAAGGAAAACACATCATTATGAAGAACTACGACAGATCGGTTAACCTCGGCCACTGTGGACTGCATACATGCTTCAATGTGAAAAGTTTCAAGAAAAACACAGATCTGAAAATGTTTAACTGCACAAAAAACCTAATGACCCTAGGAAAAGCATTTGAAAAGGTGAAAAAAACATGCTCAACACTTGATAAAAAAAGTTTCACAAGATTAGGGCCAGACTTCTCAAGGGAGACAGCTCATTGACAGGGATAGAGCAACTCCTTCACTAAAACTTTACATGATAAAGGCTTCTATTTGATCACTCTTAGAGAACTACAAGTCTTTGACAAGCTCAATTCCTGTGAAAGTACCCAATAACATCAGGAAAAAGAGCAAAACAAAACAAAAGTGAGGAGAAGCTTTGACATGATAAAGGCTTCTACTTGATCAGTCTTAGAAACTTACAAGTCTTTGACAAGCCCAATAACATCCTAACAAAAGTGAGGAGAAGCTAGAACAACGGTGACAGTCAATGGTGGGGGGTGGAGGTCAAATGTCATAGATTAACCAATATCTTTCATAAGAATAGAGAAATCTCCATTCTCACGATGAAGAAGAAAACAGCAAGGTTAACACCTCTTCAGGAAGTCACAGAAAAAACCAGCCAAGGGGAGATACAAAACAAAACATGAAAAACACACAGCGGTATGAACAAAAGTGCCAGTCTCACACCTGTTCAGGGACCATCAACAGTAGCATGTATGATAGTGACTTAACTATCACACCTTCCCCACTGACTTCATCAGCTCCCTACAGTGGGTAAAGGACAGTGCCAAG